>OCLT01000216.1_pt1 | contig 83703 bp, 84 predicted proteins | sample 1481411 | NCBI WGS metagenome assembly OCLT01 (sample SAMN04168690, study PRJEB22393) | synthetic metagenome | isolation source: purchased from BEI Resources HM-276D
CGGGCGCACTTAGCCTGTTGGCGGCTTTCAACAGGTTCAAACACATCGCCTTCAGATGGCTTTGCGCACTCACTTTAATCAGTCCGAAATAGGCTGCCCGGGCGTAGCGGAATTTACGGTGCAGCGTACCGAAGCTCTGTTCGACCACATAACGGGTCTTCGACAAATATCGGTTGCGTTTGGTTTGCGCCTCCGTCAGCGGACGGTTGCGGCAGGCTTTGCGCATAATATAGTGGATTAAATTTAAACCAGTACGGCGTTGCCTCGCCTTGCCGTACTATCTGTACTGTCTGCGGCTTCGTCGCCTTGTCCTGATTTAAATTTAATCTACTATAATGTGCAGTTTCTCGATATAGCCTTCCGCATCGGTGCGGGTATGTTGTTTGTAACCGAGTTTGTAGAGGCCGTTTTTCTTGATCCAACGCGCATCGCTGTCCTTACTCCGTGTGGTTTGGCCGCTGACTTGTCCTTCTTCATCGACTTCTATGGCCTGACGCTGTTTGCCGTCGGCGGTCTGAATAATGGTGGCGTCAATGACGGCGGCGGATGCTTTCTCTACTTTTAAACCTTTTTCGGTCAGTTGGCGGTTGATCAGTTTGAGCAATTCGGACAGGGTGTCGTCTTGCGCCAGCCAGTTGCGGTAGCGGCATAAGGTGCTGTAATCGGGGATGCTCAGTTCGTCAAAACGGCAAAACAGGTTGAAATCGATGCGGGTGATGAGGCTGTGTTCGAGTTCGGGATCGGAGAGGCTGTGCCATTGTCCGAGCAGGACGGCTTTGAACATGGACAGCAGCGGATAGGCGGGACGGCCGCGGTGGTCTCGAAGGTAACGGGTTTTTTGACGGTTCAGGTATTGTTCGATCGGCTGCCAATCAATCACTTGATCCAACTTCAATAGCGGGAAGCGGTTGATGTGTTTGGCAATCATGGCTTGTGCGGTTTGCTGGAAGAAGGTGCTCATGGAAAATCTCCTAAATGTCTTGGTGGGAATTTAGGGGATTTTGCAAAGTTTTCAACAAGTTTCCGCACCGACAAACCTAGATTCCCGCCTGCGCGGGAATGACGGGATTTTAGGTTTCTGATTTCGGTTTTCTGTTTTAAGGGAATGACGAGACTTGAGATGGCGGCATTTATCGGGAGCAACAGAAACCACTCTGCCGTCATTCCCGCGAAAGCGGGAATCTAGAACCCAACGCGACAAAAATTTATCCGAAGCGACAACAATCTTTTCATCGTCATTCCCGCGCAGGCGGGAATCTAGAACGTAAAATCTAAAGAAACCGTTTTTCCCGACAAGTTTCTGTGCCGACAGACCTAGATTCCCGCCTGCGCGGGAATGACGGGATTTTAGGTTTCTGATTTCGGTTTTCTGTTTTAAGGGAATGACGAGACTTGAGATGGCGGCATTTATCGGGAGCAACTGAAACCACCCTGCCGTCATTCCCGCAAAAGCGGGAATCTAGAACCCAACACGGCAAAAATTTATCCGAAGCGACAACAATCTTTTCATCGTCATTCCCGCGCAGGCGGGAATCTAGAACGTAAAATCTAAAGAAACCGTTTTTCCCGATAAGTTTCCGTGCCGACAAACCTAGATTCCCGCCTGCGCGGGAATGACGGATTTTAGGTTTCTGATTTTGGTTTTCTGTTTTTGAGGGAATGGCCGATTTTGGGTTTCTGTTTCGGTTTTCTATTTTGCAAGAATGGCAAAATTTCAGATTGCGGGCATTGTTAAGTATTTCTATTTTTTACCTGCCGTATTTATTTCCGCCCCTTGAAGTCGGCTTCTTCCTCGACAGACACGCTGTTCATCTGTTTGATCAGCTTTTCCGACTTCTCTTCGTCTTCGCAGCGGATGACTTTCACAATATCACTTTCGAGCTGTCCGACATTGCTGTGCAGAATGATGTTTTTGACGGGCAGGATGTTGTTGGGGTTCATGGAAAAACGGCGCAGCCCCATACCCAATAAAACGCGGGTAAACGCGGTATCGCCCGCCATCTCGCCGCATACGGATACGTCTTTGTCCATGCGGTTGGCGGTACGGATGACGTGTTGCAGCATTTTCAGCACGGCGGGATGGCCGGGCTGGTAGAGGTGGCTGACGCTGTCGTCGCCGCGATCGACGGACAAGATGTATTGAATCAGGTCGTTGGTACCGACGGAGATGAAATCGACCAGTTTCAAAATACTGCCGACGGTCAGCGCGGCAGACGGAATTTCAATCATACAGCCGATGCCGACTTTACCGAAGGCATCGCCGCGTTCGGCAAGCTGGCGTTGCGCGGTGTCGAGGTGGATGAGGCACTGGCGCACTTCGGATACGGAGGTAATCATCGGCCACATCATCCGCACGGGGCCGTGTACCGCCGCACGGAGGATGGCGCGCATCTGGGTGCGGAACATGACCGGTTCGGCAAGGCACAGGCGGATGCCGGTCATGCCCAGCGCGGGGTTGAGGCTGCCGTTGGGCGTGCTGTTTTTCCCGAACCAGCGCGGGTTTTTGTCCACACCTAAATCGACTGTCCGTATCGTTACGCTTTTGCCTTTCATTTTTTTGACAATCGCGCTGTACACTTCGTACTGCTCGTCTTCAGACGGCATCGTATCGCGGTTCAGGTAAAGAAACTCGCTGCGGAACAGCCCGATGCCGTCTGCGCCGAGGTTGTGCAGCGGTTTCACGTCTTCGGCGGATTCTATATTGCCCACAAGCTCGATGCAGACCCCGTCGGCGGTGGCGGCGGCGGTTTTTTTGAGCTTGTTCAAATCGCGTTTGTGGCTGCGGTATTCGCGGGCACGGCGGCGGTATTCGTTCAACACCGACTCATCCGGCGCGATAATCAACACGCCGTTGATACCGTCCACAATGACCGTTTCGCCTTCGGTAATCAGTTTGCGCGCGTTGTGCAGCCCGACGACGGACGGGATGTCCAAGCTCCTGCCCAAAATCGCCGTATGCCCGGTGGGGCCGCCGGCATCGGTAACGAAGGCGGCAATGCGCTGCTCTTTAAACAAAACCGTGTCGGCGGGCGAAAGGTCGTTTGCAATCAGAACGGTTTCGTCAAACAGGTTGTCGGCAACTTCCAACTCGTTGCCCTGCCCGATCAGGTTGTTGTGGATGCGGCGGACGACTTGCAGCATATCCTGCTTGCGTTCGCGCAAATAGGCATCGTCCATATTGTCGAATTGGGCGGCGAGTTTGTCGCTCTGCTGCTTCAATGCCCACTCGGCGTTGATTTTTTGTTCCCTTAAAATATCGACGGGTTCGCGCGACAAGGTAACATCGGTCAAGAGCATCAGGTGTAGCGAGATGAACGCGCCCAACTCGGTCGGGGCGTTTTCGGGAATCGCGCTGCGGAGCTGTTCCAACTCTTTGCGCGTGGCTTTGACGGCGGCATCGAAACGTTCGGCTTCGGCATCGGTGTCCGCCTCCGCAACATCATACTGCGGCACTTCCTCCGTACCGCGCGCAATCAGGTGGGCGCAACCGACGGCAATGCCTTTGCCCGCCGCCACGCCGTGCAGCACGATACTCATTATTCGCCCTCGCCGAAGTAGCCGTTGATTAAGTCGGTCAGGGCGCGCATCGCTTCCGCCTCGTCCGCGCCGTCCGTCTCCAGTTCGATGACCGTACCCTTGGCGGCGGCGAGCATCATCAGCCCCATAATGCTTTTGCCGTTGACGCGGCTGTCGTTTTTCGTAACCCAGACTTCGCTTTTGAATTGGGACGCGGTTTGGGTGAACTTGTTGGACGCGCGGGCGTGGAGTCCGAGTTTGTTGATGATTTCGATGGATTGTTTGAGCATTTCGATTCCCGTGTTATGTATATCGGCAGCAGACGCCGTTTAAAATGTTTTCCTGCCCTGCCGCTTCTTCAGACGGCATCGCCGCTGCGCCGGCACACCAAATCTTCGGGCGCGGACGTGATGGCGAAAATGCCTTTTACCGCCGCCTCCCTGACGCATTCGGTAAAGGCGGCAAGGTCTTCCGCCGCCGGCGAATATTGGACGGCCTTAACCATCATCGGCGCGTTCAGCCCGGTCAAAATCGCCGATTTGTTTTCGCGCACGAGGCGGCGGGCGGCATTGCAGGGGGTCGCACCGAAAATATCGGTCATAATCAGCACGCCGTCGTTGTCGGGAAATTCCTGAAGCGCGGCAATGGCGTTGTTGTTGATGTCGTCTTGGTCTTCCGTCGGCTGCACGCCGAGTATGCGGACGTTTTCAGGCAGTCCGCCCGGAAAAAAATGATGCGCCAGCTTGCGGTAGGCTTCGCCTATGGTTTCGTGTGTGATGATTAAAAGCCCTATCATATTATGCGTCCTGTTCCTCATTATCCTGCCGGCGTATGGGCGCGATGCCGTCTGAACAGCCTTCAGACGGCATCGCGCCCCTTATTTTCCGCCCAATGCGTAAATCTCGCCCAGATTGCGCCAGCAGCCCGCCGCATCCATGCCGTAACCGAAAACATAACGGTTCGGCACATCCAGTCCGACATAATCGGCTCGGATAGGCTTGGGTTTGTCAATCAGCTTGTTGGCGAACACCGCCGCACGGCAGCTTGCCGCACCCATTTCCAAAAGTTTGGCTTGAATGGCGGACATCGTATGCCCTTCGTCCAAAATATCGTCCAGCACGACGACGTGCCTGCCCCGGATTTGTTCCGCATCGGGCATACGCTTCCAGTTGAACGCGCCGCCCTCCAGCTTGTCGCCGTAACGGGAAACGTGAACATAATCAAAATCTAAGGGAAAACGCAACAGCGGCAGCAACTGCCCCGTAAACACCACCGCGCCGCCCATCACGGGCAGCAGCAGCGGATATTTGCCGCCCAAATCACGCGTAATCTCGTCCGCCACTTTTTGCAGTGCGGCACGGCATTGGCCTTGGTCGAACAAAAGATCGGCGTTTTCAAGCATCGCCTGTGTTTCAAGGCGTTTGGTTTCTAAATCGGTCATATGTCGGAATCGGTCGGTAAAAGGAAAATTATAAACCAAAGTATCGGATGCCGTCTGAACTGTCCTGCTCAGCGGTCGGTACGCACGCGCACAAATGTGGCAAATTTCGGCGTGCCTTTCCGCGTAAAGCCACGGTAACGGTAGGTAATCAGTGTGCCGATTTTGGGCGGGTTGTCGCGGTCTTTATCTTTGAAACCGCTGCCGATGCGGAATTCGCCGTGCCGGTTTTTGCAGCCGACCGCGCCCAGCCGTCCGGCGTTTCGCCCTTTGCCCTCATAGTGCCGCGTTACCGTGCATTCGTCGTCGTATTGGCTTTTCAGCTTCAATAATTGGCTGCTCCTGCCGCCGCTGTAACGGGATTCGGGCTGACGCAGCATCACGCCTTCGCCGCCCTGCGCTTCGATTTGTTTTAAAAAGTCCATCGCGTGCTGCCGGTCGCGCACTTTGATTTGCGGGATGATGGTAATCGGCGCGTTCGGATGCGTTTTCAGCCACTGCGTTGCGACTGCCAAACGTTGGTAGAGGTTGCCCTGCGCCTTGGGTACATCGAAAACGTGCAGGCGGATGCCGCGCCAGTCTGAAGAAACAGAACGCACGGTAGCGGAAATCTGCTCGAACTGACCACGTCCGCTATACAATTCGCCGTCCAAAGGATAAGGCGGAAACTGAGCGGTAAAACCTTTGGGCGGAGCAAACGCGTAGCCCTGACGGCTCATCAGGTGCTTTCCGTCCCAATAGGCGCGCACGCCGTCGAGTTTCTCGCTCATCGCCCAGCCGGCAATATCCTGCCCTTTGTATTCCTGCGCCAGCATCAAATCCGCCGCGCCTGCTGATGCAGGGATGAAAACCGCCGTAAAAATCGGTATGATGCCGCCGATTGTCTTCTTAATCATCTGATTCCCCCAATATCAAAACGGGCGGCAAACCGCCATAAAACAAACGGCAAACCCGATGCCGTCTGAAAAACCGTTTAGGAACACGCCGATGACCCTACGTTACGAAATCTTCCCCGTTACCCCCTTCCGCCAAAACTGCACCCTGATTTGGGACGACGAAAGCGGCGAAGCCGTCCTGACCGATGTCGGCGGCGACGTGCCGTTCCTGCTGCAAGCGTTGGCAAACCGCAAACTTACGCTCACGGCAATCTGGCTGACGCACGGCCATCTCGATCACGCGGGCGGCGTGGTCGAAATGTTGAAAACGCATAAAGTCCCTGTCCTCGGGCCGCATCCGGACGATGAATTCCTGCTCCAATCGCTGCCGCAAACCACCGCGCAATACGGATTTCCCGTCTCGCCCGCCTTTGCGCCGAACCGTTGGCTCGAAGAAGGCGAAACGCTCACGGTCGGACGCTATGCCTTTCAAGTGCTGCATATTCCGGGCCATACGCCGGGACATATCGTCTTTTATTGTGCCGAGGCGGAATTGCTGATTGCGGGCGACGTGCTGTTTTACGAAACCATAGGCAGAACCGATTTTCCGCGCGGCAACCACGCCGACTTAATCAATAATATCCGCAACAAATTATTCACCCTTCCCGAAACCGTGCAAGTTGTCGCCGGACACGGGCGTATGACTTCCATCGGACACGAAAAGCGGCACAATCCGTTTTTCTAACCGCCTTCCCTACGGTCTTCAGACGGCATCATCTGCACTGATGCCGTCTGAAACACAAAAGGCTCAGACAACCGCCGCCTTGCCGGTGTACCTCGCCGGACAAGGCTTTGGTAAGTACTTCAAACAAACCCAAAATCAGAACCAGTACAGTTACGCCGCGCTTTCGGCATTCCCGCCCCGGCTGAAACAATATTTTTCCGCACAAGTCAGACTGCTTCATCTTCTGCCGCGTATTCCAAAGATTCCGACAACGCCGTTGTTTCATTGGAACGCTCGACCAAATCCCGTTGAAGTTGTTTGCCTGCCTTCACGCCCAACAGACGCAGTTTCTCGGCGCGTCCGACCAGATTCCCGCGCCCTTCGGCAAGTTGCTTGAATGCCGTCTGAAAACTGCTTTGCGCCTGATCGATGCCTTTGCCGACGCTTTCGAGCGTCTGTACGAAGCCGACAAACTTGTCGTACAGCTTGCCGCCTTCGTCCGCAATCGCCAGTGCGTTCTGATTTTGCTGTTCGTTGCGCCAAATATTCGCCACCGTCCTCAAAGTCGCCAGCAGCGTACTGGGGCCGACCAGCATAATCCGTTTGTCGAAACACTCTTGGAACAAGCCCGCGTCATTCTGCAACGCCAACAGGTAGGCCGGTTCGACAGGGATAAACATAAAGACGAAATCCAATGTGTTCACACCTTCCAAATCGGTGTAATCCTTCAGCGACAAGCCTTTCATGTGTGCACGGATGCTGGCAACGTGTGCCGCCAGTTCGCGTGCCGCCGTATCCGCATCCGCCGCCTGCGTGTAGCGCACATAAGCTGTCAGCGAGACCTTGGAATCAATCACAATCTGCTTGTTGTCGGGCAGGTTGACCAAAACGTCGGGCTGGAGGCGGCGCGTGCCGCCGTCTTCCTCTTTTCGGACGGATGCCGCCTGAACCACATATTCCCGCCCTTTCTGAAGGCCGGAATTTTCCAAAACCGTTTCCAGAATCATCTCGCCCCAATTGCCCTGAACCTTATTCTGCGTACCGGTCAGCGCGTTGGTCAGGGCCTTTGCCTCGCTGTGCAGCTGCGCGTTCAACCCCTGAAGCCGTTTCAATTCGTTTTCCAACGTCAGCCGCTCGCGCGATTCTTTATCATAGGTTTGCTTGACCAACTCGCCGAAACCGTGGATGCGTTCGTTTAGCGGGTTCAAAACCTGATGGAGCTGCTCGCGGTTCTGCTCGGTAAAACGGCGGCTTTTTTCTTCCAAAATCGTGTTGGCAAGATTTTGAAACTGATCGCTCAAACTTTTGCGCGCCTCGCCCAGCAAGGACAGCTTCTCTTCAGAAGCAAGGCGTTCCTGTTCGATTTGCGTTGCCAAACGTTCGTTTTCAACCGCCAAACCCTGTGCCTTTTCCTGCAACTCGGTATGCGACTGCCTCAACCGCTCCGCTTCCGCCTCTTTTTCCTGCAAATGGGCAATCTGTTTTTCGGCTGCGGCAAAACGGTTGCCGACATCGGAAAGGTCGTTTTGCACGTCGCGGACAGTTTGGCGGCTTTCTTCCAAATCGGTTTCGATTCTTTGGCGGATTTGGCGTTCCAAGGCATATTGGTCGGCAAACGCCTTCCGTTCCTGTCCGAGCTGCGTTGCCAAACGTTCGTTTTCAACCGCCAAACCCTGTGCCTTTTCCTGCAACTCGATATACGACTGCTTCAGCCGCGCCGACTCCGCCTCTTTTTCCTGCAAATGGGCAATCTGCTTTTCGGCTGCGGAAAAACGGTTGCCCAAAGCATAATTTTCGTCCTGCAAATGCCGGTATTTCCCGTCCAACACCGCCAATTCCGACACGGTTTTGCCGTGTGCCTGTTCGACAAAATCACATCTTGCCGCCTTTTCCGCCAGGTGCGCGTTCAAACCGGCAAACTCGCCCTGAAACCGGCCCTTCATCAGCAACCATGTAAACAACACGCCCGACACCAACGCCGCCAAAGGCAGCAAAACAGTCATCAGTTCCATCAATTATCCTAATATTCAAACATTTTCACACCGGACAAAACCGCCGCTTATTCCGATTCTACCTGTTTGTTCGACATAGCTCCAAAAAATATAGCGGATTGGCTTTAAACCTGTTCGACATCGCCTTACCATGCTGCTTGCGGTTTCAGACCTTTTCCTAATTCAATATCAATCTGCCACAAACCCTGATTAAGTTCCCGATGTCTGACATTTTTAGAATGATGCCGTCTGAAATGTTGCAGCTATGTTCAGACGGCATACGGATTCAGGCTTTTCAAACGGCAGGCAAAATGAAAAAAGGGCAAACCCTAAAGGATTTGCCCTTTTGTTCCAAACGCTTAGTGTACGTCTTTCCAATATTCTTTATTTAGGAAGTAAGCCAAAGGCAGCATAACCGCAAATAGGAAAATCATCACGACATAGCCTATACGTTTGCGTTGCAGTTGTGCAGGTTCGCCCATGTACACAAGGTAATTGACCAAATCGCGTACATATGCGTCGTACTCTTTTTGGATCACTTTGCCGTTAGGCAGGCGGCGGCTGTGCAAACCGGTAGATTCCCAATACAGCTTAGGCTTCATCTCGCCGTGTTCGTCTTTTACCATAACCGGCTGACCTTTGGCATCCAACTCAACGGCTTGAACACCTTGTTGCTCCCACAACGGGTGGGGCATACCGACTTTATCGAATACAGTATTGTTCCAGCCGCTCGGACGGGTCGGATCTTTATAGAAGCCGCGCATATAGGCGTAAAGGTAGTCTGCACCTTTGGAACGCGCAATCAACGTCAAATCGGGCGGAGCAGCACCAAACCATTTTGCCGCATCTTTCGGGTTCATCGCCGAATGCATGACATCGCCGACATTATCGGTGGTAAACATCAGGTTTTTCTTGATTTCTTCGTCAGTCAAACCGATGTCTTTCAGACGGTTGAAGCGCATACCGCTTGCAGAGTGGCAAGACAAACAGTAGTTTGTAAAGATTTGCGCACCGTGCTGCAGGCTGACTTGGTCACGCAGGTCGATATCGACTTTTTCGTAGTGTCCGCCGCCGCTGGCGACGGCTGCACTCATAGGCACTGCCAGCAATAAGGCAGCAAACCAGTTTTTCAGAGTTTGTTTCATTTTCGCTGCCCTCATCAGATATTGGTTGCAAACAAGTAAGCACCAACAACGGTAATACCGACGTAAACAAAGAACATAATTTTTTGTTTAGTAGTGCTCATGGTTACGCGTTCAGGAACTGGTTTGTTGGTATCCAGTTTGGTATAGAACGGCATACCCAGGAAGAATGCAAAGTAGACGAAAGACAGGATACGTGCAACCAAAGTACGCGTATCAGTTGCTACCATTGCACCCAAAATACCCAAACCGATGAAGGCAATGATGAACAGAACCAATGCGGTTTTGAAGATTGGGCCGCGATAGCGGACAGATTTAACCTCGCCTTTATCCAACCAAGGCAGCAAGGCGATCAGTACAACTGCTGCACCCATACCGATTACACCCCATACCTGAGTACCGGCAAAGGAAGGAATCGCACGCAGAATTGCGTAGAACGGAGTGAAGTACCATACCGGCGCAATGTGCGGAGGTGTTTTCAGCGCATTCGCTGCATCGAAGTTTGGCGCTTCCAAGAAGTAGCCGCCGCCTTCAGGTGCAAAGAACATCACGGCACAGAAGACAATCAAGAATATCGTTACTGCCAATATATCATGCACAACATAATACGGAAAAAAAGGTATGCCATCTAGAGGGACACCGTTTTCATCTTTCAGCTTTTTGATTTCTACACCGTCAGGGTTGTTGGAACCCACTTCATGCAAGGCAATGATATGAGCCACAACCAAGCCGAGCAATACCAAAGGTACAGCGATAACGTGCAGGGCGAAGAATCGGTTCAAAGTAACATCGGAAACGTTGAAGTCACCGCGGATCCAAGTGGACAAATCAGGACCGATAACAGGGATGGCGGAGAACAGGTTAATAATTACCTGCGCACCCCAGAAGGACATTTGACCCCAAGGCAGCAGGTAGCCCATAAAGGCTTCTGCCATCAATGCCAAGAAAATCAGGGAACCGAAAATCCACACCAATTCGCGCGGTTTTTTGTACGAACCGTAAATCAGACCACGGAACATGTGCAGATAAACGACGATGAAGAAGAAAGATGCGCCGGTAGAGTGCATATAGCGGATAATCCAGCCGCCGGACACGTCGCGCATGATGTACTCTACTGCGGTAAAGGCAGCAGGCAGATGGTAGGCGTTAAGGTTGCCGTCCGGTTTGTAGTTCATGGTCAGGAAAATACCGCTGACGATTTGAATCACCAGCACCAGCATAGACAATGAGCCGAAGAAATACCAGAAGTTGAAGTTTTTAGGCGCATAGTATTCAGACAGATGCTCTTTCCACATTTTACTTAATGGAAAACGGGCATCTACCCAGCCTAACAATGCTTTTGCTTTGCTATTGGTTTGGTTTGCCATAATTATCGTTCCTTATTCTTAGTCTTCGCCCACCAAGATAGTTGTGTCGCTCAAGTATTTATATGGCGGGACAACCAGGTTGGTCGGGGCAGGAACACCTTTATATACGCGGCCGGCCAAGTCGAATTTCGAACCGTGGCAGGGGCAGAAGAAGCCGCCTTTCCAGTCTGCACCCAAATCGGCGGGGGCAATGTCGGGACGGAAGGTGGGCGAGCAGCCCAAATGGGTGCAGATACCGATGGCGACAAGGATGTTCGGCTTAATCGAACGGGTCTCGTTTTTAGCATACTCCGGCTGCTGTTCCGCATCGGAATTGGGATCGGTAAGTTCGCCGTTCAGGCCTTTCAGGTCTTTAAGCTGCTGATCTGTACGGTTGAGCACCCAAATCGGTTTGCCTTGCCACTCGGCGGTCAGCAGCTGACCCGCTTCGATTTTACTGACATCCACCTCGACGGCAGCACCGGCGGCCTTGGCTTTTTCCGAAGGGAAAAAACTGGCCACAAACGGCGTTGCCACACCCAATGCTGCCACTCCGCCCGCGCCGCAGGTCGCGAGTGTCAGGAAACGGCGGCGGCCGTTGTTGATTTCTTGATTATCCATTATTCAGTCGTCCTAATATTTTGGGAATACCGAGCCATTAAACGTTGCAATTTTACCCAGTTTGCAGTGATACTCAAAGCATTATTTAAAATAAGGTAAAGTTTTATGATATTTCTCAAGACTCAAGCCGGATTGTTTTCGTCAAAATGGCACACTTCCAACCCGAAAACCTCTGCCGCCGATTCTGCCAGCGCGCGTACGCCGTAACGTTCCGTCGCGTGATGCCCTGCCGAAATGAAAGCCGTACCCGTTTCATTGGCAAGGTGGTATTGGGCTTCAGAGATTTCCCCCGTCAAATACAGATCGACACCTTCGTCTATTGCCGTCTGAAAAAACCCCTGCGCCCCGCCGCTGCACCATGCAACCCGTCGGATTTCGCGTTCGGGATTGCCGATAACGACAGGCTTACGTTGCAAAACTGTTTCAATATGCGCCGCCAATGCGCCGAGTGTCTTGGCTTGTTTCAGGCTGCCCGAGTTGAGCAGGTTTTGTTCGCCGAACCGTTTTTCTGTCGCAAAACCCAATCTGTCGGCGAGTTGGGCATTGTTGCCCAGTGTGGGATGTGCATCCAGGGGCAGATGGTAGCCTGCCATATTGATGTCGTGCCGTAACAGTGCGGCAATCCGTTCTTTTTTCCAACCAGTAACGGTCGGCAACTCGTTTTTCCAGAACATACCGTGATGTACCAAAAGCAAATCTGCCTTCTGCTCCACAGCAAAATCAATCGCTGCCCTGCTTGCCGTTACCGACGTAACGATTTTCCCGATATATTCCCTCCCTTCAACCTGCAAACCGTTAGGGGCGTAATCTTTAAACAACGCTGTCTGCAATGTTTCATTACACCAAGTCAGAAAATCCCTGCACAATACCATCTTTTTTCCTAATCGCTTTAAACAAGCGGGCATTCTAATCGCAAAATGTCCGGAATTCACATTTTTCCGATTTGCACCCGCATATGAATTATTTTAATATGCGCCGGTTCAATATGCCGTCTGAAGCCCCATGGATTCCATTATCGAATTGCGCCACCTCAAAACCCTGCTGGCACTTGAAGAAACCGGCAGCGTCTCCCTTGCCGCCAAACGGGTTTTCCTTACCCAATCCGCCCTTTCCCACCAGATCCGTATGCTCGAAAACCACTACGGCACGCCGCTGTTCGAACGCAAATCCACGCCCTTGCGCTTTACCCCGGTGGGCGAAAGGCTGCTGCGCCTCGCCCACGAACTTATACCTCAAGTTGCTGTTGCAGAATGGGATTTGGCGCGAATCACGGAAGGAGAGGCGGGAGAGCTGCGGATTGCCGTCGAATGCCATACCTGTTTCGACTGGCTGATGCCCGCCATGGGCGAATTCCGCCCGATGTGGCCCCAAGTCGAATTGGATATCGTATCGGGATTCCAAGCGGATCCCGTCGGACTGCTGCTGCAACACCGTGCCGACCTTGCCATTGTTTCCGAAGCGGAAAAACAAAACGGTATTTCTTTCCAACCGCTGTTTGCCTACGAAATGGTCGGCATTTGCGCACCAGACCATCCGCTTGCCGCCAAAAACGTTTGGACGGCGGAAGACTTTATCGGGGAAACCCTGATTACTTATCCCGTTCCCGACGAGATGCTGGATTTGCCCAAAAAAATCCTGATTCCGAAAAACATCAACCCGCCGCGCCGACACAGCGAGCTGACCATCGCCATTATCCAACTGGTTGCCAGCAGACGTGGCATTGCCGCCCTTCCCTATTGGACAGTCATGCCCTACCTTGAAAAAGGCTATGTCGTCCACCGCCAAATTACTGCCGACGGACTGCAAAGCAAACTGTATGCCGCCATCCGTACCGAAGATACGGACAAGAGCTATCTGAACAATTTTTGCCAAATCATACGCGAACGCGGTTTTGCAGATTTGCCCGGACTGAGCGAACTGGAACCGGTCTGACCCCTTATTCAACCATACCCGGCAGTTTTTCTATTTTTTCATGTATAGTGGATTAACAAAAACCAGTACGGCGTTGCCTCGCCTTGCCATACTATTTGTACTGTCTGCGGCTTCGTCGCCTTGTCCTGATTTTTGTTAATCCACTATACTGTTTTTGATTTTTGCCCAATCTGTAATCTTTAGATTGCCAATGGGAAACCGTCTACTACAAATAAAAAACCCTGCGATAAGCAGGGTTTTTTGAATTTCCAACATTAACGTTTGGAGAATTGTTTTGCACGGCGTGCTTTGCGCAGACCCGGTTTTTTACGTTCGACTTCGCGGGCATCGCGGGTAACAAAACCAGCTTGAGACAAGGCGGGTTTCAACGCGGCATCGAAGTCGATCAGGGCACGGGTAATGCCGTGGCGGATTGCGCCGGACTGGCCGGTTTCGCCGCCGCCAACAACATTGACTTTGATGTCGAAAGATTCGGCGTTTTCAGTCAGAACCAAGGGTTGGCGAACAACCATTCGGCTGGTTTCCCGTGCGAAGAATTCGTCAACGGGACGACCGTTTACGATGATTTGACCTGTACCTTTAATCAGGAATACACGAGCCACTGAACTTTTGCGGCGGCCTGTGCCGTAGTAGTATTTACCGTTCATGTCGCGTCCTTATTTCAGTTCCAAAACTTTGGGTTGTTGCGCAGCATGGGCGTGTTCCGCACCCGCATACACTTTCAGTTTTTTAATCATGGCGTAACCCAGAGGACCTTTGGGCAGCATACCTTTTACAGCTTGTTCCAAAGCGCGGCCCGGGAATTGCTCTTGCATTTCGCGGAAGGTGCGTTCGTAGATACCGCCTGGGAAACCGGAATGGCGGAAGTATTTTTTATCTTCGAATTTGGCACCGGTTACACGCAGTTTGTCCGCATTGATAACAATGATGTAATCGCCGGTATCGACGTGGGGGGTGTATTCAGGTTTGTGTTTGCCACGCAGACGGCTGGCGACTTCGGCCGCAACGCGACCCAAGACTTTGTCTTGGGCATCGATGACGAACCATTCGCGCTTCACCTCGTGGGGTTTCGCTGAAAAGGTTTTCATAGTGGAAATCCAGATAGATATAGAAAGTTGTAAATTTTAAAGACAGGATTCGATTTTGTCAATCGCATTACCGCGTTACGGAAGGATTTTCCGGATTTCGGCAGACTGCATACTGCTTTTTCGGGCGGGGCGGCGGCCAATGTGAAAAACCGCATCGTTGCGATGCGGTTTTGAATGGGAATCCCCGCGAGAGCCGTTTCGGCCGAATCCGCTTGAACCTTGCTGACAAGGCGGCTGCCTCGGGTAGTTTCGGGTGCGTCCGCAAAAGGACGCTCGCGCCCACTACTGCTCCCGGCAACCTTAAGCGAACTTATTGGTTCAAAGGAATATATGCCTTCGCGGACACCGCAGGGAAAAAGGGGTTATTCCTGCGCCAAGCGGGATAGTGCTTTTTGGCAGGCGTTGTCCATATCGGCTATTTTACGCGCAAAATCGCCGATTGCCAAATCGCCGCCGTTCAGGGAGGTTTTCAACAGGTCGTGGACGACGTTGAGCGCGGCCATAATGACGATTTTTTCGCTGTCCGCGACGCGTCCGCCTTCGCGGATGGCTTCGGCTTTGCCGTTGAGCATTCCGACTGCCTGCAACAGTGTGTCTTTTTCTTCTGCCGGCGTGTTGACGGTCAGCCGGGCGTGCATGACTTCGATGTGGACTTGTTCGATGTTCATCCTTTAATCCTTATTGCTGCGTTTCCTGCCATTGGGGGAGGCGCGCTGCCAGTGCGCTGATTTTTTCCCTGCTCTGTTCGAGCAGGCTGCGGTATCGTGTATTTTCTTCTGTCAGGCTGTCAATTTTGTTTTGCAGGTCTTCTTTGAGTTTGCCGACTTGGACGAGCAGGGCTTCGCTGAGTTCGTCGACGGCGGTTTCGTGTTCGAGTTTTTGCCGCTCGTGCGCCCGTTTGAGTTCGGCGACGGTTTCTTTGAGGCGGCGGTTTTCGCTGACGAGGGTTTCGAATTTTTGTACCAACGTATAAACGCTGCTTTCGAGTTTTTCGATATTTTGTTTCATAACCTTACCTGTCCGTATGCCGTCTGAAGGCTTCAGACGGCATCTGTCTGTTGTTTATTCAAAACGCGCGCTGCGTTCCATCAGTCTTTCGACAACCTGTTGCGGGGTCATTTCTTTGCGGATGAGTTGCAGCAGAGTTTGGGTAATCGGCATGTCGATTTGGTACTTACAGGCAGTATTGAAGACTTCTTCTATCGTGCTGACCCCTTCGGAAACGTGTCCGATTTCGACCAGCACCTGATGCAGTTCCTTGCCTTCTGCCAAACCCAAGCCGACGCGGCGGTTGCGCGAAAGTGCGCCGGTGCAGGTGAGGATGAGGTCGCCGATGCCTGCCAGCCCCATCATGGTTTTGGGCTGTGCGCCCATTGCGGAGGCAAGGCGGGTGATTTCAGCTAATCCGCGCGTAACCAGTGCGGCACGGGCGTTAAGCCCGTACTCTAGGCCGTCGGACAATCCGGTGGCAATCGCCATAACATTTTTTACCGCGCCGCCAACCGCCACGCCGATAACATCGGTACTGCCGTAAAGCCTCATGACGGTCGTGTTGAGCTGCGGTACGAGTTCTTCAATCCACTCTTGGTTTTCGGAGGCAAGGACGACGGCGCAGGGCAGTTGTTTGGCGAGTTCCTGTGCAAAACTCGGGCCGGAAAGTACGCCGATTTTCTTATTGTCGGGCAATACTTCTTTCAAGACTTGAAAGGTCAGCAGCCCGGTATCCTGCTCGAATCCTTTGCAGGCGGCGAGGACGGGGAGGTGTCCCGCGCCGTACTGTTTGAGCAGCTCTGCGCTGCTTCTCAATCCGGCAACGGAGGTTACGATAAGGACAAGTCCGCTGTCTTTGAGCGCGTCTGCCAAATCCGCACACACTTCCAAGGTTTCGGGAAAGGAAAAGCCGGGCAGTCCGCGTTTGTTTTCACGCGCTTCCTGCATTTGACGGACTTGGTCTGCGTTGCGCGTCCACAGGGATACGCGGTTGCCGTGTTGGGAAAAATGCAGGGCGAGCGCCGTACCCCACGAACCTGCGCCGATAACGGTAATTTTCATTGGTCGTCTTTCAACATATCACTGCCGTTCACTTTAAAACAATCGGTGTTTCTCTGCAAGTGCGGTCAGGGAAATGCCGTCTGAAAGGCGTTCAGACGGCATTTTGCCCCGATGCGGCACTATCAGCCTGTATTGCGCAAACCTTGCGCCACGCCGTTGATGGTCAGGTGCACCATCAGAAGGGCGTGCGGATTGTCGGGTTCTTTACGCAGGCGTTTGAGCATGGCGACTTGCAAACCGTTGAGCGCGTTCAGGTAGGGAATCCTCAAAGCGAGCGAACGGGCGAGGCTGCGGTTGTCGCGCAAAAGCTCTTCGGTTTGCAGTAGGTCGAGCAGTGCTTTGCGGCTGCGGCGGTATTCTTCCTTAATCATCCCGAAGATGATTTTTGCCTTATCGGGCGATTCGCTCAAGCCGGCATAGTTTTCCGCGAGGGTGATGTCGGTTTTCGCCATCACTTGTTCCATATTGGAGAGCATGGCTTGGAAGAACGGGTTGCTTTGGGCGTGTTCGCGCAGGGCGGCGAGCGTTTCGGGTTTGTCTTCGCACAAGGTTTCCACCGCGCTGCCGAAACCGTACCAAGCCGGCAGCATGAGGCGGTTCTGCATCCAGGAAAATACCCACGGAATCGCGCGCAAGTCCTGAATCCGCGCCAAGGTTTTGCGGCTGGCGGGACGGCTGCCTAGGTTGAGGGTGGCGATTTCCTGAATCGGGCTGGTTTGCAGAAAGTAGTCGATGAAGTCGGGATGGGTAATCAGTTCGCGGTAGTATTTGAACGATACGTCCGACAATGCCTGCATCAGTTTGGCATCAGGGTCTTTTTTATCCGGCAGGATGCTGGCTTCCAAAGTCGCGGCAACCAAGGTTTCCAAGTTGCGTTGGGCATTGCCGGGGTCGGCGTATTTGGCGGTAATGACTTCGCCTTGTTCGGTGATGCGGATTTGTCCCGCCACGCTGCCCGCCGGTTGGGCGAGAATGGCTTGGTAAGAAGGGCCGCCGCCGCGACCTACGCTGCCGCCGCGTCCGTGGAACAGGCGCATACGGACATCGTATTTTTTGAAGAGTTCGACCAAGCCCAATTCCGCCTGATAGAGGCACCATGAGCTGGTAACGTAGCCGCCGTCCTTGTTGGAGTCGGAATAGCCGAGCATGATTTCTTGGATGTTTCCACGGCTTTCGAGCAGTGCATCGTACCAGTCGAGGCGGAACATGGTTTCCATGACCGGACAGGCGTTTTCCAACGCTTCAATGGTTTCAAACAGCGGCACGATATTGATGCGGCTGTGCGGTTTGCCGTTTTCCACCGCCAACAGGCCGGTTTCTTTCAGCAGCAATGCCAAGGCGAGCAGGTCGCTGGGTTGTTCGCAGTTGGAAATAATGCTTTGTGTTACGGCATCTTCGCCAAATTCGTCTTTGATTTTGCGCGCTTCGTTGAAAATTGCCAGTTCGTGGCGGGTATGGTCGCTGTATGTGATAAACGGGCTGTACAGAGGACGTTGATGGCTCAATTCGCGCAACAGGGCGGTTTGTTTTTGCTCTTCGTTCAGGCGGTTGTAGTCTTCCAAGCCTGCGTGTTGGAAAAGCTCGGCAACCACATCGGCGTGTTTGCCTGCGTGTTGGCGCAAGTCGAGCGGCATCATGTGAAAGCCGAACACGGATACGGAACGGATGAGGTCTGCCAAACGGCCTTCGGCAAGCAGACGGCTGCCGTTGTCGATAAGGGAACGTTGCAATTTTTTCAAATCATCCAGAAACTCTTGTGCCGAAGCATAAGGCTCGAGAAAGCCGAATTTGCAGCCCATACCCAAACCGAGCGCGCGCGCTTTGCCCATAGCGCGCGCCATAATGTAGGCGATGGCGCGGCGGTAGGGTTCTTCGGCGCGGGCGATTTCTTCGTCGGGCGATTTGTCGGACAACGCCGTTACATCGCCGTTGACTTTGACGCGGCGGATGGAGAGCGGCAGTTCGCGGTAGAGTTTGTCGAGTTCGCCGCGATAGAAGCGGAACACGGCATCGGCGTGGCGGCGGAAGGCAAAGCGCAGGGTTTCGGCAGAAACAAACGGATTGCCGTCGCGGTCGCCGCCGATCCAGCCGCCGATTTTGAGGATGTCCGGAACGCGGACGCCGGGATAGGCCGTCTGAAAGTCGTGTTCCATCTTGCGGTAGAGCTTGGGCAGGGCTTCGAAAAAGCTCATCGGGAAGATGGACACGCCGTTGTTGATTTCGTCGTTGACGCTGAGTTTGTGGCGGCGCGTTTCGCTGGTCTGCCACAAGCCCAGCAGGATAGTGTCGATTTCGCGGCGCAGCCGTGCCAGCGCGTCGGCATTGGTGCAGCGTTCGCGTTGCGGCAACAGTGCGCGGATGCGGCGGTTGAAGCTTAAGACGGTTTGGCGTTGCACTTCGGTCGGGTGCGCGGTCAAAACGGCGGTAACGGACGTATTGTCCAACTGCCGCTGCACCGATTTGCCGTCGGCTTTCCCCGCTTTGAGCCTGCGGACGGTTTCCGTCAGGCTGCCTTCCGCGCCGCCGCGTCCGGCTTCTTCGTGGATTTGGCGGCGGCGTTCGTGGTGCACGTCTTCGGCGATGTTCAAAATCTGGGCGAACAGGCCGCAGGCCAAGGTTAAATCGTGGGTTTGTTGTTCGTCCAATTGCGGCAATACTTTTTCAATCAATGCCGCGCTGTCGTCGGAAGTGGACAAGAGTTTGACTGTTTCGACAACCAACGGCGAGGCTTCTTCGTGCAGGAGGTTGAACAGGGATTGTTTCAGAAATTCCGCGTCCGCCGCCAAAGCCGCGTCCTTTGGATTGTTCAGAATATGCAGTTGCATGATTTTTCTCTCTCGTCTGCCGTAAATATTGTAAATGTACCCCAAATGCCGCATCCGTGCCAAACCGTTCACACTTTAACCGCCCGTGTCCCGAAATGCCGTCTGAAGTTGAACGCCGCCCGACGGCAGCGTTACAATCGCCCGCAACTGTTTTTTTCCGAACATCATCATGACCACGACCGAACACGACAACGACGATGCATTCCTGCTGCGGTACAGCCGCCACATCCTCTTGGACGAAATCGGCATCGAAGGGCAGCAGAAACTTTCCGCCGCGCATATTTTGGTCGTCGGCTGCGGCGGTTTGGGTGCCGCCGCACTGCCCTACCTTGCCGCTTCGGGTGTCGGCACGCTGACCATAGCCGATTCCGACACGGTCGAACTGCACAACCTGCAACGCCAAGTCGCATTTGACGAGGGCGATGTCGGCAAACTCAAAACCGAAGCCTTGGCAGGCCGCCTGAAACGCATCAACCATACCGTCAACGTCCGCGCCGTCAACGAAAAACTCGACGGCTGCCGCCTGACCGGTTTGGTTCAAGCCGCCGACATCGTTTTAGACTGTTGCGACAACTACGCCACGCGGCAAGCCGTCAACCGTGCCTGCGTGCAAACGAAAACACCGCTGGTTTCAGGGGCGGCGGTACGCTTTGAAGGGCAACTTGCCGTGTACCGTCCCGACTTGCCCGACTCGCCGTGTTACGCCTGCCTGTTTGACGGCGGATCGGCTTCAGACGGCATCTGTTCTCTCTTCGGCGTGTTCTCGCCGCTGGTCGGCATCATCGGCAGTACCCAAGCGGCGGAGGCTCTGAAAATCCTGCTGGATGCGGGCGAACCGTCGCACGGCAGGCTGGCGGTTTACCGTGCCTTGGAAGGGGGCTGGCAATATTTCGACCTGCCGCGCAACCCTGAATGCCCGGTTTGCGGCACAGCGCGATAAACCCTGCCGCCGTTTCAGACGGCATCCAAACGGATGCGGCGGAACGGTTTTAAAAATTTAAAAATTTACATTTCTTTGCAAAAAAAAAAAAAAAAAAAATAAACTTACCTTATAATTGCAATTGTTTTAGCAATGTCTGTTTCGCAGACTCATTGAGTAAAACGTTTTCCCCGTAATGTGTTTGGCCGTCTGTCCCCTTTGGGTTCGGACGGCTTTTTTTTGGCTGTGTTTGAATACCCGGTTGGTTTTATCTGTTTGCAGCGGGGGAAGCCGCTTATTTCCGTTCGGGCGGAAAACGGTTCCATCGGATAAAAGGCATTTTGTCCGACTGATTAAAGTTATAGTGGATTAACAAAAACCAGTACAGCGTTGGCTCGCCTTAGCTCAAAGAGAACGATTCTCTAAGGTGCTGAAGCACCAAGTGAATCGGTTCCGTACTATTTGTACTGTCTGCGGCTTCGTCGCCTTGTCCTGATTTTTGTTAATCCACTATATATCTTAGGTTTGCATCGGCGGAATATTCAAACACAGCCTTTTTTAAGGAAATCCGGATACGGCGGCGCATCAATAATGCGGCGGAATCTCGTCGCGCAGGGAATACGGCTCTTGCGCGTCGGGATTCCTGTCCTGCATTTTTTGATACAGCAGCCTCAACTGAGCCTGCTGCAAATCCAGCGTCTGCCGCAATTCCGCCACCATCGCGTTCAGGCCGGCGATTACGTCCTCCTGAAGCGCGGATTGGATTTCCAGTTCGACAATACGGCGTTCCAACTCTTGAACCGCGTCCATTTACAGCACCATCGCGGCAATCCAGCCGGCAATCAGCAGCGGGATGTTGTAGTGGATGAAGGTCGGGATAACGGAATCGCGGATGTGGTCGTGCTGCCCGTCGGCGTTCAGCCCCATCGTCGGGCCCAGCGTGGAATCGGACGCAGGCGAACCGGCATCGCCCAACGCCCCCGCCGTGCCGACAATGGCGACGGTGGCAAGCGGCGAAAAACCCAAACCGACACACAAAGGCACATAAATCGCGGCAATAATCGGCAAAGTGGAAAAGGACGAACCGATGCCCATCGTTACCAAAAGCCCCACCACCAGCATCGCCAATGCCGCCATACCTTTGCTGTTGCCGAATATCGCCATACTGCTTTCCACCAGCGGCTGAATATGCCCGGTCGCATTCATCACGGCGGCAAAACCCTGCGCGGCAATCATAATGAAGCCGACCATCGCCATCATCTTGATACCTTCGCCGAATACGTCGTTTGCCTTGTCGCGGTTAATGACCCCCAACATCATAAATACGGCGAAACCGAGCATCGCGCCCAACACCAGCGAGTCTTCATACATCAACTGGATGGCAAAGCATACGGCAATGGCGACGGCGGCGGCCAGGCTGCGGTAGGCGGACGGCTGCGGACGGTTTGCCGCATCGGCGTTGCCCGCCGTATCGGCATTGTTGCTTTGGTACAGGCGCGGTTTGCGGTAATGGACAAACGCCAGCAGGAGTCCGGCCAGCATTCCCAACGCGGGAATCGCCATTGCCGCCATCACGTTAATGTTTTTCACATCAAGCTGCGGCGCGGCGGAATGGATGTTGCCCAACAGGATTTCGTTCAAAAAAATCGCGCCGAAGCCGTAAGGCAGGAACATATAAGTCGTAACCAGCCCGAAAGTGATGACGCACGCAATCAGGCGGCGGTCGATTTTCAGGCGGTTGAACACCAAAAGCAGCGGCGGAACAATCATCGGGATAAAGGCAATGTGGATGGGGATGATGTTCTGACTCATCATGCCCATCACAAGGATGATGGAAAGCAGCAGCCATTTGACCGCGCCCTCGCCCGAACGCACGCTGTCGGGCATACCGCCCCGGTTCAGCTTGCGGACGACCGCGCCGGCAAGCTGCTGCGGCAGGCCGGAATGGGTAATCGCCATTGCAAACGCGCCGAGCATCGCATAAGAAAGCGCAATCTTCGCACCGCCTTCCAAACCTTTGTTGAACACGGGGATAATCCCCGCCTGACTGACCTGTCCCGCCGCATCGGCAATGTTTTGCAGCGGCATACCCGCCACCGCGCCGCCGACAAACGCGCCGACCGTCAGGCTCAATACCACGTGCACGCGCGACAGCGACAGCACCAGCATAACGATTACGGCAACTACGACTGCATTCATTGTTTATCGCTCCAAACCTATAAATGTTTACATATCGAAACACATCATAACCCAATAACGGGAAACCCGCCAATTTTGCAAACAATTATTTCAAATGCTTCATATACTTCCCCAGCGTAACCCTGTCCAAACCCGCCAAATCCGGCAGGGTTTCCACTCCTGAAAAACCATTCTCCGCCAACACGCCGCGCACCGCCGCGCCCTGATCGAAACCGTGTTCCAGCAATAAAAAACCGCCTTCCGCCAAACGGTCGGGCGCGCCTTGCGCCAAGGTGCGGATGCAGCTTAGGCCGTCTGAAAAGTCGGTCAGCGCGATTTGCGGCTCAAACCGCAAATCGCCTTGCAACAAATGTTTATCGCCGTTTTCGATATAGGGCGGGTTGGACACGATGATGTCCCATTTCCCTTCAGACGGCATATCGGTGTCGAACCACGAACCGTGTGCAAATTCGACCCGCGCGCCCAAATCCGCCGCATTTTTCCGCGCCGTTTCAAGGGCGGGCGGGCTGATGTCGGATGCGCGCACAAACGCATCGGGGCGTTCGAGCGCGACGGTTACGGCAACCGCGCCGCTGCCCGTCCCCAAATCCCACACGCGCCCGTTTTCGGGCAGGCGCGCCAATACGGCTTCGACCAAATGTTCGGTTTCGGGGCGCGGAATCAGCACGCTCGGATTGACTGTAAAGCGTCTGCCATAAAATTCGCGCACACCTAAAATATAGGCAACCGGCTCGCCGTTCAGACGGCGTTGCGCCAGCCTGTCCGCCCGCTGTCGGACTTCGTCCGGCATTTCTTCCCCGCCCCGCGTCAACAACTGCACGCGCGTATATTCCGAAACATATTGTAGCAGCATTCTTGCTTCATTTTTAGGCAGTTTTGACAAGCCCAACCATTTATCAAACGTCATTTTTATCCCGTCTGCCGCTGATGCGGCTTTTCTTTCCTTATTCTTTCCGGCAAACGTACCGATGGTGGCAACCGCAAATGCGGCATACCACAAATAAAATCCTGCACCGTAGCGCACAATATCCGATGTATTCCCTGCTTCATCGACGTATACGGCTTTCACACTGAAAGCCACCAACGCCAAGCCCCAAAGTGCCGCATGGACAGGCACGACCTTCTTCCGCAACGCCAGCAAAACAATGGCCGCCAACCAAACATAATTCGCATAGACCGCACAATACCTGATATCCAAAGAAGCAAATATCGACCCCAAAATCAAAACGGTCAAACCCTCCATGCTTCCATGATTGCCCAAATAAAATGCAACATTGGATAAAGACGCTATCCACAGGGCAACCGACACCAGCAACATCACTATGGGAAAACTTGGTTTCCGATTCTGTTCCTGCATGGTTTTATCCTAATGTAAAAGGCCGCCTGAAAACCTTTCAGACGGCATCGTGCCGGATTCCGCGTCAGATTGCGCTGCCGCCGACGGTCAGTCCGGCATCAATCCGCAAAGTCGGTTGCCCCACGCCGACGGGGACGCTCTGCCCTTCTTTGCCGCACACGCCGACACCGCTGTCGAGCGCAGTATCGTTGCCTATCATGGAAACGTGTTTCAGCACTTCGGGGCCGTTGCCGATGATGGTCGCGCCTTTGACGGGATATTGCAGCCTGCCGCCTTCCACCCACCACGCTTCGGACGCACTGAACACGAACTTGCCGCTGGTAATGTCCACTTGTCCGCCGCCAAAGTTGACGGCGTAAATGCCCTTGTCGATGGACGCGATGATTTCTTCCGGCTCATAGCTGCCGTTTTCCATAAAGGTATTGGTCATGCGCGGCATAGGGGCGGAAGCGTAACTTTCGCGGCGGCCGTTGCCGGTGGACTGCGTACCCGTCAGGCGGGCATTGGTTTCGTCCTGCATATAGCCGACTAAAATGCCGTCTTCAATCAATACGGTGCGGCGGGTTTCGTTGCCTTCGTCGTCGATGTTGAGCGAACCGCGCCGGCCGGCAATATCACCCTGATCGACGACGGTAACGCCTTTGGCGGCGACGCGCTCGCCTATTCTGCCGGAAAAGACGCTGGTTCCCTTGCGGTTGAAATCGCCTTCCAAACCGTGTCCGACCGCTTCGTGCAGCAACACGCCCGGCCAGCCGTTGCCCAAAACGACGGTCATTTCGCCGGCGGGCGCGGGGCGGGATTCGAGGTTGGTGAGTGCCTGTTTGACGGCGGCATCGACAAACCGATGAACCAAGTTTTCATCGAAATAAGCCAAGTCGTAGCGTCCGCCGCCGCCCGCGCTGCCCTGTTCGCGGCGTTCGCCCTGTTTGGCGATAACGGTAACGTTCAGGCGCACCATCGGGCGGATGTCGGCGGCGTGTTTGCCGTCCAGACGGGCGAGGTAAACCATATCGTATTCGCAGGTCAAACCGGCCATCACTTGCACGATGCGCGGATCGGCGGCTTTGGCGATTGCTTCCACTTTGTTCAACAGCGCGACTTTGGCGGCGGAATCGAGGCCGGCAATGGGGTCGGACGCGGAACAAACCGGCTTGCCGCGCGTTTCAGACGGCATTTTGGCGGACACCTTGCCGCCTGCCGCCCCAATCGCGCGGACGGCGCGGGCGGAACGGTTTATCGAATCGATGCACAGGCTGTCGGCGTAGGCAAAGGCGGTTTTGTCGCCCGAAACGGCGCGCACGCCCACGCCCTGATTGATTTGGAAGCTGCCCGATTTGACGATGCCCTCTTCCAAATGCCAGCTTTCATAAGCGGTGCGCTGGCAGTAGATGTCGGCGTAATCGACGTGGTGCGCGCCGATGATGCACAGGCTTTTGGCGAGCAGTTCGGGGGAAAGGCGGTTGGCTTCGAGCAGCCGCGCCTGTACGGCGGAATAGGTCGGATGCATAGTGTCGGCGCATAAAAAATCAGGGGCTTGATTATACGGCATTTGTTATATAGTGGATTAACAAAAAACAGTACGGTGTTGCCTCGCCTTGCCGTACTATTTGTACTGTCTGCGGCTTCGTCGCCTTGTCCTGATTTTTGTTAATCCACTATAGAAATGCGCCGTGCCGCCTGAAATGTAAGATTTTTGCCAACGCCCCCTGCTTTTGTGTACACTTAAAGCTCCTTGTCGGAGTGCCGCCGCCGGGCGGCTGAGATTGCGAAAGCAGAATCCGTAGAACCTGTCGGGGTAATGCCTGCGTAGGAAACAAACCGTCAAATGCCTTATCAGGCTTCCGTTCCCTTTTCCGCACTTCCCCGCCCCATTTTCATGTTTTTTAAGGACTTGATATGTCGGGCAATGCCTCCTCTCCTTCATCTTCCTCCGCCATCGGGCTGATTTGGTTCGGCGCGGCGGTATCGATTGCCGAAATCAGCACGGGTACGCTGCTTGCGCCTTTGGGCTGGCAGCGCGGTCTGGCGGCTCTACTTTTGGGTCATGCCGTCGGCGGCGCGCTGTTTTTTGCGGCGGCGTATATCGGCGCACTGACCGGACGCAGCTCGATGGAAAGCGTGCGCCTGTCGTTCGGCAAACGCGGTTCAGTGCTGTTTTCCGTGGCGAATATGCTGCAACTGGCCGGCTGGACGGCGGTGATGATTTACGCCGGCGCAACGGTCAGCTCCGCTTTGGGCAAAGTGTTGTGGGACGGCGAATCTTTTGTCTGGTGGGCATTGGCAAACGGCGCGCTGATTGTGCTGTGGCTGGTTTTCGGCGCACGCAAAACAGGCGGGCTGAAAACCGTTTCGATGCTGCTGATGCTGTTGGCGGTTCTGTGGCTGAGTGCCGAAGTCTTTTCCACGGCAGGCAGCACCGCCGCACAGGTTTCAGACGGCATGAGTTTCGGAACGGCAGTCGAGCTGTCCGCCGTGATGCCGCTTTCCTGGCTGCCGCTTGCCGCCGACTACACGCGCCACGCGCGCCGCCCGTTTGCGGCAACCCTGACGGCAACGCTCGCCTACACGCTGACCGGCTGCTGGATGTATGCCTTGGGTTTGGCAGCGGCGTTGTTCACCGGAGAAACCGACGTGGCAAAAATCCTGCTGGGCGCAGGTTTGGGTGCGGCAGGCATTTTGGCGGTCGTCCTCTCCACCGTTACCACAACGTTTCTCGATGCCTATTCCGCCGGCGCGAGTGCGAACAACATTTCCGCGCGTTTTGCGGAAACACCCGTCGCTGTCGGCGTTACCCTGATCGGCACGGTACTTGCCGTCATGCTGCCCGTTACCGAATATGAAAACTTCCTGCTGCTTATCGGCTCGGTATTTGCGCCGATGGCGGCGGTTTTGATTGCCGACTTTTTCGTCTTGAAACGGCGTGAGGAGATTGAAGGCTTTGACTTTGCCGGACTGGTTCTGTGGCTTGCGGGCTTCATCCTCTACCGCTTCCTGCTCTCGTCCGGCTGGGAAAGCAGCATCGGTCTGACCGCCCCCGTAATGTCTGCCGTTGCCATTGCCACCGTATCGGTACGCCTTTTCTTTAAAAAAACCCAATCTTTACAAAGGAACCCGTCATGACCCGTATCGCCATCCTCGGCGGCGGCCTCTCGGGAAGGCTGACCGCGTTGCAGCTTGCAGAACAAGGTTATCAGATTGCACTTTTCGATAAAGGCTGCCGCCGGGGCGAACACGCCGCCGCCTATGTTGCCGCCGCCATGCTCGCGCCTGCGGCGGAAGCGGTCGAAGCCACGCCCGAAGTGGTCAGGCTGGGCAGGCAGAGCATCCCGCTTTGGCGCGGCATCCGATGCCGTCTGAACACGCACACGATGATGCAGGAAAACGGCAGCCTGATTGTGTGGCACGGGCAGGACAAGCCATTATCCAGCGAGTTCGTCCGCCATCTCAAACGCGGCGGCGTAGCGGATGACGAAATCGTCCGTTGGCGCGCCGACGACATCGCCGAACGCGAACCGCAACTCGGCGGACGTTTTTCAGACGGCATCTACCTGCCGACCGAAGGCCAGCTCGACGGGCGGCAAATATTGTCTGCACTTGCCGACGCTTTGGACGAACTGAACGTCCCCTGCCATTGGGAACACGAATGCGTCCCCGAAGGCCTGCAAGCCCAATACGACTGGCTGATCGACTGCCGCGGCTACGGCGCAAAAACCGCGTGGAACCAATCCCCCGAGCACACCAGCACCCTGCGCGGCATACGCGGCGAAGTGGCGCGGGTTTACACACCCGAAATCACGCTCAACCGCCCCGTGCGTCTGCTCCATCCGCGTTATCCGCTCTACATCGCCCCGAAAGAAAACCACGTCTTCGTCATCGGCGCGACCCAAATCGAAAGCGAAAGCCAAGCCCCCGCCAGCGTGCGTTCAGGGTTGGAACTCTTGTCCGCACTCTATGCCATCCACCCCGCCTTCGGCGAAGCCGACATCCTCGAAATCGCCACCGGCCTGCGCCCCACGCTCAACCACCACAACCCCGAAATCCGTTACAACCGCGCCCGACGCCTGATTGAAATCAACGGCCTTTTCCGCCACGGTTTCATGATCTCCCCCGCCGTAACCGCCGCCGCCGCCAGATTGGCAGTGGCACTGTTTGACGGAAAAGACGCGCCCGAACGCGATAAAGAAAGCGGTTTGGCGTATATCCGAAGACAAGATTAAAGCCGCCCGAAAGGACACCTTATGACCTTCCCGCCCCTAAAATCCCCGCTCAAATTCTACGCCGTCGTCCCCACCGCCGATTGGGTGGGGCGCATGGTCAAAGCAGGTGCCGACACGGTGCAACTGCGCTGCAAGGCCCTGCACGGCGATGAATTGAAACGCGAAATCGCCCGCTGCGCCGCAGCCTGTCAGGGCAGCCGTACGCAGCTTTTCATCAACGACCACTGGCGCGAAGCAATCGAAGCGGGCGCGTACGGCGTGCATCTCGGACAAGAAGACATGGACACCGCCGACCTTGCCGCCATCGCCGCCGCCGGTTTGCGCTTGGGTTTGAGTACGCACTCCGTTGCCGAACTCGACCGCGCCCTGTCCGTACACCCTAGCTACATCGCCAGCGGCGCGATTTTCCCGACCACGACCAAACAAATGCCCACCGCCCCGCAAGGCTTGGACAAACTGCGCGAATACGTCAAACAAGCAGGCGGCACGCCCGTCGTCGCCATCGGCGGTATCGACTTGAACAACGCCCGAGCCGTACTCGCCACCGGCGTTTCCTCACTCGCCGCCGTCCGCGCCGTAACCGAAGCGGCAAATCCCGAAGCGGTGGTTAAAGCGTTTCAGGCTTTGTGGGATGGATAAAACCGAAAGAAGAAAATTCAATTGCCGTGTAGGCAAAACTTAGCCCGTTATCGCAAACATACTTAACTTTAAATGTGGCATATCATCAAATTCCGTCATTCCCGCGTAAGCGGGAATCCGCCTTAAAACTTGAGAAACCATCATTTGAAAAACAGTTTCCGAATTTCAAAAATGGATTCCCGCCCGTGCGGGAATGACGGCAACCGGTCAGTTGCGTATCAAAAAATAAAGTAATTCGGCTAGATATAGTGGATTAACAAAAATCAGGACAAGGCGACGAAGCCGCAGACAGTACAAATAGTACGGAACCGATTCACTTGGTGCTTCAGCACCTTAGAGAATCGTTCTCTTTGAGCTAAGGCGAGGCAACACCGTACTGGTTTTTGTTAATCCACTATAAATACAGAAACATCGAGAAACCATGAACATCATCTTAAACGGCGGACCCGCCGAACTTCACGGCACGACCGTTGCCGACCTCATCGCCCAAACCGCGCCGCAAAAGCCCTTTGCCGTGGCGGTCAACACCGTTTTCGTCCCCAAAGGCGCGTATGCGGAAACGGTTTTAAACGAAAACGACAAAATCGATATCGTGCGGCCGGTGGTCGGCGGCTAGGCGGTTTTGCCTTTTCAGACGACCCCTGTCCCCAAAACAACGTTATGGTGGATTAACTTTAAATCAGGACAAGGCGACGAAGCCGCAGACAGTACGGATAGTACGGAACCGATTCACTTAGTGCTTCAGCACCTTAGAGAATCGTTTTCTTTGAGCTAAGGCGAGGCAACGCCGTACTGGTTTTTGTTAATCCACTATACAAAGGAACCCATTATGCTCACCCTATACGGCGAAACTTTCCCCTCGCGGCTGCTGCTCGGCACGGCTGCCTACCCGACCCCCGAAATCCTCAAACAATCCATCCAAACCGCCCAGCCTGCGATGATTACCGTCTCGCTGCGCCGCGCGGGAAGCGGCGGCGAGGCGCACGGTCAGGGGTTTTGGTCGCTGCTTCAAGAAACCGGCGTTCCCGTCCTGCCGAACACGGCAGGCTGCCAAAGCGTGCAGGAAGCGGTAACGACGGCGCAAATGGCGCGCGAAGTGTTTGAAACCGATTGGATAAAATTGGAACTCATCGGAGATGACGACACCTTGCAGCCGGATGTGTTCCAGCTTGTCGAAGCGGCGGAAATCCTGATTAAAGACGGCTTCAAAGTGCTGCCTTATTGCACCGAAGACCTGATTGCCTGCCGCCGCCTGCTCGACGCGGGCTGTCAGGCGTTGATGCCGTGGGCGGCCCCGATCGGCACGGGTTTGGGCGCGGTTCACGCCTACGCGTTGAACGTCCTGCGCGAACGCCTGCCCGACACGCCGCTGATTATCGACGCGGGCTTGGGTTTGCCCTCACAGGCGGCACAAGTGATGGAATGGGGCTTTGACGGCGTGCTTTTGAATACTGCCGTTTCCCGCAGCGGCGATCCGGTCAATATGGCACGCGCCTTCGCACTCGCCGTCGAATCCGGACGGCTGGCATTTGAAGCCGGACCGGTCGAAGCACGCGACAAAGCGCAAGCCAGCACGCCGACAGTCGGACAACCGTTTTGGCATTCGGCGGAATATTGAAAAAGGCAGCAAAAATGCCGTCTGAAGGCTTCAGACGGCATCGCGGTCCAAAACGGCGGCGGCCTGAAACGGACAAACCGCCATTCCCCGGCATCACGGCTTTGTCGGAAAAAATGGAAAAACCGGCCGGAAAACCTTGCCGCCCGTCCCGATGCCGCAACCAACGAAACACTCGGCCTCCACGGTGTGCAGGCTGCCGCGCAAGCCCTAAATACGGCAATAGAAGAAGCGTTTTGTTGTTGTTTGAATACACTTAAAAATACCTAAAGCCGTCCGTAAGCCTTCATCCGCAACGGTTTTACCGCTTTCGCATCCCCGAATCCACGCTCAAACACCCCCGAATGACAACCCTGTCCGCGCCAAATCGGACGGATGTTCAAACACGGGCAACCTTATTTCCGTCAGGCACGAAGCCCTCAGCTATGCCTGCCGACCCCGATTTGTCCGACACAATGAAAGTTTGCCGACCCGAATCACAAACATCGGCGGACAGGTTAATTTGTTTATTTTTCATCGTATTACAAAAAATCTGCATTTATTTTTAAATTTTTATTGATAATTATTATTATTAGCGTATAATCAAAACCACTCGGAAGCCGTCCGTTCCGAACCATTAAACACCATATTTCCCCATCATCACTTTCACACTTGGAGTCGGCATATACGAGACATACATTCCCTTTTTATATATCAGATACTCAAAACCGAAACGCCAAACCCACCTTCGCGGTGGGTTTGGCGTTTATCGTCCGGCTTTCGCGCCTATTTGCAAGACTTGAGGTTCAGTTTGCCGTATAGGGACGTGATTTTACGAATTTCGTCCGCATCGGCGGCATTCACGCCGGTAAACAAAACCGTCATACGCGACACGCTCAAAGAATCGTCCTGCCTGTCGGCTTCGGCAAAGTGTTCGACAATATGCGCCCCGCCGAATCCGGCGCCGGCAAGCCGGTTTTGCAGGGCTTGGGCGTTTTCCCGGCTGTTGCCGACACCCAAACTCAATGCGCCGTCAAACGGTATGGGGTTGAAACCTTTGGCAGACAGCTCCGCCGCCTGATTTTCGGCATCGGCGGAAACGGGCAGGACGACGCGGTAGGTTTTGTCGGCAGGTTTGGCTTGGGCGGTGCGTTTTTCGACGCTCCTGCTGGCAACGTGCGACCATTTGCCCAAAAGTCCTTTGATGCGGTGGTAGTCATCTTCGTCCATCGTGAGGCTTGCCTGCGCGGCGCATAAGGCATCCGCCGCGCCGTTTTCGCGTTCCGCCTGCGCCTTTTCGGCGGCGAGTTTTTCGCGGCGGGCTTTTTCTTCACGCTGTTTTTTCTCTTTCAGTTTTTTCTGTTCCGCTTCTTTTTTCAAGCGCAACTGCTCCGCCTGTTCTTCGCTCAGAATGTCGCCCTGTTTGAGCAGTGCGCCTGTATCCGATTCAGATGCCGCCTGAACGACAGGACCGGATGCTGGAATATTCCGAACAACCGGCATAGTTGGGGCAACTGGTTGAACCTGCAAATTGTTTGCGGCATTCTGTGCCTCCGGTATTCTGCCGGCCTGTTTCAGTGTCAGTTTGTAACCTACCGTACCGCCGAATACGGCAATATTAATCGCAACCAAAAGGATAAATAGCCATTTCATCTCTGTATTCCTTAAATATGTTCATATTCCCTGCCTTCGGCGGCAATCATGTTCAACAACCCGTAAATGACGAGGTTGTCCGCCACGCGCACGGTATTTTCCGCCAAAAATGCAGGCGGCAGGGCTTCGGCAACTTTTGCCGCGCCGCCGCCGGTAATGATGACATCGACAGGCTTGCCCGCCCCGGTTTTTTCTTTCAAACGCCCGTGCATCATCATAACCGAGCCGCAAACCGCATCCATCATGCCGCTGGCGACGGCATTGCCCGTTGTGGTCGGGAAAGGATAACGCTTACCGGCGTGCCGGTTGAGGTTGGCGGTTCGGACGGCGAGCGATTCTTTCATCAGGTGGAAACCGGGCATGATGGTTCCCCCGAGATAATGTCCGTCATCGGTGAGCGCGTCAACCGTTACCGCCGTGCCGCAACTGACGACGACGCAGGCGTTGCGGCTGAAGCGGCGGCTGCCCAAGGCGTTGAACCAGCGGTCGGAACCGTGTTCTTCGGGGTGGCGGTAGTGGTTGCGTATGCCCAAAGCCTGTGCGGAAGACGGCAGCCACTCGATTTTTCGGGCGAGCTGTTCCTGCACTTGTGCCTTTTTGAATTCTCCGCACACAGCGCAACCGACGATGCGGACATTTCCATCCGCCTTTTCCGCCCACTCCGCGCCCAAAGGCGACAAATCGCGGTACGGCGCGCTACCGACGGTTGCGAACGTGCCGTTTTCCACCCACGCCCACTTGAGCCGGCTGTTGCCGCCGTCCAACAGCAGAAAACGTTCCGAATCCCGCCGCTTCGGCACGGAAACCGGCCTGTCGTCGGACCGCAGGCTGATTTCGCCGCTGACGACCGTCTGTTTGCCCTCTGCCGTTTCCAAGTGCAAAACGCCTTGTCCGTCCACGCCTTTAACCGTGCCTTCGAACACGGTTTCGCCGTCGCGCAACAGCAATACCGCCTTGCCGTGGTCGCGGTTGGCAGCCTGATATTCCGCCACAAAAGGCGCAAATCCGTCCCGCGCATATTGCAACAACACCGCGTCCAGTTCCACCAACAGCGTTTCCAGCAGCACGGCGGCATCGGCATTGCCCCGCCGCGATGCCGTCTGAAACAGCGATTGCACGGAAGCGGCATTTTCTACTTCCTTGGGCAGGACAAAATTGATGCCGATACCGACCACGGCAACCGTTTTGCCGCCCGTCCTGACCGTTTCAATCAGAATGCCGCCCAATTTGTCGCGTCCGACAACCAAATCATTGGGCCACTTAATCTGCACATCCAAACCTAAACGCGACAAGGCGCGCCGACACGCCACTGCCGCAACAGGCGACAGCGAACCCAACTCATACTGCGGCCGGTCAAACACCCAGCCAAAACTGAACATCAGACACTCGCCCAAACGGTGCGACCACTTCCGCCCCTGCCGCCCCCTGCCCTTACTTTGCAGGTGGGTCACGCATATGGTTTTGTGCGCCTTGTCCGGCGCAATCCGCGCCAATTCCAGTATCTCGTCGTTGCTGGACGCGCACTCGTGCTTCAATGCCGTCTGAAAACCCGACCTTTCCCCCAGCTCGCGCAAACCTTCGGCATCGAAAACCGCCAATGGGCGCACCAGCCGCCAATAGCCGTCGTGTTGGCGCAACAGCCCGCGTATGTGCGCCGGCATCTGCTGCCAAAAACCGTTGAGCTGCTGCGGCTTCATATCCGCCATACGCGCCAGTTGCGAGACGTGTTGCGGCAAACCGTCGGCAAGCTCCGCCAACACCCGCCAGTGCGAAAGCTTCAAAACCGTCATTTTCCGCCCTCTGCCGCACGGATTTTTGCCAAAGTCTTCGTTGTCGAAGTCTGGTGCAGAAACGGAATTGAAAACACCTGACCGCCGCGCGCCAACGTTTCTGCCGCACCGACAATCTTATCCGCAGCCCAATCGCCGCCCTTGACCAAAATCTCAGGTTTGACCGCCTCAATCAACGCCGCCGGCGTATCCCCGTCAAACCACGTTACCAAATCCACACTTTCCAAAGCGGCGGCAACGGCGGCACGGTTCTCCAAAGGATTAACCGGGCGGTCACCGCCCTTGCCCAGACGCCGCACCGAAGCATCGGTATTCAACGCCAGCACCAACGCGTCCCCCATCGAACGCGCCTGCGCCAGATAAGTAACGTGCCCCCTGTGGAGGATGTCGAAACAGCCGTTGGTAAACACCAGCGGGCGCGGCAACAACGCCAAACGCGCCGCCAACGCCTCGGGCGGACAGATTTTCGATTCAAAATCAGGGACAGACCAAGCGTCAACCATCAAAGCCTCCGACAAAAACCATAAAAGACAGAAAAACCCACATGATACAGAAGCATATGCGAAAGGCAAAGCCGGCGGCGCGGACAGTACGCGCAAACGGGAAAAGACCCGTACCGAAAAGTACGGGCCTTTATCTGGGGTGGCTGATGGGGCTCGAACCCACGACAACCGGAATCACAATCCGGGGCTCTACCAACTGAGCTACAGCCACCATAAAAACGGTTTTCAATCAAATTCTTGGCACGCCCGACAGGAATCGAACCTGTAACCCCCGACTTAGAAGGTCGGTGCTCTATCCGGTTGAGCTACGGGCGCTCATGCCGATTCGTGCTGATTGATTGGTCGGGGCGGTGGGATTCGAACTCACGACCCTCTGCTCCCAAAGCAGATGCGCTAACCGGGCTGCGCTACGCCCCGACTTGAAGAAGCGAACTATACAACTCAGGGAAAGATGCGTCAACATTTATTTTCAAGACACCAAGATGAAAAATATAGTTTTTTGATTTGAAAAAATATTTAATCCGTCCAAACAGCCGTATTTTATTTCAGGGCAAATTTATTTTCGGCATCCTGCTGTAAAAACAAACGGAAAATGCGATAATTTTCAGCATTTTCTACCTGTTTAACAAAAGGACGGATATGTCGGCACAACTGATCAATGGTAAAGAAGTTTCGCAAAAACGCCTGCAGGCGGTTGCCGAAGCGGTGGCGCAACGCCAACAGAACAATCTGCACACGCCTTGCCTGGCCGTGGTTTTGGTCGGAGGCGACCCTGCCAGCGCGGTTTATGTCCGCAACAAGAAAACTGCCTGCCAAAAATGCGGCATCAAATCACTGTCTTACGAGCTGCCCGAATCAACATCGCAGGAAGAACTGCTGGCACTGGTCGACCGCCTGAATGCCGATTCCGAAGTGGACGGTATTCTGGTTCAGCTACCGCTGCCGAAGCACCTCGACAGCCAGGCGGTTTTGGAACGTATTTCGCCGGATAAGGACGTGGACGGCTTCCATCCTTACAATGTCGGCAGGCTGGCGGTCAAAATGCCGCTGATGCGCCCGTGTACGCCCAAGGGCGTGATGACGCTTTTGGAAGCTTACGGCATTGATCCGAAGGGGAAAAAAGCGGTCGTGGTCGGCGCGTCGAATATCGTCGGCCGCCCGCAGGCTTTGGAACTGCTGCTGGCGCGCGCAACGGTAACGGTCTGCCACAGCGCAACCGAAAATCTGACAGACGAGGTTGCCGGAGCCGATATTTTGGTGGTCGGCGTAGGCATTCCGAACTTTGTCAAAGGCGAATGGATCAAACCTGGCGCGGTCGTTATTGATGTGGGCATCAACCGTTTGGACGATGGCAGCCTGTGCGGCGACGTGGAATTTGAAACGGCAAAAGAACGGGCGGCGATGATTACGCCCGTTCCCGGCGGCGTGGGTCCGATGACGATTGCCACATTGATGGAAAACACCCTGCACGCGGCTTCACTGCACGATGCTTGAGCGGTTCTGAAGATAAAAATGCCGTCTGAAAGGCTTTCAGACGGCATTTTGCCGTGTCCGTTTATTTGGGCAGCTTGACGACAACCGTATCCGCCAGTATGTCGTAAAGCGTGCGGCGGTCGCGTTTGACCATAAAGAGCAGGACAAAGTTGGCAAGGAATGCCAGCAGGTTGATGGCGTTTTCTCCGTTGTCACCTACTGCAAGACCGATAACGGCGGCAATAATGGCAACCAAAACCGACCATGCGATTTCGCGTACCAAAACCGTGCCGACAAAACCGGGATTGCGGCCGTCGGTTTTCAACACACGGATTCTCATGATTTTCTTACCCAATGACTGCCCGTCCCGGCTCATATAGTAGATTTGGATGACGGTGTACGCCAAAATGCCTGCCAGTCCTACCCAAAAGGAAGTCATGCCCAAAAGCAGCCCGAATATTTCTTCGCCGCTGCCAATCCTGCCTTCATTCTTGATGGCGAAAGCAATCAGTCCGGCAAACGGCACCAACAAAACCAAAAAGGTAAACAATTGGTTCAGCAGCGCGGCAAGTATCCGGTCGCCTGCACCGGCAATTCCGACTTCAATTTCCTGCCCGTTGCGGTTGTCGGATGCCGCGTCGGTGTAGTCGTTTTTTTCTTCCATATCCGTTCCTGATAATTGTTCTTAACTGACCCCGATTCTACCGCCACGACACCGAAAACGCCAATACTTAAAGAAATCCCGATAAAGAACTTTACATTTTCCCAATACGGCGTTAAAACGCTTCCTTTACGCCATACATAATTTTATTAACGATTTTTCCTCAAGGAGCAACACAATGAAAGTAGGTTTCGTCGGCTGGCGCGGTATGGTCGGTTCGGTTTTGATGCAGCGTATGAAAGAAGAAAACGACTTCGCCCACATTCCTGAAGCGTTTTTCTTTACCACTTCCAACGTCGGCGGCGCAGCCCCTGATTTCGGTCAGGCGGCTAAAACATTATTAGATGCCAACAATGTTGCCGAACTCGCCAAAATGGACATCATCGTTACCTGCCAAGGCGGCGATTACACCAAATCCGTCTTCCAAGCCCTGCGCGACAGCGGCTGGAACGGCTACTGGATTGACGCGGCGTCCTCACTGCGCATGAAAGACGACGCGATTATCGTCCTCGACCCTGTCAACCGCGATGTCCTCGACAACGGTCTCAAAAACGGCGTGAAAAACTACATTGGCGGCAACTGCACCGTTTCCCTGATGCTGATGGCTTTGGGCGGCCTGTTCCAAAACGATTTGGTCGAATGGGCAACCAGCATGACCTACCAAGCCGCTTCCGGCGCGGGCGCGAAAAACATGCGCGAACTCATCAGCGGTATGGGCGCGGTTCACGCCCAAGTGGCGGACGCGCTTGCCGATCCTGCCGGCTCGATTCTCGACATCGACCGCAAAGTATCCGATTTCCTGCGCAGCGAAGACTATCCGAAAGCCAACTTCGGCGTACCGCTCGCCGGCAGCCTGATTCCGTGGATTGACGTGGATTTGGGCAACGGCCAGTCCAAAGAAGAATGGAAAGGCGGCGTGGAAACCAACAAAATCCTCGGCCGCAGCGACAATCCAACCGTGATTGACGGCCTGTGCGTCCGCGTCGGCGCGATGCGCTGCCACAGCCAAGCCATCACTCTGAAGTTGAAAAAAGACCTGCCTGTTTCCGAAATCGAAACGATTTTGGCAGGCGCGAATGACTGGGTGAAAGTCATCCCCAATGAAAAAGAAGCCAGCATCCACGAGCTGACTCCTGCCAAAGTTACCGGCACGCTGTCCGTCCCTGTCGGACGCATCCGCAAACTGGGCATGGGCGGCGAATACATCAGCGCGTTCACCGTCGGCGACCAACTTTTGTGGGGCGCTGCCGAACCGCTGCGCCGCGTATTGCGTATCGTGTTGGGCAGCCTGTGAGCCCTGTTTGAATGGAAATGCCGTCTGAAGCCTGTTTCAGACGGCATTTTCCTTGCAACCCTGCCGGATAACGCCCTGCCGGCACTGCCGACGTAAAAAATAAAGGATTCCATTTCCGGCGGTATGCGGCAGCCCGACTTTATCCGAACCTGATGCGCCTGCACGTCAATGAAAACAGCCCGATTGCGGACTTCCTGCTACAGCCGAAATTCCGATAAGGCAAGCGTTCACGCCAGCAACATTTCCTGCATCAGCTTCATACCCCACTGCCAGCCGCCGAGCATGCCGTTCAAACTGCCCGAATGCGGGGAAACCAACAGGCGGGCGTTCCACAAATCCGCCTGTTTTTGCGCCCAACCGTGCGGCACGCCGCCGTGTTCGGGTACAACCAATGCGGCACGGCAGGGACAGCGGACGCGTTGGAAAGCGTGTTCCGCATCGTCGGGAAAAATATCGGGACGCTGCGGTACAAGGATGATGTTGGCAATTTTCTTCCGTGTCAGGATGTCTGCCTGATACAGCCACGCCAAAAATGCGGCCGCGCCCGCACCGTGTGCGACAACGGCGACGTATTTGCCGCGTATGCGTTCAAATGCCGTCTGAAGCCCTGCCTGCCATTCCCCTATGCTTTGACCGGCCGACGCTTCGGACATCTGCACGACGGGATAACTGATCGCCCAACGGTCTATCCACATCTGATCCTCTCCGGCATCGCGTATCAGCCAAAGCGTCAAATCTTCGAGTTCAAAACCCTGCATACCGCCCCGCCTATTTCAGCAGGTCCCGGAGGGTAAAGGCGATGAGCAGCGAAGCGGGTACGCTCAATATGGCGCAGACGGTCAGGCAGGCAAAAATATTCACCACCCGCCGCCAGCCTTTCCAACCCAAACATTTGGACGCAATCAGCAGGCAGGGCAGGCAAATCAGCAGCCACACCAACGCCCATATCGGGTTTGCCTTGGTCGGCGCAAGCCAGCCTTGCATCCGCGACAACATAAATATCGCCCACACCAACATGGGCAGGATAAACGCAGCGACGACCCATGCCGCGCCTATTCCTGTTTTTCCGTCCACATTCCAATCATATTTACCCAAAACCTTATTCGGCAGCATAGTCATACTCCACGACCAGCGGCGCATGGTCAGAAAATTTTTCATCTTTATAAACGTGTGCGGACACGGCTTTGGCAGCAAGTTCGGGCGTAACCATCTGATAATCGATGCGCCACCCGACATCTTTCGCATACGCCTGCCCTCGGTTGCTCCACCAAGTGTAGCCCGGCACATCGGGATAAAGCGTGCGCCACATATCCGTCCAACCGAGCTTGTGGATAACCTTGCCTATCCACTCGCGCTCTTCAGGCAGGAAACCTGAATTTTTCTGGTTGCCTTTCCAGTTTTTCAGGTCGATGTTTTGGTGGGCGATGTTCCAGTCGCCGCAGACGACAATGTCGCGCCCTTCGTTTTTCATCGCTTCGAGCATAGGGTAAAACGCATCAAGGAAACGGTATTTCACCTGCTGGCGTTCTTCCGCGCTGCTGCCGCTGGGCAAATAAAGCGAGATAACGCTCAACCTGCCGAAATCGCAACGCACAAACCGCCCTTCCCTGTCGAATTCTTCAATGCCCATACCGATTTGCACATTGTCGGGTTTGCGTTTGCTGTACACCGCCACGCCGCTGTAACCGCGCTTCTCGGCGCAATGCCAATGACCGTGCATCCCGTGCGGATTTTTCATATCGGCAGACAAATCAGCCTCCTGCGCTTTGAGTTCCTGCACGCAGACAATGTCCGCGCCCGATGCGGCGATGTATTCGTAAAAACCTTTTTTGTAGGCGGAGCGGATGCCGTTGACGTTGGCGGAAATGATTTTAAGCATAATAAAAATAAGTTCTCACAATAAAAATGCCGTCTGAACAAAAAAGGGCAAAATGCGGCACATTTACCCTTTTCGATGGATTTTAACCGCGCCGCCAAGTCGTGCCGCCGGCGTTGTCTTCCAAAATGATTTTGTGTTCGTTCAGAAGGTCGCGGATGCGGTCGGATTCCGCCCAGTTTTTATCGGCGCGCGCCTGTTTCCGCCGGGCGATCAAGTCTTCGATTTCTTCGTTGGAGAGACCGTCTGAAGCCGCGCCGCCTTGCAGGAACTCGGTCGGATCGCGTTGCAGCAGTCCGATGATGCCGCCCAAGGCTTTCAGACGGCCTGCCAGTTGCGCGTCATTGGTTTTGTTCACTTCGCCGGCAAGTTCGAACAACACCGCCACCGCTTTCACCGTATCAAAATCATCATTCATCGCAACATAAAAGCGGCGCGTGTAGTCATCGCCGGCTTCAGACGGCATCGGATCGGCGGGCGGCGTATTTTTCAAAGTCGTATACAAACGCGTCAACGCGCCTTTTGCATCATCCAAATGCGCGTCGGAATAGTTCAACGGGCTGCGGTAGTGGGCGCGCAGGATGAAGAAGCGCACGACTTCCGGATCGTATTGTTTCAACACTTCGCGGATGGTGAAGAAGTTGCCCAGCGATTTGGACATCTTTTCGCCGTCCACGCGGATAAAGCCGTTGTGCAGCCAGTATTTGACGTGGCTGGCGATGCTTTGCCCGTGGTGGGTTTGCGCGTGATGATGACCGCAGGTATGCCCCGTCGCGCCGACGCTTTGGGCAATTTCGTTTTCGTGGTGCGGAAACTGCAAATCCGCGCCGCCGCCGTGGATGTCGAAGGTATCGCCGAACAGGTTTTCACTCATGGCAGAGCATTCAATGTGCCAACCCGGACGGCCGTTGCCCCACGGGCTTTCCCACGCCGGTTCGCCTGCTTTGGCGGCTTTCCACAACACAAAATCAAGCGGATCGCGTTTGAAACCGTCCACTTCCACGCGTTCGCCCGCACGCAGGTCGTCCAACGATTTGCCCGACAATTGTCCGTAAGCGGCAAACTCGCGCACGGCGTAGTAAACGTCGCCATTTGCGGCAGGATATGCCTTGCCGTTTTGAATCAGGGTTTCAATCATGGCAATCATTTGCGGAATGTTTTCCGTTGCCTTCGGCTCAATATCCGGACGCAACACGCCCAAAGCATCGGCATCTTCGTGCATGGCTTGGATGAAACGCGCAGTCAGTTTGCCGATGGTCTCGCCGTTTTCAGCCGCGCGGGCAATGATTTTATCGTCGATGTCGGTGATGTTGCGTACATAAGTGAGCGGATAGCCGCACTCGCGCAACCAACGGGCAATCATGTCGAACACCACCATCACGCGGGCGTGTCCCAAATGGCAGTAATCGTAAACGGTCATACCGCAGACGTACATACGCACGTTTTCAGGGTCGATGGGGGAAAAGGGTTCTTTTTGACGGGTTAGGGTGTTGTAGATGGTGGTCATGGGATTATGGATTAATCTTTGTTGCTCGGATGATAATTTCTGTTCTGTTCCTGTAGATACGGACCAAGGAACATTACGTAGTTGCGGATTATTAATATGGCTGATATTTGTGAAAATTGGTTCTGCATAACAGTTTGCAAAATTTTTTGTAAATTCTGATAATTTAAACTTATCTTTTAATAAGTTTGCTAAATCTGATGACGAGGGATAAAGTTTACTTCTTATACTAGGCATTTCAATATGAAGGACTATTTTTATTTCGTTACAATCTAAAGCCAAGCGAGAAAAATCTTTTTCTTCCTGTTTTTCTGCTTTAAATTTAGCAGAAACCAATCCTGCCAATGAATCTCGAATTTTTCTTGCGATTAAATATGGTAGGTCAGAAAGTTTTTCATCTATTGATTGGGCATTTGGCTCAAGCCCAAGTCGGTAATAATCTTTAATTTCGATTAGCCAAAGTGTCGATTCATGAAGGGCTATTATATCTACACCTGAGCTGCCATTATCGTCATCTACACTTTGATTTATCCCGTTCTTTCCCTTTTCATTTGTATCAATTTTATTACGTAAATTACAACTGTTCTGAAAAATTTTATAATGTTCCCATTCGTCATACTTGGTAACGTAATAATCTTCAGGAAAAGCAAAGGTTAATCTCTTTTCTGTGATTGTAGTCATAGCTTAACCTCAAATATTCAGATACCTGTCTGCCTGCATAATGTTTTCATCTAACAATATCAATGTGTTCAAATCATTAATACTGTTCCCTTGCTCCACTTTTGTTCCATCATCGGAAGCAATCAACGAGAAAAAACGTACAGGTAAATCCGTGTTATTTTCAAGCTTCAAAAGTTCCAATTCTCTCAATAAGAATAAAGAGTGTGTTGCAATAAAAACCTGAATACCCTGTTGAGATAAAGACCAAATAATACGGGCAGCCACTTTGATCAATTTAGGATTCAGATTAGCTTCCGGTTCATCCCAAAATAGATAGCCTTTATCCAGCAATGCCCCTGTTGCGATTAACCGGGCAATCATGACAAATTTCCGCAAACCCTCTGCTACCAAAGGTGCTTCAATCTTACCGCCCGTATTTGTCAGCGATAGATAAAACCTTCCTTGTTCTTCAGATACTTTTCCGCCCATCGCGTTCTCAATAGGTTCGAGCAATTCTCGAATTTTTGTTTCTCTGGGGCCTTTGGCAAGCGGGTGATTTAATTGCATACAGGTATCAAACCAAGTTTCTTCGAAAGGGATGCTTTGGTTTTGATACAAAGAAGTGAACCAAGGGCAAAGTGTAATTAATTCGCGGCTGGGTAAGAAGATAGGTGTCGGAGTATATTCATTTTCTTTCAATCCGATGCTTTGAACATTGACTTGCGATGATGAGTTACTGGAAAAATTCAGACTACTATGCGTAGTGCCGTTTTGCAGTTTTAAAACGATTTCCGTACGCCCGCGCCCCTGCAAACGTTTGCTCAACCTACCCAAGGAATCGGGACGGAAAACATTCAGTAATTTATCGGCAAAACTTTTTTGCAATTCTGTTTTCAGTAATCTGTTTTTGGTGTTAGATGTTACTTCTAGCAGGCTGTATAAAATTTTTAACAAATGTGTTTTGCCACAACCGTTTTCGGCAACAATAACATTGAGATTTTCAGAAAATTCAAAAGTATCGTTTGGAAGAACGGTAAAGTTTGTCAACTCAAGCGACTGGATATATTGGTTAGATGACATTTTTAATCCATTTCAATCTTGCTTTAAAATTGTTTCAAACAACCTTTTGTAGAACAAATATCGTCTGAAACCCTTTCTTTTTTCACTCCGGCTTAAACACGCCTGTATCCGTTTTAGGCTGCTGTTCGATAATTTCAACATTTGCCGCTGCTTTCTCCGCTTCTGCTTTTTCAGCTTCGATACGTTTTTTCTCGGTCAGGTATTGGTTGATTTGGTGTACCAATTCCTGCGTGCCTTGGTGGGTCAGCGCACTGATTTGGAAGAGGCGCGGGGTTTCCATGTCAAATTGGAAACGGTCGTCGGGTTTGGGGTAGTCCCAGCCGACGGCTTCGAGGAAGGCGGCAGTGCGCGTTTGGGCTTCTTCTTCGTCAAGCATATCGAGTTTGTTCAGTACCAGCCAGCGCGGTTTGCCGTAGAGTTCTTCGTCGTATTTGCGTAATTCGTTGATGATGGCGAGTGCTTCTTCGGCGGGGTTGACGGTTTCGTCGAAGGGCGCCAAATCGACGACGTGCAGCAGCAGGCCGGTACGTGATAAGTGTTTGAGGAAACGATGGCCGAGGCCTGCGCCTTCTGCCGCGCCTTCAATCAGGCCGGGGATGTCGGCCATCACGAAGCTGTGGTTTTCGTCGATGCGTACCACGCCTAAGTTTGGATGCAGGGTGGTGAAGGGGTAGTTGGCGATTTTGGGGCGTGCGGCGGATACGGCGGTAATCAGGGTGGATTTGCCGGCGTTGGGCATACCCAATAAGCCGACATCGGCGAGGACTTTAAGTTCGAGTTGCAGGGAACGGGCTTCGCCTTCTTCGCCGGGGGTGGATTGTTTCGGGGCGCGGTTGACGGACGATTTGAAGTGGATGTTGCCCAAGCCGCCTTTGCCGCCTTTGGCGAGGCAGACGCGCTGTCCGTGATAAGTGAGGTCGGCAACGGTTTCGCCGGTGTCGAGGTCGCGGATAAGGGTGCCGACGGGCATTTTGAGGACGATGTCGTCCGCACCTGCGCCGTAACGGTCGGAACCGTGGCCTTTTTCGCCGTTTTTGGCTTGGTAGCGTTTAACGAAGCGGTATTCGACGAGGGTGTTGGTGTTTTCGTCGGCTTCTGCCCAGACGCTGCCGCCTTTGCCGCCGTCGCCGCCGTCCGGGCCGCCGCGCGGTACGAATTTTTCGCGGCGGAAACTGGTTGCGCCATTACCGCCTTTGCCTGCGGCGACTTCGATTTTTGCTTCGTCGATGAATTTCATTCAATGCTCTTGTTTGTTGGTTTCAAATGGGGGGTTCAGACGGATTACCGTGTGTTTTGATGCCGTCCGAACAGAATTTCGGACGCTATTATAAGGGATAAGCGGTATTTCAACACGCCGTACCCAAACTATTTGTTCCGCCCATCTTAATGAATTTTTAAGCAAATCTTCAGCCTGCAAACAAAATTATGTCCAACTTCTTTGGTACAATCGCGCCTTTTTGACATTCCGACCCGACGGAATGTCCGTTCAAACCGTTACATATAATAAGTTTTTTATGAACACAAACCAACCTGCCGTTTACGACCCGTTGACACGCGCGCTGCACTGGCTGACCGTTGCCGGCTTCATCGGCATTCTGACCACCATTGTCCTGTGGACGATTTATAGTGGATTAACAAAAATCAGGACAAGGCGACGAAGCCGCAGACAGTACAAATAGTACGGCAAGGCGAGGCAACGCCGTACTGGTTTTTGTTAATCCACTATACGAAGAGGCGGAATGGGTGGGCAGCCTGTTCGGCCTGCACAAATCTTTCGGTTTCCTTACGCTGACGGTGATTACATTGCGCATCGTGTGGGCGGTTGCCAACCGCGCCAAGCGTCCGCAAAGCGACTGCAAGGCTGCGGCGGCAGGCCACGGCATTCTGTATCTGCTCATGCTTGCTGTTCCCGTTATCGGCATGATCCGCCAATACGGCAGCGGCCGCGGCCCGTTGAAAGTGTTCGGCGTTGAAGTGATGCAAGGGTTCGCCGGAAAAAATCGAGTGGATGGCAAACTTGGGCAACACGTTCCACGGCAATTTGGGCTTGCTGCTGTTTGCCGCCGTCGCCGGACACGTCGCCATGGTCGTCGCCCACCGTGTTCAGGGTAGAGATGTTCTGTGCCGCATGACGGGTCGTGTCCGCTGATTCCGTTCACACTATGGTGCCGGCTCGTCCGGCACTATTTGTTTTTCCAAGACAGAGCCAGATCGTACAAAGCTTTCTTTCCCTCGCCCGTGATTTTGGCAGCAAGCTCCGCCGCCTGTTTGGTCGGCAGCTCGGCTGTGAGGATTTTCATGATGTTTTGCGCGGACTCGGACAAGCCTTCGTGTTTTTCATCCTGCGCCGGATAAAGCACCAACACCATCTCGCCGCGCGATTGGTTGCCGTCGGCAGACAATGCCGTCTGAATTTCCCCAACCGTGCCGCTTAAGAACGTTTCAAACGTTTTCGTAATTTCGCGCGCCAGCATTAATCGGCGTTCGGGGAACAGTTCCGCCATATCGGCAAGCGTCGCACCGATGCGGTGCGGCGTTTCAAACATGACGATAGGAAACGCCGCCCGCACCCATTTGGCAAACAGTTTCCTGCGTTCTCCCGATTTCGGCGGTACAAAACCGTTGAAATAAAAATCGGATCCTTCCACACCGGCCACGCTCAAAGCCGCCATCACCGCGCTTGCGCCCACGACGGGAACGACTTTAAACCCGGCCTCACGCACGCGGCGGGCGAGTTTCGCGCCCGGGTCGCACACGGCCGGCGTACCCGCATCGGAAACCTGTGCCACAACCATGCCGTCTGAAAGATAGCCGACAATCTTGTCCGCCATCTGCCGTTCGTTGTGTTCGCGCACACTGACGAGTTTGCCCTGAATGCCGTACGCGCTCAAAAGCTGTGCGGTAACGCGCGTGTCTTCGGCACAGATGATGTCCGCCTTTTGCAATACCGCCAAAGCGCGCAGGGTAATGTCCGCCAAATTGCCGATGGGCGTGGCAACCACGTATAATGTCCCTCCGACGACGCTGTCGGAGGCTTTCTGCAAATGTTTCTGAAACATAAGAATGCCGTCTGAAAAACAAACATTATAAAGGTTAAACCGATTATGCGCCTAAACCACAAACAGGGCGAGGCAGGGGAAGATGCCGCGCTTGCCTTCCTCCAATCCCAAGGCTGCACGCTGCTTGCCCGCAACTGGCACTGCGCCTACGGCGAAATCGACCTGATTGTCAAAAACGGCGGCATGATTCTGTTTGTTGAAGTAAAATACCGCAAAAATCGGCAATTCGGCGGTGTCGCATACAGCATTTCCCCATCCAAATTATTGAAACTGCAACGAAGTGTAGAGTATTATCTGCAACAGAACAGGTTGACAAACGTACCGTGCCGCCTCGATGCGGTACTTATCGAAGGCAGCCGCCCGCCCGAGTGGATACAGAATATTACAGGTTGACGATATGACGACATTACAAGAACGCGTTGCCGCCCATTTTGCCGAAAGCATCCGTGCCAAGCAGGAAGCCGGAAAAGTATTGGTCGAGCCGACCGTACAGGCTGCCGAGCTGATGCTGCAATGCCTGATGAATGACGGCAAAATCCTGGCCTGCGGCAACGGCGGTTCGGCTGCCGACGCGCAACACTTCGCCGCCGAAATGACCGGCCGTTTTGAAAAAGAACGCATGGAACTCGCCGCTGTCGCGCTGACAACAGACACTTCCGCGCTGACAGCCATCGGCAACGACTACGGTTTCGACCACGTATTCAGCAAACAGGTGCGCGCGCTCGGACGTGCAGGCGATGTATTGGTCGGCATTTCCACCTCCGGCAATTCCGCCAACGTCATCGAAGCCGTCAAAGCCGCACACGAACGCGATATGCACGTCATCGCCTTGACCGGCCGCGACGGCGGCAAAATCGCCGCCATACTCAAAGACACCGACGTTTTGCTCAACGTTCCCCATCCGCGCACCGCCCGTATTCAAGAAAACCACATCCTGCTGATACACGCCATGTGCGACTGTATCGACTCCGTACTGCTGGAAGGAATGTAACCCTTTTCAGACGGCATGGCGCAAAGCAATGCCGTCTGAAACGCCCAAGAAAGGAAGCACCCGATGAAACCCAAACCGCACACCGTCCGCACCCTGATTGCCGCCATTTTCAGCCTTGCCCTTAGCGGCTGCGTCAGCGCAGTAATCGGAAGCGCCGCCGTCGGCGCGAAATCCGCCGTCGACCGCCGAACCACCGGCGCGCAAACCGACGACAACGTTATGGCGTTGCGTATCGAAACCACCGCCCGTTCCTATCTGCGCCAAAACAACCAAACCAAAGGCTACACGCCCCAAATCTCCGTCGTCGGCTACAACCGCCACCTGCTGCTGCTCGGACAAGTCGCCACCGAAGGCGAAAAACAGTTCGTCGGTCAGATTGCACGTTCCGAACAGGCCGCCGAAGGCGTGTACAACTATATTACCGTCGCCTCCCTGCCGCGCACTGCCGGCGACATCGCCGGCGACACTTGGAACACATCCAAAGTCCGCGCCACGCTGTTGGGCATCAGCCCCGCCACACAGGCGCGCGTCAAAATCGTTACCTACGGCAACGTAACCTACGTTATGGGCATCCTCACCCCCGAAGAACAGGCGCAGATTACCCAAAAAGTCAGCACCACCGTCGGCGTACAAAAAGTCATCACCCTCTACCAAAACTACGTCCAACGCTGACTCGGCAATGCCGTCTGAACCGCCTTCAGACGGCATTGCCCGACACCCCAAAAGCACAATCAAAATGGCAAAAAAACCGAACAAACCCTTCAGGCTGACCCCCAAACTCCTGATACGCGCCGTATTGCTCATCTGTATCGCCGCCATCGGCGCATTGGCAATAGGCATCGTCAGCACATTCAACCCGAACGGCGACAAAACCCTTCAAGCCGAACCGCAACACACCGACAGCCCCCGCGAAACCGAATTCTGGCTGCCAAACGGCGTAGTCGGACAAGATGCCGCCCAACCCGAACACCACCACGCCGCCTCATCCGAACCCGCACAGCCGGACGGCACAGACGAAAGCGGCAGCGGACTGCCGTCCCCTGCCGCACCCAAGAAAAACCGGGTCAAACCGCAACCTGCCGACACAGCTCAAACCGACAGGCAGCCGGACGACGCCGGAACACAAGCTGAAAACACACTCAAAGAAACCCCCGTACTGCCCACAAACGTCCCCCGTCCCGAACCCCGAAAAGAAACACCCGAAAAACAGGCGCAGCCCAAAGAAACGCCCAAAGAAAACCATACCAAACCGGACACCCCGAAAAACACGCCGCCCAAACCCCATAAAGAAATTCTCGACAACCTCTTCTGACCCGGCACGGCAGGCACACCCGCAATCCAAGGAAGCATTATGAACGGCATCATCATCAAAACCCCCGAAGAAATCGAAAAAATGCGCGAGCTGGGCAAACTCGTCGCCGAAGCCCTCGACTACATCGGACAATTCGTCAAACCCGGCGTAACCACCGACGAAATCGACAAACTCGTTTACGACTACCACGTCAACGTCCAAGGCGGCTATCCCGCCCCCCTGCACTACGGCAACCCGCCCTACCCCAAATCCTGCTGCACCTCCGTCAACCACGTCATCTGCCACGGCATTCCCGACGACAAGCCGCTCAAAGAAGGCGACATTATCAACATCGACCTCACCATCAAAAAAGACGGCTTCCACGGCGACTCCAGCCGTATGTTTACCGTCGGCAAAGTCTCCCCCATCGCCCAACGCCTGATCGACGTAACCCACGCCTCCATGATGGCGGGCATAGAAGCCGTCAAACCCGGCGCGACACTGGGCGACGTAGGTTACGCCTGCCAACAGGTTGCCGAAAACGCCGGCTATTCCGTCGTACAGGAATTCTGCGGACACGGCATCGGGCGCGGTTTCCACGAAGCCCCGCAAGTGTTGCACTACGGAAAAAAAGGACAGGGCCCCGTTCTAAAACCGGGTATGATTTTTACCGTCGAACCGATGATCAACCAAGGCAAACGCCACCTGCGTATCCTCAACGACGGCTGGACGGTGGTTACCAAAGACCGCTCCCTCTCCGCCCAATGGGAACACGAAGTCTTGGTGACCGAAACCGGCTACGAAATCCTCACCGTCAGCCCCGCCTCCGGCAAACCCTGAAACCGGACGTATCCGCCCCATAAAAACAAACAATGCCGTCTGAAAGAAACGGCAGATATGATATATAATATAAAAACAGGCTTGACCCGGCACATTACGAAAACAAAGCAAATCGGAATTTGCCCCGCAACCAGACAAACTTAAAGGAAGTTTTATGAAAATATTTGAAAATATAGAAGATGTTAAAGCCATCCGTAAAAAGACCGGGCTGAACCAGATAGACTTCTGGGGCAAGGTCGGCGTTACCCAGTCCGGAGGATCGCGCTACGAAACCGGCCGCAAAATGCCCAAACCCGTACGCGAACTGCTCCGCCTCGTCCATATCGAATGCATCGATTTGGCGAAAGTCAACAAAAAAGATATGGAAATCGCCGCCCTGTTGAAAAAACACCATCCCGACCTGTATGCCGAGTTGTCCAAACAGACCAAGTCCGAAAGAAAAAAACAAAGTTAAACCGCAACCTCCGGATGCCCGACAGTTTTTCATTTCCGAAAAACGCAAACAATGCCGTCTGAAACACCGGACAGGTCGCCGTATCCCGCCTGCCGCCCCTGCCTCAAACCGCCGAACCGCCCGAACCCGCCTTTTTACAAACTTTATCCAATTTCCTGTTTATTTCGGGATACGCCGACATTAGAATGTCAAACAGCTCGAAACGGGCAAACTCCACATCCATCCAAAGGAATAAAAATGAAACTTCTGACCACCGCAATCCTGTCTTCCGCAATCGCGCTCAGCAGTATGGCTGCCGCCGCTGGCACGGACAACCCCACTGTTGCAAAAAAAACCGTCAGCTACGTCTGCCAGCAAGGTAAAAAAGTCAAAGTAACCTACGGCTTCAACAAACAGGGTCTGACCACATACGCTTCCGCCGTCATCAACGGCAAACGCGTGCAAATGCCTGTCAATTTGGACAAATCCGACAATGTGGAAACATTCTACGGCAAAGAAGGCGGTTATGTTTTGGGTACCGGCGTGATGGATGGCAAATCCTACCGCAAACAGCCCATTATGATTACCGCACCTGACAACCAAATCGTCTTCAAAGACTGTTCCCCACGTTAATCAGGCAACAAAAAACAGCGTTTTCAGAAATGAAAACGCTGTTTTTTTGACCGTTCCATTATTCACAAAAGGGAAAAAACGATTACCTGCCCCGTGTATCAAAACCTGCCCTGCCGGATGAAGGGCATAACCGGCAGGGACGGCGTCAACACCATATGGGGGTACGGCTTTTCTTGAAAGATTCGGCTTAAATATCCAATACTTTCGCGGTATAGGCGATAATTTCATCCGCCCTTTCAGGGTTTTCGTTCAACTTGATGCCGTAACCCGGTACCAGCTCTTTCAGACGGTCTTCCCAAGACGGGGCGCGCTCGGGGAAGCATTGGTGCATCAGCCGGATCATCAGCGGCACAGCGGTCGATGCGCCCGGCGACGCGCCCAGCAATGCGGCGAGTGAGCCGTCGGCGTGGGCGACAATCTCCGTACCAAACTGGAGCACGCCGCCTTTTTCGGAGTCTTTTTTAATGATTTGGACGCGTTGCCCTGCGGTGATGAGTTCCCAGTCGTCGGGGTTTGCCTCGGGGTAGTATTCCAGCAGGGAGGCGAAGCGTTCTTCTTTGGTTTTACGCAATTCGCCCAGCAGGTATTTGGTCAGCGGCATATTCGCCCAGCCGGCGCACAGCATAGGATAGAGGTTGTCCATATGGATGGACAGCGGCAAATCCATAAGCGAGCCTTGCTTGAGGAAGTTGGAACGGAAGCCTGCGTAAGGGCCGAACATAAGGTGGCGTTTGCCGTCCACGTTGCGTGTGTCGAGGTGCGGGACGGACATCGGCGGCGCGCCGACGGAAGCCTGCCCGTACACTTTGGCGTTGTGTTGTTCGGCGGTTTCGGGGTTGCTGTTGCGGAAGAACAGGCCGGACACGGGGAAGCCGCCGTAGCCTTTGCCTTCGGGGATGCCGGATTTTTGCAGCAGGGTCAGCGCGCCGCCGCCCGCGCCGAGGAAGAGGAAGCGGGTACGGAGGGTGAGCTGCCCGTCGGGGTTGCGGGTATCGGCGGTTTTGAGCACCCACGCGCCGTCGGATTCGCGTTTGATGTCTTCGACGTGGCGGTTGAACTCGGTTTTTACGCCCTTGCCCTGCAAATATTTCACCATTTGGCGCGTCAGCCGTCCGAAATCGACATCCGTACCTTCGGCGGAGTAGTTGGCGGCGACGGGTTGGTTTTCGTCCCGGCCGCGCATCATCAGCGGAGCCCAATCGGAAATTTTGTTCCGATCGGTGGAAAATTCCATATTTTCAAAAAGTTTTTGGGTTTTAAACGCGTCATAACGTTTTTGAAGATAAGAACAATGGTCTTCATTCATCACCAAAGACATATGCGGCACGGCATTGATGAAGGAATTGTCTTCCAACTTGCCTTCCGCGACCAGCGTCGCCCAAAACTGGCGGCTGACATGAAACTGTTCGGCAATATTGAGGGCGCGCGCCGGATCGATAATCCCATTTGCACCCAACGGCGCATAGTTCAATTCGCACAGCGCGGAATGCCCCGTGCCGGCGTTGTTCCACGCGTTTGACGATTCCAACGCCACATCTTCCAAGCGTTCAATCAGGGTGATTTCCCAAGACGGTTCGAGTTCTTTGAGCAAAACGCCCAAAGTCGCGCTCATAATGCCGCCGCCCACCAAGACAACGTCTGTCGCTTCAGCCATGGTTTACTCCTAAAAAACAGGCATCTTCTGCCCTTATGGTTATTTGCCGTACTACAAACGCCTGAATCGCAAAAGCAGGGAAAACCGGCAATGGTGTGTGTCCGAGTATGCTGTTTCGGGGTTGGAATGCGTTGCAAGCATGGCTTCCGACACCGCTTCAGGGGCTTGTAATATGTTATCGTGAATGTAGTGGATTTTACTGGGAAATGCAAAGTTTTTCTGTCGCCCGCCAAGTCGGGAAACTGCGAAATGAAAAATAAAAATAGTTATTTATCTATATATATCAAATTTTTAATAGATAAAAAATCAAAATTGTTTATATATTAATTTTTAAAAGATTGTCAGCATATTGCGTTAAGTTTTTTATAGTGGATTAACAAAAATCAGGACAAGGCGACGAAGCCGCAGACAGTACAAATAGTACGGAACCGATTCACTTGGTGCTTCAGCACCTTAGAGAATCGTTCTCTTTGAGCTAAGGCGAGGCAACGCTGTACTGGTTTTTGTTAATCCACTATAAATTTGAAAATACTGCCTCACACCTGCACGCCATACCCTGCCAACCTGCCGGTCAGGATTTCCCTGTTTTTGCACCAATCTTCCCTCAGCATACTGTACACGACCGTATCGCGCACACTGCCGTCTTTACGGAGCATATGCATACGCAGCACGCCGTCTTTTTCCGCACCCAGCCGTTCGATGGCACGTTGCGAGGCAAGGTTCAGAATATCCGTGCGCCATCCCACGCAACGGCAAGCCAAAACATCAAATGCGGAATCCAACAGCATGATTTTGCAACAGGTGTTTATCCGTGTCCGCCGTGCCGATGCCGCATACCATGTGAATCCGATATCCAAACGCGGAATCTGCGGTTCAAAATGATAATACGCCGTTGTCCCGACCACCCTGCCCGCCTCTTCATCGACAACCGCAAACGCCAAACGCGTTGCCAATGCTGTCCCGATATAGTCTGCCACCCTATCCGGATGGGGCGCGGACGTTACCCCCAGCTTCCAAACCTCCCCATCGCAAACCGCCTCGCGCAAACCCGTTTCATGATGCACATCCAACGGTTCGAGACGAACGCCGCCCAACGACAAGACCGGCAGTATTATCTTTTCCGACATCCTTTTCTCCCAATATTCCGCCTTCAGACGGCATTTCCGCCCGGAATGCCGTCTGAACGGCTAAAAACACAATATCCCCGCCTCCGACACAAAACCGTCCAAAGACCGGTCGTGCGCCTCGACCGGCAGCCTGTCCACCAACTGGCAGGCAAAGCCCACGCCCACGGTTTTTGCCTGCAAACGGTATTTCATCGCTGAAAGCGTCGCATCGTAATAGCCGCCTGCCTGTCCCAAGCGGTAGCCCAGCCTGTCCATACCGACCACTGGCACAAGCAGGAGGTTCAAATCATGCACACGCTTTTTCCGACCTGCAAACTGAGGGACATGCAGCTTCGCCCTACCGCGCTTGCGTTCTTGTTTTACTCCATCGGCAGGATACGGCGTAAACCACATCCGCCGCGAACGCGGTTCGATATAAGGCAGGTAGAGTTCCGCACCGCGTTTTTGCGCCGCGCGGACAAAGCCGTCCAAACGCAATTCCTTGCCCATCGGCCAATACACGCCGATTTTCCGCCCTTTTTTAATATAACGTTTGAGCAGGTGGTTGATTTTTACCGTTGCCGCCGCCCGCACGTCCCGCCCCATTTGCGAACGCCGCCCGCGCAATTCGCGGCGCAGGGCGCGTTTTTCCTCGTTCCTCATTTCAGACGGCCTTTCAGGATTGCGGTAGAATGTTGCGATTATAACGATTTTGTTAACATTCAAACAGGACGCACACAATGTGGCACATCGTCGCCATCGGCTATCTTTTTGTTGCCGTTATGTATTCCGCCGCGCAGCCGAGTATTGCGCGCGCCTTGATTTATTTGGTTTTTTGGGCGGTGCTGCCCACCGTGTTCACGGTTTTCACCATTACCGTCCGCCGCCGCAACCACCTGATGAGGCAGCAGGAACAGGCGGAATCCGAACAGCAGCGCGCACAACGGCAAAAAGACAGCGGCACAAAACCCTGAATCCCTTTTCAGACGGCATCTTATCCGCTATAATCCGTCAGTTTTCCATTTCGGAAACACACTATTTTTTAAAACTTATGCCCACTTTCGCCGAAGGGTGCTTGACAATAGGCGTGACCTATCAAGTTCTATGCGATTGAATGTGTGCTCTTAACCCTTTCAAGGAAATAAAATGTCTCAAATTACTATGCGTCAGATGATTGAAGCCGGTGTTCACTTCGGCCACCAAACCCGTTTCTGGAACCCGAAAATGGCACAATACATTTTCGGTGCGCGCAACAAAATCCATATCGTCAACCTGGAAAAAACCCTGCCGATGTTCCAAGACGCGCAAGAAGCCGTACGTCGTCTGGTTGCCAACAAAGGTACAGTATTGTTCGTAGGTACCAAACGCCAAGCCCGCGACATCATCCGCGAAGAAGCGACCCGCGCCGGTATGCCTTTCGTCGATTACCGCTGGTTGGGCGGTATGCTGACCAACTACAAAACCGTTAAGCAATCCATCAAACGCCTGGAAGAAAAAACCGCAGCCTTGGAAAATGCTGCCGAAAGCGGTTTCAGCAAAAAAGAAATTCTGGAAATGCAACGCGATGTTGAAAAACTGGAACGTTCTTTGGGCGGTATCAAAAACATGAAAGGCCTGCCTGACGCGATTTTCGTTATCGATACCGGCTACCAAAAAGGTACTCTGGTTGAAGCTGAAAAATTGGGCATCCCTGTTATCGCCGTAGTCGATACCAACAACAGCCCCGACGGCGTGAAATACGTTATCCCCGGCAACGACGACTCCGCCAAAGCCATCCGCCTGTACTGCCGCGGCATCGCTGACGCAGTTTTGGAAGGCAAAAACCAAGCGCTGCAAGAAACCGTAGCCGCTGCCCAAGAAGCCGCTGCCGAGTAATCCGGCAAACCGAAGAGGGGCGTTATGCCCCTTTTCTCAAATATGCCGTCTGAACGTCCGTTCGCGGCACACGATTCCCGAATGCGGAAAATCCTTTCCGTATTTCCCAAAAATCTAGGAGATTCAAAATGGCAGAAATTACTGCAAAAATGGTTGCCGACCTGCGCGCCGCTACCGGCCTGGGCATGATGGAATGCAAAAAAGCCTTGGTTGAAGCCGAAGGCAACTTCGACAAAGCCGAAGAAATCCTGCGTATCAAATCCGGTGCGAAAGCCGGTAAACTGGCCGGCCGTACCGCTGCCGAAGGCGTATTGGCTTACGCGATCAACGGCAATGTCGGCGCATTGGTCGAAGTAAACTGCGAAACCGACTTCGTTGCTAAAGACGCGGGCTTCGTAGAATTTGCCAACTTCGTTGCGAAAACTGCTGCCGAGAAAAAACCGGCTTCTGTTGAAGAACTGAGCGAACTGGTTGAAGCAGAACGCAAAGCCATCATCGCCAAATTGGGCGAGAATATGTCTGTCCGTCGCTTCCAAGTGATCGACACTGCCAACCAACTGGTTGCCTACATCCACGGCGCATTGGCGACCGAAGGCGTATTGGTTGAGTACAAAGGCTCTGAAGACGTAGCACGCAAAATCGGTATGCATATTGTTGCCGCTAAACCACAATGCGTAAGCGAAGCCGAAGTAGATGCCGAAACCGTTGAAAAAGAACGCCACATCTACACCGAGCAAGCCATCGCTTCCGGCAAACCTGCCGACATCGCCGCTAAAATGGTTGAAGGCCGCATCCGTAAATTCTTGGCTGAAATCACTCTGAACGGCCAAGCATTCGTGATGAACCCCGATCAAACTGTTGCCCAATTCTCTAAAGAAAACGGCACTGAAGTGATCAGCTTCGTACGCTACAAAGTAGGCGATGGTATTGAGAAAAAAGCCGTCGATTACGCAGCCGAAGTTGCTGCCGCTGCTAAAGTGTAAGGCACTTATGAAAAAGAAAGCACCTGGATTCCAAACGAATCAGGGTGCTTTTTTTTGAGAAAACCGTTTACGGTACCTATTTTAAGACGACCGAATATTCAGACCGTCTTAAAACAAAACAATAATAAACCGACACACCCTATCATTAATATTCCGACCGTTGGAAATTCAGACGGCCCAACTCCGACCGACGACATTCAAGAAAGCAAGGTATCCATGACACAGCAAATCAAATACAAACGCGTATTACTGAAACTCTCCGGCGAATCCCTGATGGGTTCCGATCCGTTCGGCATCAATCACGATACCATCGTTCAAACTGTCGGCGAAATTGCCGAAGTCGTTAAAATGGGCGTGCAAGTCGGTATTGTTGTCGGCGGCGGCAATATTTTCCGGGGCGTATCCGCCCAAGCAGGCAGCATGGATCGCGCCACCGCCGACTACATGGGCATGATGGCGACCGTGATGAACGCGTTGGCACTCAAAGACGCATTTGAAACTTTAGGCATCAAAGCGCGCGTACAATCCGCACTGTCTATGCAGCAAATCGCTGAAACCTACGCCCGCCCCAAAGCCATCCAATATTTGGAAGAAGGCAAAGTCGTGATTTTTGCCGCCGGTACCGGTAACCCGTTCTTCACGACCGACACTGCCGCCGCATTGCGCGGTGCGGAAATGAACTGCGACGTGATGCTCAAAGCCACCAACGTCGACGGTGTGTACACCGCAGACCCGAAAAAAGACCCGTCCGCCACGCGCTACGAAACCATTACTTTTGACGAAGCCTTGTTGAAAAACCTCAAAGTCATGGACGCGACCGCTTTCGCCCTCTGCCGCGAACGCAAGCTCAATATTGTCGTCTTCGGCATCGCCAAAGAAGGCTCGCTCAAACGCGTCATTACCGGCGAAGACGAGGGAACGCTGGTTCACTGCTGATTGACCATAGTGTCGGCAGATATAGTCGCATATGGGCTTCAGACAGCCATTTATTATATGGAGATTATAGTGGATTAAATTTAAACCAGTACGGCGTTGCCTCGCCTTGCCGTACTGGTTTAAATTTAATCCACTATATTTACAATTTTGATACAATTTGTTTTTCATCAAAGGAGAAAATCTATGCAAGCACGGCTGCTGATACCTATTCTTTTTTCAGTTTTTATTTTATCCGCCTGCGGGACACTGACAGGTATTCCATCGCATGGCGGAGGTAAACGCTTTGCGGTCGAACAAGAACTTGTGGCCGCTTCTGCCAGAGCTGCCGTTAAAGACATGGATTTACAGGCATTACACGGACGAAAAGTTGCATTGTACATTGCCACTATGGGCGACCAAGGTTCAGGCAGTTTGACAGGGGGGTCGCTACTCCATTGATGCACTGATTCGTGGCGAATACATAAACAGCCCTGCCGTCCGTACCGATTACACCTATCCACGTTACGAAACCACCGCTGAAACAACATCAGGCGGTTTGACAGGTTTAACCACTTCTTTATCTACACTTAATGCCCCTGCACTCTCTCGCACCCAATCAGACGGTAGCGGAAGTAAAAGCAGTCTGGGCTTAAATATTGGCGGGATGGGGGATTATCGAAATGAAACCTTGACGACTAACCCGCGCGACACTGCCTTTCTTTCCCACTTGGTACAGACCGTATTTTTCCTGCGCGGCATAGACGTTGTTTCTCCTGCCAATGCCGATACAGATGTGTTTATTAACATCGACGTATTCGGAACGATACGCAACAGAACCGAAATGCACCTATACAATGCCGAAACACTGAAAGCCCAAACAAAACTGGAATATTTCGCAGTAGACAGAACCAATAAAAAATTGCTCATCAAACCAAAAACCAATGCGTTTGAAGCTGCCTATAAAGAAAATTACGCATTGTGGATGGGGCCGTATAAAGTAAGCAAAGGAATTAAACCGACGGAAGGATTAATGGTCGATTTCTCCGATATCCGACCATACGGCAATCATACGGGTAACTCCGCCCCATCCGTAGAGGCTGATAACAGTCATGAGGGGTATGGATACAGCGATGAAGTAGTGCGACAACATAGACAAGGACAACCTTGATTCACACTACCATAACCGCTTGCTACCAAGGAAAACAAAATGAATTTGCCTATTCAAAAATTCATGATGCTGTTTGCAGCAGCAATATCGTTGCTGCAAATCCCCATTAGTCATGCGAACGGTTTGGATGCCCGTTTGCGCGATGATATGCAGGCAAAACACTACGAACCGGGTGGTAAATACCATCTGTTTGGTAATGCTCGCGGCAGTGTTAAAAAGCGGGTTTACGCCGTCCAGACATTTGATGCAACTGCGGTCAGTCCTGTACTGCCTATTACACACGAACGGACAGGGTTTGAAGGTGTTATCGGTTATGAAACCCATTTTTCAGGGCACGGACATGAAGTACACAGTCCGTTCGATCATCATGATTCAAAAAGCACTTCTGATTTCAGCGGCGGTGTAGACGGCGGTTTTACTGTTTACCAACTTCATCGAACAGGGTCGGAAATCCATCCGGAGGATGGATATGACGGGCCGCAAGGCAGCGATTATCCGCCCCCCGGAGGAGCAAGGGATATATACAGCTATTATGTCAAAGGAACTTCAACAAAAACAAAGACTAATATTGTCCCTCAAGCCCCATTTTCAGACCGTTGGCTAAAAGAAAATGCCGGTGCCGCCTCTGGTTTTTTCAGCCGTGCGGATGAAGCAGGAAAACTGATATGGGAAAGCGACCCCAATAAAAATTGGTGGGCTAACCGTATGGATGATGTTCGCGGCATCGTCCAAGGTGCGGTTAATCCTTTTTTAATGGGTTTTCAAGGAGTAGGGATTGGGGCAATTACAGACAGTGCAGTAAGCCCGGTCACAGATACAGCCGCGCAGCAGACTCTACAAGGTATTAATGATTTAGGAAAATTAAGTCCGGAAGCACAACTTGCTGCCGCGAGCCTATTACAGGACAGTGCTTTTGCGGTAAAAGACGGTATCAACTCTGCCAAACAATGGGCTGATGCCCATCCAAATATAACAGCTACTGCCCAAACTGCCCTTTCCGCAGCAGAGGCCGCAGGTACGGTTTGGAGAGGTAAAAAAGTAGAACTTAACCCGACTAAATGGGATTGGGTTAAAAATACCGGTTATAAAAAACCTGCTGCCCGCCATATGCAGACTTTAGATGGGGAGATGGCAGGTGGGAATAAACCTATTAAATCTTTACCAAACAGTGCCGCTGAAAAAAGAAAACAAAATTTTGAGAAGTTTAATAGTAACTGGAGTTCAGCAAGTTTTGATTCAGTGCACAAAACACTAACTCCCAATGCACCTGGTATTTTAAGTCCTGATAAAGTTAAAACTCGATACACTAGTTTAGATGGAAAAATTACAATTATAAAAGATAACGAAAACAACTATTTTAGAATCCATGATAATTCACGAAAACAGTATCTTGATTCAAATGGTAATGCTGTGAAAACCGGTAATTTACAAGGTAAGCAAGCAAAAGATTATTTACAACAACAAACTCATATCAGGAACTTAGACAAATGAATGAACACAACCTGTTAATTTTCTGTTTAAAAGACAATGTTTCAATTAGTGAATATACTGAAATGATTGATTGGGCTTATAAAAACATTCAATCTGAAACAGTTGTAGAAATTACGGAAAATCAAATTATTGAATATCAAAATCGTGGATTATGGAGACTTGTTTCTGAAATTACCGATAATTGGTTATTTGGACCAAGTGAGGGGGATTGGCTAATAGATAAGGAAAGTATTTTGGCTGTAAAAGAAAAATTACAAAATTCAGATTTTTCTACAGAGCCCTTAGTGAAAAATATTATTCATGTACTTGAATATGCTATAAAGAATGAAAAAACAGTAATTTTTCATTTTTGAAACTAATCTAATTTTTAGCAGCCGTAGGTCGGATTCTCGAATCCGATATTTTCCAACAGCGGCATTTCGGAAACGATAGATGCGTCAAATATTTTTGTCGGATACAAATATCCGACCTACATCTCTGCGCAGCAAACTTTACAAGATATTAATGAATTAGGAAATTTAAGTCCGGAAGCACAACTTGCTGCCGCGAGCCTATTACAGGACAGTGCTTTTGCGGTAAAAGACGGCATCAATTCCGCCAGACAATGGGCTGATGCCCATCCGAATATAACAGCAACAGCCCAAACTGCCCTTGCCGTAGCAGAGGCCGCAGGTACGGTTTGGAGAGGTAAAAAAGTAGAACTTAACCCGACCAAATGGGATTGGGTTAAAAATACCGGCTATAAAACACCTGCTGTTCGCACCATGCATACTTTGGATGGGGAAATGGCCGGTGGGAATAGACCGCCTAAATCTATAACGTCCAACAGCAAAGCAGATGCTTCCACACAACCGTCTTTACAAGCGCAACTAATTGGAGAACAAATTAGTAGTGGGCATGCTTATAACAAGCATGTCATAAGACAACAAGAATTTACGGATTTAAATATCAATTCACCAGCAGATTTTGCTCGGCATATTGAAAATATTGTTAGCCATCCAACAAATATGAAAGAGTTACCTCGCGGTAGAACTGCGTATTGGGATGATAAAACAGGGACAATAGTTATCCGAGATAAAAATTCTGACGATGGAGGTACAGCATTTAGACCAACATCAGGTAAAAAATATTATGATGATTTATAGGAAAAAGCCATGAATATACTATCCATAAATAATCAAAACTCAACTATTTCACTAACTCAAGATGAAGTTTTTGTTTTACGAGCTATCTTGAATGAGATATATGCGGGCGTATGTGTAGATTCAAGAGAATTTGAAAATGTATCTGGTGTTAGAAAACATGAAGTAGATAATTTACAACAACAGTTTGCTGGAATTTATAAAAAAATGACAACTTAACAACCCAAATTTTTGTCAGAGCCTAGTGCAAATTACAACTATGATTCTATTGTAGCCGAAATGAAAGAAAAAAATCATGGGTTGGCGACAGGGTTGATGTTGTTAATATGCCTGATGGAGCACCTACTAGTATGGATAACACGCGTATTATGGCAGCACGTGAAGCAGGAGTAAAAGTGGAAGCGAATGTTCATAATTTTAATGACCGATTATCATCAAAAGAGAGAATCAGGTTTAAGCATGATGGTATTGAGCCTCAAACTTGGGGAGAAGCTATCCAGCTACGAATTAGAAAGCAAGAAACACAAAAAGGAGTTCCAGAAGGGTGGAGCAAAAGATTTCCTAACGGAAGTATTTATGATGTAAAGGTACTTAGGAAATGATAAAACAAAATAGTTTTGTTCCGTATCCTGAAGCAATGCTTCCTAAAGGATTTAAATATCCGCAAAGTTATTTAAAATTAGCTCAATCCACTCATGCCATTAACTACGATGAACAATATTCTTTTCCTTGGTGGTTTGAAAATGCAGAAAGCAATATATCAGAAGTAATTGACATTTATTTTGAAATAACTGGCATTCCAAACCTATTACCTTTTGCTAGAAACCAAGAGTGGGCTGCCTGTTTTGATATTTCAGATAAATCAGGTAATCCTAAAATTATAGTAGTTAATTTAGATAATACAAAATATTACGAGACTTTTGAAAATTTTGATACTTGGCTAAAAGAAGCTGAAAATGATGGTTGGTAGCAACCGTAGGTCGGATTCTCGAATCCGACATTTTTCAACAGCGGCATTTCGGAAACGATAGACGCGTCAAATATTTTTGTCGGATACAAATATCCGACCTACATCTCTGCGCAGCAAACTTTACAAGATATTAATGAATTAGGAAATTTAAGTCCGGAAGCACAACTTGCTGCCGCGAGCCTATTACAGGACAGTGCTTTTGCGGTAAAAGACGGCATTAATTCCGCCAGACAATGGGCTGATGCCCATCCGAATATAACTGCAACAGCCCAAACTGCCCTTTCCGTAGCAGAAGCCGCAACTACGGTTTGGGGCGGTAAAAAAGTAAACCTTAACCCGACCAAATGGGATTGGGTTAAAAATACCGGCTATAAAACACCTGCTGCCCGCCCTATGCAGACTTTAGATGGGGAGATGGCAGGTGGGAATAAGCCACCAAAACCAAGTACGCAGCAACACCCTACACACTCTGATAACAATATCGGCTTACCTGCCTCATATGTTAAACCTGATACATCTATTTCTCCGACAGGAACAATTCAAGACCGCATCAGATGGACAAAGTCCAAGTTTCCTACTGAGAAATCTTTAAATGGACATTTCAAAGCTCATGGAAAAGAATTTGGCGATATAACCATTGAAGACTACCAAAAAATGGCGTCTGATTTGTTATCAAAACAGACATCGGACAAGATATTAGGTTATCAGACGGAACATAGACGAGTGCGCTATGATATCAATAACAATATCTATGTTTTGGCCAATCCAAAAACATTCAAAATCAAAACAATGTTTAAACCAAACTTAGGAAAGAAGTATTATGATGGAGAATTCAAAAAAGACATGGGAAATTGACGGAGAAATATGGCTACATTGTCCTGTTTGCGGAACTGAAGTTATGGACTATGATATCTGTGACGTTTGTCAGTGGCAAAATACAGGAGAAACTAATATAGATGGTGGCCCTAATGAAATGACACTTGCGGAGGCGAAAGAAGCTTACGCAAAAGGCTTACCAATCAGATAAATAAGCACCTAGAGAAATCAATGATGACGGAATCCCATGGTTACCTATCAAATAATTTACCTGTTAAAATCATAAATGATATTATTTATGCAACCCAGTTAGTCGAAGATTTGGTTTTAGGAAAAATAAAAATTGTTGATTTTTTAAAATCATATAACAATTTTTATTGTTGGCTTGGTTTTGATGAGTTGCCTCAATCTGAGAAAATAAAATTCCTAAGCTATCTTAATATATTAAGTATTCATAAAGAAATACAAGATGAAACTGTGAATAGGGTTTATACCGATTGAAAAATAGTAGATAGAGATTAACATGTTAAATGAAATTTTTGAAATTTATTCGAGACAAGGGGAATCTTTGATAGGAATTGGAATTAGAGAAGCCGCATTACCCGTCCCTATTGCAATAGATATATTAAATTTATTTATCAATGAGAGAATACTTGTATTGGGGGGAGATATTTATATCAAGAAAGATAATTATTTTTATCAAACATATGATAATTGGTATTACGAGGGAAGTAATTTATTTAACAGTATCGACAAAGCAATGCATTATTTATCTCAAATAAAATTAGAGAATGCATACGTATCTTTTGTGTTGAAATTTATCTAACAAAGGAAGCACAAGAATAGATTTATAGTAAAACATCAAGATGTTGAAAATGCTGGGTTTTAATCCAACCTACACTGACCGGCTCAGATACAGCCGCTCAGCAGACTCTACAAGGTATTAATGATTTAGGAAATTTAAGTCCGGAAGCACAACTTGCTGCCGCGAGCCTATTACAGGACAGTGCTTTTGCGGTAAAAGACGGCATTAATTCCGCCAGACAATGGGCTGATGCCCATCCGAATATAACTGCAACAGCCCAAACTGCCCTTTCCGTAGCAGAGGCCGCAGGTACGGTTTGGCGCGGTAAAAAAGTAGAACTTAACCCGACTAAATGGGATTGGGTTAAAAATACCGGCTATAAAAAACCTGCTGCCCGCCCTATGCAGACTGTAGACGGGGAAATGGCTGGGGGAAACAAATCATTAAAAATAGGGACACAATCTGTTGAAAAATCAACCGGTCGTACAATACCTAATAATTTAAAGGAACAATTAGCAATGGAAGAAGTTAAGGCAAACCCACAGGGCAAAACTCCTGCGAGAATACCTCCTATGTCCGATACTAAAAATGGTTGGTTAGCAAAAGACGGTTGGGTTAAGCGTGTTCAAAACGTAAACAAAATTGAAATACATTACATTGAAAACTCAAGAACCGGTGAGAAAACAGATTTTAAGTTTAAGGATTAGTCATGTTTTTAGATGATGTAAATGTTTTTTTAGATGATTTAAATGTTTTTTTAGATGATTTAAATACTAATCCAATCACTGACGAATGGTATATGTCCAATTTTGCCGATAAACATATTAAAATTTTGGAAAGTTACGAAGCCTTTGATATTCTAAAACAATTTGTTGATTACATGATTGAAGAATATGATGAAAAATCAGAATATGAAATCATGGAAATATTGAGACAATTAAAATATCAAGCAGATACCAACGAAAAATTTTATACAAATACACAGAAACAGAAAATTGTAGAATTATATAAACAAGAAATTAGTCAGGATATTTTAAATGAAATCTTTAGATAAACTATCAATATAGAAGGAAATCCTTGGAAAAAATAAAATGATAATCGAACACAATGGAAATATACATAAAATAGCCAGAATGACTGGAAATAAAAATAATTTTTTAGAAATAATCCTATCAGATATTCATGAAAACATAAAAATCAAACCATTAACTATAAAAGTAAAAGGAGAGAATGTTATAAATATCCTTCCTGAGGAAGTTAGTTTTTATGTAAAACAAGGTGTTGATTTAATTTATGAAAAATATAAACGGAAATTCTTTATCTCCGAAATTTCTTTTTGCCAATCAGATAGCCGGCCTTCAAGTATCTACGCTTTTCTTACATTTCACTTGCTTGAAGATATTATTAAAAATGAATCCCCATCCAACTACACCTGACTGGCTAATAGCAGGTATGAACCGTGTATTCATATCAATATAAGATTAATTACGGCAGAATTTGATGAAATTAGACAAAAACTTATCGTAAGATTTTATTTAGACAGAGAAGTAACTGATGATGGCAAAGAAGATATGGAAACAGCACGAACAGAATTACTTCCAGGAGGATATGCTTCATCTCTGGTAGTTTGACAGATTTGACCGCTTCATAAACTTAGAACATTAATTAATGATGATAATGTTTATATGATTGGTTCTAAGGATAGCAAAAGCAAATTCAGAAGGAACATGAATGGCTATTTATGACTTAAACGAAATAGCCGTAGGTCGGATTCTCGAATCCGACATTTTCCAACAGCGGCATTTCGGAAACGATAGATGCGTCAAATATTTTTGTCGGATACAAATATCCGACCTACATCTCTGCGCAGCAAACTTTACAAGATATTAATGAATTAGGAAATTTAAGTCCGGAAGCACAACTTGCTGCCGCGAGCCTATTACAGGACAGTGCTTTTGCGGTAAAAGACGGCATTAATTCCGCCAGACAATGGGCTGATGCCCATCCGAATATAACTGCAACAGCCCAAACTGCCCTTGCCGTAGCAGAGGCCGCAGGTACGGTTTGGAGAGGTAAAAAAGTAGAACTTAACCCGACCAAATAGGATTGGGTTAAAAATAACGGCTATAAAACACCTGCTGCCCGCCCTATGCAGACGTTGGACGGTGAGATGGCAGGAGGAAACAAGCCAGTTGTTAAATCTATCAGACCAACTACGCGAGATGAATTACGTCAAGCATTGCAAGAACAAGGTTTTAGACGTACTGGTTCAGATGCGGCTCAATATGAAACATGGAAAGGTCCTGATGGCGTGAAAATAGATATTCGTCCAAATGGAGAGGTTATAAGAACCCAAAGAGTGCCGCGAACCGATGGTGTACAGGGAAAATATCCGCAACGACAAGATTATGAAGGCAATCCATTGCCAAATAATCATCATCATTCTGGATATTTTGTCAAATGAAAAAAAATATTTTTCACAATGTAAGCCTTTATGAAATAATCTTTTCCGATAATGGAAATACCCTTACATTATCTTTTACAGATACAATTGAAGGTAATTATTTCGGATATATCAAATGCAGTAATATTTTGAATTTTAAATTAGATACAAATAATTTCGTAGATTATGAGGATAAGGAAGATAGCTTGTTTCCCTTGTTTATACCCGAAATAGAGCTATATAAATACCAATTTTATAGTGAAATTATTATTGATGTAGGGATTATTATAAAAATATCTGCTGAAACAATTAATTTTGAGCCACTGGGAAAATAGTAACTGCTTTCCCAGCAGCCGTAGCAACTGTATTTTTACCCGACGGGGTAAAAATACAGTTGCTACATCTCTGCGCAGCAGACTCTACAAGGTATTAATAATTCAGGAAAATTAAGCCCGGAAGCACAACTTGCTGCCGCGAGCATATTACAGGACAGTGCTTTTGCGGTAAAAGACGGCATCAATTCCGCCAGACAATGGGCTGATGCCCATCCGAATATAACAGCAACAGCCCAAACTGCCCTTGCCGTAGCAGAGGCCGCAGGTACGGTTTGGAGAGGTAAAAAAGTAGAACTTAACCCGACCAAATGGGATTGGGTTAAAAATACCGGCTATAAAAAACCTGCTGTTCGCCATATGCAGACTAAGGCGTTAGGTACGGTAGATGAAATTGGCGATACAGTACAGCAGGTTGGGAAACAGGCTAGCGGACAAAAAACCAGCGGTGGTAATCCTGCGATTGATAGCGACCCCTATAGCCCGAGTAGTGTGGCAGCTCGCATAGAAGCCGGTAAGGCGCGCAGTGATTTACAAATCAAAGACATTTTGAGCAATACTACTCAAAGGAGTAAAACAAAAGGTCCCGCTGTTCAGTATGATAAAGTGGGGGATTACAATGACGCACTAAATGATTTTAATAGTCTGAATGTTCGAAATGTACAAACACGTCCTAATGGAACGATAACGGGCAATTTACCTGATGGGCGTGCGGTTAATGCTCGTAATGATAGTAGTGGTGGAGAACCAACACTTGAAATAACAATTAGTAATAACCGAAAAATAAAAATCAGATATGGAAATACACGATAAATTATGAAATTAAAAAGCTTAGATTTCCCAACTGGCTATTTCTATTTTGATAATGCAGCAATAAACTCTGATAAAGTAGAAGTTATAGCAGTTGGTTATAGAAATACGGATAAAACCATAAAAATTTTTATTGAAGATGTTATTCATTTTAGGGTTGTTGATGAATCGTATTTTATAGATACTTTTATGGATTTAATTTCGGAAGATGCAGATAGAGCTTTGCTTCATGAAAATGGTGGTCAATCTTTTTTTGAACTTCTTGATGAGTGTTATGCGGAATGGATATTGAAAGAAAGTTATTTTCCTTTGAATAGAGAATTCTTTAAATACTATATTTTTATGTTTGAGCAAACATTCATAGAAATAATTGGTTCTAGTGCAACGTATTCAATTATTGAGGGCTAGCGTAAGATGAGTAATAAGTTGCCTATCTTTCTTTCAGGCAGCCTGAAAATAAAACTACCCAAGTTGATGGTGTACCTGTATCAGTGAAGGGAAATTTTGTTGATGGTAAATTTCGCATTGGTACGGCAACAATGAAATCATTTTAAATTGAGCTAGAAATGAACCTAGAAAATTATGAAAACATTTTAATAAAATTACTTTTTTATCATAACAACTTAGTAAATGAATATTCTTATTTTATTGAAAATAAAAATTTATTTAAAATAGTATCTCGAACGAAAACGAGTAAGGGCTTTTTTTTCACTATAGAAAAACCATTAAATTTTCTAAGCAAAAAAACTTATTTTGAGTTTAATTTTAAATATTTACACTCAGGGAAAGAACGCTTTGGTTCGTTTATGTGCTGGATAAATACTAATTTAATGGAATTTGAGGGGGTTTTTTTTAACGACCTGCTCCCTGATAATATGATAATAAATAACTTTTTTGAAATAAATGATTAACGATACACCAATAAAAATTGGTGGGGTAACCGTATGGATGATATTCGCGGCATCATCCAAGGTGCGGTTAATCCTTTAATTTACAAGGTAAGCAAGCAAAAGATTATTTACAACAACAAACTCATATCAGGAACTTAGACAAATGAATGAACACAACCTGTTAATTTTCTGTTTAAAAGACAATGTTTCAATTAGTGAATATACTGAAATGATTGATTGGGCTTATAAAAACATTCAATCTGAAACAGTTGTAGAAATTACGGAAAATCAAATTATTGAATATCAAAATCGTGGATTATGGAGACTTGTTTCTGAAATTACCGATAATTGGTTATTTGGACCAAGTGAGGGGGATTGGCTAATAGATAAGGAAAGTATTTTGGCTGTAAAAGAAAAATTACAAAATTCAGATTTTTCTACAGAGCCCTTAGTGAAAAATATTATTCATGTACTTGAATATGCTATAAAAAATGAAAAAACAGTAATTTTTCATTTTTGAGACTAATCCAATTTTTAGTAATATTGATGCAGAGCAAGCAGCATTAGATGCCGCAAACATGGGGAGAAGCTATTCAATTTAGAATTAAAAAACAAATTGAAAATGAACTAGCACCACCAAATTGGTCTACCCAGTTTCCTAATGGTAGTATTTATGATCCTAAGGTAACGAAATGATTATTCAAAATGAATTTAATTTATATCCTAGTAATATGCTTCCTGAAAGGTTTTGTTATCCTGAAAAGTATGTTCGTATCTCTAACGATACATCTTTAATACCTTATATTCAGCCACATAATTTTCACTGGTGGTTTGAGAATTATGGAACAGAAGGGGCAGAAGTAGCTTATATATTTAGAAATTCTATCCTGCCTGATTTAAATCTTATCCCATTCGCTAGTAATGGAGAATGGGAAGCTTATTTTGATGGTAATGATGTAACAGGAAATTCTAGGGTTATTGTCATTAATTTAGATAATATAGAAAACCATGAATTTTTTAATAGTTTTGAAGATTGGCTTGAATTAGCAATTAAGGATACTTGGTAAGCAGCTATCTATAAAGAGATGAGGCTGCCCTGGACAACTAGGATAAACTCGATTTTACTAATTGTTTTAAAATGGAACAAGAACTTTTATCTCACTGTTGTTAAAACGCCATTCGCACTCCTTTAAATACAGCTCAAAATGCGCTTTGGGAATGCCGTTAAACTTGCGTAAATGACGTTTTGCTTGATTCCAAAAGTTCTCAGTTCCATTAATATGGTTTTGTCGTTCGGCAAAATGTGTGCTGTGATTGATACGGAAATGGCTAAATTCGCCCGCATCCAATACATCATAGCCACGATAACAAAATGAGTTTATTTTGTTTATACCGTCTTAGACGACTTTCTCTCATAGGGATAATTCTAACTTAATTTGAATTTCCCTAGTGATCTAGGGCAGCCCCTAAATTAATAAAGCAGCACAACTCCTTTTGCCGATGTTCCGGACTGTCAAACGACTGTTCCTCATGCCACATCTCCATCAAGGTACGGATAACCCGCTCCGCCTTACCGTTGGTCTGCGGACAAGCAAATCGGGCAAGCCTCCAACCAATCCCATTATCATAACAAGCTGCACCGAAAGCATGTTGGACGGCTCTTTATATTACCTATCATTGTCAGAGTAAACGTACTCAATCAGGTACAAGCAGGGGTCGGACAGATGTTCGGTCAGAAACTTGGCAGCACTGTCTGCGGTTTTGTCCGGCAAAATGGCAGAGTATAAAAATCGTCAATAGCGACAAACAGGTAATCTCGTTTATCAGCGGCCTTCTGTCCTTTGAGCAACAACAACCGATCGGTATCAGGATGCACAAAACCTCCCGGGGACAACCTGCCTTTTACGGCTTTAAGTGCACGGTAAATAGTGACGCGGCTGACTTAGTGGCAGCATACTGGGGAGGTGAGTGTTTTTGTGTATATTTTTATTTTGGTATTCCCTTAGAAATACTGTAAACAACGCTACCGGACGGCCTGCAGGGCTTCGCGCACGCTTGCTTTGAGTTCTGCGCCGAAGCGTCTGCCCAAGATTCTGCCGAAATCGTCCTTCGGAGTGTAATCCACCACATCGGGGGCTTTGACCACGTCTCGCGCCACGCTGTAAATATTGCCGAGTCCGTCCACCAGCCCGACTTTCAGCGCATCCGCGCCTGTGTACACGCGACCGCTGAACACGTCGGGATATTGTCGGAATTTGAGGCGGCCGCCGCGTCCGGTTTTGACGGCTTTGATGAACTCGCCGTGTATGCCGGTCAGCATTTCTTCCCAGATTTTTGACTGTTCGGGCGTTTCGGGCGAAAACGGATCGCCCATGCCTTTGTTGCTGCCTGCAATTTTAACCCTGCGTTTCACGCCGATTTTTTCCATCAGGCCGGTCGCGTCGAAACTGCTGCCGATAACGCCGATGCTGCCGACGATGCTGGACGGGTCGGCATAGATTTTGTCCGCCGCCGCCGCGATGTAGTAGCAGCCGGACGCGCACATATCTTCCGCCACGAGATAAACGGGAATGCCGGGGTGCTGCGCCTTCAGACGGCGTATTTCTTCAAAAGCGGTGTTGGACACGACGGGCGAACCGCCGGGGCTGTTGGCGCGGATGACGATGGCTTTTGCCTGCGGGTTTTTGTAGGCGGCCTCCATACCGTCTTTGAGTTTTTTGACCTGGTCTTCTACACCGTTGCCGATTTCGCCGTACAGATTGACGACTGCGGTATGCGGCGTGTTGCCCGCCAACTGCAATGCGGCTTCGTCTTTTCGGAAAATGCCTGCAATCAGGGCAACCAGAATCAGGGTGCTGACGGCGCGCCAGATGTTTTTCCACATCCGCTCCCTGCGCCTGTCCTGATAGGCGGACAACAGCACTTCGCGCATGATGTCGCGCTCCCATAAGGTTTCCCCCGCATTTTTTGCTTCGGGTGCTTCGTTTTCTCTTCTGATTCGGTATTGCATGGTTTTCCTTAAATATTGTCCGATTTGGGCAAACGGTTTTCAGTTTACCCGATTTTTCAGCTCTGCTCCCAATCCGTCCAAGCTGTGCAACACTTCCGCCCACGCCGCGTCCAAAAGGTTGACGGCTTCTCCTTCGGCTTTGATGCCGAACTCAATGTGCGGTTTGACCTGCGTGCCGTCTGAATGCGTCCAACCGACGCTGGGCAGGCTGTACGAACGCACGCCGGGATAAGTTTGCTCGATATGCTCCATAAGCGGCGTAATGCGCGATTCGGGCTGCTCAAACACATACACGCTGCGGCTGCCGCGTTCGGTTTGGTTGAAGCGGTCGGCGTAATAAGTTTCCAATACCCATTCCGCCATCGGGTGCGCCATCACAGGAAAGCCGGGGAAGAAATAATGCTCGCGGATAGAAAATCCGGCGATGTTGTTAAACGGATTGGGCACCAATTCCGCGCCTTCGGGAAAATCTGCCATTTTCAGGCGTTGGGCGTGTTCCGGCGAATCAAGCGGCTCGCCGCGTTTCTGGGTTATGCCTTCGATAAACTTGGCGGCTTCAGAATGGCGGACGACGGGCAAATCCAAAGCAGCGGCTGCGGCTTGGCGGGTGTGGTCGTCGGGCGTGGCGCCGATACCGCCGGTAACGAAAGTTGGCATGCCGTCTGAAAAGCTGCGGCGCAGTTGCCTGACCAGCAAATCGGGTTCGTCGGGCAGGTATTGCACCTGATTGAGCTTCAGCCCTTTGGATTCGAGCAGGGATTTGAAAAAGGCGAAATGCTTGTCTTGGCTGCTGCCGTGTAAGATTTCGTCGCCGATGATGATGAGGTTGAACGCGTTCATAGATGGTTTCTTTACCGATGCCGTCTGAAAATGTCGATGGTGCTGTGATTTGTTCCCTCTCCCGTGGGAGAGGGTTAGGGAGAGGGTCGAGCTTGCGTTTTTCAGGCAGCGTTTGCTTAAGGCCTGCTGTCTGTACCCTCTCCCCAACCCTCCCCCGCAGGGGAGGGAGTCAGGTTGAGGATGGCGTAAAGACCGTCTGAAAAGATTTTCAGCGAAACGGGCAAAGCTTCTTTTCAGACAGCCTTAACGGCTGACAATGGGTTATATTTATAAGATAATGAACTCCTTTTTTCAAGTCCGAAGGATACCCTTATGAGCCAAAACCATACCATTCTGCAATCCCTCCCCGTCGGTCAGAAAGTCGGCATCGCCTTCTCCGGCGGTCTTGATACCTCTGCCGCGCTGTTGTGGATGAAACTCAAAGGCGCGCTGCCTTATGCCTACACTGCCAACCTCGGCCAGCCCGACGAAGACGACTACAACGCCATTCCCAAAAAAGCGATGGAATACGGTGCGGAAAACGCCCGCTTAATCGACTGCCGCGCGCAGTTGGCACACGAAGGCATCGCCGCCATCCAATGCGGCGCGTTTCACGTTTCCACCGGCGGCATCGCCTATTTCAACACCACGCCTCTGGGCCGCGCCGTAACCGGCACTATGCTTGTTTCCGCAATGAAAGAAGACGATGTGAATATTTGGGGCGACGGCAGCACCTACAAAGGCAACGACATCGAGCGTTTCTACCGCTACGGTTTGCTCACCAATCCCGCGCTGAAAATCTACAAACCCTGGCTCGATCAGCAATTTATCGACGAACTCGGCGGCCGTCACGAAATGAGCGAATTTCTGATTGCCAACGGCTTCAACTACAAAATGTCGGTGGAAAAAGCCTACTCCACCGATTCCAATATGTTGGGTGCCACCCACGAAGCCAAAGACTTGGAATTTTTGAACTCGGGCATCAAAATCGTCAAACCCATTATGGGCGTTGCCTTTTGGGACGAAAACGTCGAAGTCAGCCCGGAAGAAGTCAGCGTACGCTTTGAAGAAGGCGTGCCGGTTGCACTAAACGGCAAAGAATACGCCGATCCCGTCGAACTCTTCCTCGAAGCCAACCGCATCGGCGGCCGCCACGGCTTGGGTATGAGCGACCAAATCGAAAACCGCATCATCGAAGCCAAATCGCGCGGCATCTACGAAGCCCCGGGTATGGCGTTGTTCCACATCGCCTACGAGCGTTTGGTCACCGGCATCCACAACGAAGACACCATCGAACAATACCGCATCAACGGCCTGCGCCTCGGCCGCCTGCTCTACCAAGGCCGCTGGTTCGACAGCCAAGCCCTGATGTTGCGCGAAACCGCACAACGCTGGGTTGCCAAAGCCGTTACCGGCGAAGTTACCCTCGAACTGCGGCGCGGCAACGACTACTCAATTCTGAACACCGAATCGCCCAACCTGACCTACCAACCTGAACGCCTGAGTATGGAAAAAGTCGAAGACGCTGCGTTCACTCCGCTCGACCGCATCGGACAGCTCACGATGCGCAACCTCGACATCACCGACACCCGCGTCAAACTGGGTATCTACTCGCAAAGCGGTTTGCTCTCGCTGGGCGAAGGTTCGGTATTGCCGCAGTTGGGCAATAAGCAATAAGGTTTGCTGTTTTACATCATTAGCAACTTAAGGGGTCGTCTGAAAAGATGATCCCTTATGTTAAAAGGAATCCTATGAAAGAATACAAAGTCATCATTTATCAGGAAAGCCTGTTGTCCAGCCTGTTTTTCGGCGCGGCAAAGGTCAACCCCATCAAATTCAGCGAGTTCCTCAATAAACAAACCCCCGAAGGCTGGCGGGTTGTAACGATGGAAAAAGATTTGCGCCGTATGCTGCTGTTTTTCAAACGCGAGGCCTACGTCGTCATTTTGGAGCGGGATCGTGTTTAAGCTCGGCGTTTATACCTGTCTCGGACTGTTTGCCGGCTGGGTGCTGCTGCTGATCGTGCAACTCTGGTTTTCTTTTCTCGAAGCGGAATTGTTCTTCAAAATCACACTGACTATGGCGGGGCTGTTTGTCATCATCCTCGCCGCCTTACTGGTATGCGGTCAGTATTTTTCCGAAAAGAAAATGAAAGACGACGGGTTTATCAACTGATGCGGACTTGAACCGGACCCGCGACCCAAACATCACAATGCCGTCTGAACGCCCTCGCTTCAGACGGCATCAACATCAATCCTGCTCTTTTTTGCCGGCAAACACGCCGAATCCGCCCTTTTCCGCATCTGTCGGGCGATAGCTGTATTTTCCCGCCACTTCCTCGCCGGCCGGGCCGTAAAACTTTCCGGAAACATCCCCGCTGCCATTTTCCGTCCAAGTCCCCTTAAAGCCGTTTCCATCGATGGCGGCTTTGAATTTTTGCGTACCCATATGCAAATCATCGCCGCTGTCGATAATGCCGTCCACAGATTTGCTGCCGAAATCGACTTTTGCGGCAAACCTGCCCCTGGTCGGGTACGGACGGCCGTTTTCCGTATGGAAATGCAGTACTTCGCCGTTGTACACGGCCGCGCCCGCAAGCATTTCGCCTTTTGCCGGTTCGCCTTGAACACGAAGGGCATACGATCCGCCGGGCAATTTTTCCGCCCCGTAAGTCAGATACCGGTAATTCCCTTCGGGCGCGAAGATATTGCCGGAATGCCCCGTCAGGCTGACCGCTTCCCCATCGACAATCAGCGTATCCGCCTGATTGACGGGAATCAGCGGCATCTCGGCCGGAAGCGACCGCCTCGACCGTGCAGAACGCCTAAATCGCGCAAATGAAGTGGGTTTAGGTTTATAAAAGATAATATATTGATTGATTCCCTTCATCTGCACACTATCGGCAACCAAACCGACAAATTTATCATTCTTCCCATCTTTCTTGTAATTACTTATTTTGTCTGCATCACTTAATTTTTCAAATTCTGATTTTAGCTGTACTTCTTCATCCAAGAAATTATTGCCACTACAAGAATCGCCTTTACAGTGGGTCAACGTTATATTTTGCGACGGCCCGTCAATCAAAACGCCATTAGCCAAATCAACCCTTCCAAAATTGCTACCGCCATTCGCAGGTGCAGGGTTTGACGCGGGGATGGGATCTGAAGAACCGGCGGCTTGATTGTTTCCGGCTTGATTTGCACCTTGGGCAGCCGTATTGCCGGCATTTTGCCCGCCTGCCGACGGATCGTCCCCCTGCATTCCGTCCGCCGCATTTGCCATATCCGGTTGGTTTGCCGGCTGAGACGATTCCCCGGCATCCGTTGCTTGATTTTCCATATTTCCGGCAAGCATATTCGGATCCGGGGTGTGATTCGGTGTCGAACTATCTGTACCGGCGGCATTTTGCGGCATATCATTTTGTGCCACCTCGTCTTCATTTTTGGGATTATCCGCTGTTACCGCACCGCCATTGCCTGTATTTTCTTCCGAAACCGCCGCCATATCTTGACTGCCTTGTGCGGATGGCGCGCCCTGTCCTTGAGAACCTGCCTGTGGCGCATCTTCCTTTGCCTCTGTCTCTTTTTCAGAAACAACAGGGGCGGCAGGTTTTGACAGCGTGTCCGCCGACTTGACATCGGGCGATCCGCCACCGCCGCCCCCGCAGGCTGAAAGGGCAAAAATACAAGCCATTGCGATTACGCTGCGTTTAAACATCATCATCTCCTTCATCGTATTTCCTTTTTGGTTTAAACCCCGCCACTTGGACATCCGTCCTTCGGGGCGGTGGAATCAGCTTTATTTGGGAAGAGCGCAACCTTTCCAAATCAGGGCGACACATAGGGCTGTGCTTTATGTGCCGCCCTGTGTGTTGAAACATATTCAATAAATATTGTTTCCGCCGTATGCCTATAAAATTGTAAAAATATGCCGTCTGAACGCCAAACGGGCTTCAGACGGCATAGCTTGGTTTATTCCGCCCGGTTCCTCTGTCGGCCCAAATCGGCGGCAGCGGTAAACAAAACGTCGGTCGAAGAGTTCAGCGCAGTTTCCGCCGAATCCTGAATCACGCCGATAATGAAGCCGACGGCAACCACCTGCATGGCCACATCGTTATCGATACCGAACAGGCTGCACGCCAAAGGAATCAGCAGCAACGAGCCACCGGCCACACCGGATGCACCGCACGCGCTAACGGTAGCCACCAGGCTCAGCAGCAGGGCAGTGGCGAAGTCAACCGTAATGCCTTGCGTGTGCGCCGCAGCCATCGCCAAAACGGTAATGGTGATTGCCGCACCGGCCATATTGATGGTTGCACCCAATGGAATGGAGATGGAGTAAGTGTCTTCGTGCAAACCCAGCTTTTTCGCCAATGCCATGTTCACAGGGATATTGGCGGCGGAAGAACGGGTAAAGAAGGCATAAACGCCACTTTCACGCAGGCAGGTAAACACCAGCGGGAAAGGGTTGCGGCGGATTTTCCACCACACGATGGCGGGATTGACCGCCAGCGCGATAAACGCCATACAGCCCAACAGCACTGCAAGCAGCTTCGCGTACCCCGCCAGCGCGCCGAAACCCGTCTCCGCGATTGTGGACGACACCAGCCCGAAAATGCCCAAAGGGGCAAAACGGATAATCCATTTCACGACGGTGGAAACCGCTTCCGCCAAATCGGCAACGACCTGCCGCGTAACGTCCGAACCGTGATTCCGCAACGCCGCGCCCAAAACCAAAGCCCAAGCCAAAATGCCGATATAGTTGGCATTGGCAATCGCGTTAATCGGGTTGGCGACCAGGTTCATCAGCAGCGATTTCAATACTTCCACAATGCCGGAAGGCGGCGCGGCGGACACATCGCCCGCGCCCGCCAAAACAATGTGCGTCGGGAAAACCATACCGGCGATGACGGCGGTCAGGGCTGCGGAAAACGTACCGATGAGGTAAAGGACGATAATCGGCCTGATATGCGCCTTGTTGCCTTTTTGGTGCTGCGCGATTGTGGCCGCCACCAAAATAAATACCAAAACCGGCGCGACCGCTTTGAGCGCACCGACAAACAGGCTGCCGAACAAGCCTGCCGCCAAGCCCAGTTGCGGGGAAACCGAACCGATTACGATGCCCAACGCCAAACCGGCGGCAATCTGCCTGACCAGGCTGACGCGGCCGATCGCATGAAATAAGGATTTGCCGAACGCCATAATTCTTCCTTATGTTGTGATATGTTAAAAAATGTTGTATTTTAAAAGAAAACTCATTCTCTGTGTTTTTTTTTATTTTCCGGCTGTATTTTATAGTGGATTAACAAAAATCAGGACAAGGCGACGAAGCCGCAGACAGTACAAACAGTACGGAACCGATTCACTTGGTGCTTCAGCACCTTAGAGAATCGTTCTCTTTGAGCTAAGGCGAGGCAACGCCGTACTGGTTTTTGTTAATCCACTATAAGGTTGCGTTGATTTGCCCTATGCAGTAGTGCCGGACAGGCTTTGCTTTATCATTCGGCGCGACGGTTTAATTTATTGAACGAAAATAAATTTATTTAATCCTGCCTATTTTCCGACACTATTCCGAAACGCAGCCTGTTTTCCATATGCGGATTAGAAACAAAATACCTTAAAACAAGCAGATACATTTCCGGCGGGCCGCAACCTCCGAAATACCGGCGGCAGTATGCCGTCTGAAGCGTCCCGCCCCGTCCGAACAGTGTTAAAATCGAAAGCCGCCACACCGATGCACGACACCCGTACCATGATGATCAAACCGACCGCCCTGCTCCTGCCGGCTTTATTTTTCTTTCCGCACGCATACGCGCCTGCCGCCGACCTTTCCGAAAACAAGGCGGCGGGTTTCGCATTGTTCAAAAACAAAAGCCCCGACACCGAATCAGTCAAATTAAAACCCAAATTCCCCGTCCTCATCGACACGCAGGACAGTGAAATCAAAGATATGGTCGAAGAACACCTGCCGCTCATCACGCAGCAGCAGGAAGAAGTATTGGACAAGGAACAGACGGGCTTCCTCGCCGAAGAAGCGCCGGACAACGTTAAAACGATGCTCCGCAGCAAAGGCTATTTCAGCAGCAAAGTCAGCCTGACGGAAAAAGACGGAGCTTATACGGTACACATCACACCGGGCCCGCGCACCAAAATCGCCAACGTCGGCGTCGCCATCCTCGGCGACATCCTTTCAGACGGCAACCTCGCCGAATACTACCGCAACGCGCTGGAAAACTGGCAGCAGCCGGTAGGCAGCGATTTCGATCAGGACAGTTGGGAAAACAGCAAAACTTCCGTCCTCGGCGCGGTAACGCGCAAAGCCTACCCGCTTGCCAAGCTCGGCAATACGCAGGCGGCCGTCAACCCCGATACCGCCACCGCCGATTTGAACGTCGTCGTGGACAGCGGCCGCCCCATCGCCTTCGGCGACTTTGAAATCACCGGCACACAGCGTTACCCCGAACAAATCGTCTCCGGCCTTGCGCGTTTCCAGCCCGGTATGCCGTACGACCTCGACCTGCTGCTCGACTTCCAACAGGCGCTCGAACAAAACGGGCATTATTCCGGCGCGTCCGTACAAGCCGACTTCGACCGCCTCCAAGGCGACCGCGTCCCCGTCAAAGTCAGCGTAACCGAGGTCAAACGCCACAAACTCGAAACCGGCATCCGCCTCGATTCGGAATACGGTTTGGGCGGCAAAATCGCCTACGACTATTACAACCTCTTCAACAAAGGCTATATCGGTTCGGTCGTCTGGGATATGGACAAATACGAAACCACGCTTGCCGCCGGCATCAGCCAGCCGCGCAACTATCGGGGCAACTACTGGACAAGCAACGTTTCCTACAACCGTTCGACCACCCAAAACCTCGAAAAACGCGCCTTCTCCGGCGGCGTCTGGTATGTGCGCGACCGCGCGGGCATCGATGCCAGGCTGGGGGCGGAATTTCTCGCAGAAGGCCGGAAAATCCCCGGCTCGGCTGTCGATTTGGGCAACAGCCACGCCACGATGCTGACCGCCTCTTGGAAACGCCAGCTGCTCAACAACGTGCTGCATCCCGAAAACGGCCATTACCTCGACGGCAAAATCGGTACGACTTTGGGCACATTCCTGTCCTCCACCGCGCTGATCCGCACCTCTGCCCGTGCAGGTTATTTCTTCACGCCCGAAAACAAAAAACTCGGCACGTTCATCATACGCGGACAAGCGGGTTACACCGTTGCCCGCGACAATGCCGACGTTCCTTCAGGGCTGATGTTCCGCAGCGGCGGCGCGTCTTCCGTGCGCGGTTACGAACTCGACAGCATCGGACTTGCCGGCCCGAACGGATCGGTCCTGCCCGAACGCGCCCTCCTGGTGGGCAGCCTGGAATACCAACTGCCGTTTACGCGCACCCTTTCCGGCGCGGTGTTCCACGATATGGGCGATGCCGCCGCCAATTTCAAACGTATGAAGCTGAAACACGGTTCGGGACTGGGCGTGCGCTGGTTCAGCCCGCTTGCGCCGTTTTCCTTCGACATCGCCTACGGGCACAGCGATAAGAAAATCCGCTGGCACATCAGCTTGGGAACGCGCTTCTAAACCGATATGGCCACTTCAGACGGCATTGCAGCAAACCATTTTGAAACAGACATTATGACCGATACCGCACCGACAGATACCGATCCGACCGAAAACGGCACGCGCAAAATGCCGTCTGAACACCGCCCTACCCCGCCGGCAAAAAAACGCCGCCCGTTGCTGAAGCTGTCGGCGGCACTGCTGTCTGTCCTGATTTTGGCAGTATGTTTCCTCGGCTGGCTCGCCGGTACGGAAGCAGGTTTGCGCTTCGGGCTGTACCAAATCCCGTCTTGGTTCGGCGTAAACATTTCCTCCCAAAACCTCAAAGGCACGCTGCTCGACGGCTTCGACGGCGACAACTGGTCGATAGAAACCGAGGGGGCAGACCTTAAAATCAGCCGCTTCCGCTTCGCGTGGAAACCGTCCGAACTGATGCGCCGCAGCCTGCACATTACCGAAATTTCCGCCGGCGACATCGCCATCGTTACCAAACCGACTCCGCCTAAAGAAGAACGCCCGCCGCTCAGCCTTCCCGACAGCATAGACCTGCCTGCCGCCGTCTATCTCGACCGCTTCGAGACGGGCAAAATCAGCATGGGCAAAGCCTTTGACAAACAAACCGTCTATCTCGAACGGCTGGATGCTTCATACCGTTACGACCGCAAAGGACACCGCCTTGACCTGAAGGCCGCCGACACGCCGTGGAGCAGTTCGTCGGGGGCGGCCTCGGTCGGCTTGAAAAAACCGTTTGCCCTCGATACCGCCATTTACACCAAAGGCGGACTCGAAGGCAAAACCATACACAGTACGGCTCGGCTGAGCGGCAGCCTGAAGGATGTGCGCGCCGAACTGGCGATCGACGGCGGCAATATCCGCCTCTCGGGAAAATCCGTCATCCACCCGTTTGCCGAATCATTGGATAAAACATTGGAAGAAGTACTGGTCAAAGGGTTCAACATCAATCCGGCCGCCTTCGTGCCTTCCCTGCCCGATGCCGGACTGAATTTCGACCTGACCGCCATCCCGTCGTTTTCAGACGGCATCGCGCTGGAAGGTTCGCTCGATTTGGAAAACACCAAAGCCGGCTTTGCCGACCGCAACGGCATCCCCGTCCGTCAGGTTTTAGGCGGCTTTGTCATCCGGCAGGACGGCACGGTGCATATCGGCAATACGTCCGCCGCCCTGCTCGGACGGGGCGGCATCAGGCTGTCGGGCAAAATCGACACCGAAAAAGACATCCTCGATTTAAATATAGGCATCAACTCCGTCGGCGCGGAAGACGTACTGCAAACCGCGTTCAAAGGCAGGTTGGACGGCAGCATCGGCATCGGTGGCACGACCGCCTCGCCCAAAATCTCTTGGCAACTCGGCATCGGCACGGCGCGCACGGACGGCAGCCTCGCCATTGCAAGCGACCCAGCAAACGGACAGCGGAAACTGGTGCTCGACACCGTCAACATCGCCGCCGGGCAAGGCAGCCTGACCGCGCAAGGCTATCTCGAGCTGTTTAAAGACCGCCTGCTCAAGCTGGACATCCGTTCCCGCGCATTCGACCCTTCGCGCATCGATCCGCAACTTCCGGCAGGCAATATCAACGGCTCAATAAACCTTGCCGGCGAACTGGCAAAAGAGAAATTCACAGGCAAAATGCGGTTTTTACCCGGCACGTTCAACGGCGTACCGATTGCCGGCAGTGCCGACATTGTTTACGAGTCCCGCCACCTTCCGCGTGCCGCCGTCGATTTGCGGCTGGGGCGGAACATTATTAAAACAGACGGCGGCTTCGGCAAAAAAGGCGACCGGCTTAACCTCAATATCACCGCACCCGATTTATCCCGTTTCGGTTTCGGACTCGCGGGGTCTTTAAATGTACGCGGACACCTTTCCGGTGATTTGGACGGCGGCATCCGAACCTTTGAAACCGACCTTTCCGGCGCGGCGCGCAACCTGCACATCGGCAAGGCGGCAGACATCCGTTCGCTCGATTTCACGCTCAAAGGTTCGCCCGACACAAGCCGCCCGATACGCGCCGACATCAAAGGCAGCCGCCTTTCGCTGTCGGGCGGAGCGGCGGTTGTCGATACCGCCGACCTGATGCTGGACGGCACGGGCGTGCAGCACCGCATCCGCACACACGCCGCCATGACGCTGGATGGCAAACCGTTCAAATTCGATTTGGACGCTTCAGGCGGCATCAACAGGGAACTTACCCGATGGAAAGGCAGCATCGGCATCCTCGACATCGGCGGCGCATTCAACCTCAAGCTGCAAAACCGTATGACGCTCGAAGCCGGTGCGGAACGCGTGGCGGCAAGTGCGGCAAATTGGCAGGCAATGGGCGGCAGCCTCAACCTGCAACACTTTTCTTGGGATAAAAAAACCGGCATATCGGCAAAAGGCGGCGCACACGGTCTGCATATCGCCGAGTTGCACAATTTCTTCAAACCGCCCTTCGAACACAATCTGGTTTTAAACGGCGACTGGGATGTCGCCTACGGGCGCAACGCGCGCGGCTACCTCAATATCAGCCGGCAAAGCGGCGATGCCGTATTGCCCGGCGGGCAGGCTTTGGGTTTGAACGCATTTTCCCTGAAAACGCGCTTTCAAAACGACCGCATCGGAATCCTGCTTGACGGCGGCGCGCGTTTCGGGCGGATTAACGCCGATTTGGGCATCGCCAACGCCTTCGGCGGCAATATGGCAAATGCACCGCTCGGCGGCAGGATTACCGCCTCCCTTCCCGACTTGGGCGCATTGAAGCCCTTTCTGCCCGCCGCCGCGCAAAACATTACCGGCAGCCTGAATGCCGCCGCGCAAATCGGCGGACGGGTAGGCTCTCCGTCCGTCAATGCCGCCGTCAACGGCAGCAGCAACTACGGGAAAATCAACGGCAACATCACCGTCGGGCAAAGCCGCTCTTTCGATACCGCGCCTTTGGGCGGCAGGCTCAACCTGACCGTTGCCGATGCCGAAGTATTCCGCAACTTCCTACCGGTCGGACAAACCGTCAAAGGCAGCCTGAATGCCGCCGTAACCCTCGGCGGCAGCATCGCCGATCCGCACTTGGGCGGCAGCATCAACGGCGACAAACTCTATTACCGCAACCAAACCCAAGGCATCATCTTGGACAACGGCTCGCTGCGTTCGCATATCGCGGGCAGGAAATGGGTAATCGACAGCCTGAAATTCCGGCACGAAGGGACGGCGGAACTCTCCGGTACGGTCGGTATGGAAAACAGCGGACCCGATGTCGATATCGGCGCGGTGTTCGACAAATACCGCATCCTGTCCCGCCCCAACCGCCGCCTGACGGTTTCCGGCAACACCCGCCTGCGCTATTCGCCGCAAAAAGGCATATCCGTTACCGGGATGATTAAAACGGATCAGGGGCTGTTCGGTTCGCAAAAATCCTCGATGCCGTCCGTCGGCGACGATGTCGTCGTATTAGGCGAAGTCAAAAAAGAGGCGGCGGCACCGCTCCCCGTCAATATGAACCTGACTTTAGACCTCAATGACGGCATCCGCTTCGCCGGCTACGGCGCGGACGTTACCATAGGCGGCAAACTGACCCTGACCGCCCAATCGGGCGGAAGCGTACGGGGCGTGGGCACGGTCCGCGTCATCAAAGGGCGTTATAAGGCATACGGGCAGGATTTGGACATTACCAAAGGCACGGTCTCCTTTGTCGGCCCGCTCAACGATCCCAACCTCAACATCCGCGCCGAACGCCGCCTTTCCCCCGTCGGTGCGGGCGTGGAAATATTGGGCAGCCTCAACAGCCCGCGCATTACGCTGACGGCAAACGAACCGATGAGTGAAAAAGACAAGCTCTCTTGGCTCATCCTCAACCGCGCCGGCAGCGGCAGCAGCGGCGACAATGCCGCCCTGTCTGCAGCCGCAGGTGCGCTGCTTGCCGGGCAAATCAACGACCGCATCGGGCTGGTGGATGATTTGGGCTTTACCAGCAAGCGCAGCCGCAACGCGCAAACCGGCGAACTCAACCCCGCCGAACAGGTGCTGACCGTCGGCAAACAACTGACCGGCAAACTCTACATCGGCTACGAATACAGCATCTCCAGCGCGGAACAGTCCGTCAAACTGATTTACCGGCTGACCCGCGCCATACAGGCGGTTGCCCGTATCGGCAGCCGTTCGTCGGGCGGCGAGCTGACATACACCATACGTTTCGACCGCTTCTCCGGTTCGGACAAAAAAGACTCCGCCGGAAACGGCAAAGGAAAATAAGCGGTTTTCAGACGGCGCGCCGCCAAACCGGACATTTGAAAACCTGCTTTTCCACCGTCCGCCGCCGCCGTCCGCCTGCAAGGGAACAGAATCGATATAGTGAATTAACAAAAATCAGGATAAGGCGACGAAGCCGCAGACAGTACAAATAGTACGGAACCGATTCACTCGGTGCTTGAGCACCTTAGAGAATCGTTCTCTTTGAGCCAAGGCGAGGCAACGCCGTACCGGTTTTTGTTAATCCGCTATATTCCGCCATCTCTAAGATTTACAGCGATACACAGGTAATTTAAGGAATGCCCGAACCGTCATTCCCGCCACTTTCCGTCATTCCCGCGAAAGCGGGAATCTAGGACGCAGGGTTAAGAAAACCTACATCCCGTCATTCCCGCGAAAGTGGGAATCTAGAAATGAAAAGCAACAGGCATTTATCGGAAATAACTGAAACCGAAC
>OCLT01000220.1_pt1 | contig 81199 bp, 65 predicted proteins | sample 1481411 | NCBI WGS metagenome assembly OCLT01 (sample SAMN04168690, study PRJEB22393) | synthetic metagenome | isolation source: purchased from BEI Resources HM-276D
GGCAGCGCCTTCGGTATATCGAACTGCCTCAACGACTTATCGACTCAAATCTACGCCGCGATCAATAGAGCATTTGACAGAACACCCTCACCCCTCGCTCCGCGAGGCCCTCTCCCATCAAGGTAGAGGGTCAGGAACGCAAAGCATTATTCTGTCAAATGCTCCAGCCAGCCCCACCACACCGCCGCCAGTTCTCCCCCTTGCGCTTCCTGCCGCGCCTCATCTCCCCTTCCCAGCGCCAGCAGCGCGAGCACCCGCGCCGGACTGCGGGGCAACGAACGCCCCAGCGCCCGCTCTGCCGTCTGCCGGGCTTTGGCTGGGGAACCGACCCGCGCCTGCACGTGGGCCAGCACCGCGAGGAGATGGGGGTCGGCAGCTGCGCCAGTCAGTTCAGCCACCTTGAGCCCTTCGGCGAGGGAACGCAGGGCGGTCATCAGCGCGCCGCCTGCCAGTTCCAGTTCACTGAGCAGCGTGGCGGCGGCAATGAGTGCAGCAGCGTCACCTTCGCGCCTCGCCTGGGACCGGGCAGCCTGCGCCAGCGTGAGCGCCTGAGGCTCTCTCAGTTGAGCACTGGCCCGCGCTTCCAACACCGCGCGGCGGGCCGAGTCAGACAATTGCGCCAGTAGTGCCCGCGCCTGTTGCGCTTCGCCCAGCCGCAGCAAGGCCGGAAACCTGACCCAGGGAGAAGCACTCCAACTCAGGGCGAGACGGGGATGACCTTGCTGCAAGGCAAGAGCCGCTGCGTCTTCCTGTTGCTCAGGAGACAGGTCTGACCAGAGCGCTTGGACAGTCGCGGCATCCGGAATTTCTGGCGCACACAGCAGAGTTTCCAGAGCGTCGAGGTCAGGCACGCCCCGCAGCATAGCGGGCGCCTATCAGCCGGCGCAGACCTTATGCGCTCAGAGCAAATTCCAAGCCCAGGAAGCGCCACAGCGAGCGCCGGGGCACGCGCAGACCGCTGGGATGCTCGACGGCGCCCAGACGGCCATCCTTGATCCAGCGGCGCACGGTGCGCTCGTGGGTGCCGGTGAAGTCAGCGACCTCGCTGACTTTAAGGAGTTTGGGCAGGTTGTCGAACTGGCTGGCTAGGGTCATGACTGATCTCCTCTCTTCTGAACGGGCGCTTGGGGCCACCCCTTCATGTACAAGCATGTACAAGCAGGCAAAACGCACGTGGGGCCACCACAAGGCAGCCCCACGCAGAATTGAATTGAGTCAAGGTCGGTCTCGCGCACGCCCGGCGCCGCGCCGCCTCCGGGAAGCAGGGGGATCTCACCCCACCCGGACGGGCCAGCAGCAAAAGAGACAGGCGAACGTTTCAACTTGCCCGGAGGCTAGCACGCCCCCTGTCAGCAGGAAGTCAACTCACCCTGAAGAAATCTAGGGAAATGGAGCGGGGCCAGAGAGCCTTTTTCAGCCGCCGTAATGCTGAAAGTCGCGGTGCCGGGCGGTCTGGGGGCGTGTCCAGGCTGACCAGACCTCAGGTTCGCGCCTCACATTGTTCCCCCAACGGTACGCGGCGGCGCGGGGCAAGCGGAGGGGTATGCTGGGGCCGCAACATCAGCAGCAGCGGGGCCAACCAGTGCCGTCTGCGCTTTTTGCTGCCGCTCAGTACAGCTCACGCCGGCTGCCGGCGCCACTCTTTTTCTGTTGTTCTGTTTCCGTATCTCTAGTCCCGGAGGAATCCCGCCTTGTCCCTGCCCACGTCCACCACCCCCGAGAGCTTCATGAATTCCCGCCGCTCGCCGCTGCTGGTGTTTTCCGGCCAGAGCAACCGTCCGCTGGCGCAGGCCATCTGCGACAACCTGGGGGTGCCGCTGGGGCGCAGCCGCACCGAGAAGTTCACCAACGACAACCTGATCGTGCACTACGAGGAGTCGCTGCGTGAGGGGGACGTGTTTATCGTCCAGACTTTTTCCACGCCGGTGAGCGACGCGATCATGGAGCTGATGCTGATGATCGACGCCGCCAAGTCGGCGAGCGCCGGGCGCGTGACCGCCGTGATTCCTTATTACTCCTACGCCCGCAGCGACAAGAAAGACAGCCCGCGCATCTCCATCGCCGGGCGGCTGGTCGCCGACCTGTTGCAGGAAGCCGGCGCCGACCGCGTGCTCACCATGACGCTGCACAGCCCGCAGGTGCACGGCTTTTTCAAGGTGCCGGTCGACCACCTCTCGGCGGACGTGGTGCTCAGCCAGCATTTCAAAAAGTGCGTGCCCGACGCCCACAACGGCGTGGTCCTCGCCCCCGACGCGGGCAGCATCAAGCGCGCCTCGCAGATTGCCCGGCGCCTGGACTCGGGCCTCGCCATGATCGATAAAGAGCGCCTCAGCGACACCGAAGTGCGCCCCCGTGCGCTGATCGGTGACGTGGACGGCAAGACCGTGTTTATCGTGGACGACGAGATCAGCACCGCCGGGTCGCTGGTCGAAACCGTGAGCATTGCCCGCAGTATGGGCGCCAAGGACGTGTACGTGGCGGTGACGCACGGCGTGTACTCCGGCCCCGCCATCGAGCGCATCGCCGCGCTGGACGTGACGCAGGTGGCGAGCTGCAACACCGTGCTGGTGCCGCAGGACAAGCTCGACCGCGCAGGCGGCAAGCTCGCGGTGCTCGACGTGGCGCCGCTCTTTGCCAGCGCGATTGCCAACATTCACACCGGGGCTTCGGTCAGCACGCTGTTTACCTGACCTGAGCTGCGACGGGGAAGCTGAGGCGTTGTCCCTGGCTTCCCCTTCGCCTTTTTGCTGCAACCAGGGCCGGAAGGCGGGCCTTTGTGGACTCTTGACCTTTGTGCCCGGCGCGGCCTGGCTTATGCTGGCCCCATGACGCCGCCGACCCAACGCACCAATCCGCTGTGGGTGGCGGTTGGTTTTATGCTGACGGGCCTGGGTTTTCTGGGCCTCATTCTGCCGGGGCTGCCCGGCACCGTGTTTTTCGTGCTCGCCGCCGCCGCCTTCGCCAAGGGCGACCCGCGCTGGGAAGCGTGGCTGCTGTCGCGCCCGGTGGTGGGCCAAATGGTGCAGGACTACCGCGAGGGCAAGGGCATGCCGCTGCGGGCCAAGTGGATTGCCTGCGCGTGCATCGTGGTGGCGGTGAGCTTTAGCCTGACGCGCATTCCAGTGCTGGTCGGACAGGTGACGTGGGTGCTGGTGGCGCTGTTCGGCATCTGGTACATCACCCGGCGGGTGCCCACCAAGCGCGAGTGACCGCCGCCGAGTCGCTGGCGGCCCTGGCGCTGGACCTCGGCGCCGACGTGGTGGGCTGGGCGCCCGCGCAGATTCCGGCGGCGGCGGTGGAAGAATACGCCGGCTGGCTGGAGGCGGGGCGGCACGCCGGCATGAGCTATCTGGAACGGCAGTTGCCCGCCCGCGCCGACCCCGGCTCGCGGCTGGAAGGCGCCGCCAGTGTCCTGATGCTGGGCGTATCGCACGCGATGATCCCTCCGGAGCGTCCGGCTGGCGGCGTGCGGGTGGGCCGAGTTGCCCGCTACGCCTGGACGCCCGACTACCATGAACAGCTTCAGCCTGTGCTGACCCGGCTCGAACAGGAAGCGGCCTCACAGGGCGTACGGGCGCGCGGCTATGTGGACCACGGCCCGGTCATGGAGCGGCTGCTGGCGGCCCGCGCCTTTCCTGGCTGGCGCGGCAAATCGGGGATGCTGCTGAGCACCGAACTGGGGGCGTTCACCACGCTGGCCGCCGTGCTGACCGACTTGCCGTACCAGGGCGACGGCGCGAGTCACCCGGACCGCTGTGGCCGCTGCACCCGCTGCGTCGCGGCTTGCCCCACCGCCGCCATCGGACCGGACCGGGCGATTGACGCGCGGCGCTGCATTTCATATCTGACCATCGAGCACCGGGGGCCGCTGCCCCCCGAGCTGCGACCCGGCGTGGGCGACTGGCTCTTCGGCTGCGACGTGTGCAGCGCGGTCTGTCCCTGGTCAGTCAAGACGGGGCCGCTCGCCCGGCTGTTTCAGCCTCTGCCTGAGCTGTCGTACCCGGACCTCACCCGCTTTTTCGGCGTCAGCGAGCGGCACTTCGAGCGCGAGTGGGCCGGCACCGCCTTTCTGCGCCCCCGCCGCAAGGGCATGGCCCGCAACGCGCTGACGGTGCTGGGGAACACCCGCGCCCCAGAAGGCTGGCCGCTGCTGCTTGCGGGCACTGAGGACCCCGCCTGGGAGGTGCGCGAGGCGGCGGCGTGGGCGCTCGCACAATGGGGCGAACGGGCCGAACTCGACAAACTGGAACACGATCCGGACGAGCGGGTGCAGGCGGCGGCGCGGGCATTGGCCGAAGCGGGAGCATAAAAAACCGCCCGGAACAGTCCGGGCGGCTCGGTAAAACAGGAATCAGCGGTTTTTCAGGAAGCAGCCCTTCTGCACGCCGGGGGCGGGGTCGGAGCCCCACTCGGCCACCGAGCAGTTGAAGGTGGCGTCGGTGCTGCGGCCAAAGAGGTAACGGCCCGCGCCGCCAAAGGCGACTTCACGGTTGGTCGCGTCCTTGCAGGTGCCGCCCAGCACAGCGCACAGGGTGTAGCCCGCTGGGGCGACCGGCTGCGAAGGCGTGGGGGTCGGAGTAGGCGCGGGGGTGCCGCCGGTCGAGCCCGACTTGATGAAGCAGCCTTTGGTCTTGCCGGGGTAGGGGTCCTGGCCCCACTCGGCCACCGAGCACTCGAAGGTGTCGTCGGTGCTGGTGCCCGAAATCCAGCGGCCATCGGTCCCGAAAGCGACCTGCTTCTGGCGGGCGCCGGAGCAGCGGCCTCCTTCCACGGCGCACAGCGTGTAGCCGGCGGGGCCGGTGGGCTTGGCCGCGGGAGCGGGGGGCGTGGGGGCCGGCGGTGTGGGCGTGGTCGGCGGGGTGGGGGTCGTCGGAGGAGCAGGGGGCGTCGGCGGCGTGGGCTGCGACGGCGTGCCGGTGCTCACCCCAAGCTTGCCGAGGGCACCGGGAATGCTGATCTGGCCGAAGCCCACGTTGTTGTTCTTGGCGCTTGCGTTGCTGGCACTGGTGAACAGAGCGTTCTTGATGGCGTCCACACTGGCGCCAGGCTTGGCCGAGAGCAGCACCGCCACCGCGCCCGCCGTGATGGGGCTGGCCTGCGAGGAACCGCTCATGGCCTGATAGCCGCCGTTGCGGACCGTGCTGGTGATGTTGACGCCGGGCGCGGCGATGTCGGGCTTGGTGAAGACGCCGCTGATTTCGCCCTGCCACGCGACGGGGCCACGGCTGCTGAACGACGCCACCTGACCGTTCGAGTCCACCGCGCCCACGCCGATGGCCTGCGGGAGGTTGCCGGGACTGCCGGTGCTGCCCGCCGCCGGGCCGAAGTTGCCGATGGCGAACACCGGAACCACGCCCGCCTTGAGCATGTTGTTGACCGGCACGATGAACTCGTTCCAGGTGCCGGGAATCCCCAGGCTCATGTTGACCACGTCGGCGCCGTCGTCGGTGTCGGCGTTGTTGTCGGGGTCGAGGACATACTGCATCCCGGCGATCACCTGCGCGAAGGTGCCCTCGTTGTTGGGCAGCACCAGGGCGCTGATGACCTTGGCCCCCGGCGCCACGCCCACCTTGGAACCGACGAGCAGGCCCGCCGTGTGGGTGCCGTGGTCGGTGGTGTCGTGCGGCTGGCTGCTCACGCGGTCGCCTTCGCCGTTAAATTCCTGGAAGGCCGCCACCTTGCCCGCAAGTTCGGGGTGAGAGGGGTCAATCCCGCTGTCGAGGTGCCCGATGCGGATGTTCTGGCCCTTGAAGCCCGCCGCCCAGGCAGCCGGAGCGCCGATCTGCTGGAGGTGGGTGGGGGTGCCGGCGGGCGCCGACGCGTTGCTCATGGCGACCACGCGCGGAATCTGCACCTTGAAGTTCTCGAAGACGGCGGCGACGAAGGGCAACTGCGACACGGCGCGCGCCTGCACCGGGGTCATGGGCAGGTAGACACTCTGGTCGAGCCACAACTGGGTGGCCTTTTGCGAGTTGACCGCCTGCTTGAGAAAGCCGGCACTCGGCCCGAGCTTGGCAATCTGGCTGTTGAGCTGACCGCGCAGGTTCTTGAACAGGGCGCGGCCCTGCGCCGTATTAGCGACGTTGAAGCGCACGATCACGCCGATAGGCGTCTGGTCCCCGGCCCGCGCTTTTTGCAGCAGCGTGGGAGAGAGGCTACCGGCACTCGCCTGCGACGCGCCGCTCAGGGCCAGGGCTGCGCCGAGCAGGGTCAGGAGTTTCTTTGACTTACGCATGGCCCTACGCTACCCGCCCCGGCATGACTTCCCCTGAAGGGTGAATGAGGACACCTTGAGGGCGGGTCAGGCGAGCGTCAGTCCGGAGTCTGAGCCGGGGAAGTTGGCCTCAGCGGCCCCCGATGCGGTAGGTCACGCCGAACCGGAGCTGGGTGCTCTCGGGCTGCGCGGCGACCCCCGCCGAGGCCGAGCGTCCGGCGGTGTTTTGCAGGCCCACGCTGAAACTCACGCGCGGGTTGACGTTGTAGGCGACGTTGAAATTGGGGCGCACGCTTTGCAGGTCGAGGCCGTTGAGCGGCGTGCTCACGCGGAAGGTGAAGCGGCCATCGGGCGTGGAATAGGTCGCGTCGATCAGGCCGTTGCCGCTGAGGTCCACCTGATACTGCACGAACAGTTCGCGGGTGAGGTACGACCCGACGGTCAGGGTGGCGTTCACGTTGCCGTCGGTGCCCAGCGCCGGGGTCAGGCGCAGCACGTCCACGCCGAGGCCGCGCGCCAGGGTGCGCTCGAGTTCGCCGAGGAAAAAGACGTTGAGCGCAGTTTGCAGGGCGCTGTTTCCCAGCCCGGCAAGGTTGCTGCCGAGGTTGTTGAGGTCCGGCACGCCGGTGGCGACGAGGGCGTAGAGCTCGGCCTGGGTGTACTCGCTGCCGGTTGCGGGGTTGCGGCACTGCGGGCCGGGCTCGGCGCAGCTCAGGCGGGTGTCGAGGTCGAGGACGCCCTGAAGCCCGTCGGTGGTGCGGAACTTGCCCGTGACATTGAGCGCCACCGGCACCTGCTGGCGGGTGGTGGGCGAAGGCACCGTGCCGCGCGCCGTCAGGGTGAAGGTGGGGTACAGCCCGGCGCCGCTGAAGGTCACGTTGCTCTGGGTGATGACGAATTCGTTGTCACGCAGGAACACGCTGCCGCGCTGCGAAACGATCTGCCCGCGCACCTGTGGCCTCGCCGCCGTGCCCGACACGACCAGTCCCGGCGTGCTGAACTCGGCCCGCGCCAGGTTCTCGTCGAGGCGAATGCCGCCCGAGGCGCGCAGTTGCACGTCCTCGAACAGGAAGCGCTCGAGCAGCGGGGTGGTGGCCGGCGAGGTGCTGGACCCCGTGCCCGTCGTCCCCTTCCCCTGACCGCTGCCCGCCGCCGGCTTGGGAAAGGTCGTGTATTCCTCGGGCAGCGGGCTGACGAAGGTGTCTTTGGCCCCGTTGCCCGTGCTGCCGGGCGCAGCGGGCAGGGTCGTGGGGGCGTCCACCCGGCCCAGCACCAGCCGGGCGAAGTCGCCCTCGCCGCTCACCCGCACGAAGTCGCCGCTGTCGCGCAGGCGGAAGTCGCCGGTGAGCGCACTTTCGCGGGCGTAGATGGCCGACACCGGGAGGTTGTAGTTGCGGGCGCTGAGGTTCAGGTCCCAGCGCGGGGTGAGCGCGCCGCTGAGCGTGAGCGTGCCCGCCCCCGTCACCGGGTTGGTGCTGCGGCTGCGGGCGTCGAGCGTCCAGCCTTGCTCGCCCTGCTGGCGCAGCGTGGCGGTGGTATTGGGCAGCGGCCCGAGGGCCTGCGGGGCGAAGAGGCCGCTGAACGTCGCCACCGTGCCGCTGAGCTTGCCGAGCGTGAGCTGCCCGCGCACATCGATTTGCCCGTCGCTGCCCACGCTGCCGCCGGTCAGGAGGCGCCCGCCCGCCGTGAACGCGCCGCTGTCGGGCAGGTCGCCGGCAAAAGACGGAAGCTGCACGGTCAGCCCCGCCACCCGCCCGGTCACGTTTTCGGCGCGCAGCAGGCCACGGGGGCGGTCGTAGGTGCCCGCCGCGCTGAGCACCACCGTGCCCTTGAGGCTGGGGTCGAGGCCCGCGAGCGACGGAATGAGTTGCAGCACCGGGGTAAAGGTGGTGTCGGTGAAGCGGGCGTTCACGTCCACCTTTTGCCGGGTGTACTGCCCGCGCACGTCCCAGGTGCCCGCCCCGGCGAGCTGCACGTTGATGTTACGCAGCTCGCGCGCGGCGTAATCGAGGGTGCCGGTGCCGGTGAGTGTTTCGGTCACGGTCTGGCCGTTTTCGGTGCGGCGCGCGCTCACCCGGATGCGCTCGGCGACCACCGAGGCGCGCCCGGCCAGCGGGTCGGCGAGGGGGAAACGGAAACGAACCGGCCCGGTGACCACGCCCTCGCCCGGCGTGGAGCCCGCGACGGCGGCGAGCACCGCGCCGAGCGGCAGCGCCTGCAAGGTGCCCTGCCCGAAGACCTCGCCACCCGACAGACCGGCGGTGAAGTCGGAGTGGTCGAGAAACCCGCGCAGGCGCCAGCTGCCGGCCACCTGGCTGCCCTCGACCCGCAGCGGCAGCCGCCGCTCGCCGACCTGCAAGGCGTCGGAGGCGAGGAAAAAGGTGCCGCCGCCGTCGCTGAGGTTGGCCTCGCCGTAGACCTTGCCCGAGAGGCCCGGGGCCAGTCCCAGGTCGGCCACCTCCACCGCCCCGAGCACCGCGCGGGCGCTGTAGCCCTCGCCGGTGGGGGTCACGCCGAGCAGCGATTCGAGCGCGGGCACGGCGTCGGCGAGGCCGCCTTCGGCGCTCAGGCGAGCGCTGCCCACCGTATTGGTCGCCGTCGCCGCCGCGCTGAAGGTCGCTCCACTGAGCTTGAGCTGGCCGTTGGCGGTCACGGTCTGACCGGGCAATTCCAGCGGGTAGGCGCGCAGTTCGGCGCCGCCGCTTAGGCCACCGGGCACCGTGCGCACGTCCACGCTGAACTGCCCGTCGCCCCGGCGCAGCGTGCCGCCGAGTTGCCCCTGCCAGCGCGCGGGGGCGCCGCCCACCCCGGGCTGCTGCACGGCGCTCAGAGTCAGGGTGCCGGCGTTCAGGCGGGCGAATGCCTGCACGCTGGGGCGGCCCGCGCTCAGGGTGAGGGTGCCGCTGAGGTCGCCCGCCGGCTCGATGCCGAGCAGCGGAAGGGTCTGCGGCGCCGTCACGTCGCTCACCTGGAAATGCACCTCCCCGTCTTGCGTGCGGCTGACCGCGCCGTTCGCCGTCACCCGCCCGGTCAGGCCGCGAATGCCCAGCCGGGCAAGGTCGAGGCCCGGCAGCGCGGCCTGCACCTGCTCGCCGTTCCAGGTGACCTGCCCCTCGCGCTCACCGTCGCTGACGCGCAGGTCGGCGGCCCGCACCCCGGCGGTCCCGCTCGCCCGCCACTCGCCCCGGCGCAGCGTGAGCAGCAGCGACGGGTCGGCGAGCGGCCCAGAAGGTGTGACGCTGAAGGCGAGTTCGGGCCGGGTCAGGCTGGCCGCGCCGGACCAGGCCCAGTTGCCCTGGGCATCGGGGCGCAACTCGACGAGGCCGTTGGCGGTAGCGCCCTCGCCGTCCACCAGCCGGACCTGGGCACCGCGCGTGTTGGCGACAATCCGCGCCCGCGCCCCGAGAAGGCCGCCCTCGCCGGTAACGAGGGGGTGATTGGCGTCGCCGCTGACCCGCAGCGCGAGCGGCTCGGTCAGCACCCCGTCCGGGCCGCCAGTCACGCGGGCGCTGCCGCTCCAGCCGGTGTAGGGCGTGCGCCGCACGTCGAGCGCCGTGGTCAGGCCGCGCGTGGTGAGGGTGCCCGCCGCGCTGAGGCTGCCGTGGTCGGTGCGGGCGCGCAGTTGCCCGGCGAGGGCGCCGCCCGCCGTCAGGCCGAGGTCGGCGGTGCCGTTCAGCGACACCGGGCCGCTCGCCGCCACAGTGCCGCCTGCCACCCGCACGTTCAGGCCGCTGAGGGTCAGGGTTCGGCCCTGCCAGCGGGCGACCGGGGCTGCCGTGCCGGTCTGTCCCACGCCTGCCTGGGTGAAGCTGCCGCTGAGCGACGCGAGGTCGGTGAGGGTCCCGCTGACCGCGCCGCTGAGGTCGGGCAACTCGGCGCCGCCCGCCTGCACGGCGCGGGTCCGCAGGTCGGCGCGCACGGTGGGGGCTGTCAGGGGGCCGCCGAGAGTGGCGGTGACGGTCGCTTCGCCCTGTGCCCCCGCCACCAGCGCGAGCGGCGAGAGGCGCAATTGCCCGGCGAGCGTGGGAACGAGCCCGGCCCCCGGCGTGAGGGTGAGTTGCCCCTGACCGAGCTGGCCCGCGCTGAGGGCATACCCCCCCTCTCCGTCGCCGCGCAGGGTGAGGGGGTCGGGAAGGGAAGCCGTCTTCACCGTCAGCGCGCCGCCGAGGCGGGGCCACTGCCCCTGCACGTCGGCCTGCACGTGGCCCGCGCTGGTCTGCACCGAGCCGTAGACGCGCACGGTGGCCCCGGCGGGCCGCGCCGGGTCGAGACCGCGCGTCTCGGCGTAGAGGGCGCCCTGGCTGCTCCCCGACGCCTGCACGCGGGCCGTCACGTCGGGGCGGCGCAGATGCCCGGCGAGGGTGAGACGACTATCGAAGGTGCCCTGCTCGCTGCTCAGCACCCCGCCGAGCTGCCCCGAGACCAGCGGGTCGCGCAGCGGTCCACCCAGGGTCAGCGCGCCGCCGAGGGTGCCCTGCCCGAACGACGCCGCGCCGGGATAGGACGCCGCCACGTCGCGCACGGTGACGTTCAGGCCGCCGGGCAGCGCGCCGCTCGCGCTGAGGGTGCCCCCGCGCAGGCTGCCGCGCAGCTCGGCGCTGAGCGACCCGGTCCGGGGGCTGTAGTCCGCCGAGCCGGCGAGCGAGAACGGCCCCGCCCCGCTCTGAGTGCCGCGCAACCGGGCGCCCCGCAGCCGCAGCCGCTCGGGACCGTCCGCCAGGGTGCCCGCCGCCTCCAGTGCGCCGCCGAAATTGAGCGACCCAAAACCGAAGTCGGCGGGCAGCAGCCGCGCGAGCGCCACCGACGGCGACCTCAGGGTGGCCGCGTAACGCCCCGACCGCAGCGTGGCCGCGCCCTGCACCGCCTCTCCCTTCAGGCTCAGCTCGGCGTTCCCGGCACCGTAGCTCGCCTGCACGTCGCCGGAAAGTTCGACCGCCGCGTCGTCGAGGCGCCCGTTGAAGGTCGCCGTGAGCCGGTTCCAGGCCGCGCCTCCCAGGGTTGCCTGCCCGCTGGCGCGCAACTGACCGGGCCGTTTCCAGAAGGCGCCCACGTCGAGCCGGGTCAGGGTCAGTGTGCCGCCGGGTTTGAGCGGCAACCCCGCCGGCAACGTGCCGGTGACCGCCGCCTGGGCGTCGCCCGTGCCGAGGGTGCCCGCCAGCGCGAGGACGCCGCGCCCGTCCACGATGGCGTCCACCGCGCCGCCCGGTGCACTGCCCGTCACGCGGACGCTGCCGCCCCAGCCCCGGCGGGCGTTCCAGGTGAGCGGCCCGCGCAGGCCCAGATCGAGCGGCGTCTCACGGCCCGCGCCCTGAAAACGGGTGTCGAGGTGCAGCCCGGCGTCGAGCAGGCCGCCCGCCGCCCCGGTCCCGAGCTGACCGCGCAGCAGCCCGCTGAGGCGCTCGCCGCCGAGTCCGAGTTTCCAGTCGCGGCCCAGCAGGTGACCCGAAACGCGGGTGCCCGCCACGTCCAGACCGCCCAGGATGGGTTCGCCGTTGACCGCGCCGAGCTGCCCCGTCAGTCCCAGGTCGGGCCGGGCGAAGGTGCCGCCGAGCTGCGCCGCGTAGTCGCCGGGCAGCACGTCGCCGAGCCGGGCGCGGGCGCCGAGCGCGAGCTGTGGCCACAGCGTGCCCGAGGCCCGCAGCGTGCCGCCCCCCTGTCCGGCAGGCAACGTCGCGCGCAGGTCGTCTACCCGCAGCGTGCCGCCTGTGAAGCGGGCCGGGGCACGCAGGCCGATGCCCGCGACCTCACCCGTCACCTCGGCGCGCAAGTCGGCCAGGGTGCCGCTGAGAGCAGCGTTCAGGCGACCAGCAGTGCCGCTGCCAACAGTGCCGCTGAAGGTGCGGAGGTCGGGCACTTGCACCCGGCCCGTCGTCTTCCAGGCGGCCAGCCCCTCCCCCGCCCCACGCCGCGCCGCAGCGGTGAGGACCGCGCCGCCGAGCGCAGCCTGCACCTCGGCCCGCGCCGCCGCGCCGCTCAGCTCGTGCCCGGTCAGCAGCAGGTCGAGGTCGCGCTCCTGATAACGGCCCCGCGCCCGCAGGGTCAGGTCGTGCGCCGCGTCGCCGGTCAGGGTGCCGTTCACGCCGCCGAGCGAGACGGTCGCGTTTGCCTGCGGATACAGCGGCCCGCGCACCCGCACGGCCTGCCCGCCGAGGCTGCTGGCGAGGTCAGCACTGAGCTGCCCGCCGCGCAGCGTCACGCGGCCCTGCGCGCGCTGGCCCTGCGCCGTGAGGTCCACCTGCGCCTGTCCGTTCGCCCGCTGCCAGTCGAGGCCCGGCACCGTCAGGTCGAGCCGCGCCTGCCCCGCCGCGCCCGGCAGCACGGGCCGCAGCGCCCGCCCACTCAGCACCGCGCCCGCCACCCGCAGGTCGCGCCCGTCGTAGGCCAGTGGCAGCCGGGTGCCGGGGTGGGTCAGCAGCCCCGAAGCCCGCACGCCGCGCTGGCCGTTCGTGGCCGACCAGTCCACGGCGGCGGTGAGGTTGAGCGGTTCGTTCTGATAAAGAGTCCGTTCGAGGCGCAAGGTGGCCCCGGTTGCCGTGACTTTGGCGAACAGTTGACCGGGACGCAGGACCGCGCGTAGGTCGCCTGGCAAGGTCGGCAATAGCGGCGCCACGTCCGTCGAAACTTCGCCGCCGAGGGTGGGCAGGAGGCCAATTCGCCCGTTTAAGGGACCGGAAGGCCGCGCCGCGAGCACCTTGCCGTTGCCCGCGACGCGGACCCGCCCGGCCCGTTTCAGCTCGCCGGTCCACAGGGCGTAGGCCGCGTCCAGCCCCCCCGACCAGCGTCCGCCCGCGTAGCTCAGGCCCGCCACCTGCACCCGGCCCGCCGTGGCTGAGGCCCGCAGGGGGAAACTCTGCGCCGGCACGACCACGCGGGCGGGGCCGCCCCCCAGTGTTTGCCCGTGCAGCCGCAGCGCGCCGCGCAGGTCGGCGAGGCTGCCCGTCGCCGCCGCGTCGAGGTACGGTCCCGCCACATTGACCCGCAGCTCGCTGAGGTCGCCGGGAAGCCGCAGCCGGCCCGTCGCTTCCAGGTGATGTCCGGCGAGGTCGCCCGTCGCCCGCACCCGGCCCCGCGTGGCGGTCAGGTGCAGCGGGCCGGCCTTCAGCGCCCCGTCCAGCTCGCCGCCGCTGAGGCGCAGGTCGCCCGCCACCTGCTGGCCCTGCGCCGTCAGGTCGGCCCGCGCCCGCCCGGTGGCCCGCGCCCAGTCGAGCGCCGCGCCGGGCACGTTGAGGTCGAGATTGACTGCGCCCGTCGTGCCGGGCAGCAGTGGAGCCAGCGCTTTCCCAGTCAGCCGCGCCCCGCTGATCCGCAAGCCCCGGCGGTCATAGCGCAGTGGCACCCGCGCCTGCGGATGCGAGAGCAGCGCGGTGGCTCGCACGCCGCCTCGCCCGCTCGTGGCCGACCAGTCCACGGCGGCGGTGAGGTTGAGCGGTTCGTTCTGATAAAGGGTCCGTTCGAGGCGCAGCGTGGCGCCCGTGGCTGTGACCTTGGCGAACAGTTGACCGGGACGCAGGGCCGCGCGTAGGTCGCCCGGCAAGGTCGGCAGCAGCGGCGCCACGTCCGTCGAAACTTCGCCGCTGAGAGTAGGAAGGAGGCCGACCCGCCCGTTCAGGGGACCAGAGGGCCGCGCCGCGAGCACCTTGCCGTCGCCCACAATGCGGACCCGCCCCGCCCGTTTCAGCTCGCCGGTCCACAGGGCGTAGGCCGCGTCCAACCCGCCCGACCAGCGCCCGCTCGCGTAGGTCAGGCCGCCTGCCGTGAGGCTCGCGGTGGCCGGGCGCACCCGCAGCGGGAAGCTCTGAGCCGGAATGACCACGCGGGCGGGGCCGCCCCCCAGTGTTTGCGGGCGCAGGCGCAGGGTGCCGCGCAGGGCACGCAGATCGCCCGTCGCCGCCGCACTGAGGTAGGGGCCGCTCACGTTCAGGCGCAGGCCGCTGAGGTCGCCGGGAAGCCGCAACCGTCCCGCCGCCTCCAGGTGGTGCCCGGCGAGGTCGCCCGTCGCCCGCACCCGGCCCCGCGTGGCGGTCAGGTGCAGTGGCCCCGCCTTCAGCGCTCCATCCAGCTCGCCGCCGCGCAGGGCCAGCAGGCCCGTGACCGCTTGACCCTGCGCCCGCACGTTGAGCCGGGCCTGACCGGTCGCCCGCGCCCAGTCGAGCGCCGCGCCGGGTCCTGTTCCGCCGGGCACTGTCAGGTCGAGGCCCACCTCGCCCGCCGCGCCGCTCAGCACGGGCGAGAGGAGCCGCGCGTCGAGCCGGGCGCCGCGCACCCGCAGCCCCGCCGGGTCATAGGTGACCGGCAGCCGCAGCCCGCGCCGGGTGAGCAGACCCGAGGCGCGCAGTCCGCCGCGCCAGTTCGCCTGCGCGCTCAGGTTGAGCGGTTCGTTCTGGTAGAGCGTCTGGTGCAGGCGCACTGTGGCCCCGTCTGCCGTGACGCGCGCCACCAGTTCGCCGGGGCGAATGACCGCCCGCAGGTCGGGGGGCAGCGCCGCGAGCCAGGGGGCAAGCGGCGTGGACACTTCGCCGCCAAACGCCGGCAACAGCCCGACCCGCCCGCGCAGGGGACCGGACGGCAGGGCGGCGAGCACGTCGCCCTCCCCGACCAGCCGCACCCGCCCCGGCTGCCGGAGGTCGCCGGCCCACAGCGTGTAGCCAGCGTCGAGCGCCCCGGCCCAGCGCCCACCCTGGTAGCGCAGCCCGCCCGCCTGCGCCCGCCCCCCGGTGAGCGACGCGCTGAGGGGAAAGGACTGTGCCGGCACGACCAACCGCGCCGCTCCGGCGCCGAACTGCTGGCGATGAAGCGTGAGGACGCCGCGCAGGTGACCTGCCCCACCACTCGCCCGCGCGGTGAAATAAGGCCCGTCGGAGGTCAGATGCAGGTCGCTGAGGGTTGCGGGCAGGGTCAGGCGGCCCGTCGCGCGGACTCGCTGCCCGCCGAACTCGCCGCGCACCAGCACCCGTCCGCCCTGCGCGCTCAGGCTCAGCGCCCCGGCGCGCAGTTGCCCCGACAGCGCGCCGCCGCGTGAGTGCAGCGCGCCGCTCAGCCGTTGCCCGGCGAGCAACAGCTCCCGCGCCTCGAGATCGAGGTCGTCAAAGCCGTTGAGCCGCAGCCGTCCGCGCCCGCCGCGCCCGTCGGTCAGGGTCAGCACCCCGCGTGGGCGCGCGCCGGTGCCCTGCACGTTGCCGCCCACGATGAGGGTGCTCTGGCCGGGCAGGGTCAGCGGGCCGCTCACGTCGAGGTTGTAGTGCCCGGCGGGCAGCGACGCCGTGCCCCGCGCCCGTAGGCCGGCGGGGTCGCTCAGCAACACGTTCAGCCGTTGCCAGGGCCCGCTGACCGTCACGGCGTAGCGGTCGAGCGAGCCGCTCGCCTCCACCGCGCCCCGGAAGGTCTGTTTGCCGGGGTCGCCCGCCGCCGGACGCTGGAGGCCCCAGGTGGCGCGTCCCTGCACCTGCCCACTGCGCCCGAAGGCCGTCAGCGCCTGCTGCCCGCGCACCTGCAGGAGGCCGGTGGCCCCGTCGTAGGTCGCGGCGAGGTCGCCCCAGCGCCCGCCAACCTGCAAGCGGGGCGTGAGGGTACCGCTCAGCTGCGCCGTCTGAGCGGGCAGGGTCAGGCCGCTGAACGACAGCGGGCCGGTGCGCCCGCGCAGGCTGGCGCCGAGGTGGCTGTACGGCCCGCTCACCGCCGCTTGCAAGGTCTGTCCCAGGTAATGGACGGTGCCGCCCACGCCGACTTCGGGGTACACGCGGCCCGTCAGCCGGGCGGTGAGCGGCTCACCGTTGAGCGGCAATCCCGCCGTCAGGTCGGCATTCAGCACGCCCCCGGCCTGGGTGCCGGGCTGCCGGGCGAGCGTGCCGGCCACGTCCACCCCGTTCACGCGGGCGGCCACCCGCGCCCCGCCGCCCAAACCGCGCAGGTTCAGGTCGAGGGTGCCGCCGAGGTTCACGCCGGGCAGCAGGGGACGGAGCGCCGCCAGATTGACCCGGCCCGCCGCGTCCCAGCTTTGCCCGCGCAGCACGCCGCTGGCCGTATCGCCCTGCGTGCGGAGGCTAAAGCGCACGCCGGGCGACTCGTTCTCGCTGCCCGTGACGAGACTGAAGACCCCGCTCACATCGCTGCCCGACAGCCGCGCCGCCGTGCGGTAGGGCGCGCGCAGATCGCTGTCGGCGAGCACGGTCACGCCGCCCGCCGTTCCGCGCAGGCTCGCCGTTTGTCCGCGCAGCACCGCCGCGAGGTCGTAGCCCTGACCGCGCACCGTGAGCTGCCCGGTCGCCCGCAACTCCTGCCCCGCGCCCGGCAGCGTGGCCTGCACGTCGCCGCCGACCCGCACGCCACCGAGTACCCCGAGGTCACGTGCGCGCAGTCCGAAGGTCTTGCCCGCCCAGGTCAACCGCTGCTCCCCGGACTGGAACGTGCCGCGCTGGCGGCGGTAATTGAGCCGCACCGGCCCGCTCAGCGGCTCGTCCACGCCCGTCACCCGCGCCGTCAACTGCCCCGCGAGGTCGCCGGCCGTCAGGTCGAGGGTGCCCTGTCCGCTCAGCGCCGCGCCGGACGCCCCCACATCACGCGCCTGCCAGCGGCCCCGGAACTTGGGGTCGAGGTCGAGGGTGAGCCGCCCCACCGGTGCTTGCTGCCCACTACTAGTACTAGCACCACCAGTTTGCAGGTCGGCGCGCAGACCCGCGCTACTCAGCCGCGCCGTGCCGGTCAGCCCCAGCGGTCCCAGGCGGCCCTCCGCGACCTCGGCACGCAGGTCGTTGGCGTGGCCGCTGAGGGTGACCCGCGCCCGCGCACCGCCGAAGTCGGGGTTGATGACAGCACTCAGGTTGCCGCCGTGAAATTCGTAGCGTCCGTGCGCCGCGCCGCCGAGGGCCGTGCCGCCGAGCGTGACAGCGTTGACCGCATTGATGCGCGCCGTGAGGTCGAGCGGTTTGCCGCCGAAGTCGCCGGTCCACGCCGCCGTGCCTGCCCGCCCGAAGGCCCACTGGCCGCGCACCTGCTGCTGCCCGCCGAGCTGCGTCAGGCCGCTGAAGGCGAGGTCGTTGGTCTGGGGCGTCTTGTGCCCCTCATGGTTGAGAAAGCTGTACTCGGCGCGCACCCGGCGCAGCGGCACCCCGGCGAGGGTGGCCCCCGCCGCGCCGTCGCCCGCTTTGGCGTAGCCCTTGACGCGCACGGTGCTCCAGCCGCCCGCCGTGACGCGCAATTTGAGGTCGCCCTGCCCGGTGGTGTGCAGCGAGCGCGCCAGCCCCCCCACCGTGGGGTCGGCGCCCACCGCCACCGTCCAGTGTTTGGCTGCCAGGTCCACCCCGCCGCGCGCGCTGACCGGTCCGTCCCAGGCCTGCCCGGCGAGGTTGAGGGTGATGTTCTCGCCTCGGTGCAGGGCGCGGCCCGTGACCTCCCGCACCGTGACGAAGGACGCCTGAGGCACCCGCAGCAGGCCGCCCGTCAGCTTCACGTCGCCGTGGACTGGCCCTTCCCCGAAGACGTAGCGGCCCTGCAAGCGCCCCGCCCGGACCCCGCCCCAGTAATGACGCAGGATGCGGGCGTCGGCGTCGAAGGTGACGGCGTACACGTTGGCCGCGCCGCGCTCGGCGACCTTGAGCTGGCCGGAGAGCTTGCCGTCGGGGGTTTGCCCGTCGAAAGCGACGGTCTTGTCAGGACCAGGATGCAGGTTGAGCCGGGCGGCGGGCACGTTGAGGCCCGTGCCGTCCACCGTCAGGCGGCTGCGCTGCACGTCCACCGACCCGAGGACGACCTTCCAGCCGTTACCGGGGCTCTGCCTTTTTTCAGTCTCGACCAGGTCCTTGAGCCGCAGCGCGACGGCGGCGTCGGCCACCGTGACATCAACCCGCACGGTGCGGTTGTTCCAGTCCACCCCGGCGACGTGGGCGGACGCCTCCCCCGCCGTCACGTGCACGCCGGGCTGGTCGAAGGCCACCTGCGAGAGCTTGGGCGACCACAGCGGGCCGGACACGTTTCCGGCACTGATCCCCAGGTCCTTGCCGTAGCGCGAGAGCACCTGCCCGCCGAACAGTTGCGGGGCGTAGGCCACCGCGCCGAGCAGCAGGCCGCCGCCCAGCACCCACCAGGGCCAGCGCGGCGCGCGGCGGCGCCGGGGGCGGGCGCGGGGCGCCGCTTTGGCCCTCACGAGTCCCGCCCCGGTGGGCCAGCGTGACCCCAACCGAAATCAGCGCAGCCGAAAACTGTGCCCCCAAGCGCAGGGACACAGTGGCGACGCGGCGCAGCGCTCAGACACGCGGCTGGCAGGAAACGGCCCATCAACCTGAATATTGTAGGGGCCAGCGCATGAGCAAGGCCCCCGCCGGCCTCACCCCGTTCCCACCTTGCCCCCGATTGGGGGAAGCGGGAGGGAGAGCAGGCCGGACACCGGCTGAAGCCGTCAGATAAACAGCGGCTCGTCGGAATCGTCGGGCGGCAGGCGGTCCTGGGCGTGCAGGTAGCGGGACGCGACCGCAATCCCGCCGAGAGCGCCAATGGCAAGCACCAGCAGCAGCCAGAGCGCTGAGCCCTGTGATCCGCGAGACCGTGCCCGGTGGGCGGTCCGACCAGAAAGACGTGAAGCCATGAAACCAGCATAACAGCCTGCGCCCCGCCGCCCGACTTTCAGCTTTTTAGATGTTCGGCGCTCAGCCGCTCCCGCTCCGGCCCGCCGCCGCTCTATCCTGCCGGGCATGTCGCGTGTGCTGCTGTTCGTTCTGGGCGTCTTGCTGCTGTGCGCGGCGGCACTCGCGGCGCTGTGGCTCGCCGGGCAGGTGCTGGCGGTGCTCGGCGCCCTGCTGACCGGCGCGGCGGGCGTGCTGGGGCGGCTGCTGATTTTCCTGCCGCTAGCGGCGCTGGCAGGCGGCCTGAGCTACTTCGTGGCGAGCGCGTGGCGGCCTGGTCAGCCGCTCGACAGTCAAGCGGCGGCGAGTCAGCCCGTGTCGTTCCTCTCGGAACCTGTCCCCACTGCACGCGGACCGCGCTGGCGCCCGGGCAAACGCACAGCAGTGAATCTGCCCGACACCGCGCCCACCGAGCATGCGGACAGCACCGTCGTCATCGCGGCCACGCCGCAGGTCACAACCACGCTGGACGGGACGGACCTGCCCAGCAGCGAGGAATCCACAGACACAAGTGACGCCACAGCCGAGCCCCCGCGCCCGCCTTCCTGAAGACCAGGGCCGCAGTGGGATGAAGCGCAGGTGGCAAGCCCGCTGACCGGCTCAGGGCCTTTTCATAAGGCGTCAGGAAAGGTGTGGTCCACTGCCGGGCATGTTCAAGTTCACCCCCACGACCGTCGTCCTGGCCGCGCTGCTCGGCGCTGCGTCCGCCCAGCCGGTAAATCCGGCCACCCCCGCCGCGCCGGCTCAGGCTGCACCCGCCACTCCGGCAACGCCCGCGTCTCCCGCCCAGCAGGCCCCCGGACAGAACACGCCGGGTGCCCCCGCCGCCGCCGAGTGGAACAACCCGGCCCTGAGCAGCGCGAGCTACGCCATCAGCGAGCCGGTGTGGGAAGGCAGCACCTCGCTGGTGAGCGCCGAGCAGCGCGCCGGCATCGTGACCGCCCTGCGCCACGACTCCGAAGGCGCCCTCAAGCGCCGCTACCCCCAGGCCAAGTTCGTTCCCGCCGGCACCCCCGGCGCCATCAAGGTGACCCCGGCCATCGTCGCCCCCACCGCGCTGGTGCCCTGGGCCAAGATGACGGTACGCCTCGACCTCGACCTGCCCAGCGGCAACCGGGCGTCACTCAGCGAGAACTTCGGCCTGCTCACCCTCTGGCAGCAGGGGGCGGAAGCCGCCAACTACGCCTTCGACCAGCTCGCCCAGCGGCTCCCCTGAGCGGCCCTGTCTAAGCAAGCGGCGCTGACAACCTGACATTCCCATCATGGGGCCGGGAGAAACTGTTTTCCGGTCCCTTCGACTTCCTGCGCCTCATCTCAGGAGTGGCTTTATGGGTACAGTTTCCCCTTCCCGCGTTTCGCCGCATCCCACTCTTTCGCGCGCCGCCTACCTGCGCCACTGTATTCGCGTCAGCCTGCTCAAGCGCTGGCCCTGGCTTCTGCTGGCGACGTTGTTTGCTACAGCAGCAGGCTGGCAGCTCCGCTGGTCGCTCTGGGAAATTGCCGTCGGTGCTCTCGCAGTCCTGCTGCTCGGCATCGGCTGGGTCGCCCTGTCCTCGTGGCGGCGCCATGCAGGCGATTGAGCCGGCTGGCTCCTCACTTCCCCTTAAAGCAGCGCCTTGTCGGGTATACCGTCGTGTTAGCCTCGGCGCATGACCCAGGAAGCAAAGCAGTTTGAAAAGCAGAGCGGCGGCGCCGACAGCAACCAATTCGGAGCCGGCAAGTCGGCCTTCGTGACCGGCGCGAGCAAGGGCATCGGCTACGCGGTGGCGCAGGCGCTTGCCGCCGAGGGCTACCGCGTGACCATCACCAGCCGCAAGCAAGGCGAGATTGATGAGGCTGCCCAGCAGCTCGGCGAGAACGTGCGCGGCGTGGTCTGCGACGTGAAAGACGCCGCCGCTGTGCAGAGTGCGGTGGACGCCCATGTAGAAGCGTTCGGCAGCCTCGACGTGCTGTTCGTCAACGCGGGCGTGGGCCACTTCGCCAACATCGAGCAACTCAGCATCGAGCAGTGGCAGGACGTCATCGACACCAACCTCTCGGGCGCCTTCTACACCATCAAGGCCGCGATTCCGGCGCTGAAAAAGCAGGGCGGCTACATCCTCACCCTGTCGAGCCTCGCGGGCAAAAACCCTTTCGAGGGCGGCGCGGCGTACAACGCCAGCAAGTTTGGCCTCAACGGCTTGAGCGAAGTCGTCAACCTCGACCTGCGCCAGTACGACATCAAGACCACCCAGATCATGCCCGGCACTGTAGCGACGCACTTCAACGACCACACGCCGAACGAGGACGATTTCTGGAAGATTCAGCCCGAGGACATCGCGCAGCTCACGGTGGACCTGCTCAAGATGCCCGCCCGCACCCTGCCGAGCCGGGTCGAAGTGCGCCCGAGCCGGCCTGACCGGAAGCCGAAGAAATAAATCGTTAATCACATCAAGTGCCGAAGGGAAGAGGAAAAAAGGCCGCGTGCCGCCCTCTTCCCTTCCCCTTTTCCTCCTTTTCCCTGCCGCTGCTACAATGCGCCGCGTGTATACCAACCGCCGAGCCCATCACGAATACGAACTGCTGGAGCGGTTCGAGGCGGGCATCAGTCTGACGGGCAGCGAGGTCAAGAGTGTGCGGGCGGGGGGCGTGGATTTCCGTGACGCCTTCGCCCGCATCAACGGCTCGGACGTGGACCTGGAGGGGCTGTATATCCCCGTGTACAAGGAAGCCACCTACAACAACCACGAGCCCCGCCGCAAACGTCGGCTGCTGCTGCACCGTGAGGAAATCGAAAAACTCCGGCGCGGGCTGGAGCAAAAGGGCCTGACGCTGGTGCCGACCCGGCTCTACCAGAAAGGCCGCTACTTCAAGGTCGAACTTGCCCTTGCCCGGGGCAAGAAACTGCACGACAAGCGCCGCGCCGATGCCGAGCGCACCGTGGCACGGGAGCTGCGCGAACTATGAATCACCTTCAACTTTCCAGCAATCGCCGCTGGGCCCGGCCCCTGCTGCTCTCGGCGGGCCTGCTTGCCGCCGGACTCGCCGGGGCGCAAATCACCATCGGCAAACTCAACCTCGCGGGTAAGGAAGTGCAGAGCGCCAACCTCTACGGCGCCGAGTACGCCAGCCGCACCGCGCTCGACGGCCTGCTCGACATCGAGCGGCAGGGCGAAGTCATGCGGGTGGTCGGCATGGGGCACACCATGCTGCTGCCCATCGACACCGATCAGGTGCGCGCCACCACCGACTTCAACACCGTGCAGATCGACACCGAGCGCGTCAAGGCGCGGACGGCGACCTGGGTGAACGGCGTGGTCTATTTTCCGCTCGACACGCTGGCGCGCGGGCTGGGCGCCGAGTACCGCCCCGGCACCTTCACGCTGGCGTCGCCACAACTTCAGAGTGTAAGCAGCCGCGCGGGCAGCACGAGTGACCGCCTGGTGCTCGACCTCAACCGCGACGTGACCGCCAAGGTCGAGCTGCGCGGGGCCCAGGTCCGCATCATCCTGAAAAACACGACCGGCAAAGCGCAACGCTACACCACGCGCGGCGCCTTTATTCCCAGCGCCGAGGTCAAGCAGCAGGCGTCGGACCTCATCGTCAGCTTCACCCTGCCGCAAAACAGCGGCTACCGCGTCTACCCGGTGGTGCGTTCTGGCGGCACCCGAATCGTGGCCGACGCGGGCCCCGGCGTGCCACAGGACTTTCCGGCGGTGCTCGAGCGGGTCGGCAAACCCCTCATCGTGCTCGACCCGACGCGGGTGGAAGGACTGGGCCGCGACGTGACGCTCGAAGTGGCGCGCCGCTCGGCGGAGCTGCTGTCCAAGGCCGGCTGGCAGGTGAGTATGACCCGCGACCAGGGCACGGCGCTCGGGCAAAACCAGAAACTGCAACTTGCCCGCCAGAGCGACGTGTATCTGGCGCTCGACCTGGGCCGCTTTCCCCAGACCCAGCGCGGCGGCGTGACCGTGTATGAGGGCAGCGGCAACAGCGCCTCGCAGGTCATCAACGCGGTGCGCGGGGGGCAGACGGCGCCGTACAGCCCGCTCGTCATCAGCGACAACGGGGGCAGCCGCCGCCTCAGCGAACTGCTGCGCGGCGAACTGAAAAGCGGCGGCGTGACCGCCGAGCAAGACGACCTGCGCCGGATGCTGACGCTCAGCGAGGCGCCGCAGGCCGCGCTGCTGCTCGAACTCGGCTGGGCCGGCAACGCCCAGGACCGCGCCAACCTCGCCACCGAGGCCCGCTTGCAAGCCCTCTCGGTGGCGGTCGCCCGCAGCGTGGCCAACTACCTGACCACGCGCGCCGCCAACGCCTCGCAGGCGAGCAGCAGTGCCAGCACCACCCAGACCATCCTGACCGGCGGCACTACCCGCGCCGGGGGTCAGCAGTGAGCGTGATGCGCCGCCTCTTTTCGCTGTTCAACGTGCTGGCGCTGCTCGCTCTCGCCGCCGCCGCCTACGCCTATCAGGTCGTGCAGCGCCCCGCCGAGTTGCCCACGCCCCCCAAACTCGAACTGCTCGAGCGCCACGGGGTCAAGCTCAAGGTCTACTATTCCGACCAGCAGGTCAAAACTTTGAAGCCGGTGGACCGTACCGTGCAGGTCGTCGAGGAAAACCCGACCAGCCTCGCGCAGGCCGCGCTCAACGCCTGGGCGCAGGGGCCGCAGCAGGGTGAGGCCCTCGCGGTGGTGCCCGCCGGCACCGACGCCCCGCGCGTCTACGTGCGCGGCAAGCACTACTACGTGGACCTGCTGCCCGCCTACGGCAAGCTGAACTACGGCAGCTCGGGCGAGTGGATGCTGGTGTGCACCATGACCCGCACCCTGCTCGAGCGCGGCGGGGACGACGTGTCTTTCCTGCTCGGCGGTAAGACGGTGGACACACTGGGGCACATCGACCTGCGCCGGGCGTTCACACGGGCCGACTGCCCGAACTGAGCCCCAGCGCCGCCGCTGAGCCCTCACTTCCCTTTCCCATGATTCACGCCATCACCCTGCAAGGGTTCAAATCTTTTGCCGACCGCACCCGCCTGGAATTCTCACTTTCCAGCGGGTCGGGCGGGGTCTGCGCGGTGATCGGTCCCAACGGCAGCGGCAAAAGCAACGTGGTGGAGGCCATTCGCTGGGCCACCCATGGGGCGCGGGCCCGTGACCTGCGCGCCGGACGCGGCTCCGAGCTGATTTTTCACGGCTCGGGCGGCAAGGCGCCGCTGGGGCTCGCCGAAGTGCAGCTCGAACTGCGGACCCCGGCGGGCGAGCGTCTCAACGTCACCCGCCGCATCTACCGCGACGGCAGCGGCGAGCAGGACCTCGGCGGGCGCGGGGTGCGCGCCAGAGACATTCAGGCAGCGCTGCGCGGCACCGGGCTGGGGCCGGGGGGCCTCGCGGTCATCGGCCAGGGCGAGGTGAGCGGCGTGGTGCAGGCCGAGGGGAGGACCCTGCTCGGCTACTTGCAGGAGGCCGCCGGACTCTCGCGCGCCGTGTCCACCCGCCAGGACACTGAAGCGCGGCTGAAAGAAGCTGACACCCATCTGGAGGGGCTGCGCCTGCTGTTGAATGAACGCGAAACCGCCCTGGCCCGCCTCGCCCGCGCCGCGCAGGACGCGCAGGAGCACCGCCGCCTCAGCGAGCGCGCTGGCCTGCTGGAAGGCGCCCTGGCCCGCGAAAAACAGCTCACCCTGCTGCGTGAAATCGCCGGGGCACGGGCCGAAGCCGCCTCGCTGGAAGCCCGCTCGGCGGCGCTTGCCCGTGAGGTGACGGAGGCCGCCGCCCGCGTCGAGCAGGCCCGCGAAGCCGCGCAGGAAGCCCGCGCCCGCCGCGACGCCTACGCCGGGTCACTCGACACCCTGCGCGCCGCCCGCACCGCCCGCGACCAGGCCGAGCAGTACCGCCAGCATCTGACCCAGGAACGTGAAGGGTTGGAACGCGACCTCGCCGCGCTGCCGCAGACGGCGCCTGCTGAGGCGGCCCCCGACCTCGCCGCGCTGCAAGCCGCCGCTGCCGAGCGCCGCGCCCGTGCCGAAGCCGCCGAGCGCGAGGCCCGCCGCCTCGACACCGACCTCACCCGCGCCCGCGAGAGTGCCGCCCGCGCCGCCGAGGCCCACGCCCGCAGCGACGCCAGCCTGACCACCCTGCGCGCCGAGCTGGAACGCGCCGAAGGCAATCTGGAAACGGCGCAGACCCGGCTGGACGCGGCGCAGGAGGCACTGACCGTCGCTGCCGCCGCCCGCCAGGACGCCGAAACCCGTTACCGCACGCAGGCCGAACAGCGCGAGGCGGCGCAGGCACGGGCAACCCACCTGCGCGCCGAACTCGCCCGCGTGTCGGCGGGGCTCGCTCCGCTGCGGCGTGAGCGCGAGCGGCTGGAAACGGCGCTCAATTCTTACGCCCGCTACGGCGAAGGCGCTCGCAACGCGCTGCGGCAGGAGCACCCCGGCATCGTGGGCAGCGTGGCCGACGTGCTCAGCGTGCCTGCCGAGTACGAAACGGCCATTACAGCGGCGCTCGGTAGGCGGCTGGAGCAAGTCGTTGTCCACACTGGCCAGGACGCCCGCGACATCATTGAGGAACTGAAAAGGGCGGGGGGCCGTGCCACCTTCCTGCCGCTCGACCTCATTCGGCCTCGGCCCCGGCGCGACGGCCCGCTGCTGCGCGAGGCGGGGGTCATCGGCAACCTCGCCGACCTCTGCCCCACCGACCCGCCGCTGGTGGGCGAAGCGGTGCTCGCCGACACGCTGCTGGTGGACGACCTGAGCACCGCCAACCGCCTCGCGCGTGCCCACAGCAGCCGCCCGCGCCTCGTCACGCTGGCGGGCGAACTCGTGGAGCCCGGTGGGGCCATCACCGGGGGCCGCCTGCGCGACAGCGGGAGCGCTGTGCTCGCCGACCAGCGGAGATTTCAGGAACTCGATGAGGAACTGGCACAGGCCGAGCGGCAGACCGCGACCTTCCAACAGCAGTTGAGCGAACTGGAGAGTAAGGCGCCCGACGCCGAGTGGGACGCCCTGCTGCGCCAGCGCGACGAAACCTTGCGGGCCGAGCGCGACGCCGAAAAGCGCGTGACCGAGCTCTCCGCCCAGACCCGCAGCCTGCGTTCACACCGCGACGAGCTGACGGCCCGACTGGAACGTGACGCCGCCCGCCTCCCCGTTCCCACCGAGGACGCCACCGACCCCGCCGAACTGGAAAGCGCGCTCTGGCAGGCGCGGCAGCAGGCTGAAACGGGCCGCGCCGCCGAGCGGGAAGCGCTCGAAGCCCTGGCACTCGCCCGCGAACTGGACACGGCCTGGAAGACGTACCGCGCCGCCGAAGCCCGCGCCGCCGCCCTACGTGAGCGCCTGCGGGTGAACGCCGACTCCGCCGCCGCGCAGCAGGGCGGGCTGGACGCTGCCGCCGCCGAAGTCGCCCGCCGTGAGGCCGCCCTCGGTACGCTCGACGAGCAGGAATTTCCCCGCGCCGAGGCTGCCCGTGAGGCCGCCGCGCTCGCCTACGCGAACCTGATTGGCGAGCAGAACAAGGTGCGTGGGCGGCTCGACGACCTCCGTGTCCTCATCGCCCGGCGTGAAGGCAGCGCCGAGCCCATTCCCGACGGCTGTTCCCCGCCCGGCACCCCGAAAGAATGGACCGCCGAACTCGCCCGCGCCCGCGCTGAACTCGACCGTCTGGGGCCGGTGAACGCCCGCGCCGAGGCCGATTACCAAGCCGAGGCTGAGACGCTGGAGCTGCAACGCCGTGAGGCCGCCGACGCGGAAGCTGCCGCTGCCGAACTGCGCGCCCACCTCGGCGAACTCGAAGGCGTCGAGCGCGAGGCGACCCGGCAGGCCTTCGAACGGGTAAACGCCGCCTTCCGCGAGTACAGCGCCGAGCTGCTCGGCGGCGCGGGCGAACTCGAACCTGAGCAGGACGAGGCGGGCCGCCTCACCGGGCTACGCCTCGCCGTGCAGCCGAAAGGCAAGCGCACCCGCTCTATGACGCTGCTCTCGGCAGGCGAGCGGACGATGGCGGGCCTCGGGTTTCTGTTCGCCCTCAACCATGCCGGCGGGGAGGAAGGCATGGGCGGCCTCCCCCTCGCCGTGCTCGACGAGGTGGACGCCCCGCTCGACGAGGCGAACATTCGCCGCTTTACCGCCTTCCTGACGCGCTTTGCCGAGCGGGGCACGCAATTTCTGCTCGTGACCCACCAGAAGGCGACGATGGAAGTGGCGACCGCGCTGTGGGGCGTGACCACCGACCAGACCGGGGCGAGCCGGGTACTGAGCATCAAGCAGGAGCGGGAATAAGGGCACTTCGCAGGCTGGCGTATGCCTCACCCTGACATCCCGCCTCTGACAACCCTCCTGCGGGCTGGCGAACGCTAGCATCTCCCCCATGCACCACCTCATCCTCCCGGCGCTGCTGCTCGCCTCCGCCGCCAGCGCCCAGGCTGCGCCTACATCAACCGGCCCCAGCTTTGAAGGCCAGATCATCTATCAGGTCATGCCCGACCGTTTCTTCGACGGTGACCCTTCCAACAATGCCGGGGTGGACCGTGCCAACCTCCGCGCCTGGCACGGCGGCGACCTCGCGGGGCTGACGCAAAAGCTGCCTTACATCCAGAAACTTGGGGCGACGGCCATCTGGATGACGCCGATCTACCGCCAGCAGACCGCCAAATCCTTCGACACCGCCGCTTATCACGGCTACTGGCCCGCCGATTTCCGGCAGGTGGACCCGCACTTCGGCTCGATGGCGACCTTCGATACGTTCATGAAGGCAGCGAAAGGCGCGGGGATGAAGGTGGTCCTTGACCAGGTCATCAATCACTACGGCTACGAGGCCCCAGCGGTGAAGGCCAATCCGGGCTGGTTCAACGGCAAGGCGCAGTGCGACGCGACCAAGAACAAGGACGTGGACTGTCCCCTCGCCGGCCTACCCGACCTGCGCCAGAGCGTGCCCGCCGTGCGCCAGCAGTTGTTCGGGAACGGCGACTTCTGGCGGGCGCGAGGGGTGGACGGCTTCCGTTACGACGCGATCAAGCATGTGGAGCGGCCTTTCCTGCTCGACCTGCTGAAAAAAGACCGCGCCGCCGGCACCTGGACGCTCGGCGAGTGGTACGACGCCGACGCGGGCACGGTGGCCGAGTGGCAAAAGCAGGGGTTTGACAGCCTGTTTCTCTTCAGCTTGCAAGCGGCGATGCGCGGCAGCGTGATGGGCGCGTCCAGCCTGGTCAACGTGCGCGAGGTGCTGCGCCGCTCGGACGAACTTGCCCGGCCCGGCGAGGTGGCACTGTTTCTCGACAACCACGACGTGCCGCGTTTCTCGCAGGGCAGCTTTTTCGAGGACGAAGGGCAGGCCCGCACCAAATACGGCCTGCGGGCGCTGCTCACGCTGCGGGGCGTGCCGGTCCTCTACCAGGGCACCGAAATTGCCATGCGCGGCGGAGCCGACCCCGACAACCGGCGCGACATGCGCTTTGAAAGCCAGTGGACGCCCGCCGAAAAAGCCGTATACAACGTGGCCCGCGACGCCATTGCCGTCCGCAAGGCGAGCCCGCCCCTCAGTCGGGGCACCCAGACGCTGCTTCCCGTCCCCGACCGGCAGGCCGACGACCTGCTGCTGCTGACCCGCGAGCAGGGCGGACAGCGGGTGCTGGTGGCCTGGCACAACGGGTTGAAACGCCAGAGCTACTCGCTGAAGCTCAGTACCCTGGGAATCAAGGCGAACGCTCAGGATGTGACCAAGACGCTGTTTGCCGGGCAGGACGCCAAAGTGAGCGTGAAGGGCGGGTATTTGCACCTGAGCCTACCGCCTAAGGACGCGGCGGCGTTCGTTTTGCGGTGAGAGGAGGAGTCTGACTTGCTCCCTCATCTACAGCCCCTGAGACAAAAGGAAAACCCCGCGCCAGGCGGGGCTTTTTATTGGAGCCGAGGGTCGGACTTGAACCGACGACCTACTGATTACGAATCAGTTGCTCTACCACTGAGCTACATCGGCCTGCGGGTGACACAGGCTCAAAGAGTATAGAAACGGCCCGCGAAGGTGTCAACCGTTCCAGATGCGGAATGCAGCAGCGGCCCGCGTCTCATGCAGTCTTCAGCCGCTCTTGAACTTCCCGGCGCGGTGCAACCCTCCTCAGATTCGCCGCGTACTGTGGGTTGTAAGGAGGCACCACCATGTCTATTTTTGATCGTCTGTCCCGTCTGCTCCGCGCCAATGTCAATGACATGATTTCCAAGGCCGAGGACCCTGCCAAGATTATCGATCAGGCCCTGCGGGATATGCGCAGCGCCTACGCCGACGCCCGCAACGAAGTCGCCGGGGCAATGGCCCAAGCGGCCAAGCTCGAGCGCGAGGCCGGGACCAACAGCAAGCTCGCCGCCGAGTACGAGAAGAAGGCCGAAGAAGCCCTGCGTGGCGGTTCGGAAGACCTTGCCCGTGAAGCGCTGCGCCGCGCCCAGAACCACAAGGACCTCGCCAAGGGGTTCGACGAGCAGCGCACCGTCCAGCAGAGCACCGTGGACCAGCTCAAGACCCAGCTGCGCGCCCTTGAAGCCAAGATCGACGAGATGGAGTCCAAGAAGACCCTGCTCGCCGCCCGTCAGAAGACCGCGCAGGCCGGGGAAACCCTCGACCGCGTGTCAGGCTTCAGCAAGGCCGGCGGCGCGATGGACGCCTTCAACGAGATGGAGCAGAAGGTGGCCGGTATGGAAGACCGCAACAAGGCCATGGGCGAACTGCGCAACGATCAGGACTTCGACGCCCAGCTCAAAGACCTTGGCCGTGACAAAGACGTGGACGACGCCCTCGCCGCGCTGAAGGCCAAAGTCCAGAGCAGCAACCAGTAATCGTCTCCGAGAGCCCCCCCCGCCCAGCGGTGCGGGGGGCTTTTTTTTAGGGCGAGCGACCTGCACCTCGCCCTTCCCTGCAACTCCCTGGGTTTTCCGTAGTGCATGACCCTACACGCCCGCACGGGAGCTGACACAATGAGGCCATGACGTTTCTCCGTTCTCTGGGCGCGGCCCTGGCCGCAGTGGGCCTGCTGGCGTCCTGTGCGCCGCGCACCGGGCCCGCCGCGGCGCCGGTCCGCGCCAGCACGCCGGTCGCCAGCGTGTCGTTTTACCCGCGTGAGGCGGGGCTGGTGTGGACCTACCTTCCCGAAAGCGAGGACACCAGCGCCGTGCCGTACGTCCTGCGGGGGCTGGGGCCGACGATTTTCAGCGGAGTCACGGTGACCGCCTCGCAGCTCAGCGGGCGCGGCGCCGACCAGACGTGGTACCGCCTGTACGACAGCCGGGGCGTGCGCCTGCTCGGGTTTCACAAGCCGGGCGTGACTGTCTCGCTCAACCCCGCGTGGCAGGAATACCCCAGTGAGACCGCCTGGAAAGTCGGGCTGGTGTGGCAGGGGCAGTCGGCCATTACCGTTGCGAGCGACGAGGGCAAGGTGCAGGCGCAGGGCACGCTGAATTACCGCTACGAGGTGCAGGACCGCCGTCAGGTCAAAACGCAGGCCGGCACCTTCGACGTGTGGGTCGTCACCCGCCAGATCAGCGACGACGTGGGCGGCCTGTTTCCGGCCACCGAGCAACTGTGGTTCACCCCTTACGTGGGCGAGGTCCGCACGCCGGAAGGGCTGCTGCTCACCTCGCGCAACTTTGCACCCAAAGGAGGCTCCCGGTGAACGAACTTCCCGGCACGTCCGATACCCCGCTGCTCGACCAGATTCATGGCCCCAAAGACCTCAAACGCCTCTCGCGGGAGCAGTTGCCCGCGCTGACCGAGGAGCTGCGCGGCGAAATCGTGCGTGTCTGCTCGCGCGGCGGCCTGCACCTCGCGTCCTCGCTCGGCGCGGTGGACATCATCACGGCGCTGCATTACGTGCTCGACTCGCCGCGCGACCGGATTCTCTTCGACGTGGGGCATCAGGCCTACGCCCACAAAATCCTGACCGGGCGGCGCGACCAGATGGCCGACATCAAGAAAGAAGGCGGCATCAGCGGCTTTACCAAGGTTTCCGAGTCCGAACACGACGCGATTACGGTGGGCCACGCCTCCACCTCCCTCGCCAACGCGCTCGGCATGGCGCTCGCGCGTGACGCGCAGGGCAAGGATTTCCACGTCGCTGCCGTCATCGGCGACGGCTCGCTGACCGGCGGGATGGCCCTCGCCGCGCTCAACACCATCGGCGACATGGGCCGCAAGATGCTGATCGTGCTCAACGACAACGAGATGAGCATCTCGGAAAATGTCGGGGCCATGAACAAATTCATGCGCGGGCTGCAAGTCCAGAAGTGGTTTCAGGAAGGCGAAGGTGCGGGCAAAAAAGCGGTGGAAGCCGTCAGCAAGCCGCTCGCCGACTTCATGAGCCGGGCGAAAAACTCCACCCGCCACTTCTTCGACCCCGCCAGCGTCAACCCCTTCGCCGCGATGGGCGTGCGCTACGTCGGCCCGGTGGACGGCCACAACGTGCAGGAACTGGTGTGGCTGCTCGAAAGACTGGTGGACCTCGATGGCCCGACCATCCTCCACATCGTCACCACCAAGGGCAAGGGCCTGAGCTACGCCGAGGCCGACCCGATCTACTGGCACGGCCCGGCCAAGTTCGACCCGGCGACCGGCGAGTACGTGCCGAGCAGCGCCTATTCGTGGAGCGCCGCCTTCGGTGAGGCCGTGACCGAGTGGGCGAAGACCGACCCGCGCACCTTCGTCGTCACGCCCGCCATGCGCGAGGGCAGCGGGCTGGTCGAATTCAGCCGCGTACACCCGCACCGTTACCTCGACGTGGGCATCGCCGAGGAAGTCGCGGTGACGACGGCGGCGGGCATGGCGCTGCAAGGGATGCGGCCCGTCGTCGCCATCTACTCCACCTTCCTGCAACGCGCCTACGACCAGGTGTTGCACGACGTGGCGATTGAGCACCTCAACGTCACCTTCTGCATCGACCGCGCGGGCATCGTGGGGGCGGACGGGGCCACGCACAACGGCGTGTTCGACCTCAGCTTCCTGCGCTCTATCCCCGGCGTCCGCATCGGGCTGCCGAAAGACGCCGCCGAACTGCGCGGGATGCTCAAGTACGCCCAGACGCACGACGGCCCCTTTGCCATCCGCTACCCGCGCGGCAATACGGCGCAGGTGCCCGCCGGGACGTGGCCGGACCTGAAATGGGGCGAGTGGGAACGGCTGAAGGGGGGCGACGACGTGGTGATTCTGGCGGGCGGCAAGGCGCTCGACTATGCCTTGAAGGCCGCCGAGGACCTCCCCGGTGTGGGCGTGGTCAATGCCCGCTTCGTCAAGCCGCTCGACGAAGAGATGCTGCGCGAGGTGGGGGGCCGGGCCCGCGCCCTGATTACGGTGGAAGACAACACCGTCGTCGGCGGCTTCGGGGGCGCGGTGCTCGAGGCGCTGAACAGCATGAACCTGCATCCCACCGTGCGCGTTCTCGGCATTCCCGACGAGTTTCAGGAACACGCCACTGCCGAGAGCGTCCACGCCCGCGCCGGCATCGACGCCCCGGCGATTCGGACGGTGCTCGCCGAACTCGGGGTGGACGTGCCGATTGAGGTGTAGAGAGGAGAGGTCAAGGTGGAGGGGTTGGCGGCGCTGGCCCCTCCTTCTTTTTGTTGACTCAGCGGGGAGAAGGGGCAGGTAGGCTCGGGCCATGCGAAAGGTGCTGATGCTCGCGGCCTTCATCCTGGGAACGGCGCAAGCGGCGGAAAGGTTGGTGGGGCCGCCGCTGCCGGGCTGTTACCGCGTGAACGGCCTGTACACCGACGGCCCCCGGCAGGTCGTCACGGCGATGTGCAACGACGCGAAAGGCAGTGCGCTGGTGCTGGCAAGTGACCGAGCGAGCGGGCGGACCCTATGGAAACGCGACGTGAGGGCCACCCCCGTTCTGACCGACGTGGGCCGGGGGCACGGCGCCGTCACGCTCTACAGCGTCATCTCAGGAGCCATCACCCGACAGGAAGACTGGCTGCTGCGCCTGGGCGACGGCGCGGTGCTGCGGCATGGCAACTTCACCACCGAGGCGATTGTCGGCGACCACGCCCTGCTGATTGACCGGGACGAGGCCCCGCCGAGCGCCGCATTTCTGGTGGACGGCTCCCGGCTGACCGGCGAAGTCCGTTCCATCGCCGCCAACACAACCCTGACGCGCACTTTCCCCATTTCCGCCCGCCTAAGCTGCGGCTTACCCCAGGTCATCGGCGCGGACCAGCCCGGCGGCATAGGCACCAACGTGCAGCAGTACACCGTCAAGGGAAACACCCTGACCGTCCCGCGCGTGGACCGTTGCGGCAAGTTCAACACGACTTTTCAGTGGGCGACAGTTCCCCTCCCGAAGCCGACCCAGACGGGCTTTTAGTCTTCTCTCCGCCCCTTTCTCCTCCCGACTGTGCCCTGACTCCCGCCCCCGCAGTAAGTTCAGGGCGTAAAATCCTCCCCGTGACCCGCAAGGCCCGTACCCCCAAAGCCGCCCCCGTTCCCGAAGCTGTCGCTGTGGTCGAGCCGCCGCCCCCGGACGCCGCACCCACCGGCCCCCGGCTCTCGCGGCTGGAAATTCGCAACCTCGCCACCATCACGCAGCTCGAACTGGAGCTCGGCGGCGGCTTTTGCGCCTTTACTGGCGAAACGGGCGCCGGCAAAAGCATCATCGTGGACGCGCTGGGGCTGCTGTTGGGCGGGCGGGCCAACCACGACCTGATTCGCAGTGGGGAAAAAGAACTGCTGGTCACGGGCTTCTGGGGCGACGGCGACGAGAGCGAGGCCGACAGCGCCAGCCGCCGCTTGAGCAGCGCGGGCCGGGGGGCGGCGCGGCTCTCGGGCGAAGTGGTCAGCGTGCGCGAGTTGCAGGAGTGGGCGCAGGGGCGGCTGACCATTCACTGGCAGCACTCGGCGGTGAGCCTGCTCTCGCCCGCCAACCAGCGCGGTCTGCTCGACCGCCGGGTGACGAAGGAAGCGCAGGCGTATGCGGCGGCGCACGCGGCCTGGCGCGAGGCGGTCAGCCGTTTGGAGCGCCTCCAGGCCAGCCAGCGCGAGCGGGCGCGGCAGATTGACCTGCTCGCCTTTCAGGTGCAGGAAATCAGCGAGGTCAGCCCCGACCCCGGCGAGGAAGAGGGCCTGAACACCGAACTCTCGCGCCTTTCCAACCTCCACACCATCGCGCAAGCGGCGGCGGGCGGTGTGGAGCTGCTCAGCGACGGCGACCTGAACGCGGCGGGCCTCATCGGGGAAGCGGTGCGGGCGCTCAATGCCGGGGCCAAGTACGACGAGACAGTCATGCAACTGCAAAACGAGCTGCGGGCGGCGCTCGAAAGCGTGCAGGCCATCGCGGGCGAGCTGCGCGATGTGGCCGAGGGGTCGGCGGCGGACCCCGAAGCGCTCGACCGGGTGGAAGCCCGCCTGAGCGCCCTGAGCAAGCTGAAAAACAAGTACGGTCCCACGCTGGAAGACGTGGTGGAGTTCGGGGCACAGGCCGCCGAGGAACTCGCAGGCCTGGAAGAAGACGAGCGCGACGCGGGCAGCCTGCAAGCCGATGTGGACGCCCTGCACGCCGAACTGCTGAAGGTGGGCCAGGCGCTCGACGCCGCCCGCGAACGCGAGGCCGAGCCGCTGGTAGATTCACTGCTCGCCGTCATCCGTGAGCTGGGGATGCCGCACGCCCGCATGGAGTTCGCGCTCTCCGCGCTGGCTGAGCCCGCCGCCTACGGCCTGAGCGACGTGCTGCTGCGCTTTTCGGCCAACCCTGGCGAGGAACTCGGCCCGCTCTCCGACGTGGCCTCGGGCGGCGAGCTCTCGCGGGTGATGCTGGCGGTCAGCACGGTGCTCGGCGCCGACACCCCCAGCGTCGTCTTTGACGAGGTGGACGCGGGCATCGGCGGCGCGGCGGCGATTGCGGTGGCCGAGCAGCTTTCCCGACTCGCCGACACCCGGCAAGTGCTCGTCGTGACCCACCTCGCGCAGATTGCCGCCCGCGCCCACCACCACTACAAGGTGGAAAAACAGGTGGAGGATGGCCGCACCGTCAGCCACGTCCGCCTGCTCACCGGCGACGAACGCCTGGAAGAAATCGCCCGGATGCTCTCGGGCAACACCTCCGAGGCGGCGCTGGAACACGCCCGCGAGTTGCTGGCTGGCTAAGCGAAGGGATGAAAAAGTGGGAGAGGCCAGTTGCGCCTCTCCCCTTTTCTTGAATCCCCGGACGCGCCGCTACTCCTCGTCGTCCTCGTCTAGCTCCTCACCGTCGCCCAGCACCGTGATTTCCACCGATTCCTCGGCCACCCGGTACGGCCCCTCGGCGGCGATGTAGTCGGCAGCCATTTTCAGCGTTTCCTCGACCCACTGGTAATCGTTGCTGATGGTGGCGACGCCGATGACTTCCCAGTCGTGGGCGTCCAGACCGTCGAGCCGGGCCACCGTGAGCGGAAAACGGACCTTGAGCCGCTCGACGACGGGCCGCACCAGGGCGCGTTTTTCCTTGAGATTGCTGACCCAGGGCATTTCCAGCCGCACGGTCAGCACCCCGACGTAGCCGAGCGCCACTCAGAGCATCCCGGCGAGAAACCCCTGCATCCGCACCGTGCGCACAAGGTCCATCACCGTGTGGAAGGAAGGGTCGTAGTGAACTTCGATCTGGCCGTCGTCGGGGGTCGCCTTGCTGACGCCGGGCAGGGCGAGCAGCGCGGCGGCCACTTTGACCCCGGCTTCCTTGTTCATGCCGCGGACACCCAGCAGCACTCGTGTGGCAGTTCCAGTCATGGTCCGCATTATGCCTGCCGCGCTCTGGCGGAAGTCTATCGCGCACGGGCGTCAGGTGCAGTCGTCAGGCACAGCAAAGGGGGACCGCGCCCCCTCGCAGGAGCACGGTCCCTCACTTAAGAAACAGCTCAGTTCTTCTTGTTCTGGTCAACGCTGCCGGTCTGGGCGCCCGACTGACCTGCGGTGTTCTGGCCCGCCGCGCTCTGGCCTGCCGTTCCCTGGTCCTTGATGAAGCTGTCGGTCTTGGGGCTGGTGACCGGCTTCTCGTCGGTGGTGGTGGCTTCGGTGTTGGGGGCCTTCACTTCAGGTGCGTTGGACTGGGGCGCGTCGCCGGGCTTGGGCGCGGGCGAGGTGCTCTCCATGCCCTTTGCCGCCGGAGCGTCAGGCGCGGGGGAACCGCCCCAGGTCGCGCCGGTGGTGCCGGCCTGGGTGCCCTTGGCGGCGGGGGGAGCAGCGGGTGCGGGGGTCGCCTTGGGTTCCTCGATAGATTCGATCCAGGCGGTGCCGATGATCTGACGGGCGCGGTGGCTGAAGCTGTGCAGCGACTCGGCGGCGTCGGGGCTGACGCTTTCCACCGCGTTCAGGACAGCCTTGCGAGCAGCCGGGACGCGGGCGAGAACCACGGCGCCAGCACCCAGGGCGAGCAGGGCCAGCGTGCCGCCACCGATGCCGCCATCGTTCGAGTCGCCGCGCAGAGCATGCTGACGCTGCTTGGCGTCTTTTTCCAGGCGAGCGAGTTCGCGGTCAAGCTGCTTTTGCAGCGGCGCGAGTTTCTTGTTCACGGCGCGTTCGAGCTTGGCGGCGTCCCAGTCGCGGTGGGCGCGGCGCAGGTCCTTCTGGGCCTGACGGCGGGCGCGGGTCAGGCGGCGGTCGGCGTCGCGGCGGCCTTCTTCAAGTGCGTCTTCGGCGTAAGAAATCCACTCGCCCGCACGGTCCTGCACGTCGGAGAGGAGGGCATTGCCTTTCTTGGCCGCCGTCTTCTGGGCGCTCATCAGCGCCTGACGGGCGTCCTTGCGGGTGGCGTCCACACGGTCACCGGCTTCGTCGAGCAGATCCTCGGCGCGGTTCTGCAACCCCGAGAGCAGGGCATTGCCGCTCTTGCGGGCCGTCTTGGCAGCCTTTTCGACGGCCTGACGGCGGTCGTCCACTTCGTCGCGCAGGTCTTCTGCGCCTTGCTGGAGGCCGCTCACCAGAGCGTTGCCTTTCTTACGCGCCTGCTTGGCCACGTCCTCGGCGGCGCGGCGGCGTTCGTCGGCAGCGTCGCTCAGGTCACTGACAAGGCCACGAATCTTGGGCGCGTACTCCTTGTCGTATTCCTTTTGCAGGTCTTTCTGGAACTGCTCGGCGGCGTCACCAGCGTCTTCACGCAGTTGCGCGGCGCGGGCGGCGGCCATCTGCGCCAGCGTGCCGGCGCGGTCCTGCGCCTGCTCGAGCCAGTGCGGGCCTTCCTCGCGCAGGGTGTCGAGGGTCTGCCCGATGGCGGGGCGCACGGTCTCCTCGTAGGTGTCCTGGGCGCTGCGGGCCGCGTCGCGGGTGCCCACGATGAGACCCCGGCGCAGATCACGGTTGAGGGCGAGGGCGGCGAACGCCCCCAGGAGAATCAGGCTGCGGGGGCTCACGCCACCGGTGTTCTGGTTGCTCATGTCGTACTCCTTTCGGTCCAGCCGGGTGGGTGCCTGGCCGGTCAATACTGCTATTGTGCCCCCCACCCGCCGGGCAGAGTGTGGGGAGAATGTAATGCGGAATTCATCTTCGGGAACACGTCTGGACCCGGAACAGCATGGAGGACCGCCCCCTTACCGGAGACGGCCCCCCATTCCTGAAACTCAGGCCAGCTCGTCCAGCACTTCCGCAAGCTCCTTTTTCACGCAGGTGTACATCGGGGTGTCCTGCAAGGTGTAGTTGCTCGCCTCGGTGTAGCGCAGGCGGTGCACGAGGTCCACGAATTCCTGCGGGTAATCGGAGTCGAAGCTGACCACGAATTCCTGATCGTCAATGCCATAGGAGTAGCTGGTGTTGATGCGCACGCCCTTGAACGGCTCGGAGGCGTAGATGTGTTCGTCCATCATCCCCTGGCGGGCGTGGGGGGTCAGGTCGTACCACGCGCGGGTCTTGATGAAGGGGTAGATGAACAGGTATTTGCCTTGCCCCGGCAGGATTTCCAGGCCGTGGCCGCTGCCCTGCACGCGGTTGACGTACTGGCTGCGCTTTTGCATGGCGAGGTAGGTGGCGGGCTGGTGCAGGTAGCCCATCATGCGGGTGCGGTTGAGCCGGGCCTGCGCCGCCTGAAAGTCGTTCACGTCGAAGGCGATGCGCCAGAGCATGAAATCCACGTCGTCACGGATGCCGACGAGCGAGTAGCTGCGCAGGATGAGGCCCTGACGCGGCTCGGCGTCGTTGACCCAGTCCTCGACGGCGGCCTGAAACTCGGCCTTGATTTCCTCGCGCTCAGCCTGGGGCAAGCGGCGAAAAGCGGGGTCGAGCTTGTAGAAGGCGTAGCTCAGAAACTGCCGCATGGCGCGGTCGGGTTCTTTTTGCGTGACCTGCCCGCTGGGGTCGAGGTCCACCATCCGCTTGGGGCGGCCTTTGGGCGCGGCGACAGCGGGGCCGGAGGGTTGCACGGGGGCAGCAGGCGTGGACGGGGACTCGGCAGCGGTGGGGGTCACGGGGTGGTCTTCAGGAGTCATTGGCTCCACTGTTTCACTGCACTGGGCGGACATTTTGCCCCGTCTGAACGGTCGGGAAGGTGGGAGCAAGCGACAAAAAGAGGCAGGAGCCGCAGCCCCCGCCTCTCTCCACCACCCATCACCGCTGGGCCATTACCCTTCAGGGCGTCATCTGCGTGATCGCCTTGTTCTTGCCCATGCCGGCCACGATCATGTTCATCACGCGAATCCAGGCGCGCGCCGACGCTTCCACGATGTCGGTGGCGACGCCGGTGCCGTTGAGCTGCGTTTCGCCGTGTCGGACGTGAATGCTGACTTCGCCGAGCGCGTCGTCGCCGCGCGTGACCGACTGAATGCGGTAGCTCTCCAGGGTGGGGCTGATGCCGGTGATCTTGCTGATCGCCTGAAACGCGGCTTCCACCGGGCCGTCGCCGTGCGCGGTGGCGTCCACCGGACCGTCGGGCGTGTGCAGGCGCACGAAGGCCACCGGCATCATATTCATGCCCGAAGTGATCTGGAACCCTTCCAGGCTGAAGGTCTGCGGCACGTCGCTGCGGGCGTCCACCAGCGCGCGGAGGTCCTCGGCGTAGATCTGGCCCTTGCGGTCGGCGAGATCCTTGAAGCGCCCGAACAGGTGCTGCACCTTGTCGTCAGGAATGTCGCCGTAGCCGAGGTCGGTCAGCGCCTTGCGGAAAGCGGCGCGGCCCGAGTGCTTGCCCATGACGAGCACGGCGGCCTCGCGGCCCACGAGTTCGGCATTCATGATCTCGTAGGTTTCGCGCGCCTTGATCACGCCGTCTTGATGAATGCCCGACTCGTGCGCGAAAGCGTTGTCGCCCACGATGGCCTTGTTCGGCTGCACCGGCATTCCGCTCAGGCGACTGACCAGGCGGGAGGCGCGGTAGAGCTCGCGGGTGCGGATGCCCGTTTCATAGCCGTACACGTCGCGCCGGGTGTGGAAAGCCATCACGATTTCTTCCAGGCTGGCATTCCCGGCCCGCTCGCCGATGCCGTTGATGGTGCATTCGATTTGCCGGGCGCCCCCCTCCGCCGCCGCGATGGAGTTGGCGACCGCCATGCCGAGGTCGTCGTGACAGTGGCTCGACAGGATGACGTGCGCGGGCAGTTTGGCCTTCAGGTACGCGAACAGTTTTCGCATTTCCTCGGGCGTGGTATAGCCCACCGTGTCGGGCACGTTGATGGTGGTGGCACCCGCTTCAACTGCCGCCTTGAAAATGCGGCTCAGGAAGTCCCACTCGCTGCGGGTGGCGTCCTCGGCGCTGAATTCCACGTCGTCCACGTACTGCCGGGCGAGGCGCACCGCTTCCACCGCCCGCTCGATGACCGCGTCGGGTTCCAGATTCAGTTTCTTCTGCATGTGAATGGGGCTGGTGGCGATGAAGGTGTGGATGCGCGACTTTTCGGCGGCCTCCACGCCCTTGGCGGCGGCTTCGATGTCGGCCCGGTTCGCCCGCGCCAGCGCCGTGATGACGGGCCCCCGGACCTCGCGGGCGATGCGCGAGACGCCTTCCAAATCACCCGGCGAGGCGATGGGAAAGCCCGCCTCGATCACGTCCACGCCCATGCGGGCGAGCGTGTGGGCGATTTCGAGCTTCTGCGCGTGGTTCAGGGCCACGCCCGGCGACTGCTCGCCGTCCCGCAGGGTGGTGTCAAAAATGCGGATGTGCTGCTGGGGTGCGGTCTGGTTCTCGGTCTGGGTCATGGCCACTCCTTACAAAAAATGTCCCCCGGAAGGTCTGAATCCTCCGGGGGCTGGGATACGGGCTGCGTCCGCCGTCACTCCACCGGAGGAAGGCTAAGAAGAAGCAGGCCGTATGCAGGCATGGCCCAACTGTAAGCGAGGTCGCCAGGGCAGCGCGGCGGGTTGTCTATTTGCCTCACCGCTCTTTCCCAGCCTCAACCTTTTCGTTCCATGAGACGAACGTGAACTGAACTGGCCTGCTGCCTGCGGCGGCGGCGGCCTAAGCTGATTTCAGGTGGCAGGCGCGTCCAGCCTGGAAGTTTGGGCCGTCCCTAGGCCCCTAACCCACATCGACCAGCGTCCCGGTTCAGCCTCCGGCCCACTGATGAAGCTGCCGGACGCGAGTACCCCTGCCGATTTCCTCTTTTCACCCTTTTTCTGCAAGGAGCACACCATGACCCTGAATACCGATCAACTGTCGCGCCGCCTGTCCTGGAGCGGCATCCTCGCCGGTCTGGTGATGGGAGTCGTCACCACCCTCACCATTATCGCCCTGGGCACCGTGATCACGGCGCTGACGGGCCTCACACTGAGCGGCGTGGGCATCGCCGCCGTCATCTGGAGCGCCATCGCCGCTCTGGTCGGGGCCTACGCCGCCGGGCTGACGGCTGTACGGGCGAGTGCTCCCGCCACCCGCAACAGCGACGGCATCGCCGCCATGACGCACGACGACGCCACCCTGACCGGTCTGGTCACGGCGGGCCTGCTGATTCTGGCGAGCACCCTCTTTGCCGTGAACAGCGCGAGCCGCTTGCTCGGCACCGCCACCAACGCAGCGAGCGCCGTGCTCGGCACGACCGCCACCGCCGGGGCCGCTGCGGGCGCCGCCGTCGCGCAGGACCCGCAGGCGCAGAACGTCATCGGCAACATCAGCCAGGACGACATTGAAGCCCTGATCGCCGACAACAGCCCCAACCTGACCCGCGAACAGGTCAGTGCCACCGGCAACGTGGTGGGCGGCATCGTGCGCCGGGCGCAGTACGACCTCGGCGACCAGGACGTGACGACCATCGGCGACTTTGCCAAGGCCCGCACCGACTACATCAAGAAGGCGCTGAGCGGTGAGCAGTTCGTGACCCGCCTGGAGCGCCAGGGCTTGAGCAACGCCGAGGCCCGCGAAGTGCAGACCACCATCAACAACACCGTCAACCGCGTCGAAACCCAGGCCCAGCAGGCCGCCAAAGTGGCCGAGGACAACGCCCGCATTGCCGCGCGCAACACCGGCCTGAGCTGGCTGCTCGCCAGCGGCCTGACCCTGCTCGCCACCGTGATGGGTGCGCGCAGCGCCGCAACCACCCGCCGCGGCGTGGTGACCACCGTCAATACCACCACGACCCGCCGCTAAACCCGGAAACCAGGCACGCCGCCCCACAATGATGTGGGGCGGCGGCTTTTTGCTGTCGGCTCATACGGTTTTAATCCGATTCCCGAACATCCGGAAAGGCGCCGGATGCCCGTCCATCTCCTTAAAACCGTATTTTTTCCATGCGCTCCGCGCAAAATTGCGCCTGGACATGTCCGGGACTCAATTTGAACCCGTATCAGGGACGGGTCGTGCCCTCGTTCGGCTCAGCGGCAGCGTCCGTCACCCGCTGCAGCCGCAGCGAATAGCTCAGCAACTCCTTGCCGAACACGACAGTGCGCAACTGACCGTTCAGTTCACCGTCTTTCAGCTCGCCGCGCAGGTTGCCCCGGTGCTGCTCGCCTTTCTCGAAGAGGGCGGTGTCGAGGGTCAGCGCATCACCCGCCGCCTGATAGCTGCCGCTCAGGGCGTAGGCCTTGCGGCTTTCGAGGTTGGTGAGCACGCCGCTGACCTGCTGCCCGCGCGGCTGCACCGTCAGCACCAGCCGGTAGGGCACGCGCCCGGTCGGCCCGCTGCCGACGCCTTCATACAGGCCGTTAACCTGCTTTTCTAGCGCCGTGAGCGGGGTGATCTTGGCCCCGAGGGTGCAGCCGGTGAGCACAGGCAACGTGAGCAAAAGCGCGGCGCGGCGGGCAAACGGTGACATGCCCTGAAGGTAGATGAGCCTCATGAAGACAGGCTGATCGGCACAGCTCCCATCTCACGATCAGCCGCGCAGTTGCTCGCCGAGCCATACGCCCGCCTCGTCAATCAGTTGTGCGGCGACGGGCGAAAACGCGGTCATGTTGGCGTAACCGTGAATCATGCCGGGGCCGGGGCGGTACTCGGCGCTTACGCCAGCGGCCTTGAGAGCTTCGGCGTAAGCGGCGCCTTCATCGCGCAGGGGGTCGAATTCGGCGGTCAGGACCAGGGCCGGCGGCAACCCCGCGAGACTCTCAGCGTTGAGCGGCGAGGCGTGGGGATGCGCGGCGTCTTCCGGGCGAGCAAGGTACATCTGTCCGAAAAAGCGCATCCGCTCGTCAGTGAGGAAATAGCCGCGTCCGTTTTCCTGGCGGCTGGGGTAGCGTTCGGGGTGCTCGAAATCGGCGGCGGGGTAAATGAGAAGCTGCGCCCGCAAAGCCGGGCCGCCCTCGTCACGCGACCGCAGCGCCGTGACGGTGGCGAGGTTGGCCCCCGCGCTGTCGCCCGCCACCGCGAGTCGCCCCGCGTCTGCGCCGAGTTCGGCGGCGTGCGCGGCGGCCCAGACCACACTCGCCAGGGCGTCGTCTACCGGCGCGGGAAAGCGGGCTTCGGGCGCGAGGCGGTAGGCCACGCTCAGCACCGCCGCGCCCGACGTCGCGCACAGCTCGCGGCACAGCGCGTCGTGGGTGTCGAGGTCGTAGACCACGAAGCCGCCACCGTGGAAGAACACCGTCAGCGGCCAGCCGGACGCGGGGGCCTGCCCGGCGGGGTGGTACAGGCGGGCGGGCAGGGAGCCCTCCGCGCCCGCCACGCTCAGGTCACGGACTTCGCCAATAGTCACCGGACGTTTGGGGCTGCGCGCCGCGTTGGCGATCACGCCCGCCCGCAGTTCTTCCAGTCCGGCGGGTTCAGGCGCCTGCGAGAGTTGCAGCAGAAGTTGGTACAGGTTGGGGTCTACGGGCATGGGTTCTCCTAGAAGAAAAAAGTCGGGCCTGACCACTGGCGGCGAGGGGCCACCTGAGATCAGGCCTTGGGGTTCAACTCACGGGTGGGCGGGGCTAGAAAAACGCTTCATGCATCGCGCGCAGCAGTTCGGCGTCCAGCACGTAGAGGGGCACATCGGGCAACACGGCGTCTATGCAGCAGTGCGGGCAGAGCGCGGTCTGCTCATGGTCAGTCCAGGCCTCAATCTCTGACGGAGAGAACAGCCGCAGGCAATAAAAACACCCGCACTGCGCCGAGCGCTTAAGCAAATGCCGATGGAAGCCGCAAAACTGCCAGATGGCCTCCTCGCGCGTGACCGTTCCCTCCGGCATCATTCCTTACGCCCCAGCGTGCTCGCGGTCGTAGTCGCTGAAGGTCTTGCCTTCGTCGGCGAGCTGCTTCAGCACCGGCGCGGGCGTCTGGCCGTATTTTTCGAGGTCGGCGGCGACGTTCTTCAGGCCCTGCTCGCTGGCGTACTGCATCGGGCCGCCACGGTAGGCGGGGAAGCCGTAGCCGTAGATGTAGATGACGTCAATGTCGCTCGCCCGCTGAGCGATGCCCTCTTCCAGAATCTTGGCGCCCTCGTTGACGAGCGAGTAGGCGAGACGCTTGGTGATTTCTTCCTGGCTGATTTCGCGCGACTGCGTGCCCTGCTCGGCGCGGTAGTCCTCGATGAGCTTTTGCACGTCGGCGTTGGGCTTGGGCTTGCGGTCCTCGCCGTAGTCGTAGATGCCGCCCTGCGTCTTCTGGCCCTTGCGCCCGGTCTTGACGATGCGGTCGAGCCAGCCGTCGGGCTCGGGCTCGCCGCGCACCTTGGCCTGGTGCTGGCGGATGGAGTAGCCGATGTCGAGTCCGGCCATGTCGCTCATCTGGAAGGGGCCCATCGGCAGGCCGAGGGCGTTCATGGCGGCGTCCACGTCCTCGGGGCGCGCGCCTTCTTCCACGATCTTGCGGGCTTCGTCACCGTAGCGGTGCACCATGCGGTTACCGACGAAACCGTCACAGACGCCGACGACCACACCGACTTTCTTGATGCGCTTGGCGAGCGCGAGGCTGGTCGCCAGCACGCTGTCGCTGGTCTTGTCCGCGCGGACGATTTCGAGCAGTTTCATCACGTTGGCGGGGCTGAAAAAGTGCAGGCCGATGACCTGTTCGGGGCGGCCCGTCACGCTGGCGATCTCGTTGACGTCGAGCGTGCTGGTGTTGCTCGCCAGAATCGCGCCGGGCTTGGCGATCTTGTCGAGCCGGGTGAAGATGTCCTTCTTCACGTCCATGTTCTCGAAGACAGCCTCGATGATGATGTCGGCGCCCGCGAGGTCTTCCATCTTGAGCGTGGGGGTCAGCAGGCCCATGCGCTTTTCCACGTCGTCCTGGGTCATGCGGCCCTTTTTCGCCGTGTTCTCGTAGTTCTTGCGGATGACGCCGAGGCCGCGGTCGAGCGCTTCCTGGCTGGTTTCCACGATGGTGACGGGAATACCGACGTTGAGGAAGTTCATGGCGATGCCGCCGCCCATGGTGCCGGCGCCGATGATGCCCGCCGACTTGATGTCGGTGGTGGGCGTGTCCTTGCTCAGGCCGCGAATCTTGCCTGCTTCACGCTCGGCGAAGAAGATGTGGCGCAGGCCACGCGACTGCGGGCTGTTGAGCGAATCCACGAAGCGGTCGGCCTCGGCGTCCCAGCCTTCCTGAAAGGGCTTGGTCGCGGCCATTTCCGCGAGGTCCACGATGTGCGAGGGCGAATGCTGGCCGCGGTGGGTCTTTTTCAGGCCTTCGCGGGCAGCGGCAAAGACTTCGGGGCTGCCGCCTTCCACCGAGCGCTCGCTGACGCGGGGCAGTGGGCGGGCGTCGGCGTGGGCGCGGGCAAAGGCCACCGCTCCGGCGAGCAGGTCACCGTCCACGATTTCGTCCACCAGCCCGAGCTCCTTGGCGGCGGGCGCCTTGATGGGGTTGCCCGAGAGCATCATTTCCAGCGCTTTCTGGGCGCCGACCACACGCGGCAAGCGCTGGGTGCCGCCCGCACCGGGAAGCACGCCGAGCTTGACTTCGGGGAGGCCGAGCTGCGCGTCTTTTACCGCCACACGGTAGGTGCAGCCGAGCGCGAGTTCGAGGCCGCCGCCGAGCGCGGTGCCGTGAATAGCCGCGACGGTGGGCTTCTCGAAGGCGTCGAGCTTGGCGACGGTGCCGCGCAGATCAGGGGCCTGCTCGCGCGGAAGGCCGAAGCCCTTGATGTCGGCGCCCGCCACGAAGGTGCGCCCGCCGCCGATGATGACCACGGCCTTGACACTGTCGTCGGCAGCGGCGGCGTCGAGCCCGGCCTTGAGGCCCTCGGGCACGCCGGGGCCGAAGGCGTTCACGGGGGGGTTGTTGATGGTGAGAATGAAAACGTCGCCGTCACGCGACTGGTCCACACGGTTCGGGGTGTCTTGGGTCATGGGGAGAGCCTCCTGTTTGTGGTGTCGGCCCATGCTCCCACGTCCGGCGCGGGAGGTCAACGTGGACGTACAGATTGAACGTGCACGTTCATTTCTTGACCCCCGCGCCCCGGCCTCACTGCGCGGGCGTGTCGCGGCCCAGACGAATGGTGAGTTCGCTGCCGGGCAGGCTCGGCGCGTTGTCGAGCTGCCCGTAGCCGAGGTCGCGCAGCAACGCGGCGGCGGGCGTCGCCGGGCCGGACACGGTGGTTACCGGCCAGGGCTTTTGCTCGTTGGCGGTGCTGACGTTGTGGTAACCGAGCGCTTCGAGTTTGGCCTTCAGGCGCCGGGCGCTGCCGTCGGGGGCGTCGGCGTTGAGCACCAGCACGCGCAAGCCGTGGGGGTCGCCCGGGTCGCGGAACTGCTCGGCGAGCAGCGCGTCGAGCCGGGGCGTGTCCACATTCCACACCGAAGCCGCGCCCACCATGCCGAAGTTGCCGGGCACGGTGAAGGTGCTCACCTGCGGCCCGCGCTGCGCCGCGCCGAGCAGTTCGGCAATCTGGGCGCGGGTCAGGTTGGTCTTGGCGTTGGCGTCCAGAGCGGCGATGACCTTCGGCAGTTTCCAGACGTTGGCGGGGCGACGAATCTCGGCAATCAGCGCGGTCAGGAACTGCTGCTGCCGCCCCACCCGCCCGATATCGCCCATGTTGTCCTTGCGAAAGCGCAGGAAGCCCTCGGCCTGCTCGCCGCTGAGCCGCTGGCGGCCCGGTTGCAGGTCGATGTGCAGGTGCCCGGCGTTGTCGTCGTATTTCATGCGCTGCGGCACGTCAATCGTTACGCCGCCCACCGCCTCGGTCACGGCGCGCAGGGCATTGAGGCTCAGCAGCGCGTAGCCGTCGGGATGCACGCCGGTCAGCGCCTGCACGGTGTTCAGCAGCATGTCGGGGCCGCCGTGCACGTTGGCGCTGTTGATTTTGCCCCAGCCGCCCGACCAGCCGGCAATCGGCACCCAGCTGTCGCGGGGAATACTCAGCAGCTTCACCGTGCCGTCGGGCCGCACCTGCGTGAGCACGATGGTGTCGGTGCGCCCGCTGTAGTCCTCGGGCTGGGCGGGATAAGGCCAGACGGGGGCCTGCTCGTCGTAGTTCACGTCCACGCCCGCCAGCAGCACGTTCAGCGGCTTGTCGCCGTGCCGGGGCAGGGTGCCGTAGTGCGAGAGGGCCGGGAACGCGGGCGAGAGCAGGGCCACCAGACCGGCGAGCACAATCAGAATCAGGGCGAGAACGCGGCGCACACGGGCCAGCATAGCCCCCGGCGCGTGAGGAGCCAACCAACTTTAGGAGGAGACGCGCGGCGGGCGCTAGCTTGAGAGGCACCCGCATTTCACAACGCTATTTCAAGAGTGACACTTTCCAGGAGGTTTCCCATGTCCACCCCCACCGTCCCCGCCACCTTCCGCGCCCTGCGGATGGTCAAAGACGACGCCGGCATCCGCCCCGAGTTTCAGCAGCTCACCTTAGATGACCTCGGCGCGGGCGACACGCTGGTGCGCGTGCAGTGCAGTTCGCTCAACTACAAAGACGGCCTCGCGGTGATGGGCCGCCCCGGTGTGCTGCGGCGTTACCCGATTATTCCCGGCATTGACCTGGCGGGCGAGGTGATTTCGTCGGAGAGCGGCGAGTACCAGCCCGGCGACGGTGTGATTCTGACCGGCTGGGGCATCGGGGAAAAGGTGGACGGCGGCTACAGCGAGTTCGCCCGCGTGCCCGCCGCCTCGCTGGTGCCGCTGCCTGCCGGGACCGACGCGGTGTGGGCGATGAGTGTGGGCACCGCCGGGTTCACGGCCATGCTCGCGGTGATGGCGCTGGAAGACGGCGGCGTCTCCCCCACTGACGGCGAAGTGCTGGTGACCGGCGCGGCGGGCGGCGTGGGCAGCACGGCGGTGCGGCTGCTCGCCGAAGCGGGCTTCAGCGTGACCGCCAGCACGGGCCGCCCGCAGGAAAGCGACTACCTGCGCGGTCTAGGGGCGGCGAACATCATCGGACGCGACGAACTCACGCCGAGTCGCCCGCTGGACAAGGAACGCTGGGCGGGCGTGGTGGACACGGTGGGCAGCGGCACCCTCGCCGCCGCGATTGCCGCCACCCGCACCCATGGCGTGGTCGCCGCCTGTGGCAACGCGGGCGGAACCGACCTGCCCACCACCGTCTTTCCCTTCATCCTGCGCGGGGTGACGCTCGCCGGCATCGACTCCAACACCTGCCCCGCCCCGCGCCGCCGCGCCGCCTGGGACCGGCTGGCGCGTGACCTGCCCGCCTCCGCGCTCGCCGACGTGACGCAGCGCCGCCCGCTGAGCGACGTGCCTGAACTCGCCGCGCAGATTCTGGCCGGGCAGGTGCGGGGACGCACGGTGATTGACGTGGCACTGGAAGGCGCTGCACCAGAGGAGGCCGTCAGAGAGCGGTCATGAAGCTGTGACGGGGAGCGTTTATGCTGAAGTGGATGAAAAATCTGCTGCTCCCTTCCCTCGCGCTGACCCTGGCCCTGGCGTCTTGCAGCTCGGCCCCCACGCCCCCCGCCACTGCCGAGCAGACCGACAGCATCACCGGCACGGTGGTCAGCGGTTCCGGCACCGGTAAAGTCATTCTGAAAGATGACGCCCTGGGCCAGCTCTCCGAAGCTCCGGTGGCCGCCGACGGCAGCTTTACCCTCCCCCTGCCTGCTCCCGCGAAGTTCAGCAGCCGCTTGATGACGGCCACCGAAGTCCTGGGCAGCATCGGCTGCACCGGCACTCTGCAATCGAGTGCGCCGGGCGCTAAGGGCTACGGCGTGGTGACGCTGGACCTCACCCGGGGCAACAAGGTAGGCAAAGCCCTCGCCGGGCAGGTGACGAACGGCATGGCCAGCAAGTCCTTCGAGGGCCGCGCTTGGATTTACACCGATCAGGCGACCACTTTGAGCGGCACTGTGGATTGCCAGAAACTGGTCGGCATCGGCATCGCTATCCCCGCCACCGTCAACGTCACCACCCAGGCGGGCTGGAACGTCCTGAAGGTCAGCGGCACGGGCAGCCTGTTCGGTGTGAACGCCAAGGTCGAAAACGGCACCAAGGAGCCCACAACCTGGCGCACCCTCGACGAACTGTAAGCCTCTGGCTTCTCTTTTGTTCCAGCTTCTCTCCTGCTCAGTGCGGGGGAGATTTTTTGCTGTCTGCCCCTGCCATCTCCCCCCTTTCTCCGCCAAAAGGCTGAAGGCAAGGCCGCCCCCGGCACGCTAGCCTGACCCTCATGTGCCTGCCTCTCCACCGACCACCCGCCCGCGTCTCTCGCTGGCGACGGCTGGGGGCAACACTGCTGACCGGGGCGACGCTCGCAGCGACGAACGCGGCGGCCAGCCCCGCGAGCGACCTCTACGCGGCGGCGACCAAAGCGGTGCGCGACAACTACCACGGCTGGTCCACCCAGAACTTCCGCTCGCTGGAGACGCAGTACGCCCGGCAACTCGCCCGCGCCTGTGAGCCGCAGGGCGAGGCGTGCAGCTACGACACGGGCCGCGCGGTGCTGAGCGAACTGCTCGCCGACTTCGGCGACGCCCACACCTACGTGCGTGACCCGGAGGGCGCCGCCCGCTACCGCGAAAGCGAGCAGGAGCGGGTCGTTCCGCGCACCGGCCTGCGCCTCGCGCGGGTGCAGGGCGGGCTGCTCGTCGCCTCGGTCGCGGCGGGCAGCCCCGCCGACCTGCTCGGCGTGCGCCGCTTCGACCTGATTACCCAGGTGAACGGTCAGCCGGTGGGAGGCCCGATTCCGACCGGGCAGGTCGCTCCCGCTGGTGACTTCGGCCCCAACGACTTCGCCCGACTGGAACGCACCGGACAGGCGATTGACCTCACCCTGCGCCGCGCTGGGGAAAGCGAGCAGACGGTGAAAGTGATCGGTTTGCCCATGCCCGCCAGCGACCGCCCGGCACCCGTCTGGGCCGGAGCCGAGGGCCGAGTCGCGGTCATCGACCTGCCGAGTTTTCTCTCGACCGATACTGCCGCCGCGTTTCTGGCGCAGGTGCGGCAGCTTCAGGCCGCCGGGGTCCGCAGCCTGATCGTGGACCTGCGCTTCAACGGCGGCGGCAACCTCCAGCAGTGCGTCGCCGCCGCCAGCATCTTCGGGCCGGTGGTCTACAACGCGAGCTACGCGGTCGGGGGATTTTCCTACAGCGGGCTCGACGGGCGCGAGGGCGCCTACCTCGACACCGTGTTCGCCAGCCCCTCGCGCCGGGTATGGAACGGTCCCGCCGCCGTCCTCATCGGCCCCGACACTGCGTCGTGCGCCGAGGTCTTCGCCTACTACGCCCAGAAAGGCGGCGCCCGGCTGGTGGGTGAAGCGACCAAAGGTGTCGCCAACAGCGGCGTGCTGCTGCGGAATCTGCCCGACGGAGGCCTCATCGCCGTCACAGTCTTTCGCGGCTACGCCAGCGGCGACGTGGCTCTGCCCGCCCGCCTCACCCCCGACGTGCCCGCGCCCCTCGACATTGACCTGCTGACGACCCAGGGGCGCGACACCGGGCTGGAAGCGGCGTTGATCGTCCTGGGGGAAGCGGTCACGTCGCCGCCGACGCTGACGACCTCGCCTTGACGAAGAAAGGCAAAAAGCGGGGGAAGATGAATTTGCATCATCTTCCCCCGAATTTGCTTTCTTCCAGCTCAGGTGCCCGCCAGCAGTCGCCAGATTTCCGGCGACGCCACCCAGCCGTACCACAGGTTAGGCAGCAGCCCCAGCACCACGATGCCGATCAGGCTCAGCGCCACCGCGACGTTGGTCGCCGGGCGCTGGCCGTGGGCGTACTCGCGGGCGGGGGTGCGGTCGGGCATGAACATCAGCATGGCGGGGCGCAGGTAGTACACCAGCGCGGCCACGCTGCTCAGCACGGCGAGAACGCTGATAAGGAGATACCCTGCCTGAAAGGCCACCTGAATCGCCAGATATTTGGCGAAAAAGCCCGCAAAGGGCGGCAGCCCAGCCAGCGAGGCGAGACAAAATGCCAGCGCCACCGCGTAGGCCGGGTGCCGGTAGTACAGGCCGCGCATGTCGTTGATGGTCAGCCCTTCCTCGGTGCGTTGCAGCGCGGCCACAACGGCGAGCGCGCCCACCGTCATCAGGGTGTAGACGAGCAGGTAATAGCCCAGCGCCGCGCCGCCCTGCGCGGTGTCGCCCAGCAAAGTCATAGCCAGGAAGCCGGTGTGCGCCACCGCCGAGTAAGCGAGCAGCCGCTTGAAGTTCTGTTGATAGAGCGCCGCCGCGTTGCCGATGACCAGCGTGAGCGCCACGAGGATTTGCAGCACCGAGTGCCACCCTGGCCCCGCCGCGAGCGCCCCGCCGAAGACCCGCAGCATCCCGGCGAAGGCGGCCACCTTGACCACCGTGCTCAGGAACAGCGACACCAGCGTGGGCGCCCCGCTGTACACGTCGGGCGTCCACTGGTGAAAAGGCACCAGCGCAATCTTGACGCCGAAGCCCGACAGCACCAGCAAGGTGCCGGTCACGAGAATGCCGATGTTCTGCGGGTCGAGCGCGCTCACCTGCTGCGCGATGCCCGCGTAGTTCAGCGTGCCGGTCGCGCCGTACAGGAAGGCTAGCCCGTAGATCAGGATGGCGCTGCCCACCGAGCCGAGCAGGAAATACTTCAGCCCCGCTTCCTGCGAGCGGCGCGAGTCCTGCAGGGTCGCCAGCACGTAGCTCGCCAGGCTCATGATTTCCAGCCCGATCAGCATCACGATCAGGTCGCCGGAAAAGGCGATCAGCAGGCAGCCGGTCACGGCGTACATCAGCAGGGCGTCAAATTCGGCAAAGCTCACGCGGGCGCGGTAGGCCGTGTCCAGCGACACCAGCAGGGTGAGCAGCGCCCCGAGCAGCACCGTGCCCCCCAGCAACAGCGCCGCCGGGTCGGCCCGCAGCGCCCCGGCGAAGGCCGAGCGCGGCACGTCCATCCCCGCCGCCCAGGGCGCTCCGCCCCACAACCAGACGAGGCTGGCACCGGAGGCGAGCACGAAGAGGATATTCAGCGCCGTCAGCGTCCGGCGCGGCAGCCAGAAGCCGCCCAGGGTGGACACGATGGCCCCGACCAGCACCAGCAACACCGGCAGCATGGGGGCGAGACTCACGTCAGGAAGGACCAGATTCATTTATTGCCCCCCTACGAGCGAGAGCGCCGCGCGCACCGCCGGTTGCATCAGGTTGAGCACCGGCGCCGAGTACACCCCGAAAAACAGCGCCGCAAGCAGCGGCAGCCCCAGCACCAGCCACTCGGTGCCGCGCAGGTCGGGCACCCGCACGGCGCCGAGCGGGCGGCCTTCCCAGAAGGTCTTCTGAAACGCGGTGAGCGCGTAGGCGGCGGCGGCAATCGTGGTCAGCCCCGCGATGAAGGTCAGCCAGGGACTCACCTGATAGGCGCCAAGCAGAATGGAGAATTCACCGACAAAGCCCGCCAGCCCCGGCACCGCGATGGAGGCGAACCACAGCGCGAGTGTGAGCCCGCCGAGCGCGCCCGCCTGGTTCATCACGCCGCCGACGCGGGTGTCGAGACTGCCGACGCGCTCCTGCAACATCCCCACCGCCATAAACAGCGCCCCGGTGTAGAGGTTCTGGAAGGCGAGCAGGTACATCGCGCCGATGACCGCCGTTTCGTTCATCGAAAACAGCCCCAGCGCCACGAAACCCATGTGCGAAAGCCCCGCGTAGGCGAGCAGCCGCTTCCAGTTCGTCTGCCCGAAGGCAATCCAGGCGGCGTAGAGCGCGGTGAAGGCCGCCAGCGCCATCAGCACCGGGCGCAGCTCCAGCGAAGCGTCGGGAAAGAGGGTGAGCCCGAAGACGAAAATCCCGTAGCCGCCCACCTTGTAGAGCGTGCCCATCACGTCGGGAATGCCGCTCTCGTGGTTTTGCTCGTGAAAGTCGGGCAGCCAGGCGTGCAGCGGCCACAGCGGCAGCTTGACCGCCATCGCCGCCAGGAAGCCGAGGTACAGCCAGGTCTGCGCGACGCCGCCCACCGGGTGCGCGAGCAGGTCGGGCAGCGCAAAGGTCGGGCTGCCGCCGAGCCACTTGTAGCCGATAAAGCTCAGCAGCATGAAGAGAGAGCCGAGCAGCGTGTACGCCGCGAACTTCACCAGCGCCCGCATCCGGTGCGGGCCACCGTACACCGCCAGCATCAGCAGCGAGGGAATCAGCGCCCACTCGAAAAAGACGTAGAAGAGAATCAGGTCACGCGCCGCGAAGATACCCAGCAGCCCGGTTTCCATCGCCAGCACCATCGCCAGCATCGGCCCCGGATTCGGCACCCGGCGCGCGGCGTACCACACCGCCATCAGGGTCATGAACGCCGTGACGAGCGCGAAGGCCAACCCCACCCCGTTCAGCTCCACGGCGTAGGTCACCCCCAGCGGCGGCACCCAGGGCAGCACACTCAGGCCCTCGCCCCCCAGCCGCCACAGCCACAGCCCGGCGCCCAGCGTCGCGGCGGCGAAAAACCCCGCGACCTCTTCGCGCCACTTCACCGGGGCCACCAGCACCAGCAGCGCCCCCAGCAGCGGCAAATACAGCATCAGATTCGTCATGCAGTGCCTCCGGCGGCAGCGGTCAGAAGAACGGACAAAACAGGCCGCATCACGTGCCCCCCCGGCCAATCATCTTCAGCGCCCAGTACCCGATAATCAGCGCGGTGCCCAGCACCATGCTCAGCGCGTAGGCGCGGACATATCCACTCTGCATCCGGGCAAACAGGGCGCCCGGCGCTCCCGCGTTGCGCGCGACCCCACTCAGCCCGGCGTCCACGCCCCGGTCCACCACGTCCAGCCCCCGCGCGATACCCCGGCTCGGCGCGGCAATCAGGCCGTTGTAGATGTTGTCCAGATACAGCGCCGCCGCACTCACACGCCCCAGCGGGCCGTTTGCCAGCATCCGGTGGCGGTGGTCCAGCCACGCCCAGCCCAGTCCCACCACGCCTGCCACCACCGCCAGCACGGTCAGCAGCCACTCGGCGTTCGCCGGGATGTGATGCAGTTGCTGCGGAATCGCCCGGCCCAGGTAGGTGTCGAAGGCGTGCTTAGGCAGCCCGAGCGAAGGCAGGAACGCCGGAATGTTGAGGAACCCGCCCAGCGTCGCCAGCGCCGCCAGCACGCCGAGCGGGAACCGCATCAGCCCGTCGGCCTCGTGCGGGTGCGCCACCTGGCCCCGGTACTCGCCGCGCCAGACGAGGAAGTACCAGCGGCCCATGTAAAAGGCCGTCAGCAGCGCCACGCCCAGCCCGATGACATACAGCCAGGGGCTCTGCGCCCACGCGGCCGCCAGAATCGCGTCCTTGGAAAAGAAGCCGCTCCAGATGGGAATGCCCGAAATGGCGAGCACGCCCATCAGCGCGGCGACGTGGGTAAACGGCATGAAGCGGCGCATCCCCCCCATCGCCCGCACGTCCTGCTCCTCGTGCAGCGCGTGGATGACGGCCCCGGCGCACAGGAACAGCAGCGCCTTGAAAAAAGCGTGGGTGAGCAGGTGAAACACGCCCGCCGAGTACGCCCCCAGCCCCACCGCCATAAACATGTAGCCGAGCTGCGAGACGGTGGAGTACGCCAGAATCTTCTTGATGTCGTGCTGGTTGAGCGCCGAGAGCGCGCCGTAGAGTGCCGTCAGTCCGCCGACCCAGGCGACCCAGTTGGACGCGACGGGGGCAAGTTCGTACAGAAAGTGGCTGCGGGTCACCAGGTACACGCCCGCCGTCACCATCGTCGCCGCGTGGATGAGCGCCGAGACCGGCGTCGGCCCCGCCATCGCGTCGGGCAGCCAGGTCGTCAGCGGCAACTGGCCCGATTTGCCCACCGCGCCGACGAGCAGGAAGAGGCAGGCGAGTTCGATGGCCGACTGCGCGACGCGGGTGCCCGCCGCTTGCCCCGCGAGTTCGGGAATGCTGAGCGTGCCGTAGAGCTTGTAGAGCAGGAACATCCCCAGCATGAAGCCGAGGTCGCCGATGCGGTTCATGATGAACGCCTTGCGCGCGGCGTTGGAGTTGGCGCGGCCTTCGCTGGTACTCGCGTCCCGCACATCTTTATCAGACGCTTCCGAGTTGCGGCCCGAGTGCCAGAAGCCGATGAGCAGGAAGCTCGCCACGCCCACGCCTTCCCAGCCGACGAACATCAGCGGGTAGGAGTCGGCGAGCACCAGAATCAGCATCATGGAGACGAAGAAGTTCAGGAACGCGAAAAAGCGCGTGAACTTGGCGTCGTGCGCCATGTAGCTCACCGAGTAGACGTGAATCAGAAAACCGATGCCGGTGATAATCAGCGTCATCAGCGACGAGAGGCGGTCCAGATAAAAGCCGACGCTGAGGTTGGCGTTCAGCGCCATGTTCGGCAGCCAGGGCCACAGCGTCTCGTGCGCGGCGGTGTCGCCCTGCCCGAGATACCGCATCACGGCGACGGCAAAGCTCAGCAGCACCATCACCGTCGCCAGCCAGCTGCCCGACTTGCCGGGGAAAGCACGCGGAAACAGCATCAGCAGCGCGAAACCCAGCAGCGGCAGCAGGGGAAGCAGATACAGCGGCATCAGCACTCAGCCCCTCAACTGCGCGAGGTCGTCCACGTTGGTGGTCTCACGTCCCCGGAAAATGGCGACGATGATCGCCAGCCCAATCGCCACCTCGGCGGCGGCCAGCGTCATCACGATAAACACGGCGGTCTGCCCCATCAGGTCGCCCCATGAGCGGGCGAAGGCCACCAGCGCGATGTTGGCGGCGTTGAGCATCAGCTCCACACTCAGGAAAATGAGAATCGCCGTGCGGCGGGTCATCACACCGATGAGGCCGAGCGCGAACAGGACGCCCGACAGCGCGAGGTAATACGAGGTCGGCACCATCTCAGGCACGCTCCTTGAGGGGTTCGGAATTCAGGGCGGGGGCGCTCTGCCCTTCGCGCCACGCACGCGGCGCCGGGGGCAGTTCGGCGCCCGTTTCATCAGTCACGCCGTCAGGCTGCGGCACCGGGCGCTGCACCAGCGTCACCGAGCCGACGATGGCGACGAGCAGCAGAATGCTCACCGCTTCAAACGGCAGCAGGAAGCGGGTGAGCAGCGTCTCGCCCACCGCGCCCGCCGCGCCGCCGCGCAGGGCCTGCACACTTTCGGCAAGCGGGCGGGGGTCCTGATACGTCAGCGCCAGCGTCACGAAACCGCCCGCGAGCAGCAGCGCAGCAATCGCCCCGAGCGGCCCCACGAAGGGCAGCGGGTCACGCGCCGTAATCGGCTGACTGGCCCCGAGCAGCATGATGACGAAGAGAAACAGCACCATGATGGCCCCGGCGTACACGATGACCTGGGTGGCCGCCAGAAACGAGGCGTTCATGGAGGCGAAGAGCCCCGCCACGCAGATCAGGGTGCCCACCAGCCCCAACGCGGCGTGCACGGCGTTTTTCGCCGCGACGGTCAGGATGCCCCCGGCAATGGCGAGGGCGCCGAGAAGGAGAAAGGCCAGCATCATGGGTACTCCACTCCTTCGAGCTCGGCGCGCGGGCCGCCCTCCACCTGAAAGCCGAGGCGCACGGGCCGCCCGGCACTCAGCGCCTCGCGCCGTTGCGGGCGGCTGCCGGTGACGCCGACGAGCATGTCCTCCTTGCCGTACACGAAGTCGCGCGAGCGGTAATCGGCCATCTCGAACTCGTTGCCGAGCACCACCGCGCCGGTCGGGCAGGCTTCCTCGCACAGGCCGCAGAAAATGCAGCGCAGCATGTTGATTTCGTACACCTTCGCGTAGCGCTCGCCGGGGCTGACCGGGTCACGCGGGTCGTTCTCGGCGGCTTCCACGTAGATGGCGTAGGCGGGGCAGGCGGCGGCGCACAGCGAGCAGCCGATGCACTTTTCCAGCCCGGTGTCGGGGTGCCGGGTCAGGACGTGGCGGCCCCGAAAGCGCGGTTGCAGGGTGGCCCGCTGCTCGGGGTAACTGACGGTCAGCGGCTTTTGAAACAGCTTGCCGAGGGTCACGCCCATGCCTTTGGCGATGTCAAGGACGCCCATATGCGCCTCCTTTGTCGGCAGGTTGAAGGGTTTCCAGAGGTTTGGGGGTCTGAGGGTCTAAGAGTCTGAGGGTCGAACCGTCAAAAGGTCTAAAGGCAAAGGAGGCAGCAGGCCTTAGACCTTTAGACCTTTTGACCCTTAGACGGCGAGCAAAGCGAGCACCGTGCCCCATCAGTCGCCTCCCAGCGGGCGGCCCGGCACTCGTTTTTCCTCGTTGCGCAGGGCAGGCGAGTTCCACAGCCCGCGCACCGCGTCGCTGGCGGCAAAGAGGATGAGCAGCAGCAGCAAGCTGACCGCGCCGAGCAGCCACAGCCGGGGAATGCCGAACAGCCCCTCGGCGGGCACGAAGGCGAGCACCGCCGCCACCACCAGCGTGTTGACGAGCGCGAGCGGCAGCGTCAGCTTCCAGCCCAGGCGCATGAGCTGGTCGTAGCGCAGGCGGGGCAGCGTGGCGCGCACCCAGATGAACAGAAACATGAAAAAGGCGATTTTGGCGATCAGCCACACCAGCGGCCACGAGCTGATGCCGGGAATGAGCGGCTCTAGAAAGGTCGGCCCCCGGTAGCCGCCGAAAAACAGCGTGCTCATCAGCGCCGAGGCGGTCATGATGTTGACGTATTCCGCCATCTGAAAGAGCGCCCACTTGATGGACGAATACTCGGTGAGGTAGCCGGCCACCAGTTCCTGCTCGGCTTCCGGCAGGTCGAACGGGGTGCGGTTGACTTCGGCAAAGCTGCTCACCATAAACAGCGCGAAGGCGAACACCTGAAAAAGAATCAGCCAGCCGTGCCCGCGCGGGCCCGCTTGCCACTCCACGATGTCCAGAAAGTTGGTGCTCCCCACCAGCATCAGCAGGCCGAGCACGCTCAGGCCCATGCCGAGTTCGTAGGAAATCATTTGCGCCGAGGAGCGCAGCGAGCCCAGCATCGGGTACTTGGACCCCGATGCCCAGCCGCCGAGAAAGATGCCGTAGACGCCCATCGAGGTCAGTGCCAGCAGCGCCAGAATCCCGGCGTCGAGGTTGTAGACCCAGGGATCGGTCCCGAAGAGACTCCCAGGAGGCCCTGCCGGAATGCCCCCGAAGGCGGTGAGCGCCATGCCGATGGCAAGAATCGGCGCGAGGGTATACACCAGCTTGTCGGCCAGCGTGACGGTCACGTCCTCCTTGAAAATGCTCTTGATGGCGTCGGCGAGCGGTTGCAAGAGGCCCATTGGCCCCACCCGGTTCGGTCCGGGGCGCAGCTGAATGCGGCCCAGCAACCGGCGCTCGATGAGGGTCATGTACGCGAAGGCGGTGAGCAGCGCGAGGGCGACCAGCACGGCCTTGAGCAGCGTAATCAGCAGCGCGGAAAGCCAATCGGGCATCAGTCGTCACCTCCGGTGGGGGCGGCGGCAGAGAGCGGCGCTGCCCAGCTTGCTTGCCCGCGCCCCAGGTCTGGCTGCTCGCTCGCCTGCGGTGCGGGGCGCATGCGGGGTTTCCAGAGCTGCGGCGTGTACGGCACGCCCACGGGCGCGGCGGCGCGGTTCACGTTCAGGTTGAGTGCTCCTTGCGGCGGCAGCGTGTCCACCCGCAAGCCCAGCCGCTCCTGCAAAGCCGCCTGGGCCGACTTCAGCCCGCGCACCTGGGGCCGCACGCCCAGCGCCTCGGCGAGCGCGGTGAGGGTGCGAATCAGGTCGGCGCCTTCCCCGGCGCTCAGCGCGGCCTGCTCCAGCGCGAGGAAGCGGCCTTCGAGGTTGACGGTGGTGCCGCGCTTTTCATAGTTCGTCACGGCGGGCAACACCACATCGGCTTGCTGCGCCGTCTCGGTGAGGTGGGTGTCGTGGACGACGGTAAAGCCGCGCGGCAAGCTCAGCAGCCCCTGGCCCACCGGGTCGAGGCGGCTGAGGAAGGCGGCGGGAGCGTCGGTCAGGCCCGCGTACCCAGCGGCTCCGCTGCGCGGCAGCAGGTTCAGTGCGGCCAGCCCGGTGCTGTTGGCTGCGGCGGCTACGGCCAGCACCTTTGCTCCGGTGCGGTTCGCCAGTTCGCTCACCTGCGCGGCCAGGCCATCAGTCCCGCTGCCCAGCACGTCGGCACCCAGTACGTCAGCGCCCAGGATGACCACCGGCTTTTCGGCCTCCTCCAGCAGCTTCAGTGCCGCCCGCAGCTCGTCGGTGTCAGGCCGCAACAGCCGGGCGACAGCGTTGTGGCCGTTGGACGCGGCCTGAATCCCGGCGTGGCGCCAGATGGACGACTCGCGCCCGATAACGGCCAGCTTTTCGGGCTTGCGGGCGGGGCGTTCCACCAGCCGCAGGTCGGCAATCGCGGTGCCGTGGTCAAACTCGGTGGGCAGGATGCCGCCGCGCAGGGCTTCCAGAATCCGCAGTTCCAGCACCGGGGCTTCCTCGCCGAGGTCGGCACCGATGACCACCAGCGCGTCGGCCTGCGCCACGTCGGTCAGGGTTGCGGCAGGCGCGGTGAGCTGCACCGGATGGCGCGGCCAGTGGTCCACGTTGCCTGCGCCGAGCTGCGCGGCGAAGCGTTCGAGCGCCATGCCTTCTTCCAGGGTGGAATCGGCGGCGATGAAGAGGCCGAGCTGCGACGGGTGAATACCGCTCAGGCCGCGCCGCATGGCTGCAATCGCTTCGTCCCAGTCGGCCTCGCGCAGTCTGCCGTTCTCACGAATGAGTGGACGGGTCAGGCGGCCTTCACTGGCGAAAGTGTGCCCGAAGCGCCCGGCGTCGCACAGCCAGATTTCGTTCACGTCGCGGTTTTCGCGGCCCACGATACGCTCCAGCCGGCCATTGCGGGCGTCCACCGTGATGGCGCAGCCCACCGGGCACAGCGTGCAGGTCGTCGGCGTGTGGTCGTATTCCCAGTTGCGGCCCCGGAAGCGCGCCACGTTGTCGAGCAGCGCCCCGACCGGGCAAATGTCGGTGATGTTGCCCGAAAAGCCGGTGGGCAGCCCGCCTTCCTGAGTGTCGATGAAGGTGTGCCCGCCGCGCTCGATAAAGTCCAGAACCTCCTGCCCCGGCACTTCCTCGAAGTAGCGCACGCAGCGTTTGCAGTGGATGCAGCGCTCCTGGTCCAGAATCACGAAGTCCGAAAGCGGGTAGTGCTTGTCGGCGTGGCGACGGTCAAACCCGAAGCGGCTCGCGCCGTAGCCGTACTCGAAGGCCCGGTCCTGCAACTCGCAGGCGCCGCCCTTGTCGCAGGTCGGGCAGTCGAGCGGGTGGTTGAGCAGGGTAAATTCCATCATCCCTGCCTGCGACTTGGCGACCACTTCACTCGTCGCGGCGGTCTTGATGTGCATCCCCTCGGTCGCCTGCATGGTGCAGGCCGCCATCGGCTTGGGGAACCAGAAAATCTTGACCTCGCCCTGCTCATCGAGTTCAAAATTCCCGTCTTTGCCCTTGCGCGGGCTGCCCGACTCCACCAGGCACATCCGGCAGGCCCCGACCGGCGAGAGGTACGAGTGGGCGCAGAAATACGGCACGTCGCGCCCGGCGGCGAACACGGCGTCGATGCCGGAAGTGCCGGCGGGAAGGTCGAGGGGGACGCCGTCTACGGTGACTTTCATGGGGCGCCTCCTTGAGTGGCACGTCTGAGGGTCTGAGGGGCCAAGGGTCCGAGGAAGTCGCGGGCCAACTCTCTTAGACCCTTAGACTCTTCGACCTTTAAACCGCGAGCAACGCGAGCCATCATGCGTCCCTCCAGCGCCCCGCGAGCTCGCGCGGCACCTCTCCGCGCTCCGCCGCGTCGTATTCCTCGCGGAACAGCCGGATGGAACTCAGGACCGGCCCCAGACAGGCGTCGGCCAGGGCGCAGAAGCTTCTGCCGCCGATGTTGTCGGCCATGTCCAGAATGAGATTGGTGTCGCCGGGTTGCCCGTGCCCGCGAGCGAGTTTTTCGTACATGCGAACCATCCAGCCCGAAATCCCTTCGCGGCAGGGCGTGCATTTGCCGCACGACTCGTGGCCGTAAAAGCGCACCGCGTTCCAGGTCGTGTCCACGATGGACGCCGCCGCCGGAATCAGGGTGACGCCCCCGGTCCCCAGGCTGCTGCCCGCCGCCGCCAGCGACTCGTAGTCCATCGGCGTGTCGAGGATGTCTTCGCTCCACTTCAGGAGTTGGCAGGAAATCCCGCCGGGGATAATCGCCTTGATGTCCTCGGTGGGGCCACCCGCCCAGTCGTAGATGAGTTCGCGAAACGGCGTGCCGAGCGGCAGTTCGTACACGCCGGGCCGGGCGACGGGGCCGGAAATCTGAAAGAGTTTCATGCCCTTGGACTTCTCGGTGCCCATGCCCGCGTGCCAGTCGGCGCCGTACTTGAGGATGTGCGTCGCGGCGCAAAAGGTCTCGACGTTGTTGATGGTGGTCGGCAGCCCGTAAAGCCCGGCGGCGGCGGGAAAGGGCGGCTTGAGGCGCGGATTGGCCCGCAGACCTTCCAGCGAGTTCATCAGCGCGGTTTCCTCGCCGCAGATGTAGGCGCCCGCGCCCCGGTGAACTTGCAGGTCGAAGTCGAAGCCGCTGCCCAGAATGTCCTTGCCGAGCAGTCCCGCCGCCCGCGCCTCGTGAATGGCAGCCCAGAGGCGCTCGGCGGCCAGCACATACTCGCCGCGAATGTAGATGTACCCCCGGCTCGCCCGCATCGCGTATCCGCCGATGAGCATCCCTTCGATGAGCTGGTGCGGGTCTTCCGACATCAGGTAGCGGTCCTTGAAGGTGCCCGGCTCGGACTCGTCGGCGTTGCAGATGATGAGGTGCGGTTTGCCGTCGTTGAGCGGCATGAACGACCATTTCAGGCCAGTGGCGAAGCCCGCGCCGCCGCGTCCGCGCAGGCCGGATTTCTTGACCTCCTCAATCACGGCGTCGGGACCGAGCGCAAAGGCCCGGCGCACGCCCTGGTAGCCTCCGCCCCGCTGGTAGGTGTCCAGCGTCCAGCTTCGTGGCTGCCCCACCTGCGCGTAGAGCGTGGGCGCAAAGCGGTGGTCGAGCGCACTGGTGATCGGTTTTTCGGCGGTGGGCGCGGTCACGGAGCACCTCCGCTGGCAGCGGTCAAGGGGGTCAGGTCGCGCACCGAGCCGCCGACCGTGGTGCCCTTGGCGGTGCTTTGCCGTCCGTCTGCGCCCACCGGCACGGGCACCGGGTGGTCGGTCGCGGGTTTCTGGTCGGCCTGGAGCGCCGCCAACAGCTCGGCGAGCCGCGCCGGGCCGACGCGCTCGTAAAAGCCCTCGTCGTTGAGCTGGAGGACGGGCGCGGTGCCGCAACTGCCGAGGCATTCCACCTTCTGCACGCTGAAGCGGCCATCCGGCGTCACCTCACCGGGCTGTACGTCCAGCCGCGTGACGAGTTCGTCCCACAGCGCATCGGACCCGGCAAGCGCGCACATCAGCGTGCTGCACACCTGGAGGTGATACCGGCCCGTCGGCACCGTGTGGTAGGTGGAATAAAAGCTCATCACCGAGCGAACTTCCGTGGCGGTGGTGCCGCACAGTTCGGCGATTTCAGCCAGGCGCGGCGCCGCCACGAAGCCCTCGGCGTCTTGCACCTCACGCAGCAGCGGCATCAGCGCGGAACGCCTTCCCTGCGGCGTGTCCGGATACCGCGAAAAAATCTCGGCTACGAGGGGTGTTTTGTCTGCGAAGTAAGACAAGAGTTGCCTCCCGAAGAAAGTCGGTACAGATAAGAAAAGGTCAGCAGCAAAGGGCTCAGCGCCACGGCCAGAAAGGGCAGCTGATGGCCGAATTTCTCGCTCAGCGCCGGCCACAGCTCCTGCTCCGTCAAGGTGAGGCTGTCCCAGGGCAGCAGCGTGGTCATGGCTCCCAGCACGCCGCACCACAGCCCGGCCCGCAGCCACGGACTCAGCGACAGTTCGCCCCGCCAGCGCCGAAAAATGGCCGTCAGCAACGCGGCCCAGCCGACGACGCCCGCCAGGATGCACACGCTCACGAGGACCAGGCCCCAGCTCTCGCGCAAGTCGGTCAGCGCCAGCACGCCGAGAGTGCCACTGAACACGAGACCCAGCAGGGTGATCGGCGAGAGCAGCAGCGCCGGAACGAGGCCGAACACGATGTCGGCTGCCCGGCTCGCGGGCATGACCGGCGGTTTCGTGCAGCAGGGCGCACTCACCGGTCTACATCCCCCAGCACCGGGTCAATGGTCGCCAGGATGGTAATCAGGTCGGCAAACTGCACGCCTACGCAGGCGTATTCCAGCGCTTGCAGGTTGACGAAACTCGGCGCCCGAATCTTGACGCGGTAGGGCATGGAGCCGCCATCGGAGATGACGTAGTACCCGACCTCGCCGCGCGCCGACTCGATGGGCACGTACGCCTCGCCGAGCGGCGGGTGAAAGCCCTCGGTCACGAGTTTGAAGTGGTGAATGACCGCTTCCATGCTCGTTTCGAGTTCGTGGCGTGGCGGCAGGCTGATTTTGCGGTTGGGGTCTTTGATCGGTCCTGGCCGCAGCTTTTGCAAACCCTGACGAATGATTTTGATGCTCTCGCTGAACTCGAGCAGCCGCATATTGAAGCGGGCGAGCGAGTCGCCGTCGGGGCTGGAAATCACGTTGAAGTCGTAGTCTTCGAAGCCGCAGTAAGGATGGTCCTTGCGGTTGTCGAGCGGCACGCCCGAGGCCCGCAGGTTCGGCCCGGTCAGGCCGAGGTCGAGCGCGGCGTCGGCAGGAATCACGCCCACGCCCTTCGCCCGGTCCAGAAAAATCGGGTTGGCGGCAAAGAGGGTGGTGTACTCCTCCACGCCGCGTTCCATCTGGTTCAGGAAGGCCTCCACCCGCGCGGTCCAGCCCTCCGGCAGGTCGCGGGCGAGGCCACCGACGCGGAAGTAGCCCTGGTTCATGCGGTAGCCGCAGACCGCCTCAAAGAGGTCCTGGCACGCTTCTTTCTCGCGGAAGGCATAGAAAAAAGGCGTCAGTGCCCCGAGGTCGAGGAGGCCGGTTCCCACGAACACGAGGTGGCTGTGAATGCGCCCGAGTTCATGCAAAATCACCCGCACCACGTTCGCCCGCTCCGGCACCTCGGCGCCCAGCAGCTTTTCCACGCTCAGCACGTAGGCGAGTTCGTGCGAGAAGGAGTGCAGGTAGTCGGTGCGCGGCGCGTAGGTGACGTTTTGCTGGTAGGTGCGGTGCTCCATCGTCTTTTCGAAGCCGGTGTGGAGGTAGCCCATGTGCGGTTCCACGCGGGTCACGTACTCGCCGTCCATGTCCACCACCAGCCGCAGCACGCCGTGGGTGGACGGGTGCTGCGGGCCGACGTTGAGCGACATCAGCTCGGTGTGGAGCAGGGCGCCGGCTTCGGGCTGAAGTTCTGCCGTCATTTCGGTCCCCCTTCCGGCAACAGCGGCGGCACGATGTCCTCCCGGCGCCGTTCGCCCCGGCGCATTTCGCCCCGGTAGCCGGTCAGCCCGCGCTGCTGCCCGCTCAGGCCCGCGCGGAAGGCAGCGGGGTCAAGAAAGCGGCCCTCGCGGAACAGCGTCGGCGTTTCCCCCAGCGGAAAGTCCTTGCGCAGTGGATGGCCTTCGAGGTCGTCGGGCGTCAGTACCTTGCGGAGGTCGGGGTGTCCGGTAAATTCGATGCCGAGCAGGTCGTACACCTCGCGCTCCAGATAGTTGGCGGCCTTCCAGATGGGAAAAAGGCTGTCCACTGCCTCGCCCTCCGAGAGCCACACCCGCAGAAACAGCCGGCGGTGGTCGCGGGGGTGCGCCACGCTGTAGAGCACCGCGAACGGCTGGGGCCGGGGCGCCGTATAGCGCGAGTAATCCACCCCGATGACGTCAAGCAGCATGAACCCGCGTGCCCGCAGTTGCTGCGCGGTGTGCAGGAGCTCCCCGGCCTCCACGGCGGCGGTCGGTTGCAGGCCCTCTTCGGCACTCAAACCGAGTTCGGCGAGCAGCGGCGCCACGTCGCGGCTTTCGGCGAGGCGGCGAGTCGAGCGGGCGGCAGTGTCCCTGAGATTGGTTTCCGGCAGACCAGCATCCGGCGCTGTCATCGCAGCTCCCGGGTCCAGGCGTCCACCATCGGCAGTTGCTGCCCGAGCTGATCGAAGGCCTCGCCGCGCACCTTTTTCTGGAGCTGCATCACGGCGTAGATCAGCGCCTCGGGGCGGGGCGGGCAGCCGGGCACGAAAATGTCCACCGGCACCACGCTGTCCACGTTCTGCACCACGGCGTAGTTGTTGAACATGCCGCCCGAGCTCGCGCACGCGCCCATGCTGATGACCCACTTGGGGTCGGGCATCTGGTCGTACACCCGGCGCATGACCGGGGCCATTTTCTTGCTCAGGCGTCCGGCGACAATCATCACGTCGGCCTGCCGGGGAGAGGCGCGAAAGACCTCGGACCCGAAGCGGCTCATGTCGTTGCGGGCGTTGGTGGAGCTCATCATCTCGATGGCGCAGCACGCCAGCCCGAAGGTCGCCGGCCACAGGCTGTTGCTGCGGCCCCACGCCACCAGTTTTTCCAGGCTGGAAAACAGCACGCCCTCGGATTCGAGCTCCTGCCAGTCGCGGTCGATGAGTTCTTTCAGGGGCATGGGGGGGCCTCCCTTTGGGCGAAAGGTCTAAGGGTCCGAGGGTCTAAACGTCTGAGCCTTAGACCCTTAGACTTTTCGACTCTCAGACAGCGAGCACCGCGAGCCATCAAGCCCATTCCAGCACCTTCTTTTTCAGCACGTAGACATAACCCACGAGCAGAAGCAGCACGAAGGTGAGGGCCTCGAAAAAGGCGAACTGCGGCAGCTTCTGGTAGGCCACCGCCAGCGGGTAGAAAAAGGCCGTTTCGATGTCGAAGACGATAAACAGCATGGCGACGAGGTAAAAGTGCACCGGAAAGCGCTGCCCGGTGCCCACGCCGCCGCGTTCGGGGTCGTTGCCCGATTCGTAGGCCATCAACTTGGTGCGGGTCGCCTTTTTGGGGCCGAGCAGCCCGCTCACCACGATAGCCAGAATGCCGATGCCGATGCCCACCAGCAACATGATCAGAAAATTGGCGTACTGTACGATGGTTTTCCTCCCTCCTGACTCCAGCCTTTCCCGCTCCTGGCTCAGCTCGTGAAAAGAGGCACGAACGACTGCAAAAAAAGAGAGTCTGTCTGGTGTCAGCCTGATTTGTAGAACACTCATGTTCTAGCACGGACAGCGGCGCGGGACGCCCGGAGGACGGCAAAAGTGAGGACAGCAAAACGCCGCCAGCCCGAACAGGCCAGCGGCGGAGAAGGTAGGACTCAGAAAAAGCGGCTCACGTCACGTACCACCACGAACAGGGTCAGCAACATCACGAAGGCGAAGCCCCCGAGGTTGATGGCCTGCTCCTGCTGAAAGCTCAGCGGACGGCCTCGCAGCGCGCTCACCAGGACGAGCAGGATGCGCCCGCCGTCCAGCCCCGGAATGGGAATCAGGTTGAAAAAGGCGAGCGAGAGGTTGAGCAGCGTCGCCACCTGCACCAGTGCCCAGGGGCTGAGCGCGGCGGCGCGGCTGATGACCTCGGCGGTGCCGATGGGACCGCTCACGTTCTGGTCCTGCGAGATGTCGAGCGTAAAGAACTTTTTGAAAAGGCCGGTAAACGCCCCCACGAGCTGCGGCACCGCCCGCACGGTCGTATCCACCGAAGTCACGAACGCCTGCCCCACGCCGACCTGCCGCACGTCGGGGCCATAGCGGATGCCGAGCAGTTGACGCTGACCGTTCACGGTGGGCTGCCAGTCGAAGGCGACCTGCCGGGTCTGAACCGGTTGCCCCTGCTCGGCCCGTTCCACCGTGAAGGTGTGACGCCCAGCCTGCGCCAGCGCGTCGCGCACGCCCTCGTAACCGGCGGCCTCCTGGCCCCCCACCCGGCGGGTTTCGGGGATGTCCTGGCCGTCAATGGCGGTAATCACGTCCCCGGCGCGCAGCCCCAGTGCCTGTGCCCGCGATCCCGTTTCCACACTCTCGATGCGGGCGCGGTCGAGCGCCGGAATGCCCTGCGACGTGAAGCTCACGGTCATCAGCCCCAGCGTGAGCAGCAGGTTGGTCAGCGGCCCGGCGAGCAGCACCGCGATTTTGCCCCAGGCCGGAAGCGCCGCGAAGCCCCGTGTGGGGAGGCGCCACTGGCCGTCGGCGTCCTCCACGGGCGCCATGCCGTCGATTTCCACATACCCGCCGATGGGCAGCAGCGACACCCGCCACTCGGTGCCGCGCCAGAGCTTCTTGAACAGCACCGGCCCCATGCCCACCGAGAACGAATTGACCCGCACGCCCTGGGCGCGGGCGAGCCCGTAGTGCGCCAGTTCGTGCAGAAAGACCGAGACGCCGAAGATGATGGCCGTCCACAGCAACCCCAGCGGCGTCAGTGCGGCGGCCATGCCTTGCAGGACATTCACGCGCCCACCCCGGCGCCGCCGACCCCGTAGGCACAGAGTTCCTGCGCTCTGGCGCGTGCCCAGGCGTCCGTCTCCGTCAGGCTGTCCCAGGTGAGGGCGCCGCCGGGCGTCTCGTCCAGCACCCTTTCAATCAGCTGGGGAATGTCCAGAAAGCCGATGCGCCCGTGCAGGAAAGCGTCCACCGCCACCTCGTCCGCCGCGTTGAGCGCCACTGGCAGGAGTCCGCCCGCCTCACCCGCCCGGTAAGCGAGCGCGAGGCAGGGAAAGCGCGTCAGGTCCGGTGCCCGGAATTCCCACTGCCCCAGCAGCGGCCAGCCGAGATGCTCCCCGACCTCTTCCCCACGCCGCGCCCCGCGCACGTCGCCGGGGTGTTGCATCCCGCTCGGCGCGGCGTCGATGGCGTAGGCAATCGGCAGGCGCATGTCCGCTGGGCCGAACTGCGCTTTCAGGCTGCCGTCGCGCAATCGCACCGCCGCGTGAACGATGCTCTGCGGATGAACGACCACGCCCACCTGCGAGAGCGGCAGGCCGTAGAGGCTGGCACACTCCATGACTTCCAGGCCCTTGTTCATCAGGGTGGCCGAGTCGATGGTCACTTTGGGCCCCATGCTCCACGACGGATGCTTCAGCGCCTGCTCAGGCGTGACCGCGCTCAGGTCGGCGGGGCCATCCCGAAACGGCCCGCCCGATGCCGTGAGAATCAACTCGGCCACGTCCCCCATATCCTCGCCGGTCAGGCACTGGTAGACCCCGGTGTGCTCGGAATCTACCGGCACCACCCGGCCCCCACCCGCTGCCGCCGCTTCCCACATCAAGTGGGCCGACGTGACCATCGCTTCCTTCGTCGCCAGTGCCACCGCCTGCCCGGCTTCGAGTGCGGCGCGGGTGGGGGGCAAACCAATCAGGCCGCTCATGGCGTTGACAACCACATCGGCCTGTGCCACCGCTGCTTCGGAGGGGTCGGCAATCACGCGCACTCCGCTCAGCCGTTCTCTCGCCTCGGCCAGAATGGACCCGTCCACGCTGACCAGGGCGGGCCGGAACTCGCGCACCTGCTCGGCGAGCAAGTCCAGATTGCGTCCGGCGGCGAGCGTGCCCACCGTATACCCGCGCTGCCGCGCCACGTCCAGTGTTTGCGTGCCGATGCTGCCTGTACTGCCCAGAACGGTGAGTCTCACGCCCGACATGGTACGTGGGCCCGCTCGCTCGGAAGGTGGGACGACGGGGAAAGAGCAGTCAATTTTCATATAAAATTGAATCTATGACATGACCTAAGAAAACCGGCCTTCTCTTCAGGCCGGCTTCCATGCAGAGCGCTCAATTCGTGAACGCGCTGATATTCAGGAAAAAATAGGTTGCGGGCACAGCGAACATCAGGCTGTCGAGGCGGTCTAGAAATCCACCGTGCCCCGGCAGACTGTTCCCGCTGTCTTTAGTCCGCAGGGCCCGCTTGATGAGGCTTTCGGACAGGTCGCCGAGTTGCGAGGCGCTGGCGACCAGCACCGAGTACAGGAACGCTTGCAGCGGGGTCCAGATGCCCGCGAGCTGACTGACGACCAGCACGACCACGAAGCCGAAGGCCAGCCCGCCGATGGCCCCTTCCACCGTCTTGCCGGGGCTGACCTCGGGGGCGAGTTTGCGGCGCCCGAAAAAGTGCCCGGCGAAAAAGCCCCCGATGTCGGCGGCGAAAGTTGCCAGCAACGGCAGGGCAAAGTACAGCAGGCCCTGTTGTCCGTCGGGCGAGTAGCGCAGCAGCATGAAATAGCCCAGCAGCCAGGGGATGTAAAGCAGCCCGAACAGCGAGTACACAACCCTTTCAAGGGGGCGCTCGCCGGGGCGAATGACTTCCAGCACCAGCAACGTGCCCACGGCGATGGTCAGCACGACCTCGCGCCACGAGCCGCCGGGCCAGGGGGCGTATTCGCTGAACATCGGCAGACTTGCCACAATCAGCGCGGTGCCGAAGACGCCCAGGCTCAGGCGCCGCACGTCGAGATCGTTGCGGTCGAGCATGCGGAAATACTCGCTGAGGCCGAAAAACGACACGGCGATCAGCGCGGGCAGCATGGCCCACCAGCCGATCCAGACCAGGGCACTTACGATCAGAAAACCGATCACGCTGGTCAGCACGCGGGTGCTCAGGGTCTCCACGGCGGCCTCCCCGCAGGGCACCCGGCCGGCATTGCCCGCGCTGCTCGCCGCACCATCAACCTAGGATTTCCTGCTCTTTCTTCTGGAACACCGACTCCACGCGGGCGACGTACTCGTCGGTGATCTTCTGCACGTCGGCTTCACCGCGCTTGATTTCGTCTTCGCCGAGGCCCTCGACCTTCTTCACTTCGTCGAGCGCGTGCTTCCGCAGGTTCCGCACGGCGATGCGGGCGTCCTCGGCGTAGTTCTTGGCGTTCTTGACGAGGTCCTTGCGGCGCTCCTCGGTGAGCATGGGCAGCGAGATGAAAATGGTGTCGCCCTTGTTGTTGGGGTTCAGGCCGAGGTCCGAGTCGCGGATCGCCTTTTCGATGGGGTTGAGCGCCCCCCGGTCCCAGGGCGTGATGACCAGCGTGCGGGGGTCGGGCGTGGTGATGCTCGCCACCTGATCGATCGGCATCTGCGAGCCGTAGTAGTCCACCACGATCTTTTTCAGGATGCCGGGGTTGGCGCGGCCGGTCCGCAGCACGCTGAGGTTGTTCTCGAAAGCCTCGATCGCCTTGTTCATCTTTTCGCGGGTATCGGCCTGGATGGATTTCATGTCTGCCATGACGAAGTCTCCTTGCAGGGAAAGGGTGGGGAAACGAAGGGGGAAGCACCCAGAGTGTAAAGCAGGGGCGGGCCGCGCCTCAGCCCCGGCTCTGAATCAGCGTGCCGACGCGCTCGCCGCGCAGCAGCCGGGCGAGGTTGCCTTCCTCGAAGATGTCGAACACCACGATGGGCAGGCCCTTGTCCATGCACAGGGTGAGGGCGGTGGCGTCCATCACTTCCAGCCGTTGCTCCACCACGTCCATGTGGGTGAGCTGCTCGTAGCGCTTGGCATCCGGGTTCTTGCGCGGGTCGGAGTCGTACACGCCGTCCACCGCATTTTTCGCCATCAGCACCACGTCGGCGCCGATTTCCAGCGCACGCAGGGTCGAGGTCGTGTCGGTGGTGAAAAAGGGCGCGCCGTTGCCGCCGCCGAAAATCACCACGCGGCCCTTTTCGAGGTGACGCATGGCGCGGCGGCGGATGTACGGCTCGGCCACCTGCTGCATGTGAATGGCGCTCATGATGCGGGTCGGCTTGCCGGCGGCTTCCATCGCGTCTTGCAGGGCCATCGCGTTCATGACGGTGCCGAGCATCCCGATGTAGTCGGCGGTGGCCGGGTCCATGCCCTGGCCGTTGCGCGCGCCGCGCCACAGGTTGCCGCCGCCGATGACCACGGCCAGTTCGACCTCGGTGCCGTCCAGCGCCCCGATGATGCGACGGGCCAGCTCGGCGGTGGTCTCCGGGCTGATGCCGAAGCCGTTGTCGCCTGCCAGGAACTCGCCCGACAGCTTGAGCAGAACTCGTTTGAACATATCTGGTTCTCTCCTTTTCAGCAAAACTCCGGCCAGTCCCGCCAGGGGGCCGCCGGAGCTGTCAGGCGCGCGGGCCCGAAAAAGGGGGGAACTCGTCCCCCTTTTGTGCTTACGCGCCGATTTCGAAACGGACGAATTTGTTGACCGAGGCGTCACCGAGGTACTTGGCGACAGTCAGGGAGTTGTCCTTGACGAAGGTCTGCTCGGGCAGCACGCGCTCCTGGTAGAACTTGCCGATCTGACCCTCGACGATCTTCTCGACGATCTGCTGCGGCTTGCCTTCGGCGAGCGCCTTGTTGGTCAGGATTTCGCGCTCTTTTTCGATGTCGCCCGACTCCACTTCGTCGCGGGTCAGGAACTGGGGACGCTCGGCGGCCACGTGCAGCGCCACGTCCTTGGCCTTGGCTTCGTCACCGCCCGCGAGGTCGACCAGGACGCCGATCTTGCCGTTGGAGTGGACGTAGCCCGCCACCTGCTGACCTTCGAGATAGGCCACGCGGTTCAGGACGATGTTTTCGCCGATCTTGCCGGCGGTCGCGGCGACCATGTTCCCCACGGTTTCGCCGTCCACGGTGAAGTTCTTGAACTCTTCCACGTCGTTGGTCTTGGCCTGGAGCGCAGCCTGGGCGAGCTTCTCGACGGTGGCCTGGAAGTCGGCGTTGCGGGCCACGAAGTCGGTTTCGCTGTTCACTTCAACCATGGCGGCGCGGTTGCCGTCCACGGCGAAGCGCACGATGCCTTCCTTGGCTTCGCGGTCACCCTTCTTGACAGCCTTGGCGATGCCGCGTTCGCGCAGCAGGGCAATGGCCTTGTCTTCGTTGCCCTCGGCGTCGGCCAGGGCCTTTTTCACGTCCATCATGCCCGCGCCGGTCATTTCGCGCAGCTTCTTGATCGATTCCATCATGTTCCGTACCTCCGGGAAGTGGGATAGGTCCTTATAAATGGGGGGCGTTCGCCCGGTGTCAGACGCGCCCCCCGAAACCAGCTGAGTCGCGCTTAGCTGCGGCCCTGGCTGCTGGTGAGCTGCGCAGTGTCGCCTTCGGTGCCCTGCTCGGCGGCCTGGGCTTCGTCGCTCTGCTCTTCGACGGGGCCTGCGCTCACGTCTTCGTGCCCGCCACGCGCTTCGACCAGCAGGTCGCCGACGCGGTGGGTGATGAGCTGAATGCTGCGGATGGCGTCGTCGTTGCCGGGCACGATGTAGTCGATGACGTCCGGGTCAGAGTCGGTGTCGGCCAGCGCGATGACGGGAATCCCGAGCTTGTTGGCTTCCTGCACGGCGATGACTTCCTTGGTGGGGTCCACCACGAAGATCGCGTCGGGCAGGCGGTTCATCTTGCGGATGCCGCCGACGAAACGCAGCAGGCGCTCGCGCTCGCTGGCGAGCTGGATGCGCTCGGCCTTGGGGCGGTCGTTGATGCGCTCGGACTCGAACAGGTCGTCGAGTTCGTTGAGGCGGTCAATGCGGGTGCGCATCGTCTTGAAGTTGGTGAGCATGCCGCCCAGCCAGCGGCTGGTCACGTAGGGCATGCCGGTGCGGCGGGCTTCCAGCTCCACGATTTCCTGGGCCTGCTTCTTGGTGCCCACGAACAGGATGACGCCGCCGCGCTCGGCGAGGTCCTTGATGTAGTCGAAGCTGCGGTCCACCTGCTTGAGGGTCTTTTGCAGGTCGATGATGAAAATGCCGTTGCGCTCGGCAAAGATGAACTTCTTGAACTTCGGGTTCCAGCGCTTGGTCTCGTGGCCGAAGTGAACCCCGGCTTCGAGCAGCTGCTTCATGCTGATGTACGACATGCAGGCTCCTGAACGTTAGGTGGGAAAAGTTTGCCTGGCGCCGTGCCAACCCCCCTGAAACGTCGGGTGGGCCGAGTCGTCAGGTGTTTCAGGGTCAGGCCGCGTGCGACGTTCCAGCGCACGAGGCGGGTCACGGGGGGCACCCAAACGGGAATTATAGCAGATGGGGCACGCCGCCGTGAGCCGAGGCCTCGCCCAGGCAAGGGCAGGAAAAAGGCCGTCCTGTGCCCTCCGTCCGCCCCCGCCCACGCCTGCACTCAGCGGGGAACACTGCCCTTTCCGGCCCGCAACGGCTAGACTCCGGTCCCCGCTTCACTGCTGCGTTTTTCCATCCCCGCGTTTCCTCTCTTTTTTCTGGAGTTTTCATGCCTGCGCCCATTCTCCGTATCGGTACGCCCCAACACGCCATGCCCTTCAGCCGGGGGCTGGTGGCCGAATCGTTGATGAACGCGGGGGCGACGACCGCGCAGGCGAGTGCGCTGTCCCGGCGCATCGAGCAGGAACTGCGGGCGGGGCGGCGCACCCTGTTCTCACCGCTCGAACTTCAGCGGCTGATGGCCGAGGCCGCGCAGGACACGCTGGGCGAAGAGGTGGCCGGGCAGGTGATACGCCAGACACCCGCCTTCGTGGACATCATGGTGCGGGCCAAGCGCGGCGACTTGCCATTCAGCCGGGGCGTGCTCGCCCGCACCCTGGAAGACGCCGGACTCAGCGGGCGCGAGGCCTACTCGGTGGCAAGCGCGGTGGACCTCGAACTGCGGCAGCGCGGCTTGCAGGAAATCGGGGTGCGGGAACTCGACCAGATCGCCGAACACACGCTCGCCAAGATTTACGGCGAACACCTGCGGCTCACCTACCGTTACCTGCAACAGAACCGGGGCAAGCTCGGCGTCATCAGCGAGGAGGACGGGATGCCAGCGCCCTTTTCCAAGGGGCTGCTGGTGCAGTCGCTCCTCGCCGCCGGAGTCGCCCCCGATGTGGCCCGCAAGGTGGCGCGGGTGACGCAGCGCGACCTGCGCGGCTCGGATGACCGACTGGTGCGCCGCGCCCAGATTCGCGAGAAGGTGGAGGCCCTGCTGCGCGACGAGGTGGGCCCGGATGTCAGCGCCCGTTACCGCCTGCTGCGCGTCATTCGCACGCCGCCCCGGCCCCTGATCGTGCTGCTCGGCGGGGTCAGCGGCACCGGCAAGAGCCTGCTGGCCGCCGAAATCGCCTACCGGCTGGGCATTTCGCGGGTGGCGAGCACCGACTCGATTCGCGAGGTGATGCGGGCGATGGTCTCCCCCGCGCTGCTGCCCACACTGCACGCGAGCACCTTCAACGCGTGGGAAGCGCTGGTGCCCCCCGGCCAGACGCGCCCAGCGCACCCTACGCGCGAGGAGCTGCTGGCGGGCTTCCGCGACCAGGTGCAGCAGGTCAGCGTGGGCCTGAGCGCCGTGGTGCGCCGCTCGATTCAGGAAGGGACCAGTCTGGTGCTTGAGGGCGTGCATCTGGTGCCCGGTTACATCGAACCCGCCGCCTTTCAGGGCGCGCTGCTGGTGCCGATGCTGGTGGGCCTACCCGACGAGGAGGAGCACCGCCGCCACTTCGAGTCGCGCGACACGGAGACCGCCGCGAGCCGGCCCCTGCACCGTTACATGCGGTACTTCGAGGAAATCCGGACCATGCAGGACGAACTCAAGCGACTCGCCCGGCAGTACGACGTGCCGATGCTCGACAGTGAGACGCTCGACGAGAGCGCGGACCGGGCGGTTGAGCTGGTGCTGCGGCAGGTGATGGTGGCGCTCACCCCCGAGGAACGCGAAGCCGCGCTGGGCGAGGAAATGGCGGCGCAACTGCTGAGCTGAGCGGCCCGGCACCTACCACCTTCCCTGGCCACCTCCCCGGCTCTCACCCGCCTTCATCTGCGGCCCGTAGCCTGAATCATGGTCAAACGCACCTTCCGTTCCGCCGCGCTGCTGCTCGCCCTGCTGGTGCCCGCCTCCGCCGCTGCGGCGCAGGACCCCTGGCCCGCCTCCGAAGTGCTGACGCGGCTCTTTGTCATTCGCCCCAGTGACGGCGCCCGGATGGTGCGTGACCTGAGCCTGAGCCCCATGCAAGCCGCCGAACTGCGGCGCATGGCGGGCAGCGAACGCAGCTACGGTCAGGCCGGGCGGCAGGTGCTGGGACGCAGCGAAGCGCAGCACCTCAACGTCAAACTCGCCGAAATGCGCACTGAAAAAGACCGCAAGACTCGGCTGGCCCTCGGCAGCCAGTACCCCGCCTTCCGTGACTGGGTGCGCGGCTGGTGGGCGGGCGAAGTTCGCCGCAGCGCGAGCCGGCAGTAAGGCACCTGTCGCCTGGCCCGCGTCCGTTGTCCCTGAAAGCGTTACCGCCTGGCCCCGGTCCTATCTAGACGCACGGGAACGGGGCAGGAGGTCGAGCGGAGTACAGTGACCCCATGAGCGCTGGAAACGTGATTGTACTTCTTAGCCACGGGGGACACCGAGGCTAAGCAGGTTGTACCGGTTTCAGTCGCACCCCCCGCCCAAACCAAGGAGGCGGGGGGTTTTGGTTAGGCAGGAGGAGCTGTGGAGCAGACAGGCAAGCAGGGGCAGAACCGTGGGGAGATGACCGGCGCCAAAGCGCTGTGGGCGACTCTGGCGGGGCACGGCATCACGACGGTGTTCGGCTATCCCGGCGGGGCGATCATGCCGGTGTACGACGCGCTGACCTTTTACCCGGAAGTGCGCCACATCCTCGCCCGGCACGAGCAAGGCGCCATTCACGCCGCCGAGGGCTGGGCCAAAGCGACCGGTGAAATCGGCGTGTGCATGGCGACATCTGGCCCCGGCGCGACCAACCTCGTCACCGGGCTGGCCGACGCGATGCTCGACAGCGTGCCGCTGCTGGCGATCACCGGCAACGTGGCGCAGCACCTGATGGGCACCGACGCCTTTCAGGAAGCCGATATCACCGGCATCACCATGCCAATCACCAAGCACAACTACGTGGTGCGCGACGTGGACGAGCTGCCGCGCGTGATCGCCGAGGCCATCCGCATCGCCCGCTCGGGGCGTCCGGGGCCAGTGCTGGTGGACATTCCCAAAGACGTGCAGCTCGCGGCCTTCGCGGGCGACATTCCCACCCCGCACACCCGCCCACAGGCGCCCGAGGCCAGTGCCGAGAGCATCGCGTCGGCCAGAGAACTGCTGAGAAATGCCAAAAAACCCGTGCTGGTCATGGGCGGCGGCTCGCTCGACGCCTCGGCGGAACTCACTGCGCTCGCCCACGCCTGGGGCCTGCCGGTCATCACCACGCTGATGGGCCTGGGCGCGTACCCGGCGTCCGATCCCCTCTGGCTGGGGATGCCGGGGATGCACGGCTCGGTGGCGGCCAACCGCGCCATTTCCGAGTGTGACGTGCTGCTCGCCGTCGGGATGCGCTTCGACGACCGGGTGACGGGCCGGGTCAGCGGATTTGCACCGCACGCGCAGATTATTCACGTCGAACTCGACGCCGCCGAGATCGGCAAGATCGTGCGGACCCACCTGCCGATCCGCAGCGACGCGAAAACTGCCGCCCGGCAACTCGCCGAGGGCGCCGAGAAACTCGAACTCGGCGAGTGGCTTTCCCAGATCGAGGAGTGGAAAGGACGGGCGGTGCCCCCGCAGCAGTGGGGCGCGGCCTACGCGGTGGGACAGGTCACGGCCCGGCTGCGGCCTGACGACATTCTCAGCAGCGACGTGGGCCAGCACCAGATGCTCGCCGCGCAGCTCGCCCGCTTCGAAAAGCCCCGGCGCTGGCTGAACTCCGGCGGGCTGGGCACCATGGGCTTCGGCTTTCCGGCGGCCATCGGCGCGGCGCTCGCCGAACCCGGCGTCGTCAGCATGGTGGTGGCGGGCGACGGCGGCTTCCAGATGACCGCGCAGGAACTCGCCACGCTGAAGATGTACGACATCCGCAACGTCAAAATCTGCATCATCAACAACTCGTACCTCGGCATGGTGCGGCAGTGGCAGGAGCTGTTTCACGGCAAGCGCTACTCCGAGGTGTGGCTGGGCGACTCCAACCCCGATTTCGTCAAGCTGGCGGGCGCCTACGACGTGCCGGCCTACCGCGCGAGCAGCGCCGAGGAACTGCCCGCCGCCATCGACGCCTGGCTGAGCGACCCCAAGTCCTCCCTGCTGGAAGTGGTCGTACCGCACGAACACGGCGTGTTCCCGATGGTCCCGGCGGGCGCGGCGCTGCACGAGATGATGGAAACCGAGCCGGTCCGCACCGACATCAGCGCGGAGGCCACCGAGGTCAACGAAGCCACCTGGCAGGAAATGACCGAGCAGGAAGCCGAGGAGATGAATCAGGGATGACCGATTTTGCCGCCCAGTACGACACCCGTGACCACCTGCTGAGCATCCTGGTGCTCGACGAACCCCGCGTGCTGACCCGCATCACCGCGCTGTTCGGGCGCCGGGGCTACAACATCAAAAGCCTCTCGGTGGGCCAGACCGAGCACCCCGGCGTGTCGCGCATGACCATCGTGGTGCACGGCGACCGGGGCGTGGTGCAGCAGGCCATGCACCAGCTCGAAAAGCTGCACGACGTGGTCAAGGTCGTGGACCACAGCCTGGAAAAATTCGTGGACCGCGAACTGGTGATGGTCAAAGTCGCCATCACCCCCGAGTCGCGCGTCGAGGTCCGCCAGATTGCCGAGGACTTCCGCGCCCGCATCGTGGACGTGGGCCGGCACGCCCTGACCTTCGAGGTCACCGGCGACGAGGGCAAAATCACCGCCTTTATCGAGCAGATGCGCCCCTTCGGGATTCTGGAAACCATGCGGACCGGGCGCATTGCCCTCACGCGCGGCAGCAACGCCGACATCCCGAGCCAGGTGTTCCACGGCGGCGAAAGCGAAACGCTGCGGCCCATGAATCAGGGCGTGGAAGCGCGGGAAGAGCGGGCACGGCGGGTGCCGAACCTGTTCTGAGCTACTTCCCACACAGATGATCAAACTTCACCCGAGTCTTCTTCCAAGCCTTTCGTTTTCCCCTGACGAACCTGTTTTGTTGATGAAACTCGAAAGTGACCAAAAGCTGTGCTTTTTGGCTGTCACAGGGGCTTTTCTGGAGAGTGGAAGGAAGCTTGAGGGAGTGCGTCTCGAAATATCAAATTGGAGAGATCTCCAGATGCATCAGGAGAGCGGCTCACTTTCAACCCTCTCTGAGGAATTGGCTGACATCTGCGAATTCGATTTACAGGAGGACTCCCTTCGGGTGGCTGGTTTTTACAGGAAAGCTCACGGTTATCTGGAAATGACTTTCCAAGAGCCGACCATTGAAGTGCTTTACGTCAGCGACTCCCCCCTCGCCTAGCCTATTCTTTTCACGCACAAATCAAATCAAGGAGAATCCCCTCATGAGCGCAAAAATGTATTACGACCGTGACGTTGACACCCAGGTGCTGGAAAACAAGCTGATCGCCATCATCGGCTACGGCTCGCAGGCCCACGCCCACGCCCAGAACCTGCGCGACAGCGGCTTCAACGTGGTGGTCGGCCTGCGCGAAGGCAGCAGCTCCAAGGCCAAGGCCGAGCAAGCAGGCCTGCGCGTGGCGAGCATCGAAGACGCGACCAAGGAAGCCGACGTGGTCATGTTGCTGATTCCCGACGAGCAGCAGCCTGCCGTGTACGAAAAGAGCATCGCGCCCCACCTGACCGCCGGCAAGGCGCTCGCCTTCGGCCACGGCTTCAACGTGCACTTCGGGCGCATCAAGCCGCCCGCCGACGTAGACGTGTTCCTGGTCGCCCCCAAGGGCCCCGGCCACATGCTGCGCCGCGTGTACACCGACGGCGCGGGGATGCCCGGCATCTTCGCCGTGCAGCAGGACGCCAGCGGCAAGGCGCGTGACATCGCGCTGGCCTACGCACGCGGCATCGGCTGCACCAAGGCGGGCGTGCTCGAAACCACCTTCAAGGAAGAAACCGAGACCGACCTGTTCGGCGAGCAGAGCGTGCTGTGCGGCGGCGTGACCCACCTCATTCAGGCGGGCTTCGAGACGCTGGTGGAAGCCGGCTACCAGCCCGAAATCGCCTACTTCGAGACGCTGCACGAGGTCAAGCTGATCGTGGACCTGATCTACGAAAAGGGCTTTGAGGGCATGCGCCACTCCATCTCCAACACCGCCGAGTTCGGCGACTACGTGACCGGGCCGCGCATCATTACCGACCAGACCAAGGCCGAGATGAAAAACGTGCTGGGCGACATCCAGAGCGGCAAGTTCGCCGAGAGCTTCATCAAGGACGCCGAAAGCGGTTTCCCCTACATGAACGAGCAGCGCAGCAAAATGCGTGACCACACCGTGGAAAAAGTCGGCAAGGAACTGCGCGACCAGATGCCCTTTATCAACAAGAAGGAACTGGAAGTCTGAGCGCCTGAGTCTTCCGTGGAACGTCCGCCCTCCGGTGTGGGGGCGGGCTTTTTGGTTGTGAAAGACCCCTCACCCCTGCCTTCGGCGGGCCCTCTGCTTCGCAGCTCTTCGAGTCTCCCCTTGGTAGAGGGTCAAAAGTGCTCAGACCCCCGTCGCCGCCATCGCCCCCAGGAGCGCCAGCGGCGCTGTTTCCGCCCGCAGGATGCGTGGCCCCAGGGTGATCAGGCGGGCACCCTGGCGGGTCAGATGCTCGACCTCGGCGGTGGAAAGGCCCCCCTCCGGCCCGCTGAGCACCGTCAGCGGCGCGTCCCAGGTGAGGAGGTCGGTCAGGCGTTCCTGGCTGCCGGGGTGGGCGGTGAGGAGCTGGCCTTCCCAGGTCAGTTTGGTGAGCGGCACGGGCTCAAGGACATCGGGGACGATGCGGCGCTCGGATTGACGGGCGGCCTCCCCCGCGATACGCCGCAGCCGCACCAGCTTTTGCGCGCCGATGTCGCGGGCTTCGGCGTGGGCAGTGATGAGCAGTTGAATGCGGGCCGCGCCGAGTTCGGTGGCGGCGCGGACCACATCGGCGAGTTTGTCGCCCTTGAGCAGCGCGATGGCGAGGGTCACGGGCTGCGGATACTCGGCCCCGCGCGAGTGGGCGGCGGCTGCGGGGTCGAGGTGCAGCAAGGCGTGCCCCGCGTCGAGTTCGCTCAGCACGGCGACGGCCTCACCGCCGCGTCCGTCGAAGACCTGCACGCGCTCGCCGGGGCGCAGCCGCAGCACGTGCAGGTGCCGGGTTTCCTGCGGGCCCAGGCGCATCGTGGGGGCGAGTTCCCCCACTTGCAGCCGGTGCATCAGTCCTCCCGGCGGGCCGTGACGAGCGCCCACTCGCCGCCCGCGCCTTCACTGTCGGTGCGGACCTGCACATCGGTAAAGCCCTCGCGGTCCAGGGCGTCACGCACCAGCGGCAGCTTGCTCGTCAGGATGCCGGTCAGAATCAGCGGCGCGCCCGGTCTGAGTTGCGCGGCATATTCGCCCGCCAGCAGGTCGTGCAGCTCGGCGTAGAGGTTGGCGACGAGCACGTCGTAAGGCTCACCAAACATCTCGGCGTCCTCGTCCAGCCCCAGCGTGCCTTCCTCAAAACGGATGCCGGAGGTCAGGCCGTTGTCCCGCGCATTGTCCCGCGCAATCGGGATGGTGATGGGGTCAATGTCCACGCCCAGCGTCTGTGCCGCCCCCAGCTTGGCCGCCGCCATCGCCAGCACGCCGCTGCCGGTGCCCACGTCGAGCACCCGCTTGCCGCTCAGGTCGAGTTCGCCGAGCGCTTCCACCGCCATGCGGGTGGTCGCGTGGTGGCCGGTGCCGAACGCCATGCCGGGTTCGATGACGAGCGCGAGCTGTCCGGCGGGCACTTCCTCCCGTTGCCAGGGCGCCACGATGGTGACGCGGCCCGCGTGAACGGGCCTGAGATTCTTCTTGAACTCGGCCTGCCAGTCCTGCTCGGCTTCCTCGTGCCACTCGCCGTCCGCCACTTCGGCGGGCAACTCCGTGCGCTCGTCGAAATAGACGCGGATATTCGGGCCGCGCTCCTCCAGCCCTGTCGCGCCCGCCTCCCAGAGCAGGTCGAGGTGGGCTTCGCGGGTGTCGAAAGAGCCGGGGAGCAGGTAAACGAGCATGAGGCGAAGTGTAGCGGCCCGCCGCCTGCATACACCTCCCCCCGGCGCACCCGGGCGGCGCCCCTATACTCGCCCCCATGCAACTTGCCATCGTCGGTGTCGGAAAACTGGGCCTGTCTCTGCTGACCGGGGTCATCGCCCGGGGAGTCATCGCGCCGCAGGACATCGGGATTATCGAGGCCAACGCGGCGCGGGCGCAGGACATCGCCGCGCAGACCGGCGTGCAGGTCATTACGCCGCCGCAGCTCGCGCAGGTCGGGCGCATCGTGGTGAGCGTGCAGCCGCGCGTCTTTCCCGAGGTCGCGCCCTGGCTGGCGCAGGAAAACGCGGGCTACATCTCCACCATGGCCGGGGTCAGCGCCGGCACCATCGGGCGGCGGCTCGGCACCCGGCGCGTGGTACGGGTGATGCCCAACCTCGCCGCCACCATCGGGCGCTCGCAGACCGCCATCACCGGGCCGCGTGAAGCCCACGAAGCGGGTGACATCGCCTTCGCCGAGCAGCTCTTCGGCGCCGTCGGGCAGGTGTACGAGTTGCCTGAGCACCTCTTCAACGCCTTTACCGGCATGAGTGCGTCGGGGCCTGCCTACGTCGCCGTCGTGGCCGAGGCGCTGGCAGACGGCGGCGTGCGGATGGGCTTGCCGCGTCCCCTCGCCAATGAACTCGCCGCGCGGCTGCTGGCGTCCACTGGCGAGCTGCTGCTGGAGCGGGCGCATCCGGGGCTGCTCAAAGACGAGGTGGCGAGTCCCGGGGGCACTACGATTGCCGGGCTAGAGGAGTTGGAAGCGGCGGGCGTGCGCGGCGGCGTGATGAGGGCGGTGGTGGCGGCGACGCGGCGGGGGACGGAGCTGGGGAAGGACCAGGAGGATTGATACGATTTCAAATTGAGTCCCGGACATGTCCGGGCGCAATTTTGCGCGGAGCACATGGAAAAATACGGTTTTATAGATAACGTGTAAAGTCGGTAGCGAAGTGGGTAGACTCCAGGCATGCCTCAA
>OCLT01000232.1_pt1 | contig 76128 bp, 71 predicted proteins | sample 1481411 | NCBI WGS metagenome assembly OCLT01 (sample SAMN04168690, study PRJEB22393) | synthetic metagenome | isolation source: purchased from BEI Resources HM-276D
TGTTCCATTTTCTCCATTCTGTTCCCTTTAGCTCCTAAACTGCACAAAAAAGAGAGGCTCCAGCCTCTCTCAGGGTTATTTTTCGTCATTCATTTTTGACTTTACTTCATCATAGGATAGTGCATGAGATTCCTCTTCTACTGCTTCAGGCATCTTTCCTGTTTCGTAAAGAGCTTTAATTTGTGTACTATCCAATGTTTCGTATTTCAATAATGCTTCTGCAATTAACTTGTGAGTTTCACGATTTGACTGAATAATTTCAGCAGCTTTATTTCGTGCCTCATTTAATAATGAACGAACCTCTTCATCAATTTCATAAGCTGTTTGTTCTGAAATTGATTTTTGAGGACTCTGTGCACCAAGCATAGCATGGTTTCCTTCATATTGTACTGGGCCAAGTTTTTCACTCATACCGTACTCTGTAACCATTGCACGTGCCATTTGTGTCGCTTGTTCAAAGTCGTTTGAAGCTCCTGTGGTTTGGACATTAAAGATAATTTCTTCAGCTACACGTCCACCCATTAAGCCAGCCAATTGCTCTTTCATATCTTCTTTAGATAGAAGCATTTGATCCTCTTTAGGAAGTGCAATCATGTATCCGCCTGCACGGCCGCGTGGTACAATTGTAACCTTATGGACAACGCGAGCATTCGACAAGACTAGACCAACAATGGTATGTCCTGCCTCATGGTAAGCAACCAATTCTCGTTCTTTTTGTGAAACTGTCTTATCTTTCTTAGAAGGTCCAGCAATAACTCTATCTTCTGCTTCATCAATATCTGAAGCATCAATTATCGATTTATTGCGACGAGCAGCAACTAAAGCTGCTTCATTCAAGACATTCTCTAAATCAGCACCAACAAAGCCTGGAGTTTGTTGAGCCACTAATTTCAAATCAACATCTTCTGCTAAAGGCTTATTCTTAGCGTGAACTTTCAAGATTGCTTCACGACCTTTAACATCAGGACGACCAACCAATACTTTTCTATCAAAACGTCCTGGACGCAAAAGGGCAGGGTCAAGTACATCTGAACGGTTTGTCGCAGCGATGACGATAATCCCTTCATTTCCCTCAAAACCATCCATCTCAATCAAAAGTTGGTTCAAGGTTTGTTCACGTTCGTCATTACCTCCGCCGAGACCGACTCCACGTTGACGTCCAACAGCATCAATTTCATCGATAAAGATGATAGCTGGTGCTGCTTTTTTGGCATCCTCAAAAAGAGAGCGAACACGACTAGCTCCAACTCCGACAAACATTTCTACAAAGTCAGAACCTGAGATACTAAAGAATGGAACACCTGCTTCTCCAGCGACTGCCTTAGCAAGCAAAGTTTTACCTGTCCCCGGAGGTCCCTCCAAAAGAACACCTGCTGGAATACGGGCTCCAAGTTTTGTGAATCGTTTTGGATCTTTTAAGAACTCAACAACTTCAACTAGTTCTTGTTTTTCTTCCTCAGCTCCAGCAACATCTGAAAATCTTACTTTAATATCTTCTTTATTTGCTGCTTTAGCCTTACTACGTCCAAAACTCATTGGATTACGGCCATTGCCTCCTCCCATATTTCCCATCATAGAGAATAGGAAGAAGAATAGAATTCCAAATGGCACAATGGATACGAGTAGATTAATCCATATACCACTTGAACTTTCATGCTTAACAGTTACTTCTGCTTTATGGTCAGTAGCAAGTTTTTGCAATTCTGATACGGTAGTATCTGCAGGAAGAATAGTGCTGGTAAATTTCTCTACCTTAGTAACAGATGGCGTGAAAAACTGAATACCTGTTTCTTCTTTACTTGTTTTAGGATTTTTATAGACACCAGAAACTTCGATAACACTACCATTTGGTTGGTAAGTTAATTCTTTTACATTACCATCGGTAATTTCTTGTACCAACTCAGTATAGTTGATTTGCTGACTTCCTCCTGAGTTATTCCCAGAATAGAAATACTGGAATCCTGTCACAAGGAAAAAGATAAATAATAACCATAGAAAAGGATTTTTAATTAAACCATTATTTTGTTTTTTCATTAAAGATTATTCTTTCTAATTTGAATACACTTCCTCTTTCAATACTCCAATATAAGGAAGATTACGATAATTTTCTTTGTAGTCTAAACCATAACCTACTACAAACTCATTTGGGATAGTAAAGCAAGTATAGTCTGCCTCAATTTCTACAACACGTCCTTCTGGTTTATCCAACAAGGTTGCAATTTTAACAGAAGCTGCTTCTCTTTCTTTAAACATATCTCGCAAATTCTTCAAAGTTTGACCTGTATCAATGATATCTTCTACAAATAGAACATGTCTTCCTTTGATATCTTGAGTCACATCTTGTTTAATATTGATAACACCACTACTTGCTGTTCCACCATGGTAGCTAGAAACCATCATGAAGTCCATTTCAATATGTGTATCAATATGTTTGACCAATTCAGCCATAAAAGGAATAGATCCTTTTAAAATCCCAACTAAGATTGGATTTTTTCCTGCATAGTCTTTAGTTAATTGAGCACCTAGTTTTTTAGCTGCTTCTGTAATTTCATCGTGTGAAACGAGGACTTTTTTAATATCGTTTTCTAACATTTTTTACCTATCTATTTTTTCTATATAAAGTACAGTGTTCATTATATCATTTTTCGTTTTTTTACTCAAATTATTGGTCGCAATTCCCAAAATTGAGACAATTTCACCAAATTGCTCAATAATAAGAGCAGAGTTTCTCTTTTCCATAGGGATTTTCAAATCAATAAATAAACGTCTGAGTTTTTTTCTATGCCCATTTTTAATCAAAACATCTCCTGTTTTTCGATGACGAATGTGTATGGATGTTTCACGTGAAACAGGTATTTGTTGAATTAATTCACCTTCTAATGGAAGTCCAAAAGAAAATAAATATCCTTGATAAGCTACCTGATTTTGATAGTGTAACACAAGTTCATCTTCCTTTTCATCAGCCTGCGGACTGATTTTACAAATCTGAAACTGTTGGTACTCTTTTATCAATTCATAGCCATTTTTAATCGGATGACGATACTGGCTTTTAGATTTTAAAATCTGCTGAACTTCAGCAAACTGAGCTTTTGTAAGATTCAAATCTGGAAAACGATTCAGATAAGTTTGAAGTAAAACTCTTTGTGTAGACTCAGAGTAAGAAAATAACTGCTGTAAATCTTCCACATTAATATTGTTAGATAATTCAGCTATTGCCAAATCATAATCTAAAATTTCATTGCCAATGCCTAAGATTGCATCCCTAAATCGAGGATTTTCTTTTTCCAATTCTGGTAAGTAAGAATTTCGAATACGATTTCGAAAATAATGATTCTCCTGATTTGATGTATCTTCAAAGTGAAAAATTGATGGAAAGTCTTTTTTCTGAAAATGCAAGAAGGGACGAATGATTTCTATCTCTCCGACTACTTGCTTCTCCTTAATTCCTGATAGATAGCGCAAGCGAGTTCCTCGAATCAAGCGCATAAAAATCGTTTCCACCTGATCATCAGCATGGTGGGCAGTGACTAAAGCTGTCGCACCTGTCTTTTTCATGACCTCTTGAAAAAAATCATAACGAAAATTTCGTGCACGCGCTTCTGAAAATTCTCCTGAAAAATTGCTGATATAAATAGGAAGCTCTGCTTCAGCAGCCAACTTCCTTAATTCCTTTTCTTCCCAATCTGATTCAATTCTCTGCTTATGATTCACATGAGCTAGAATCAATTCAATCTCTAACTCTTTTTGATAAGTAGACAATACCTTAAATAGAAACATGGAATCTAATCCACCAGAAAGAGCTAGAACCGCCTTAGCATGCTTTTTGAAATATCCCTTCTTGAGAAAATGATTTAAAAAATCTGGTTCCCTCATTTTAGAACCTCATAAACATCCTTGGCTATCTTAGAAATCGTATCATAATCAGAATTCTTAGTGAAAATAGAAAGAATAAATGGAGAATCTGCATAGACAACACCCGTATCATGCTTAAATTCATCCGCATCTCCAATTTTATGAGCTACTTTAACAGAAACACCTTTGGCAATTCGCTGACTATCAAAATCTGTTTTAGTCAAAGACTCTAGCACAAATCCATTTTGATTATAAATAGCTTCCATAAACTTCCCGGCCATCTTAGAAGAAATCAATTTTTCTTTTGGATCCCAATCATCTCCCATAATGGCAGACATCTTGGATTTGAATGTGGCATCAGATTGGTTTGAAATGTAATATCCCAATAGATTATGAGCTACATTATCAGATTCTTTTGATACTTTCGTAATTAAATCCTTTAAAGAATATTCTTTATTATCTTCTTTTTTAGGAAGACTACCACTTCCCTCTGGTTTATAAGAACCTGGAAAATCATTGACTGCAGATACGTATTTTACAGTCGTATCTAACTGATAAAGACCCTCATTTATTTTTTCTTGCGTATAATAGAGATAAGAGAGTTTCAAAACGCTGGCTGCATACATCTTTTCATCTTGATTGATACCAGCTTCTTTTCCAGTAGTCAGTTGCTTAACATAAATAGAGAAAGAATCTTTCTGATATTTTTCAGATAACATTTCTTGAACTTTACTCATCCGATTATCTTCTTCAGAAGTTGATTCTTTAGCTACCCATCCAGCCTGATCAATATGTAGAAATTCTCTTCCTTCTACAAACATGGTCTTGTCGATTGATACTTGCGAATAAGCTGATAAGGATGATTTCACTTCTTTTAAATCATAAGGACTATTGTACAGTTTAAAGTCAGATTCTAACCATACTTTTTTTATTGTTGGAGTTACCTCTGATTGATCATATAAAAATCGTTTGTCCGCAGCTATAAATTGATGATTTGATAGCTTAAATACTGGAATTCCTTGTTTATTTAAGCGCCACTCGGTTATTTGAAAACTTGTTTTGGGAGTCAATTTCCCAGATTCCACTACTAAATCTTCATTCGCATAAACAGGAACCTCTCCATAAACCATGGGAGAACTTAATTTTTCTCTAAAATAAATACCAAAGTCAGATTGTGAAAGGTAATAAATTTCTTTCGAAGTATAGACGACTTCTTTTTCTGTGCTAACGACTTTTGAAATGGTCAAAAAACTTGGTAGCAACAAAATAATTAAGAATTTACGCATTCTTCCTTTCCTTTTCTTCTTGTAAACGCAATAATTGATTTTTATCAGCCAATTCTTCCAGCTTTTCATCTGACAAACTCAAAAATTGCTCTATTACGTCTAATAAATTTTCCATTTTATCACCTTTGAAGCAAGTCAGGAATCGTATAAACTTTTTCCCTCGACTTAGAATAATAGTACTTCGCTCGTGTATATTTAGCAGCATAATCTTCATCTTTCAACTTGGTAGCAAATGCTGTCTCCTTATCCTTTTCATCACTCAAAGTTTGATACTGAGTTTGCAAGTCTGCTAATTGCTGACGTCTTTGGAGTAATTGCTGATAACTCTGCGCTAAATTAAAAGTTGGCAAGATAAATAATAGCATAATCAAAATCAATACCCCTCCCATAAAACGATTCCGTTTTTGTCGTTCTTTCATCAGGTAGCGACGACGTTGGTATTCATTTTGAATAAAAGAATTATTCAATTGTACAATATTTTTAGACATTTTCTTCTACCCGTGTTTCACTGATAATTTCATACATTCCTGCTGCATCTTCTTTTTTTGTACTATCTTTCATCTCTAGTACTTTTACAAGCAGCAACTTATTGCCAAAGCGAATTTCAACTTGGTCATTAACTTTCAAGTCCGTTGAACTTTTGGCCAAGATTCCATTAACCTTGATTCTACCTTTATCTGCTACTTCCTTTGCGACTGTACGACGCTTGATAATTCGCGATACTTTTAAATATTTATCTAATCTCATCCTTATTACCTCAATTTATTATTGTACCATTTTTATCTATTTTATAGAAGAAAAATATCAAATGGAATTTTCTTCCTTAGACTCTTTTATCTCTAATAAACTTTCTCCAAAAATCAGCAAACCTTCTAAAATTTCATAATCTTTCTTATTTTGGACATCAAATACAAGCTCCATTAATCCCTTATTCTCAGCGATGCCTGCTTTTAAGTTCGTTACGGATAAAGCTTTAAAATAATCTTGAGCTAAAAACAGTCGTTGAGTGACTTTTTCAAATTGAATTGTAATTTTATTATCTTTTCTTTCCACACGTTGAACAAAGACCTTGTCCAAGTATGATTTGACCAAACCAATCTCTAACAGATAGGCTACTACATCTGGGTATTCTCCAAAACGGTCTATCAACTCCTCTTGTAACTCTTCATAATTGACACGGTTGTCAATTTGACGAATTTTCTTGTAAATTTCAATCTTATGTCGTTGATCAGAAATATAAGTATCAGGAAGATAGGCATCAATTTGCAAAATCAACTCAGCATTCCCTTTGGTTCTTGTGTTAGCGTTAGCATTACCGTTTCGTTTAGCAATAGCTTCCTCTAATAACTGCGAATACAATTCAAAACCAACAGAATCAATGAAACCAGACTGGGATTTTCCTAAAAGATTTCCTGCTCCACGAATCGAAAGATCTCGCATTGCAATCTTAAAGCCAGAGCCCAATTCTGTAAATCCTTTAATCGCTTCTAATCTCTTTTCAGAGACTTCACTGATTGATTTTTCTGGACGATACATGAGATAAGCATAAGCAATACGATTACTACGACCGACTCTTCCTCTTAACTGATATAAGGTTGACAAGCCCATATGGTCCGCATTTTCAATAAATAAAGTATTAGCATTTGGAATGTCCACCCCTGTCTCAATAATAGTAGTCGTCACCAAGATATCGTATTGTCCCTCAATAAAGTCTAATAGAGTATTTTCCAACTGGACTTCACTCATTCGACCATGAACATATCCAATCGAAGCCTCCGGAATCAACTCCTGTAATTCTGAAACCTTCTGAACAATTGTGTCAACTTTGTTGTAAAGATAATAAACTTGACCTCCACGCTCCATTTCACGCAAGACAGCATCACGAATGACACTATCATTCTTTTCCAAAACATAGGTCTGAACAGGATAGCGATTAGTCGGCGGAGTTTCAATAACAGATAAATCTCTGATTCCCAGCATAGACATATGGAGGGTACGAGGGATTGGCGTAGCGGTCAAGGTTAGGACATCCACTTGTTTCTTCAGTTCTTTCAAAGTTTCCTTATGCTTGACACCAAATCGCTGTTCCTCATCAATAATCATCAAGCCCAAATCAGCAAACACAACATCTTTTGACAAAACACGATGTGTTCCAATCAAAATATCGACTTGACCGTTTTTCAATTTTTCAAGTGTTGCAGTCTGCTCTTTTTTACTTCTAAAGCGACTCAACACATCAATATTAACTGCAAAATTTTGGAATCGTTCCTTAAAATTCGTATAGTGCTGTTGCGCTAAAACCGTCGTCGGAACTAGAATGACAACCTGTTTGTGATCATTGACTGCTTTAAAGGCTGCACGCATAGCAACTTCAGTCTTTCCAAAACCAACATCCCCAACTAAAAGTCGATCCATTGGCTGAGAAGCCTGCATATCCCTCTTGATTTCCTCAATACTACGAAGTTGATCATCCGTTTCAACATAAGGGAAAGCATCATCAAAGGCATCTTGATCATCATCATCAGCTGAGAAAGCAAAACCCTTCAACTGACTACGTTCAGAGTAGAGTTTGATTAAATCATCAGCTATATCCTCTACCTGGTTCTTAACCTTTTGCTTGGCCTTTTTAAAATGACCGTCATTTAATTTATTGAGTTTTGGAGCTTTACCATCACTTGAAATATATTTGGACAGTAGATGAATCTGTTCCACGGGGATAGAAATTTGATCACCATTTTGGTATTGGACACTGACATAATCGCGATGAATTCCCTTGATTTCAATGGTTTCAATTCCTAGATATTGACCAATCCCATGGATATGATGGACAACATAGTCCCCTTTTTCAAGTTCATTGTAATCTTTTAATCTCTCTGCATTTGAAACATGTTGTCTTCGAAAACGACGCTTTAATTTCTTTTGAAAAATCTCATGTTCAGTTATCAATAAAATCTTTTCATCTACAAAATGAAAACCATGTCTGAGATTACCCTCTATTAAGTTTACAGATTCTTTACAGATATTTGTCTTATCTCTAGAATCCAATTTAATCTGATATTCCTCTAACATATCCTCCAATGTTTTACTTCCCATTGAATTGCTAGACTGCAGAATAATGGTGTAATCCATTTTTTTATATCGTTCAATTTCTTCTTTTAGAAAAGAAAACTGATTGAAAAATTCCTGCATAGGATATTGATTGAATTGATAAATTTTGTCAAATTTGAGATTTCCTAAACCCTTTTGAAGATTAGAGAAAAAGGTCACTGGACTTTGTTTTTTATAGATTTGTTCAATATCAGAAAAATACTGCATATCAGAAAATGCTTTACTATTCTGTAATTCTTCTGTAAAGTACTGCGCTAAGTCTCTTTCAAAGACTTCATACTGATTCATCAATTTTTGATAATCATCAAAGAATATTGGAGTATCTTTTTCAATATAATCAAAGACAGTCCATGTCTTATCATAGCACAAAGATAAAAACTTCCGAGAGTCTGCATGACTTTGTTTTTGGTGAAAACTTGAAAGAATTTCTTCTAGGTATGATTTCAAAATAGGTGATAAAGTTTTTGAAATTTGTTTTTCTAAAGCTGACTGTCCTCGTTGATAATCCTTTTCTCTCAAAAGCATATCACTAGCTGGAAAGATAGTGAGTTCTGTCTTATTTTCTTTCGATAATTGTGTTTCTACTTCAAATGACCTGATACCATCAATTTCATCACCAAAAAACTCAATTCGACAAGGTTCTAACTGGGATATTTCAAAAATATCTAAAATATCTCCTCGAAGACTAAATTCGCCCTGAGTTTGTACTTGAGTAACTTTTCGATAGCCATTTTCCTTTAACTGATGGATAAACGCGTGTTGATCATATTCTTCACCAACTGAGATTTTTACAATACTATCTTTGAATGCATTGGGAGACGGTAAAATCAATCGACTTGCTGCGATATTACAAACTAAAATCCCTTTCTTAGATGAATCAGTCAAAAAACGCAAGGCTTCAACCCGTGAAATAATTTTTTCCTGTGAAGACATCAAAAACTCCACCATAGGAGCATCATCTACCAAAAATGGATAGACGAGTTCCTCACCCAAGATAGAAATAAGATCACTAACAAGTCCTTCTGCTTCTCCATAAGTTGACGTCAATAACACAATCCTATCTTCTTTTTCTAAACTGCTTGCAATTGCAAGAGCCTTAGTAGATGTTGATAAACCAAGTATTAGTTGTCTTTTCTTATCTGTTAAATTTTGATGCCATTTTTTAATCTGATCATTTTCTGAGAATAAATCTAATAAGGTCACCATTTATCCGTTATACCTCTGCATTGTTTTCTCAAAATTTTTCTCTTGTAAATAGTAGTTTACAGAATCGTCAACTTTGTCAACAGACTGTAAAATACCGATATAATCATCCCTGTCAAACTTACTCAAAACATGATGAACAACTGACATACCATTTTTAGGTCTTCCAATTCCAATCTTAACACGGTTAAAGACCTGAGTTCCTATATGTTGAATAATAGACTTGATACCATTATGACCACCTGCTGAGCCTTTTGCTCTTAAACGAATTTTCCCAACTTCCATGTCAAGATCATCGTAAATGATAAGTAAATCGTCAATATCCAAACCATAGTAAGTTAATAAAGCATGAACTGCTTTTCCACTTTCATTCATAAAGGTCGTTGGTTTAACCAGATAAATTTTTTCTCCATTTAGGAAAAAGGATGCTAGGTCAGCTTGAAATATCTTATCGTGTGTAAAAGTGACATTCTGTTTCTTCGCTAGTTGATCAATCAACATAAAACCAACATTGTGTTTTGTTTCAAAATATTTATCCCCTGGATTTCCCAAGCCTACAAGTAATTTGGTCATTTATTTTTCCTTTCAAAAGCCAAAAGGGTTGGAATTTTTTTCCAACCTAATTGACACCATTTATTAATTTTTAGACATTAAAGCGGAATTCCATGATATCGCCATCTTGAACGATATATTCTTTTCCTTCTTCACGCAAGCGTCCAGCTTCTTTTACGGCCTTTTCAGATCCGTATTTCACTAGATCTTCATATGACATGGTTACTGCACGAATAAAGCCTTTTTCAAAGTCTGAGTGGATAATACCAGCTGCTTGAGGAGCCTTCATACCACGTTTGAAAGTCCAAGCGCGAACTTCTTTTTCACCAGCTGTGAAGTAAGTTCCCAATCCAAGCAAGTGGTAAGCTGCACGCGTCAACTTATCTACACCTGATTCTGTCAAACCAATGGCTTCAAGAAACTCTTTTTTATCTTCATCATTCAATTCAGAAATTTCTTCCTCAGCACGCGCAGAAATAACGACTACTTCAGCATTTTCTGTCGCTGCAAATTCACGAATTTGTTTGACATAGTCGATAGAGTCAGGTTCTGAAACCACATCCTCGTCCACATTAGCTACATAAAGAACTGGTTTAGTCGTCAAAAGGAAAAGACCTTTGACAACCTTTTGTTCCTCATCTGTAAATTCAATGGTACGAGCTGATTTCCCGTCTTCTAGGACTGGTTTAATCTTTTGAAGAACATTGAATTCTGCTACTGATTCTTTATCTTTTTGCGTACGTGCCATCTTTTCTACACGCGCATATCGTTTGTTCACTGATTCTAAGTCAGCAAGAATCAATTCCAGATTAATGGTATCAATATCTGCAAGTGGATCTACAAAGGCGTCTTCACGTCCTTGCTCGCGCATTACATTTTCATCATCAAAAGCACGAACTACGTGAACAATCGCATCTACTTCACGAATATTGGCCAAGAATTTATTCCCTAGCCCCTCTCCTTTTGAAGCTCCTTTTACAATCCCTGCAATATCTGTAAATTCAAATGTTGTGGGAACTGTCTTTTTAGGAGTTATCATTTCAGTTAGTTTTTGTAGGCGTTCATCTGGAACTTCCACCATTCCAACATTTGGATCAATCGTCGCAAATGGGTAGTTTGCTGCCTCTGCTCCTGCTTTTGTAATTGCATTAAATAGTGTTGATTTACCAACGTTTGGCAAACCAACGATACCTGCTGTCAAAGCCATATTTCTCATTCTCCGTTTTCATTTCAATCCCTAATATTATAACACAAAAAGGGATAAAGTGCTAACCCTCTAACTAAGGGTTCTCAGTCAATAATTTTATTCATTTTTCGCTCAAAATCATATCGCCCCATCATGACAACATGCTCACAATTACTACATTTTATTTTGATATCTGCTCCTACACGTGTAATTTCCCAACGATTAGCCTTTTTACCAGTCGACTTGATTGTACAAGCGTGTGATTTTTTCATCTCAACAAAATTTCCAACTTGATACATACTACTCTCCTTTTCTTTTTCGATTATATCATAAAAGAGGCGAGCCAGGCTCAACCTCTTTCACTTAATTTGTACGAACTGGTGTAATGAGCTGCATGAAGTCTTCGTCAGTATCTGCTGGCACAAGAGTAAATGGACGAACAGCTGAGATAAAGCTAATAGTCACCTTTTCGCTATTTAAAGCTTTAAGAGAATCAATCAAGTAAGTTGGGTTGAAACTAATGGTCAAATCTTCACCAGTAACCTGATCAGTATCGATTTCTTCGTTTACTTTACCAACTTCTGGAGAGTGAACATGGGCGCTAACAACCCCATCCTTAATTTCAAGTTTCACAGTACCATTTTGAGTCGCACTTGATAAAAGACGGGCACGCTCCATTGACTGGCGTAAGTTTACCACATTAAAAGTAATAGTAGTGTTAAAGTCTGTTGGAATCAAGCGATCTGTATCAGGATAGTTTCCTTCTAGGAGACGAGTATAGAAGCTAATATTTTCGCTTCTAAAGAGGATTTGGTTATTGGCAAAGAAAATCTCTACAGTTTCGATATCATCTGTAAATACCGCTGAAAATTCGCGTAGAGAACGGCTAGGAATTACGACATCAAAATCATCACTATTTTTTTCAAGAGTCAATTTTTTCTGGCTTAGGCGATGAGAGTCTGTTGCAACTGTTTTTAACTCTTTGTGTTGACTCAATACGAAGTGGACACCTGTTAAAATCGGACGACTCTCTTGTGTACTTGCAGCAAAGGCTGTTTCATTAATAATTTTCTTGAGTAATTTTGTTTCAAGTATTAAAGGAGTGCTTGCTGAAATTTCTTGGATTCGTGGATATTGTTCGCTATCTTTTCCTTTTAGGGTAATTTCTGATTTGCCACTGGTTAAAACAATTTGATTTTGTTCAATTTCTTTAAAATCAAGAGTTACATCAGGTAAACTAGATACTACATTGATAAAGAAAGAAGCTTCAAGAAGGATCGAACCTAAAGAAGTAATTAACAAACCAGCATCTTCATTTTTTTGAGAAATAAAATTTTCAATTGAAATTTGACCATTTGAACCAATTAAAGTAATACCTTCATTGGTCACGTCAATTTTTACTGTTGATAAAATAGGAATGGCATTTTTAGAACTAATAGCTCTCTTAGTAGTATTTAATGCTTGTAGAAATAAATTTTTATTAATTGAAAAATGAATCATGGATTCTCCTTTATTTATTTTTAGTATTAGAAAGATAATAGTAATAATAGAGTCTGTGAAATCTGTGGAAAACAGCCTTTAAACAAGTCATATCAAGTTTTTTAGCTTGTTTAAAAAATGTGGATAAAAAAGATAAAAAACTAAAAGTTATCCACAAATTATTTGATTTTCTTTTTGATTGATTCAATTTCTAAACGTAAATTATCGTCTTGATCAATCAAAGATTTTATTTTGGCATGGGCATGAATGACTGTGGTATGATCTTTTCCCCCAAATTCCTTCCCAATTTTTGGAAGACTATTATCTGTTAGTTCTCTAGATAAATACATGGCTACTTGACGGGCCAAAACAATATTTTGAAGGCGTCTACTTCCCTTCATTTCTTTGATACTAACACCATAAAAGTTACCAACTTCAGTTTGGATTTTATCAATTGGGATGACGAGCATTTGGCTAACATCTTGTTTGCGGGCTCTAATGGCTTCTGCAGCAATATCAATAGTGATATCCTTGATTTTTTTTACTCTGGCAATTAAAGTGATGTCGTTGATGGCTCCCTCAAGATCTCGAACATTTGAATCAAATTGCCCAGCTAGGTATTCTAGAGTATCACTTTGGAAATTGTAGCCTAAATGTTCCGTCTTACTTTGTAAAATGGCAATACGTGTTTCAAAGTCAGGGGGGGTGATAGTTTGTGTCAATCCCCAACTAAAACGCGTGACAAGCCTCTCCTCGAGCCCTTCTAGATGTTTTGGACTACGATCACTCGTTAGGACAATCTGTTTTTGCTTGTCATGAAGGGCGTTAAAGGTATTGAAAAATTCTTCCTGAGTTGCGACTTTTTTTCCGCTGAGTGACTGGATATCATCGATTAACAAAAGATCAAGACTACGATAGGTCTTTTTAAACTTTTCCATTTCCCCAAGTCTTAGGTGATCAAGAAAGTCATTAATAAAGCTTTCGGCAGGGATATATTTAACACGCGCATTAGGAATATTTTTTAGAATTTCATTTCCAATAGCGTTTAATAAGTGAGTCTTACCAAGGCCTGGTCCTCCATAGATAAAAAGAGGGTTATAGGTCAGAGCCAAATCTTCAGAGACAGCTAAAGCGGCTGATACAGCCCAAACATTTCCATCCCCTTGAATAAAGTTATCAAAGGTATACTTTTCTTTTAATCCCGTATCTGAATAAGGAATAGATACTAACTTTGGACTATAGTTATAAAGAGTTAAATTTGTAGCTTCTTCAACTTGTGAGCTAGTCGTATCTTGAGGTTTGGTGAAAATATAGTGGGGAGTTATTTCAGCGTCATAAATTTCAAAACCAGCTACTACAATAATATCTTTTAGTTGTTTTTCCCAGACCATTTCCATTTCAGAGCGAGGTAGAAATATAGTGGCAACATTTTCCTCTACCTTGATGAGTTCAGCTTGAATAGCATAGAAATCATACATGGATCGAGTCAGTCTTTCTTGTGCAAATTCTAATATACGATTCCAAAATTGTTTTTCTTTCAATCCTTTCTCCTCCTTTACTATTTAAAAGTTTAATACTAGAGATATTTTACCATAGATAGCAAGAATTTTCCACAAGCTGTGAAAAATAATCCACAATGTTACCAAACTTTATCCACAGGTTGGGGATAAAAGAAGAAATTATTGATTTATTAAGCTTTTTATCGAAAAACATAGTGGATAACCTTGTGAGATAAAAAAATAAAAGAACAGCCTTATTTCAGGCTGTTGATAATTCTACTATATTCTTCTTGATTTGAAAAAGAAATAATGATTTTTCCACTGTCTTTTTTAGATAGTTTAATTTCTACATCTAATCCGAGTAGTTTTCTTAACTGTTTTTCTTCATTTTGTATGAAATGATTAGTTTTTTGCTGTTTCTTTTGTTTTTTCTCTGTCAGAAGAGCTTCTAATTTCCTTACAGAAATATCTTCTTCTATAATCCGTTGAAAGAAATAGTCTTGTTGTTCCTTATTTAACCCAACTAGGGAACGCGCATGGGCTTGTGATAGTTTGCCATTTTCTACTTCTGAAAGAATCTGTTCTGGCAAGGAAAGTAAACGAATGGAGTTGCTGATATATGGACGAGACTTGCCCATCTTATCTGCAATTTCAGCATGGGTGAATCCTTTCTCTACGAGAGATTCATAGGCGCGTGCTTCTTCTATTGGGTTTAAATTTTCTCTCTGTAAATTTTCAATAATGGACTGGACCATCATCTCTTGGTCTGAAATCTGTTTAACAACAGCTGGGATAGACCGTAGACCAGCTAAAAGTGAAGCCCGATAGCGTCTCTCTCCTGCAAGGATTTCATAACCAATAACAGGAGATTGACGAACAATAATCGGTTGAATGACCCCATTTTCTTTGATAGACTGTGCTAGTTCATCTAGTTTTTCTCTATCAAATTCTTTTCGGGGTTGATAGGGATTTTTTTGTATATCTGTGATAGAAATCATTTCAAATTTTTCCATGATTCTACACTAACACATCTTTTCTCTTATGTAAAGCTTTCTTTACATAGATGTCAATTAAGATTCTAAATCACCTGAACTCTTGTTAAGTTTGATAGAGGTAGTTTCTTCTTTCCCGTTACGATAGTAGGTTATCTTAATGGTGTCTCCGATAGAATGGTTGTAAAGAGCACTTTGTAAGTCTGTTGATGAAGCAATCTCTTTGTCATCTACTTTTGTAATTACATCGTATTTTTCAAGGTGACCATTGGCAGGCATATTACTTTGTACCGAACGAACAATTACACCAGATGTAACATTACTTGGAATATTGAGTCTTCTGATGTCGCTTGTACTCACATTAGATAAATTAACCATCTGGATTCCCAAAGCTGGACGCGTCACTTTTCCGTTTTTTTCTAACTGTTCAATAATATTGATAGCATCATTTGCAGGAATTGCGAAACCAAGACCTTCTACAGATGTTCCTCCATTTGTAGCAATTTTACTTGAGGTAATTCCGATAACCTGCCCTTGAATATTGATCAGTGGGCCGCCAGAGTTACCTGGGTTAATAGCAGTATCAGTTTGGATGGCTTTTGTAGAAATAGCTTGTCCATCTTCCGATTTTAAGGATACATTTCTATTGAGACTGGATACGATACCTTGAGTGACAGTATTTGCATATTCAGAACCTAACGGGCTACCGATGGCAATAGCAGTTTCTCCTACAGTTAACTTACTAGAATCACCAAACTCAGCTACTGTTGTCACTTTTTCTGAAGAGATTTTGACGACAGCAATATCAGAGAAAGTGTCAGCTCCGACAATTTCTCCAGGTACTTTAGTCCCATCTGACAATCGAATATCTACTTTGCTGGCGCCATTAATAACGTGATTGTTGGTGACGATGTAAGCTTCTTTATCATTCTTTTTATAAATAACTCCAGATCCTTCACTAGAGATTCGCTGAGAATCTGTGTCAGTATCATCATTGCCAAATACGCTATTTTGTCTGTTTGCCGAATAAGTAATAACAGAAACAACAGCATCTTTTACTTTGTTAACAGCCTGTGTTGTTGAATTTTCGTTCTTATAGGCAGTTTGTGTAATAGTACTATTGTTGTTAGAGTTGTTTACACTACTTTTTTGAGTTAGTTGAGTTATTGAAAAACTACCCAAGGCTCCACTAAAAAAGCTAATGACGATAACGACTAATAATTGAAACCATTTTTTGTAAAATGTTTTTAGATGTTTCATATTTGCCTCCATATGTTTGAATTACTGAAAGTATAAACTGACTAGCTTAATTATAACTTAAACACAAAAGTTTTACACAAACTGTGGATAACTCTTTTGAAATTGTGATTTTCTTAATTGAAATCTATTTTTTATTTTGTGAATAAGATGTGAAAAAATAGAGAATATGTTAGAATAGAGTCATGAAAATTAAAGTTGTAACAGTTGGGAAACTGAAAGAAAAGTATTTAAAAGATGGTATCGCAGAGTATTCAAAACGAATTTCTAGATTTGCTAAGTTTGAAATGATTGAGTTATCAGATGAAAAAACACCAGATAAGGCCAGTGAATCAGAAAATCAAAAGATTTTAGAAATAGAAGGTCAGAGAATTTTATCAAAAATTGCTGACCGTGATTTCGTTATTGTGTTAGCCATTGAAGGGAAAACTTTCTTCTCAGAAGAATTTAGTAAGCAGTTAGAAGAAACTTCTATAAAAGGATTTTCTACTCTTACTTTTATTATTGGGGGAAGTTTAGGATTATCATCATCTGTAAAAAATAGAGCCAATCTTTCTGTCAGTTTTGGTCGCCTAACCTTACCCCATCAGTTAATGAGACTAGTTCTTGTTGAACAAATCTATCGCGCTTTTACGATTCAGCAGGGATTCCCCTACCATAAATAGAAAATTGACTTTTAATTGAATTTTTGGTAGAATAATTGTATTAGGTCTCATAGCTCAGCTGGATAGAGCATTCGCCTTCTAAGCGAACGGTCGCAGGTTCGAATCCTGCTGGGATCAATATAATAGCAAAGCTGGGAATTTTCCCGGCTTTTTTCTTAAAAAAGTACACTTTGGGAGAAAAAAATGACAGTTGAGAGAATTTTATCTAAAACGAAATTCCATTTTGTATAATGGTTTTTGTAAGTTAGCTTACAAGAAAAAACATTTTAGGAGATTTTATTATGAAAAACACAGTTAAATTGGAACAGTTTGTAGCTTTGAAGGAAAAAGACTTACAAAAGATTAAAGGTGGGGAGATGAGGATTTCAAGAATCATCCTTGATTTTCTTTTCCTACGAAAAAAGTAATGAAATAAGGAGAAAGAGTAATGGATTTACTTGGATTTGGGACAGTTATTGTTCATTTTTTAATTATTAGTCACAGTTACCGTTTAATTTGTAAAGGTCGAATAAATAGAAAAGAATTATACGTTTTTGGTGCTTATACATTACTAACTGAAATAGTACTTGAATTTTCCTTTTATCTTCTATATTTAGATAAAATAGGGATTGAAAGATTTTTATTTCCTTTGGGCTTATATTCCTATTTTCGATGGATGAAACAGTATGAGAGGGATAGAGGACTATTCCTAAGTTTACTACTATCTCTTTTATATGAGAGCACTCATAACTTTCTGTCCGTAATTTTCTCCTCTATAACAGGAGATAATTTTGTTTTACAATATCATTTCCCATTCTTTTTCGTTGTGACGGTGTTAACCTATTTTGTTACATTAAAAATCATTTACTATTTCCATTTGGAACTAGCCTATTTTGACAAGGACTACCTTTATCCTTTCTTGAAAAAAGTATTTTTTGCTTTACTATTGCTACATATTGTATCTTTCGTTTCAGATATGGTAAGTACGATTAAACATTTGAATAGTTTTGGAAGTATTTTGTCATCTATTGTCTTTATCTCTCTCCTTTTGACCTTCTTTGCAATGAATTCTCATAAAGTTCAAATGGAGAAAGAGATTGCTTTGAAGCAGAAGAAATTTGAACAGAAACATTTACAGAATTACACAGATGAAATTGTTGGTCTGTATAATGAAATCCGTGGTTTTCGACATGATTATGCTGGAATGCTTGTCAGCATGCAGATGGCAATTGACAGTGGTAATTTACAGGAAATTGACAGAATTTACAATGAAGTTTTAGTCAAAGCAAATCATAAATTGCGTTCAGATAAGTACACTTACTTTGATTTGAACAACATAGAAGACTCAGCTTTACGAAGTTTGGTTGCTCAGTCAATTGTCTATGCTCGAAATAATGGTGTAGAGTTTACACTGGAAGTAAAAGATACGATTACCAAGCTTCCAATTGAACTATTGGATTTGGTTCGTATCATGAGCGTTTTATTGAATAATGCTGTCGAAGGATCGGCTGATAGCTATAAAAAGCAGATGGAAGTAGCAGTTATTAAGATGGAAACTGAAACAGTTATTGTGATTCAGAATTCATGTAAAATGACGATGACTCCTTCAGGAGATCTATTTGCCTTAGGATTCTCCACTAAGGGAAGAAATCGCGGAGTCGGATTAAATAATGTGAAAGAACTACTAGATAAGTACAACAATATTATTTTAGAAACAGAGATGGAAGGCAGTACATTTAGACAAATCATTAGATTTAAGAGGGAATTTGAATGAAAGTTTTAATTTTAGAAGATGTTATTGAACATCAAGTGAGACTAGAGAGAATATTGGATGAAATTTCGAAAGAATCGAATATTCCAATATCATACAAGACAACGGGAAAAGTCCGTGAATTTGAAGAATACATTGAAAATGATGAAGTAAATCAGCTTTATTTCCTAGATATCGATATTCATGGAATTGAGAAAAAGGGATTTGAAGTGGCTCAGCTCATTCGTCATTACAATCCTTACGCTATTATCGTCTTTATCACTAGTCGATCAGAGTTTGCGACTCTAACCTATAAATACCAGGTATCAGCCCTAGATTTTGTTGATAAGGATATCAATGATGAGATGTTTAAGAAGAGAATTGAGCAAAATATCTTCTACACGAAGAGTATGTTACTTGAAAATGAAGATGTTGTAGATTATTTCGACTACAATTACAAGGGAAATGATTTAAAAATTCCTTACCATGATATTTTGTATATTGAAACAACAGGGGTATCTCATAAATTGCGCATTATTGGTAAGAATTTTGCAAAAGAGTTTTATGGTACCATGACAGATATTCAGGAAAAGGACAAACATACTCAGCGATTTTATTCTCCTCACAAGTCATTTTTGGTAAATATAGGTAATATCAGAGAAATTGATCGAAAAAACTTAGAAATTGTTTTCTATGAAGACCATCGTTGTCCTATTTCAAGATTAAAAATTAGAAAATTAAAAGATATTTTAGAGAAAAAATCTCAAAAGTGATTGACAATTAGCAAGAAATTGATATAATGGTTATATCTGCTACAGATAGAAGGTCCGTTGGTCAAGGGGTTAAGACACCGCCTTTTCACGGCGGTAACACGGGTTCGAATCCCGTACGGACTATTTTATCCGCCATAGCTCAGTTGGTAGTAGCGCATGACTGTTAATCATGATGTCGTAGGTTCGAGTCCTACTGGCGGAGTATAGATAAAAGGGAACACAGCTGTGTTCCTCTTTTTGTATCAATTTGTATCACCAAGCATTTTCATAAGGAAGTCTGTTATTTCTTGAGAACTTTCTTTTTTTCCATGTGCAATCCAAGTTTGGCAGACACCAAAAAGTGCATGAGTTAGATAGATGCTACTATATTCTAATTCAGTGGTATTTAGATTCAGTTGCATAAATCGCTTTTGTAAATCTGTACTAAGCATGATATGAAGTTTATTTCGTAAGAAATTTTGGATTTCTTTAGTCCCATTTTCAGAAAGAAGGGCAGCCAGAAGTGGTTCTGACTCTAGATATTCAAAAACTTCTAAAATAGCGTCTCTTTTGTGATGAGCATGTTTTTGAAAAATATATTCAAATGTATGGAATAGCTTGCTTTGATAGTGCTCAATCATATCATACTTATCCTTATAGTGAGTATAGAAGCTGGAACGACTAATTCCGGCTTTTTCTACTAATTTGACAGTAGAAATTTTATCAAATGGCTGTTCCATCAGTAATTGTACCATAGCATTTTCAATAGTTCGCTTTGTTTTTAAGCGTTTGTTACTTTCTTGCATATTTCCTCCTTGTAAACAAATTAGACTATATGTCTAAAAATAGATTTTTTATCTTGTAATTTAGATTTTTTAATGTATAATCTATTATATCAAAATTTTAGACAATATGTTTAAAAAAGGAGAAACTAAGTTTAAAGAATGGAAAGCAATTTAAAAAAAACCAACCTTTATTATTGTCATGATCGGGATTTCTCTTATTCCAGATCTGTACAATATCATATTTTTGTCATCAATGTGGGATCCATATGGGCAATTGTCTGACTTACCTGTGGCAGTTGTAAATAATGATAAAGAGGCTTCCTATAATGGTAATACTATGGCAATAGGAAAAGACATGGTGTCCAATTTAAAAGAAAATAAAACCTTGGATTTTCATTTTGTAGATGAAGAGGAAGGAAAGAAGGGATTGGAAGATGGCGATTACTATATGGTAGTGACTTTACCAAGTGATTTATCTGAAAAAACAACTACATTATCCAATATTCAATCGACAGCAGCTTATCAATCATTGACAAGTGAGCAACAAACTGAGATAAGTGATTCTGTATCTCAAAATTCAACTGATAGTATTCAATCGGCTCAGTCAATTGTAGCTTTAGTACAAGATTTACAGGGAAGTTTAGAAAACTTACAAAATCAATCTTCTAATCTTTCGACTTTAAAAAATCAATCTAATCAAGTATCACCTATTACTTCTACTTCTTTGATAGGATTGTCAAGTGGATTAACAGAGATACAAGGAGATGTTACTAGCAAATTAGTTCCTGCCAGTCAGTCGATTGCATCAGGTGTAAACGCATATACTACAGGTGTTGATAAAGTTTCTCAGGGCGCAAGTCAACTAAGTGAAAAAAATGCCACCTTGACAGGTAGTTTGGATAAACTAGTTTCAGGCTCAAACACCTTGACACAAAAATCTTCTAGATTGACAGCAGGAGTTGGTTAATTACAATCAGGATCTGGGCAATTAGCAGACAAATCCAGTCAGTTACTTTCAGGTGCTTCTCCATTAGAGAATAGAGCTAATAAATTGGCAGATGGATCTGGGAAACTAGCAGAAGGTGGAACAAAGTTAACTTCTGGATTGGAAGATTTACAGACAGGACTTGCTTCTTTAGGACAAGGACTAGGTAATGCTAGTGATCAACTCAAATCAGTATCAACAGAATCTAAAAATGCAGAGATTTTGTCAAATCCACTCAATCTTTCAAAAACAGACAATGATCAAGTTCCTGTAAATGGAATCGCAATAGCTCCTTATATGATATCAGTTGCTCTTTTTTTGCAGCAATATCAACAAATATGATATTTGCGAAATTGCCTTCAGGACGTCATCCAGAGAGCCGTTGGGCTTGGTTGAAATCTTGAGCTGAAATAAATGGTATTATAGCTGTTTTGGCAGGAATTTTGGTATATGGAGGAGTTCAGCTTATTGGTTTAACTGCTAATCATGAGATGAGAATATTTATTCTCATCATCCTAACAAGTTTAGTATTCATGTCTATGGTGACCACTTTAGCAACGTGGAATAGCCGTATAGGAGCTTTTTTCTCACTTATTTTGCTTTTACTACAGTTAGCATCAAGTGCAGGTACTTATCCACTTGCTTTGACAAATGATTTCTTTAGATCTATTAATCCCTGGTTACCAATGAGCTATTCAGTTTCGGGATTACGACAAACAATCTCTATCAACAAGTCATTTTCCTAGCTGTCATACTAGTTCTATTTACTAGTTTAGGTATGCTAGCCTATCAACATAAGAAAATGGAAGAAGATTAAAAAAATCGACCGATTAACTGGTCGATTTTTTATGCCTTAGATGACTTTCGTCTGTGATTATAGATTCCAAATAGTAAGAGAGAAGTAAAGGAACAGATTGCTCCAGTAATAAAACCATTGGGAATGAAGGAAAGTGTAATAGTTCCTTTCCCCTTGGGAATGTCAACTTTCATAAATCCAGTTTGAGCTTGTTTAATTTCTATTTTCTTACCATCTTGGTAGGCAGACCAACCTTTGTCATAAGGAATGGTGAAGAAAATAGATGTATCTTGTTGGACATCATATGTAGCAAAAACCTTGTTTTTAGAAGTTGATACTGTGACAGGTTGTTCTTTAATTTTTTGAATTGCCTCGGTGAAAGTTTTGGTATCTAAACGATAGAAGGTAGGAGATTCAAATGATACTTGTGAATTTCCAGGGAAACTAACATTGATATTGAAAGTTTTTTTCTCTTTAGTATATCCTAGATTAAAGAAGGAGAAGACATTATCAGTTGTAAAAGTCTTTTTTTCACCATTTACAAGGATGTCAACCTTCTTTTGTTTATCGTTAGAAAAGTGAAGGTTTATGAAAGAGAGATAAACTTGGCTGTTTTCTGGAACTTCAATTTGATACTGGATTGCTGCATCTTCATTTGAAGAACTTGTGACACTAATCAAATCATTAGTATTTTCTATTTTTTCTGTTTTTTCATAAGGTATTGGAGAAAAATAATCAAAATTGACGTTAGCAAGTTGATTTAAAAATGAGGCCTGATTATCCAAGGTATGTTCATTGAACTTGACATCATTGTAAACAGATTGACTCGCAACTGCAATCGGAAGAGAGTATTGATTTTCATATAGGGTAAGATTATCTTTTTGATAGATATCTTTAAAGCCATACTTATCAATAGGACTGTCTGAGATATTGTACTGGATACCAAATAAACTATCAGCCAAAATACTATTATTTGCATATCGGAGATTGAGATTAGTCCCAGAGGATTTAAAACCAAGTTTATCTAAAGTAGAGCTTGATGAACGATTTCGAACAGATGAAAATTGAGAGATTCCATTGTAGTTGAATTTCATACTGTCATTTCCTGTCTGAGTTTGTAGTTTTTCAGTACGAGTAAATTGATTTCCAATATATGTTGAGAAAGATTCCATAGCTGGGATATCTCGACTATAAGCACTTCGAGAAGCAAATCCCCATTCCTTAGCAATTCCGTCCATTTGAGATGAAGCATTTAAACTCATTTCAACCAGTATAAATAAAGAGATTAGAATGGCAAATAGATTCACAGATATAAACTTTTTGATAACTGCAAGGAGTAAAAGAGAATAGACAACCAAAAATTCAAGAGTAAGCAGAATATTCAAATCTGTTAAAAAAGAATAATGCGATTTTAGATAGATGGTAGCTAAAAATCCTGCTACTACAAGAAAAAGCGAAACTAAAAAATTCCAGACTTTAAGTTCTTTCAGACGCTTTAAGACTTCTGCTGCTGTGTAAATTAACAAGGTAGAGAAAATCCAAGCATAGCGATGTAAAAACATGTTTGGAGTATGCATGCCTTGCCAAAATAAGTCAAGAGCTTCTATGTAAAAGCTTGCAATTAGAAATGCAAAGAATATTACATATATGAGTTTCACGTGAAACTTAATAGATTTCAGCGTAAAAAATAAAATGGTCAAAATAAAGGGAAATAGTCCAACAAAAATCATTGGGATGGCCCCATACTTTGTTGTGTCAAAGGAACCAATGAATTGCTTAGCAAAGAGATCAAGATACCAGCTACTTTCAGTTTGAAACTTTGTAACTTCAGTCAATTTTTCCCCATGTGTCTGTAAATCAAATAGAGTGGGAAGAGTCATAATCAAACTAGCCATACCAGCTAAAAAGGAGATAACTATGAAATCAAGAACAGATGATTTTCGAGTCTTAAAGTCCCACGAAATTTGACAGAGATACCAGAAAATAAGAAACAATACTGTCATATATCCAAAATAATAATTTTGAATAAATAAGATTGACAGACTTGTAAAGTACAATAGGAGTTTCTTTTCAGTTATCAGTAGATGTAAACCAGTTATAATTAAAGGAATCAAGATAAAAACATCTAGCCAGGTTTTTATCTCTAATTGACTGACAGTGAAACTCATCAGAGCATAGGAAGTAGATAAGGCTAGTTTTAAAATCTGAGGGATAGATTGAAACAATTTATTCAAACTAAAAAAGGTTGACAGACCAATCAATCCAAATTTTAAGAGAGTTGTCAGATAGATAGCATCTGGCATATTCGTTAGATCAAAAAAGTAAACCAGAGGCGCGAGAAAACTACCCAAGTAATAACTAGATAGGGCATAGAAGTTTAGCCCTAGACCACTTGTAAAGGTGTAAAACAGATTACTATTTCCATGTAGGATATTTCGTAAGGCTACATCAAAAATAACGTATTGATGAAAGCCATCTCCTAATAGAGGAGAGTTGTCGCTATTCCAGTAGATACTTTGAGATAGATATACTCCAGACATAATCACTACAGGAATGATGAAAGAAATAAAATAGGTTCGATATGTTTTTAAAAATGATTTCATGTTACCTCGTAGAATGATAGAAAACTCAGTTGGTTAACCCAACTGAGTTTTGAAGTTTTATTTAGTCTTTCCAAAGTTCTTTAACTTTTGCTTGTACTTCTGCATTTTCTAGGAATTCATCGTAGGTTTCATCGATACGGTCAATGACGCCATTTTTAGATAAGACAATGATATGGTTAGCCAAAGTTTGAATAAATTCGTGGTCATGGCTGGCAAAGATGATTGATTCTTTAAAGTTTTTCAATCCATCATTCAAGCTTGAGATAGATTCCAAGTCCAAGTGATTTGTTGGATCATCAAGTACAAGGACATTTGATTTTAAGAGCATGAGTTTTGAAAGCATGACACGAACTTTTTCTCCCCCTGACAAGACATTTACAGGTTTGTTAACTTCATCTCCAGAGAAGAGCATACGGCCGAGGAAGCCACGTAGGAAAGTATTGTCATCTTCTTCTTTACTTGCGAATTGACGCAACCAGTCAAGAATTGATTCTCCTCCTGCAAAATCAGCTGAGTTATCTTTTGGTAGGTAAGATTGACTAGTTGTAACTCCCCACTTGACAGTTCCTTCATAGTCAATATCTCCCATGATTGCACGAATTAATGCAGTCGTTTGAATATCATTTTGTCCAATAAGTGCTGTCTTATCATCTGGACGCAAGATGAAACTAATATTATCCAAGATAGTTTCACCATCAATCTTTACAGTTAAATTTTCTACTGTCAAGAGATCATTACCAATCTCACGTTCCGCTTTAAAGTTGATAAATGGATATTTACGACTAGATGGCACAATCTCTTCTAGCTCAATCTTATCAAGCATTTTCTTACGTGATGTTGCCTGCCTTGACTTAGAAGCATTGGCAGAGAAACGAGCAACAAATTCTTGCAATTGTTTAATTTTTTCTTCTGCTTTAGCATTACGGTCTGCTAGCAATTTAGCAGCAAGCTCAGAAGATTCCTTCCAGAAGTCGTAGTTTCCGACATAGAGTTTGATTTTTCCAAAGTCAAGGTCGGCCATGTGAGTACAAACTTTGTTTAAGAAGTGACGGTCGTGGGATACTACGATAACTGTGTTATCAAAGTCAATCAAGAAGTCTTCTAACCAAGTAATCGATTGGATATCCAAACCGTTAGTAGGCTCGTCCAAGAGAAGAACATCTGGTTTACCAAAAAGTGCTTTGGCGAGGAGAACCTTTACTTTTTCACCGTTGGCCAATTCGCTCATGTTTTGGTAGTGTAATTCTTCTGGAATGTTTAGGTTTTGAAGTAGTTGAGAGGCTTCACTCTCTGCTTCCCAACCTCCAAGTTCGGCAAACTCTCCTTCGAGTTCGGCAGCACGAACCCCGTCCTCGTCTGAGAAATCTTCCTTCATGTAGATAGCATCTTTCTCTTTCATGATGCTATAAAGTTTTTCATTTCCCATGATAACGACATCAATGGCACGTTCATCTTCGTAGTCAAAGTGATTTTGACGAAGAACAGAGAGACGTTCATCTGGACCAAGAGAGATGTGACCAGTAGTAGGTTCGATATCTCCAGCTAAAATTTTTAAAAAGGTTGATTTTCCGGCACCATTAGCACCGATTAATCCGTAAGTATTTCCTTCTGTAAATTTGATATTGACATCATCAAAAAGTTTGCGATCACTAAAACGTAGTGAAACATCAGATACTGTAAGCAATGTTTTTCTCCTATATGTGTAATATATTTATTCTACTAGAAAATACAGAAATATTCAAATTTTTATTTGTCAATTTTGTGTAAATTATATTTACAGTATCCTTTACACAAATCTGTAAAAAGCAAGGCTGATTTATTTTGATAAATTACGGTTATTTCATTAAAAAAATGCTATAATTGAAAGGACTATATCGAAGGAGAACAAAATGACTAAACCCATTATTTTAACAGGAGACCGTCCAACAGGAAAATTGCATATTGGACATTATGTTGGAAGTCTCAAAAATCGAGTATTATTACAGGAAGAGGATAAGTATGATATGTTTGTGTTCTTGGCTGACCAACAAGCCTTGACAGATCATGCCAAAGATCCTCAAACCATTGTAGAGTCTATCGGAAATGTGGCTTTGGATTATCTTGCAGTTGGATTGGATCCAAATAAGTCAACTATTTTTATTCAAAGCCAGATTCCAGAGTTGGCTGAGTTGTCTATGTATTATATGAATCTAGTTTCGTTAGCACGTTTGGAGCGAAATCCAACAGTCAAGACAGAGATTTCTCAGAAAGGATTTGGAGAAAGCATTCCGACAGGATTCTTGGTCTATCCAATCGCTCAAGCAGCTGATATCACAGCTTTCAAGGCTAATTATGTTCCTGTTGGGACAGATCAGAAACCAATGATTGAGCAAACTCGTGAAATTGTTCGTTCTTTTAACAATGCATATAACTGTGATGTCTTGGTAGAGCCGGAAGGTATTTATCCAGAAAATGAGAGAGCAGGGCGTTTGCCTGGTTTAGATGGAAATGCTAAAATGTCTAAATCACTAAATAATGGTATTTATTTAGCTGATGATGCGGATACTTTGCGTAAAAAAGTAATGAGTATGTATACAGATCCAGATCATATCCGCGTTGAGGATCCAGGTAAGATTGAGGGAAATATGGTTTTCCATTATCTAGATGTTTTTGGTCGTCCAGAAGATGCTCAAGAAATTGCTGATATGAAAGAACGTTATCAACGAGGTGGTCTTGGTGATGTGAAGACCAAGCGTTATCTACTTGAAATATTAGAACGTGAACTGGGTCCTATTCGTGAGCGCCGTATTGAATTTGCTAAGGATATGGGAGAAGTTTATAATATGATTCAAAAAGGTAGTGAAAGAGCGCGTGAAGTTGCGGGTCAAACCCTATCTGAGGTAAAAGGGGCAATGGGACTTCATTACTTTAACTAAGTTTATTTTACAAGAAACTATCTTTTCTATCTCGAAGAAAAGATAGTTTTTTATTTACCCCTGTAACATTTGACAAATTTTTATAGAATGGTATGATAGATACAATATAAAAAGAGTCAAGCTCAAAAAGAAAGAAAAGAGGAAACTTCGAATGTCTAATTGGGACACTAAATTTTTGAAAAAAGGTTTTACCTTTGATGATGTATTGCTTATTCCAGCTGAAAGTCATGTGTTGCCTAACGATGCAGATTTAACAACTAAATTGGCAGATAATTTGACTTTAAATATCCCAATTATTACCGCTGCCATGGACACAGTTACAGAGAGTCAAATGGCCATTGCTATTGCTCGTGCAGGCGGTCTCGGAGTTATCCATAAAAACATGTCAATTGCTCAACAAGCAGACGAGGTTCGTAAGGTAAAACGTTCTGAAAATGGAGTTATTATTGATCCGTTCTTCTTGACGCCTGAACATACAATTGCTGAAGCAGATGAGCTTATGGGTCGTTACCGCATCAGTGGTGTTCCAGTTGTTGAAACACTTGAAAATCGTAAATTGGTTGGTATTTTGACAAACCGAGATCTTCGTTTTATTTCAGATTATAATCAACCAATTTCAAACCATATGACTAGTGAAAATCTTGTTACTGCTCCTGTGGGTACGGATCTTGCAACGGCTGAGAGTATTCTTCAAGAGCATCGTATTGAAAAACTTCCGTTGGTCGATGAAGAAGGCAGTCTTTCTGGTTTGATCACTATCAAAGATATTGAAAAAGTTATTGAGTTTCCAAATGCGGCTAAAGATGAGTTTGGTCGTCTTCTAGTTGCAGGTGCAGTAGGTGTTACTTCAGATACATTTGAACGTGCAGAGGCTCTTTTTGAGGCAGGAGCGGATGCGATTGTTATTGATACTGCACATGGTCATTCTGCAGGTGTCTTGCGTAAAATTGCCGAGATTCGTGCTCATTTCCCAGATCGGACTTTGATTGCTGGAAATATTGCTACTGCTGAAGGTGCACGTGCCCTTTATGAAGCGGGTGTAGACGTTGTTAAGGTTGGTATTGGACCAGGTTCTATCTGTACTACTCGTGTGATTGCTGGTGTTGGTGTTCCGCAAGTAACAGCTATCTACGATGCTGCAGCTGTTGCGCGCGAATATGGTAAAACGATTATTGCTGACGGTGGGATCAAGTATTCTGGAGATATTGTAAAAGCACTTGCTGCAGGTGGAAATGCTGTTATGCTTGGATCTATGTTTGCTGGAACTGATGAAGCTCCAGGCGAAACTGAAATCTTCCAAGGACGTAAATTCAAGACTTACCGTGGTATGGGATCAATTGCTGCTATGAAGAAAGGTTCAAGCGACCGTTATTTCCAAGGTTCTGTCAATGAAGCAAACAAGCTTGTTCCAGAAGGAATTGAAGGTCGTGTTGCTTATAAAGGAGCGGCAGCTGATATTGTTTTCCAAATGATTGGTGGTATTCGCTCTGGTATGGGTTACTGTGGTGCAGCTAACCTTAAAGAACTACACGATAATGCTCAATTTATTGAAATGTCTGGTGCTGGTTTGAAAGAAAGCCATCCTCATGATGTGCAAATTACTAATGAGGCACCAAATTATTCTATGTAAAAAACAATGAAAAGAACTCCAGTGAAAACAGGAGTTCTTTTACAATGTTGTCAATTTCCATTTACAGCAGCTTTACCATCCTGAATAGTGAAGATACTTAGATTTTCTGGCAGATTTTGAAGATGGTCTAAGCTTGTTGTTGTGATAAAGGTTTGGATTGATTGAGAAATCGTTTCTAATAATTTTAACTGTCTAGTGTTGTCAAGTTCACTCATCACATCGTCAAGCAGTAATATAGGAGATTCTGTGGTAATGCTTTCCATTAATTCGATTTCTGCTAATTTTATCGAGAGGACGAGACTACGATGTTGACCTTGGCTTCCGAAACTAGCATCCATCCCATTTATATAAAAAGAAATGTCATCTCGATGAGGACCGACACCAGTATTCTTTTTAAATAAATCTCTGGATCTACTTTTTTCTAAAGCAATTTTGAAAGATTCGGATAAGTTTTGTTTGTCAGTTATATTGACAGAAGATTGATAGGATATTGACAACTCTTCGATCTGATTAGAGAGTTCAAAATGTTTCTTACGCCCAAATGATTCTAGTTTTTTTATGAAATCTAAGCGGTGATTCATTACACGACATCCATAATCAACTAGCTGATCATCTAACACAGAAAGGAATGTTTCATCTATTTTTTGAGCTGATTTTAGGTAAGTGTTTCTTTGCTTTAGGATGTGGTTATAATTGGTTAAGTCAGATAAATAGATTGGCTTAATTTGCCCAAGTTCCATATCAATGAATTTTCGTCGAATCGAAGGTGCTCCTTTAATTAGTTGTAAATCTTCAGGAGCAAATAAGACAACATTCATGTGTCCTACATAATCTGAAAGGCGTGCCTGTTTTAAGTGATTAACTTTTGTTACACGACCTTTTTGTGTTAGTTCGATTTCTAGGGGAATGGATCCAGTTTTTTTCTGAACGAGACCTGAAAGATGAAGTTGTTCCTCATCAAAATGAATGAGATTTTTATCTGTTCGAGTTCGATGACTACGCGTTAAGGCTAAAAAATAGATAGCCTCTAACATGTTTGTTTTTCCTTGTGCATTACGTCCCAAAAAGACATTCAATTTAGGATTAAAGTCTATTTTCGTTTCTTTGTAATTACGAAAAGTCTTGAGAGATAGATGTTGTAGCCACATGATTATCTACCAGGGAATCGTGGAGCTTGTTGGCTTTTAGGTGATGAAGCAGGTTTCGATTTGTCTTTTTTAACTCCCTTATTCATCTTTTTGACAAGTTTAGCGATCCGTTCTTTTTCAACTTTATCAGCTTGGTATTCATCTTGTTCTTCAGAAGTAGGTTGTGTCAACAAGATGTCAATGTTCATGTCAGGGATGTCAACTTTATCGCCAATACGAAGTTTTTTTCCACGACGGCTCTCTAATTCCCTATTAAAGTAAACAGAATGTTCAGAGAGAAATGATTTAATAGCTCCTCCGCTATGTGTAATTCCAAGTTCTTTGAATAGTGCTTGGAGGGTAATAAATTCTTCAAATAATTTGTATTCCATAATTCACCTCAATCTTTGGTATTATACCATATTTTCCTAAAAATAGTGAGAGAGACAGCGAGAAATGTAAGCGATTTTTATTTCAAAAGTGTTACAGGGAACAAGAAAATTTCAGGTTTTCGTGATATAATAGAAGTCTGTATATAAGGAGGTAAATCATGGAGTTAGTGCATGGAATTTCAACACATTTTATCCAATCAAAAAAGTTTAAAACAAACAAAATTACCGTGCGTTTTACCGCTCCATTATCCCTTGATACGATTGCAGGTCACATGTTGAGTGCAAGTATGCTAGAGACTGCTAATCAGATGTACCCCACTTCTCAAGATTTGAGGAGACACTTGGCCAGTCTATACGGTACAGATATGTCAACCAATTGTTTCAGAAGAGGGCAAAGCCACATTATAGAATTGACATTTACCTATGTTCGTGATGAGTTTTTAAGTAGGAAAAACGTGCTAACCTCTCAGATTTTGGAACTTGTAAAAGAAACTCTTTTTTCACCCGTAGTAGTTGATAATGGGTTTGATCCGGCCTTATTTGAAATTGAGAAAAAACAATTGCTAGCAAGTTTAGCAGCTGATATGGATGATTCTTTTTATTTTGCACATAAAGAATTGGATAAATTGTTTTTTCATGATGAACGTCTTCAATTGGAATATAGTGATTTACGAAATCGTATTTTAGCTGAAACTCCACAAAGTTCTTATTCTTGTTTCCAAGAATTTTTAGCCAATGATCGAATAGATTTCTTTTTCCTAGGTGATTTTAATGAGGTTGAAATTCAAAATGTATTAGAATCATTTGGCTTTAAAGGTCGAAAAGGAGATGTGAAGGTTCAGTATTGTCAACCTTATTCTAATATCCTTCAGGAAGGTATGGTTCGGAAAAATGTGGGACAATCCATTTTGGAATTAGGTTATCATTACTGTTCTAAATATGGTGATGAGCAACATTTACCCATGATTGTAATGAATGGTTTACTTGGTGGATTTGCTCACTCTAAGCTCTTTACAAATGTCCGTGAAAATGCTGGATTAGCTTATACCATTTCAAGTGAGCTTGATTTATTTAGTGGATTCTTGAGGATGTATGCTGGTATCAATCGAGAAAATCGTAACCAGGCTCGTAAAATGATGAATAATCAACTGCTTGATTTAAAAAAAGGTTATTTTACAGAGTTTGAGTTAAATCAGACCAAGGAAATGATTCGTTGGTCGTTGTTACTTTCTCAAGATAATCAATCTTCATTGATTGAACGTGCTTATCAAAATGCCTTATTTGGAAAATCTTCAGCAGACTTTAAAAGTTGGATTGCAAAGCTTGAACAAATTGACAAAGATGCTATTTGTAGAGTAGCTAATAATGTGAAACTACAAGCGATTTACTTTATGGAAGGAATAGAATGACAAAGGTTGTTTTTGAAGAAAAATACTATCCAGCTGTAAAAGAAATGGTTTATCGAACTCGTTTGGCCAACGGATTGACAGTTGCTCTTTTGCCTAAAAAGGAATTTAAAGAGGTTTACGGGAGTGTCACTGTACAGTTTGGTTCGGTAGATACGTTTGTCACAGAAGTTGACGGAGATGTAAAACAATATCCTGGAGGAATTGCTCATTTTCTTGAACATAAATTATTTGAGAGAGAAGATTCTAGTGATTTGATGTCGGCTTTTACGAGTCTAGGTGCAGATAGTAATGCCTTTACAAGCTTTACAAAAACAAACTATCTTTTTTCAGCAACGGATTATTTTTTAGAAAATTTAGATTTACTTGATGAATTGGTAACATCAGCACACTTTACTGAAGCTTCCATTCTGACAGAGCAGGATATTATTCAGCAAGAACGAGAAATGTACCAAGATGATCCAGATTCGTGTTTATTCTTTTCAACTTTAGCGAATTTGTATCCTGGTACACCTTTAGCAACTGATATAGTTGGAAGTGAGGAGTCCATTTCCCAAATCAATCTAACTAATTTGCAAGAAAATTTTACAAAGTTTTACAAACCTGTAAACATGTCTCTGTTTTTAGTTGGTAATTTTGATGTGGAGCGAGTACAGGACTATTTTGAAAGCAAAGAACTGAAAGATTCAGATTTTCAGGAAGTAGCAAGAGAAAAGTTGTTTTTACAGCCTGTAAAGCCAACAGATAGTATGAGAATGGAAGTATCTTCTCCCAAACTAGCGATTGGAGTTAGAGGTAAGCGAGAAGTTTCTGAAGCGGATTGCTATCGACATCATATTTTATTAAAATTATTGTTTGCAATGATGTTTGGTTGGACTTCGGATCGTTTTCAAAAATGTTATGAATCAGGTAAAATTGATGCGTCCTTATCTCTGGAAGTTGAAATAACAAGTCGCTTTCATTTTGTCATGTTGACAATGGATACGAAAGAGCCAGTTGCTTTGTCTCATCAATTTAGGAAGGCTATTCGTAATTTTACAAAGGATTTAGATATTACAGAGGAACATTTAGATATTATCAAAAGAGAGATGTTTGGCGAATTTTTCAGTAGCATGAACTCTCTTGAATTTATTGCAACGCAATATGATGCTTTTGAAAATGGTGAGATAATTTTTGATTTGCCGAAAATTTTACAGGAAATTACTTTAGAGGATGTCCTTGATGCTGGACATCATTTAATAGATGATGGTGACATAGTTGATTTTACAATATTCCCATCGTAGTAACCTATTATAATAGACACTAGAAAGAAGGGATGACAAGTATGAGAAAAAAAACAATTGGAGAGGTTTTACGATTAGCTAGAATCAATCAGGGATTGAGTTTAGATGAATTGCAGAAAAAGACAGAAATCCAGTTAGATATGTTGGAAGCAATGGAAGCAGACGATTTCGATCAACTTCCAAGTCCTTTTTACACGCGTTCTTTCTTGAAAAAATATGCATGGGCTGTTGAGTTAGATGACCAAATTGTTTTGGATGCTTATGATTCTGGGAGTATGATTACTTATGAGGAAGTAGATGTTGATGAAGATGAGTTGACAGGTCGTAGACGTTCAAGTAAGAAAAAGAAGAAAAAAACATCATTTTTACCTTTATTTTATTTTATCCTTTTTGCTTTATCGATTTTAATTTTTGTGACTTATTATGTTTGGAACTATATTCAAACTCAACCAGAGGAGCCTTCTCTTTCTAATTACAGTGTGGTTCAATCAACAAGTTCAACTAGCTCTGTTCCCCACTCCTCAAGTAGTAGTTCTTCTAGTATAGAATCAGCTATAAGTGTATCAGGCGAAGGAAATCATGTAGAAATCGCTTATAAGACAAGTAAGGAAACAGTTAAATTGCAATTGGCAGTTTCAGATGTTACAAGTTGGGTCAGTGTTTCAGAAAGCGAACTTGAGGGCGGTGTAACCTTATCGCCAAAGAAGAAAAGTGCAGAAGCAACAGTTGCAACTAAAAGTCCTGTAACAATTACGTTAGGTGTTGTAAAAGGTGTTGATTTGACAGTAGATAATCAGACTGTTGATTTATCGAAATTAACAGCTCAGACTGGACAAATCACTGTAACCTTTACTAAAAATTAAGGAAAAACGAATGAAAAAAGAACAAATTCCCAATCTCTTAACAATAGGTCGAATTCTCTTTATACCTATTTTTATCTTTATTTTAACGATAGGAAATTCGATAGAGAGTCATATAGTTGCAGCTATTATCTTTGCTGTTGCCAGTATTACCGACTATTTAGATGGATATTTAGCTCGTAAATGGAATGTGGTCAGTAATTTTGGTAAATTTGCAGATCCTATGGCGGATAAGTTACTAGTTATGTCGGCTTTTATTATGTTGATTGAGTTAGGTATGGCTCCGGCTTGGATTGTTGCAGTGATTATCTGTCGTGAGTTAGCTGTGACAGGTTTAAGGCTTTTATTGGTTGAAACTGGTGGAACAATTTTAGCAGCAGCAATGCCTGGAAAAATTAAAACTTTTAGTCAGATGTTTGCCATTATTTTCTTGCTATTACATTGGACTTTGCTTGGTCAAGTTCTACTTTATGTAGCCTTATTTTTCACTATCTACTCTGGCTATGACTATTTCAAGGGTAGTGCCTATGTATTTAAAGGGACATTTGGTTCGAAATGAAATCAATAATTGATGTAAAAAATCTTTCTTTTCGCTATAAAGAAAATCAGAACTACTACGATGTGAAGGATATTACGTTTCACGTGAAACGTGGAGAATGGCTTTCGATTGTAGGGCATAATGGTAGTGGTAAATCAACGACGGTTCGATTAATTGATGGCTTACTGGAAGCAGAATCCGGAGAGATTGTAATTGATGGCCAACGTTTGACTGAGGAAAATGTTTGGAATATACGTCGTCAAATCGGTATGGTTTTTCAAAATCCAGACAATCAATTTGTTGGAGCGACTGTTGAAGATGATGTTGCTTTTGGTTTGGAAAATCAGGGACTTTCTCGTCAAGAAATGAAAAAGAGAGTGGAAGAAGCTCTGGCTTTAGTTGGCATGTTGGACTTTAAAAAGAGAGAGCCAGCGCGTCTATCAGGTGGCCAAAAGCAACGTGTGGCCATTGCAGGTGTTGTAGCCCTAAGACCAGCTATTTTAATCTTAGATGAAGCAACGAGTATGTTGGATCCTGAGGGGCGTAGAGAACTTATTGGGACAGTAAAAGGAATTCGAAAAGACTATGATATGACGGTCATTTCTATTACCCATGATTTGGAAGAAGTCGCCATGAGTGATCGCGTATTGGTCATGAAAAAAGGGGAAATTGAATCAACTAGTAGTCCAAGGGAGCTTTTCTCTCGAAATGATTTAGATCAAATTGGATTAGACGATCCTTTTGCTAATCAATTAAAAAAATCTTTGAGCCAGAATGGCTATGATTTACCTGAAAATTATTTGACAGAAAGTGAGCTAGAGGATAAGCTATGGGAATTGCTCTAGAAAATGTGAATTTTACATATCAAGAAGGTACTCCCTTAGCTTCAGCAGCTTTGTCGGATGTTTCTTTGACGATTGAAGATGGCTCTTATACAGCTTTAATTGGGCACACAGGTAGTGGTAAATCAACTATTTTACAACTCTTAAATGGTTTATTGGTGCCAAGTCAAGGGAGTGTGAGGGTTTTTGATACCTTAATCACCTCGACTTCTAAAAATAAAGATATTCGTCAAATTAGAAAACAGGTTGGCTTGGTATTTCAGTTTGCTGAAAATCAGATTTTTGAAGAAACGGTTTTGAAGGACGTTGCTTTTGGACCGCAAAATTTTGGAGTTTCTGAAGAAGATGCTGTGAAGACTGCGCGTGAGAAACTGGCTCTGGTTGGAATTGATGAATCACTTTTTGATCGTAGTCCGTTTGAGCTGTCAGGGGGACAAATGAGACGTGTTGCCATTGCAGGCATACTTGCCATGGAGCCAGCTATATTAGTCTTAGATGAGCCAACAGCTGGTCTAGATCCTCTAGGGAGAAAAGAGTTGATGACCCTGTTCAAAAAACTCCACCAGTCAGGGATGACCATCGTCTTGGTAACGCATTTGATGGATGATGTTGCTGAATATGCGAATCAAGTCTATGTAATGGAAAAGGGACGTTTAGTAAAGGGGGGCAAACCAAGTGATGTCTTTCAAGACGTTGTTTTTATGGAAGAAGTTCAGTTGGGAGTACCTAAAATTACGGCCTTTTGTAAACGATTGGCTGATAGAGGCGTGTCATTTAAACGATTACCGATTAAGATAGAGGAGTTCAAGGAGTCGCTAAATGGATAGTATGATTTTAGGGCGTTATATCCCAGGGGATTCGATTGTTCACCGATTGGATCCACGTAGCAAATTGCTTGCTATGATGCTACTGATTTTGATTGTGTTTTGGGCTAATAACCCCTTGACGAATCTGATTCTTTTTATAGCGACAGGGATATTTATTGCCTTGTCAGGAGTATCTCTTTCATTTTTTATTCAGGGCTTGAAGTCTATGTTTTTCTTGATTGCCTTCACAACTATTTTTCAACTATTTTTCATTTCTAATGGGAATGTTTTATTTGAGTTTTCGTTTGTGAGAATCACGGATTATGCTTTGCAACAAGCTGGGATTATTTTTTGTCGCTTTGTATTGATTATTTTCTTTTCAACTTTGTTAACCTTAACAACCATGCCTTTAAGTTTGGCATCAGCTGTCGAAGCTTTATTAGCACCTTTAAAGCGTGTGAAAGTTCCAGTTCATGAAATTGGATTGATGCTGTCTATGAGTTTGCGTTTTGTCCCAACCTTGATGGATGATACGACTCGGATTATGAATGCACAGAAAGCTCGTGGAGTGGATTTTGGAGAAGGAAGCATCGTTCAAAAAGTAAAGGCGATGATTCCCATTTTGATTCCTCTTTTTGCGACAAGTTTAAAACGTGCAGATTCCTTGGCTATCGCTATGGAAGCGCGTGGCTATCAGGGTGGAAAAGGCAGAAGTCAATACCGACAATTGAAATGGACTCTAAAGGATACGCTGACCATTCTTGTTATTCTCGTACTTGGTTGTTGTTTATTTTTCTTAAAATCTTAGTAGCTTTCAGGAATTGATAAAAAGTTACTGTAACAGTTTTTGATATAAAGGTAGGGATATGAACCGTTTTAAAAAATCAAAATATGTCATTATTGTTTTTGTCACTGTTCTGCTTGTGTCAGCTCTCTTAGCGACGACTTATTCAAGTACAATTGTGACAAAATTAGGAGATGGAATCTCATTGGTTGATAGAGTTGTACAAAAACCTTTTCAGTGGTTTGATTCTGTCAAATCAGATTTGGCTCATTTGACACGAACATATAATGAAAATGAAAGTTTGAAGAAACAGCTTTACCAATTAGAAGTTAAATCAAATGAGGTGGAAAGTTTAAAGACAGAAAATGAACAACTGCGCCAATTGCTTGATATGAAGTCTAAATTGCAAGCCACAAAGACTTTAGCAGCAGATGTTATTATGCGTTCTCCGGTATCTTGGAAGCAGGAGTTGACCTTAGATGCAGGTAGATCAAAAGGTGCTTCTGAGAACATGTTAGCTATTGCAAATGGTGGCTTGATTGGGAGTGTTTCAAAAGTAGAGGAGAACTCTACTATAGTCAACCTTCTGACAAATACGGAAAATGCTGATAAGATTTCTGTTAAAATTCAACATGGCTCTACTACAATTTATGGAATTATTATTGGCTATGACAAGGAAAATGACGTTCTTAAAATTAGCCAATTAAATAGTAATAGCGATATTAGTGCGGGAGATAAGGTGACTACTGGTGGATTAGGAAACTTTAACGTTGCTGATATTCCTGTTGGTGAAGTGGTTGCCACAACGCATAGTACAGACTATTTGACACGAGAAGTAACTGTTAAATTGAGTGCAGATACTCATAATGTAGATGTGATAGAATTAGTGGGGAATTCATAATGAGACAGTTGAAGCGAGTTGGAGTATTTTTATTGCTTCCTTTCTTTGTTCTAATTGACGCCCATATTAGCCAGCTTCTGGGCTCATTTTTCCCCCATGTACATTTGGCTAGTCATTTTCTTTTTCTATTTCTCTTATTTGAGACGATAGAAGTATCAGAGTATCTCTACCTAGTCTATTGTTTTGTTATAGGCTTGGTTTATGATGTTTACTTTTTCCATCTAATAGGGATTACAACTCTCTTATTTATCTTATTGGGAGCCTTCCTTCATAAATTGAATAGTGTTATTTTGTTGAATCGTTGGACAAGAATGCTAGCTATGATTGTGCTGACATTCCTGTTTGAAATGGGTAGTTATCTTTTGGCTTTTATGGTAGGGTTGACAGTAGATAGCATGTCGATTTTTATAGTCTATAGCTTGGTACCGACGATGATTTTAAATTTTTTATGGATTACTGTTTTTCAATTTATTTTTGAAAAATATTATCTATAAGAACGACATATAAATGTAACAAAGGCGTAATATTTATTAGGCCTTTTTTTGGTATACTAGTATTGTCTTTAAAAGAAGGAGTATCTACGTAATATGAAGAAAAAAATCTTAGCGTCACTTTTATTAAGTACAGTAATGGTTTCTCAAGTAGCTGTTTTAACAACTGCGCATGCAGAAACGACTGATGACAAAATTGCTGCTCAAGATAATAAAATTAGTAACTTAACAGCACAACAACAAGAAGCCCAAAAACAAGTTGACCAAATTCAGGAGCAAGTATCAGCTATTCAAGCTGAGCAGTCTAACTTGCAAGCTGAAAATGATAGATTACAAGCAGAATCTAAGAAACTCGAGGGTGAGATTACAGAACTTTCTAAAAACATTGTTTCTCGTAACCAATCGTTGGAAAAACAAGCTCGTAGTGCTCAAACAAATGGAGCCGTAACTAGCTATATCAATACCATTGTAAACTCAAAATCAATTACAGAAGCTATTTCACGTGTTGCTGCAATGAGTGAAATCGTATCTGCAAACAACAAAATGTTAGAACAACAAAAGGCAGATAAAAAAGCTATTTCTGAAAAACAAGTAGCAAATAATGATGCTATCAATACTGTAATTGCTAATCAACAAAAATTGGCTGATGATGCTCAAGCATTGACTACGAAACAGGCAGAACTAAAAGCTGCTGAATTAAGTCTTGCTGCTGAGAAAGCGACAGCTGAAGGGGAAAAAGCAAGTCTATTAGAGCAAAAAGCAGCAGCTGAGGCAGAGGCTCGTGCAGCTGCGGTAGCAGAAGCAGCTTATAAAGAAAAACGAGCTAGCCAACAACAATCAGTACTTGCTTCAGCAAACACTAACTTAACAGCTCAAGTGCAAGCAGTATCTGAATCTGCAGCAGCACCTGTCCGTGCAAAAGTTCGTCCAACATACAGTACAAACGCTTCAAGTTATCCAATTGGAGAATGTACATGGGGAGTAAAAACATTGGCACCTTGGGCTGGAGACTACTGGGGTAATGGAGCACAGTGGGCTACAAGTGCAGCAGCAGCAGGTTTCCGTACAGGTTCAACACCTCAAGTTGGAGCAATTGCATGTTGGAATGATGGTGGATATGGTCACGTAGCGGTTGTTACAGCTGTTGAATCAACAACACGTATCCAAGTATCAGAATCAAATTATGCAGGTAATCGTACAATTGGAAATCACCGTGGATGGTTCAATCCAACAACAACTTCTGAAGGTTTTGTTACATATATTTATGCAGATTAATTTACAGAGGGACTCGAATAGAGCCCTCTTTTCAGGTTTTACCGTGACAATCCCTATTAAAAATTATATCAAAATAGCTTGAAAATATTGGAAAAGTATGGTAGAATGAAAATTGTCGTGTGAACGATAATACTCATTCTTGATGAATTGTGAAGCAGTTGCCCTTGGGTCGTTTTGCGAGTTGAAGTCAAGAAGAGGAAAAAAACAAAAAGGAGAAATACTCATGGCAGTAATTTCAATGAAACAACTTCTTGAGGCTGGTGTACACTTTGGTCACCAAACTCGTCGCTGGAATCCTAAGATGGCTAAGTACATCTTTACTGAACGTAACGGAATCCACGTTATCGACTTGCAACAAACTGTAAAATACGCTGACCAAGCATACGACTTCATGCGTGATGCAGCAGCTAACGATGCAGTTGTATTGTTCGTTGGTACTAAGAAACAAGCAGCTGATGCAGTTGCTGAAGAAGCAGTACGTTCAGGTCAATACTTCATCAACCACCGTTGGTTGGGTGGAACTCTTACAAACTGGGGAACAATCCAAAAACGTATCGCTCGTTTGAAAGAAATTAAACGTATGGAAGAAGATGGAACTTTCGAAGTTCTTCCTAAGAAAGAAGTTGCACTTCTTAACAAACAACGTGCGCGTCTTGAAAAATTCTTGGGCGGTATCGAAGATATGCCTCGTATCCCAGATGTGATGTACGTAGTTGACCCACATAAAGAGCAAATCGCTGTTAAAGAAGCTAAAAAATTGGGAATCCCAGTTGTAGCGATGGTTGACACCAATACTGATCCAGATGATATCGATGTAATCATCCCAGCTAACGATGACGCTATCCGTGCTGTTAAATTGATCACAGCTAAATTGGCTGACGCTATTATCGAAGGACGTCAAGGTGAGGATGCAGTAGCAGTTGAAGCAGAATTTGCAGCTTTAGAAACTCAAGCAGATTCAATTGAAGAAATCGTTGAAGTTGTAGAAGGCGACAACGCTTAATTTATACAAATAGTAATTACCTAGGAGGGCGGGGCTTAGCCCGGCTCTCCTATTTTCAAAAAATATAGGAGAATTAAAATGGCAGAAATTACAGCTAAACTTGTAAAAGAGTTGCGTGAAAAATCTGGTGCCGGTGTTATGGACGCTAAAAAAGCGCTTGTAGAAACAGACGGTGACATCGAAAAAGCGATTGAATTGCTTCGTGAAAAAGGTATGGCTAAGGCAGCTAAGAAAGCTGACCGTGTTGCTGCAGAAGGTTTGACTGGTGTTTATGTTAACGGTAATGTTGCAGCAGTTATTGAAGTAAACGCTGAAACTGACTTCGTTGCAAAAAACGCTCAATTCGTTGAATTGGTAAATACTACAGCTAAAGTCATTGCTGAAGGAAAACCTGCTAACAACGAAGAAGCTCTTGCTTTGATAATGCCTTCAGGTGAAACTCTTGAAGCTGCATACGTATCTGCAACAGCAACTATCGGAGAGAAAATCTCATTCCGTCGCTTTGCATTGATTGAAAAAACAGACGCACAACACTTTGGAGCATACCAACATAACGGTGGACGTATCGGTGTTATTTCAGTTGTTGAAGGTGGAGACGAAGCACTTGCTAAACAATTGTCAATGCACATCGCAGCGATGAAACCAACAGTTCTTTCTTACAAAGAATTGGATGAGCAATTCGTTAAAGATGAGTTGGCACAATTGAATCACGTTATCGACCAAGACAACGAAAGCCGTGCAATGGTTAATAAACCAGCTCTTCCACACTTGAAGTATGGATCAAAAGCTCAATTAACTGATGATGTTATTGCTCAAGCTGAAGCTGACATCAAAGCTGAATTGGCTGCAGAAGGCAAACCAGAAAAAATCTGGGACAAAATTATTCCAGGTAAAATGGATCGCTTCATGCTTGATAACACTAAAGTTGACCAAGCTTACACACTTCTTGCACAAGTTTACATCATGGATGACAGCAAGACAGTTGAAGCATACCTTGAATCAGTTAACGCTTCGGTAGTTGAGTTTGCTCGCTTTGAAGTTGGTGAAGGTATCGAGAAAGCTGCAAACGACTTCGAAGCTGAAGTTGCAGCTACAATGGCAGCAGCCTTGAATAACTAATAATAGAAAGGAAGCAAATTGCTTCCTTTTTTGTATAGGGCTTAGATTTTTCCTGAAATTGTTTTTTCCCCAGTCTCACTCGATTAGAATAATTAAAACAAAAAGCCCTATAATAAGGGCTAAGTGCATTTAGGAGACTATACTTCAAATTCATAGTAAGCGCGTCATAACAAGGTATCTATCCTAATTCCCCAACTTCCAGTATACCAGATAAAAAATAATTATCGGAGGAAAGGTATTGTACTATGATAATTCAACTAAGTGATTTAGGTCAAGTTCACCTTGTTTGTGGCAAGACAGATATGAGGCAGGGAATAGACTCATTAGCCTATGTAGTTAAAACCCACTTTGAATTGGATCCTTTCTCCGATCAAGTCTTTCTCTTTTGTGGTGGACGTAAAGACCGCTTTAAAGTTCTTTACTGGGATGGTCAAGGATTTTGGATATTATATAAACGCTTTGAGAACGGAAAACTGACTTGGTCCAGTACAGAAAAGGATGTCAAAGCTCTCGCACCTGAACAAGTAGATTGGCTGATGAAAGGCTTTTCTATCACTCCAAAAATATAGTAGATTGAAACTAGAATAGTACACCTCTGCTTCTAAAACATTGTTAGAAATCGATTTGACTGTCCTGATCGATTTGTCCTGTTCTTATTTCATTTTACTATAAATCCATCAGAAAGTCGTGATTTCTATTGAAATGAGGACTTTCTTTTTATACTCATCTGTTTTCAAAAAGCATTCTAGTCCATCTCCGATTAACGATGGACTTTATCACCTCCTTCTCCAGTCCTTGTATAACATCTTGAAGTTGATTCATGACATCTTCCAAAGTTCGAAAGGCTTTATTCTTAAATCCACGTTTACGAATCTCTTTCCACACTTGTTCAATGGGGTTCATCTCTGGTGTGTATGGAGGAATAAATGCAAAACCAATATTAGTCGGAATCTTTAAGGTACTTGATTTATGCCATATAGCATTGTCCATAACGAGTAAAAGATAATCATCTGGATAAGCTTGTGAAAGCTCCTATTCCTAAAGCCCCTTTAGCGCATAACTTTGGCTCAGCTTCTATTATCGCTCACACCATCCATCAGAAGTTTAATCTGAAGGTACCCAATTATCGCCAAGAAGAAGATTGGGCTAGGATGGGTTTACCAATCACACGTAAGGAAATCTCTAATTGGCATATCAAGACGAGTCAATACTATTTGGAGCCCCTTTATAACCTCTTGCGAGAGAGACTATTGACTCAGCCCTTACTTCATGCGGATGAAACTTCTTATAGGGTGCTAGAGAGTGATAGTCAGCTGACTTACTATTGGACTTTTTTGTCAGGTAAAGCAGAGAAACAAGGGATTACGCTTTACCACCATGATCAGTGTCGAAGTGGTTCAGTAGTACAAGAATTCCTAGGAGATTATTCTGGCTATGTTCATTGTGATATGTTGCGGCAGTAACTTAGGACTTTAGTCCTCTAGTTCTGCCTATGCGATAGCAGTCCAAGGTTTAGGAGTAAGGCGACGCTAAGCTTGGTAAACTGCGAACAGCTAGAAGCTTATCGTCAACTGGAAGAAGCTGCACTTGTTGGATGTTGGGCGCATGTGAGAAGGAAGTTTTTTGAAGTGCCCCCCAAGCAAGCAGATAAATCATCCTTAGGAGCTAAAGGTTTAGCTTATTGTGATCAGTTATTTTCCTTGGAAAGAGACTGGGAGGCTTTGCCAGCTGATGAACGACTACAGAAACGTCAAGAACATCTCCAGCCCCTAATGGAAGACTTCTTTGCTTGGTGCCGCCGTCAGTCAGTTTTAGCAGGTTCAAAACTAGGAAGGGCAATTGAATACAGCCTCAAGTATGAAGAAACCTTTAAGACCATTTTGAAAGACGGACATCTGGTCCTTTCCAATAATCTAGCTGAACGCGCCATTAAATCATTGGTTATGGGACGGAGTAAAAGAGTCCAGTGGACTCTTTTAGCCTAAGCTCAGTTTAAAAAAGCGAGGGTGGTTATTTTCTCAAAGTTTTGAAGGAGCTAAAGCAAGAGCTATTATTATGAGTTTGTTGGAAACAGCTAAACGTCATCAATTATAGTGCGTTGAATCTATAACAGTACGCATCGACTGCTAAAACATTTCTATAAATCAATTTTCCTTTCCTAATCGATTTGTTCATATCTTATTTCAATCCATTATAAATAGCGAGAAATATCTATCCTATCTTCTAGAATGTCTTCCAAACGAGGAAACTCTCGTAAACAAAGAGGTTTTAGAGGCTTATTTACCATGGACTAAAGTTGTACAAGAAAAGTGCAAATAAGAAATCTCCAGATTAGGAACTATCCGTGAGTTCTCTAGTCTGGAGATTTTTCAATAGACTTCGTTATTGGACGGTTACAATTCATAAAGTGCTGTAGAGAGATAACGTTCACCGTTATCTGGTGCTAGGGCAAGGACTTTTTTACCTGTACCTAATTTTTTGGCAACCTCGATGGCTCCGTAGATAGCTGCAGCTGAGGAAATCCCTACAAGGAAGCCTTCTTTTCCACCAATTTCACGTCCGAGTGCAAGAGCGTCATCTGATGTTACACGAACGATACCATCATAGGCTTTAGTATCAAGTGTATCAGGAATAAATCCAGCTGAGATACCTTGAATTTTGTGAGGACCAGGTTTTTCACCAGATAGAATAGCAGATTCATCTGCTTCTACTGCAAAAACTTGAATGTTAGAATTTTCTGATTTGAGTGCATGAGAAACACCAGAAATCGTTCCACCAGTACCTACTCCAGCAACAAAGGCATCTAATCCATCTTTACCGAAAGCAGCTAGTATCTCAGCTCCTGTTGTTCTTTCGTGTACTTCTGGATTAGCTGGATTGTCAAATTGAAGAGGAAGGAAACCATCACGTTCAGCAGCGATTTCTTGAGCCTTAGCAATAGCACCTTTCATTCCCTCGCTACCAGGAGTTAGGACGAGTTCAGCACCATAAGCTTGGATAATTTTACGTCGTTCTACACTCATAGTTTCAGGCATAACGATGACGACTTTATACCCTTTAGCAGCACCTACCCATGAAAGTCCAATACCGGTGTTTCCACTTGTTGCTTCAACAATAGTAGAACCAGGTTTCAGAATACCATCTTGTTCAGCTTTTTCAATCATGCTAAGGGCAATACGGTCTTTTACAGATGAACCAGGATTAAATGCTTCAAGCTTTATATAGACGTCTGCAGCACCTTCTGGCACGATGTTGTTAAGTTTAACAATCGGTGTTTGACCGATTAATTCAGTAATGTTGTTATAAATAGACATATGAATACCTCTTTGTATAAGATATCTTTAGTATAACGCTATCCATACCATTTCTATATATCATAGATCAAAGTCATTAATTTTCAAGTGATTGCGTTCAGCTAATTCTAGTAAATAGGTGTGAAGGAAAACGATATCAGGTTTCGTTTGAATTGCTTCATTTTCTAGTATATTTTGGTACGCCTCTTTTTATTTTGCTCGCTAAAGTAGTTGTGAGAATGTCAACGAAACGCTGTATTATTCATTGTTTACACTAAGTTTACAGGAACTTCAACCTCTCGTAAACCTTGGTCAGTTAAAGTGACTTTTCCATTAAAAAACTCCACAAGTGCAGCTTTAATAGTTTCTTTTTCTTCTTTATCAACATAAATCATCGTATCGACTTGATCTGTAAAGTTTGTATCCAGCTCCATGAGACCATGTTCTTTAAGGAAGTTACTGTACTCTTGGTACTGAGCATAAGACATTTGAATAGCAATGCCAGCCTGTTCTTTTATTTCAATAATACCAATTTCTTTGACAGCTAAGGCGACACTGCCGGCGTAAGCACGAATTAGTCCTCCAGCGCCTAGTTTAATACCACCAAAGTAGCGTGTCACGACCACACAGACATTGGTGAGATTGTGATTTTCTAGTACCCCAAGCATGGGAACACCAGCAGTACCACTAGGCTCACCATCATCACTTGTACGTTTAATTTCACTACGTTCTCCAATAATGAAGGCAGAGCAGTTATGTGTCGCTTTGTAGTGTTCTTTTTTGATGGCAGTAATGAAGTCACGAGCCTCTTCTTCGCTATAAACACGCTTGGCATGGCAGATAAAGCGAGATTTTTTGATTTCTTCTTGGACTTGACCGTCCTCTTTAATTGTCCTAAATTCCATGATTTAATTGTACTAAAAAATCATCTAAAGTGCTAGTTTTTACGAATAAAGAAGTATGAAAGTAAATTTAGATTATCTCGGTCGTTTATTTACTGAGAATGAATTAACAGAAGAAGAACGTCAGTTGGCGGAGAAACTTCCAGCAATGAGAAAGGAGAAGGGGAAACTTTTCTGTCAACGCTGTAATAGTACTATTCTAGAAGAATGGTATTTGCCCATCGGTGCTTACTATTGTCGAGAGTGCTTGCTGATGAAGCGAGTCAGAAGTGATCAAACTTTATACTATTTTCCGCAGGAGGATTTTCCAAAGCAAGATGTTCTCAAATGGCGCGGCCAATTAACTCCTTTTCAAGAGAAGGTGTCAGAGGGATTGCTTCAAGTAGTAGACAAGCAAAAGCCAACCTTAGTTCATGCGGTAACAGGAGCTGGAAAGACAGAAATGATTTATCAAGTAGTGGCTAAAGTGATCAATGCGGGTGGTGCAGTGTGTTTGGCTAGTCCTCGCATAGATGTTTGTTTGGAGCTGTACAAGCGCCTGCAACAGGATTTTTCTTGCGGGATAGCTTTGCTACATGGAGAATCGGAACCTTATTTTCGAACACCACTAGTTGTTGCAACAACCCATCAGTTATTGAAGTTTTATCAAGCTTTTGATTTGCTGATAGTGGATGAAGTAGATGCTTTTCCTTATGTTGATAATCCCATGCTTTACCACGCTGTCAAGAATAGTGTAAAGGAGAATGGATTGAGAATCTTTTTAACAGCGACTTCGACCAATGAGTTAGATAAAAAGGTCCGTTTAGGAGAACTAAAAAGACTGAATTTACCGAGACGGTTTCATGGAAATCCGTTGATTATTCCAAAACCAATTTGGTTATCGGATTTTAATCGCTACTTAGACAAGAATCGTTTGTCACCAAAGTTAAAGTCCTATATTGAGAAGCAGAGAAAGACAGCTTATCCGTTACTCATTTTTGCTTCAGAAATTAAGAAAGGGGAGCAGTTAGCAGAAATCTTACAGGAGCAATTTCCAAATGAGAAAATTGGCTTTGTATCTTCTGTAACAGAGGATCGATTAGAGCAAGTACAAGCTTTTCGAGATGGAGAACTGACAATACTTATCAGTACGACAATCTTGGAGCGCGGAGTTACCTTCCCTTGTGTGGATGTTTTCGTAGTAGAGGCCAATCATCGTTTGTTTACCAAGTCTAGTTTGATTCAGATTGGTGGACGAGTTGGACGAAGCATGGATAGACCGACAGGAGATTTGCTTTTCTTCCATGATGGGTTAAATGCTTCAATCAAGAAGGCGATTAAGGAAATTCAGATGATGAATAAGGAGGCTGGTCTATGAAGTGCTTGTTATGTGGGCAGACTATGAAGACTGTTTTAACTTTTAGTAGTCTCTTACTTCTGAGGAATGATGACTCTTGTCTTTGTTCAGACTGTGATTCTACTTTTGAAAGAATTGGGGAAGAGAACTGTCCAAATTGTATGAAAACAGAGTTGTCAACAAAGTGTCAAGATTGTCAACTTTGGTGTAAAGAGGGAGTTGAAGTCAGTCATAGAGCGATTTTTACTTACAATCAAGCTATGAAGGATTTTTTCAGTCGGTATAAGTTTGATGGAGACTTCCTGTTAAGAAAAGTTTTCGCTTCATTTTTAAGTGAGGAGTTGAAAAAGTACAAAGAGTATCAATTTGTTGTAATTCCCCTAAGTCCTGATAGATATGCTAATAGAGGATTTAATCAGGTTGAGGGATTGGTAGAGGCAGCAGGCTTTGAGTATCTGGATTTATTAGAGAAAAGAGAAGAGAGAGCCAGTTCTTCTAAAAATCGTTCAGAGCGCTTGGGGACAGAACTTCCTTTCTTTATTAAAAGTGGAGTCACTATTCCTAAAAAAATCCTACTTATAGATGATATCTATACTACAGGAGCAACTATAAATCGTGTTAAGAAACTGTTGGAAGAAGCTGGTGCTAAGGATGTAAAAACATTTTCCCTTGTAAGATGAGGAAAAAATTTGCAAAAATAGAATGAAAGCGTTATAATAAAATCATAAAAACAAAAATGTTTAGAAAGAAGGTACTCATATGATTAAATATAGTATCCGTGGTGAAAACCTAGAAGTAACAGAAGCAATTCGTGATTATGTAGTTTCTAAACTCGAAAAGATCGAAAAGTACTTCCAACCAGAACAAGAGTTGGATGCCCGAATTAACTTAAAAGTTTATCGTGAAAAAACGGCTAAAGTGGAAGTAACGATTCCGCTTGGATCTATTACTCTCCGCGCAGAAGATGTATCTCAAGATATGTATGGTTCAATTGACCTTGTAACTGATAAAATTGAACGTCAGATTCGTAAAAATAAAACAAAAATCGAGCGTAAAAATAAAAATAAGGTAGCAACTGGTCAATTATTTACAGATGCTTTGGTGGAAGATTCAAATATTGTCCAGTCTAAAGTTGTTCGTTCAAAACAAATTGATTTAAAACCAATGGATTTGGAAGAAGCAATTCTACAAATGGATTTATTGGGGCATGATTTCTTTATCTATGTGGATGTTGAAGATCAGACAACCAATGTGATTTATCGTCGTGAGGATGGCGAAATTGGTTTGTTAGAGGTTAAAGAATCTTAATTTCAATATGTGTAAAGGTAGGTTTACTGAATTGTAAACTACCTTTTTCTTATAATTGATAGAATTACTGATTACACTTTTAAAAAGTCGCTTTTTGAGGGGTATTATGGTATAATGGGTGCCAAGAGGTTTTGAATGAAAAAATTTTATGTAAGTCCAATTTTTCCTATTCTAGTAGGATTGATTGCGTTTGGAGTCTTATCCACTTTCATTATTTTTGTTAATAATAATCTGTTGACGGTTTTAATTTTGTTTCTTTTTGTAGGAGGCTATGTTTTTTTATTTAAGAAACTGAGAGTGCATTATACAAGGAGTGATGTAGAACAGATACAGTATGTAAACCACCAAGCGGAAGAAAGTTTGACAGCTCTATTGGAACAGATGCCTGTAGGTGTTATGAAATTGAATTTATCTTCTGGAGAGGTTGAGTGGTTTAATCCCTATGCTGAATTGATTTTGACCAAGGAAGATGGTGATTTTGATTTAGAAGCTGTTCAAACGATTATCAAGGCTTCAGTAGGAAATCCGTCTACTTATGCCAAGCTTGGTGAGAAGCGTTATGCTGTTCATATGGATGCTTCTTCCGGTGTTTTGTATTTTGTAGATGTATCCAGGGAACAAGCCATAACAGATGAATTGGTAACAAGTAGACCAGTGATTGGGATTGTCTCTGTGGATAATTATGATGATTTGGAGGATGAAACTTCTGAGTCAGATATTAGTCAAATCAATAGTTTTGTAGCTAATTTTATATCAGAGTTTTCAGAAAAACACATGATGTTTTCTCGTCGGGTAAGTATGGATCGATTTTATCTATTTACTGACTACACGGTGCTTGAGGGCTTGATGAATGATAAATTTTCTGTTATTGATGCTTTCAGAGAAGAGTCGAAACAGAGACAGTTGCCCTTGACCTTAAGTATGGGATTTTCTTATGGCGATGGAAATCATGATGAGATAGGGAAAGTTGCTTTGCTCAATTTGAACTTGGCTGAAGTACGTGGTGGCGACCAGGTGGTTGTTAAGGAAAACGACGAAACGAAAAATCCAGTTTATTTTGGTGGTGGGTCTGCTGCTTCAATCAAGCGTACACGGACTCGTACGCGCGCTATGATGACAGCTATTTCAGATAAGATTCGGAGTGTAGATCAGGTTTTTGTAGTCGGTCACAAAAATTTAGACATGGATGCTTTGGGCTCTGCTGTAGGTATGCAGTTGTTCGCCAGCAATGTGATTGAAAATAGCTATGCTCTTTATGATGAAGAACAAATGTCTCCAGATATTGAACGAGCTGTTTCATTCATAGAAAAAGAAGGAGTTACGAAGTTGTTGTCTGTTAAGGATGCAATGGGGATGGTGACCAATCGTTCTTTGTTGATTCTTGTAGACCATTCAAAGACAGCCTTAACATTATCAAAAGAATTTTATGATTTATTTACCCAAACCATTGTTATTGACCACCATAGAAGGGATCAGGATTTTCCAGATAATGCGGTTATTACTTATATCGAAAGTGGTGCAAGTAGTGCCAGTGAGTTGGTAACGGAATTGATTCAGTTCCAGAATTCTAAGAAAAATCGTTTGAGTCGTATGCAAGCAAGTGTCTTGATGGCTGGTATGATGTTGGATACTAAAAATTTCACCTCGCGAGTAACTAGTCGGACATTTGATGTTGCTAGCTATCTCAGAACGCGCGGAAGTGATAGTATTGCTATCCAGGAAATCGCTGCGACAGATTTTGAAGAATATCGTGAGGTCAATGAACTTATTTTACAGGGGCGTAAATTAGGTTCAGATGTACTAATAGCAGAGGCTAAGGACATGAAATGCTATGATACAGTTGTTATTAGTAAGGCAGCAGATGCCATGTTAGCCATGTCAGGTATTGAAGCGAGTTTTGTTCTTGCGAAGAATACACAAGGATTTATCTCTATCTCAGCTCGAAGTCGTAGTAAACTGAATGTACAACGGATTATGGAAGAGTTAGGCGGTGGAGGCCACTTTAATTTGGCAGCAGCTCAAATTAAAGATGTAACCTTGTCAGAAGCAGGTGAAAAACTGACAGAAATTGTATTAAATGAAATGAAGGAAAAGGAGAAAGAAGAATGAAAGTAATCTTTTTAGCAGATGTTAAAGGAAAAGGTAAAAAAGGCGAAATTAAGGAAGTACCAACAGGGTATGCGCAAAACTTTCTTATCAAAAAGAATCTAGCCAAAGAAGCGACTGCTCAAGCTGTAGGTGAACTTCGTGGTAAACAAAAATCGGAAGAAAAAGCTCACGCTGAGATGATTGCAGAAGGAAAAGCAATTAAAGCACAACTTGAAGCAGAAGAAACTGTTGTAGAATTTGTTGAAAAAGTTGGTCCAGATGGTCGTACCTTTGGTTCTATTACCAATAAGAAGATTGCAGAAGAATTGCAAAAGCAATTTGGAATTAAGATTGATAAACGTCATATTCAAGTACAAGCTCCGATTCGAGCGGTTGGTTTGATTGATGTGCCAGTGAAAATCTATCAAGATATCACAAGTGTAATCAATCTTCGTGTGAAAGAAGGATAAGTTTACACCTTCTTGACAAGATTGTAAAAGGAAGGGAAGTCTGATGGCAGAAGTAGAAGAGTTACGAGTACAACCTCAAGATATCTTAGCTGAGCAATCCGTTTTAGGGGCTATCTTTATTGATGAGAGTAAACTTGTTTTTGTGCGAGAATACATTGAGTCTCGGGACTTTTTTAAGTATGCCCATCGTTTGATTTTCCAAGCCATGGTCGATTTATCCGATCGTGGTGATGCCATAGATGCAACAACGGTTCGTACTATCCTTGATAATCAAGGTGATTTACAGAATATTGGTGGCTTGTCTTACTTGGTTGAGATTGTTAATTCTGTGCCAACTTCTGCTAATGCGGAGTATTATGCTAAGATTGTTGCAGAAAAAGCAATGCTACGTCGTTTAATTGCCAAGTTGACAGAGTCTGTCAACCAAGCTTACGAAGCGTCACAACCAGCTGATGAAATTATTGCTCAGGCAGAAAAAGGGTTGATTGATGTCAGTGAAAATGCAAATCGAAGCGGGTTTAAGAACATTCGAGATGTGTTGAATCTCAACTTTGGAAATCTGGAAGCTCGCTCGCAACAAACGACCGATATTACAGGTATTGCGACAGGTTATCGTGATTTGGATCATATGACAACAGGACTTCATGAGGAGGAGTTGATTATCTTAGCAGCTCGTCCAGCAGTTGGTAAGACAGCATTTGCCTTGAATATCGCTCAGAACATTGGGACTAAGTTGGACAAAACGGTTGCTATTTTTTCACTCGAAATGGGTGCGGAAAGCTTGGTAGATCGTATGTTAGCTGCAGAAGGCTTAGTGGAGTCACATTCTATCCGTACAGGGCAATTGACAGATGAGGAGTGGCAAAAATATACTATTGCTCAGGGTAATCTAGCTAACGCCAGTATCTATATCGATGATACGCCAGGTATTCGGATTACAGAGATTCGTTCTCGTTCTCGTAAATTGGCTCAAGAAACTGGAAATCTTGGTTTGATTTTGATAGACTATTTGCAACTTATCACGGGAACTGGTCGAGAAAATCGTCAACAAGAAGTTTCTGAAATTTCTCGTCAGTTGAAAATACTAGCCAAGGAATTGAAGGTTCCAGTAATCGCTCTGAGTCAGCTTTCTCGTGGTGTAGAACAACGTCAGGACAAGAGACCGGTCTTGTCTGATATTCGTGAATCTGGGTCTATTGAGCAGGACGCTGATATCGTAGCTTTTCTCTATCGCGATGACTACTATGAACGTGGTGGTGAAGAAGAGGAGGGTATCCCAAATAATAAGGTGGAAGTTATTATCGAGAAAAACCGTAGTGGAGCTCGTGGAACAGTGGAATTGATTTTCCAAAAAGAATACAATAAATTTTCAAGTATCTCAAAGAGGGAGGCATAAGATGTCAGATGCATTTACAGATGTAGCCAAGATGAAAAAAATCAAAGAAGAAATCAAGGCACATGAGGGACAAGTCGTAGAAATGACTTTGGAGAATGGTCGTAAGCGCCAAAAAAATAGATTGGGTAAGCTAATTGAAGTTTATCCATCTCTATTTATTGTGGAGTTTGGGGATGTGGAAGGAGATAAACAAGTTAATGTTTACGTTGAATCCTTTACTTACTCAGATATTCTTACAGAAAAGAATTTGATTCATTATCTTGACTAAAGTGAGAAATTTTCTCACTTTTTCTTTTTTCTCCGAATAATTTAGGTGAAGGCAATCATCGCTTTATATTATTTTTCAAGGAGGAAGAATGAAAATTTTACCGTTTATAGCAAGAGGAACAAGTTATTACTTGAAGATGTCAGTTAAAAAGCTTGTTCCTTTTTTAGTAGTAGGATTGATGCTAGCAGCTGGTGATAGTGTCTATGCCTATTCCAGAGGAAATGGATCGATTGCGCGTGGGGATGATTATCCTGCTTATTATAAAAATGGGAGCCAGGAGATTGATCAGTGGCGCATGTATTCTCGTCAGTGTACTTCTTTTGTAGCCTTTCGTTTGAGTAATGTCAATGGTTTTGAAATTCCGGCAGCTTATGGAAATGCGAATGAATGGGGACATCGTGCTCGTCGGGAAGGTTATCGTGTAGATAATACACCGACGATTGGTTCCATTACTTGGTCTACTGCAGGAACTTATGGTCATGTTGCCTGGGTGTCAAATGTAATGGGAGATCAGATTGAGATTGAGGAATATAACTATGGTTATACAGAATCCTATAATAAACGAGTTATAAAAGCAAACACGATGACAGGATTTATTCATTTTAAAGATTTGGATGGTGGCAGTGTTGGGAATAGTCAATCCTCAACTTCAACAGGCGGAACTCATTATTTTAAGACCAAGTCTGCTATTAAAACTGAACCTCTAGCTAGCGGAACTGTGATTGATTACTATTATCCTGGGGAGAAGGTTCATTATGATCAGATACTTGAAAAAGACGGCTATAAGTGGTTGAGTTATACTGCCTATAATGGAAGCTATCGTTATGTTCAATTGGAGGCTGTGAATAAAAATCCTCTAGGTAATTCTGTTCTTTCTTCAACAGGTGGAACTCATTATTTTAAGACCAAGTCTGCTATCAAAACTGAACCCCTAGTTAGTGCAACTGTGATTGATTACTATTATCCTGGAGAGAAGGTTCATTATGATCAAATTCTCGAAAAAGACGGCTACAAGTGGTTGAGTTATACGGCTTATAACGGAAGTCGTCGCTATATACAGCTAGAGGGAGTGACTTCTTCACAAAATTATCAGAATCAATCAGGAAACATCTCTAGCTATGGATCCCATAGTAGTTCAACTGTCGGTTGGAAGAAAATAAATGGTAGTTGGTATCATTTCAAATCAAATGGTTCTAAATCAACAGGATGGCTGAAAGACGGTTCTAGCTGGTATTATTTGAAATTATCTGGTGAAATGCAGACAGGATGGTTAAAGGAAAATGGTTTGTGGTATTATCTGGGTAGTTCAGGGGCAATGAAAACAGGCTGGTACCAGGTCTCTGGTAAGTGGTATTATTCTTACTCTTCAGGCGCCTTAGCTGTTAATACGACGGTGGATGGCTACAGAGTAAACAGTGATGGAGAACGAGTATAGAAAATTGGAGTAGGAGAAATTTCCTGCTCTTTTCTGTAAGCAGTTTCCTTGACATTTTTCTTATTTTGCGCTATCATATATACATATAATATATGGGAGTCTGTGTACAGTCTGAGAGGAAGTGTTAAACTTCGACCGCACCTGATCTGGGTAATGCCAGCGGAGGGAACGATACTTAGTCTAATTTTGCACCTTTTCCATGTATGGTAAAGGTTTTTCTTTTTTTAAAAAGGAAAACGAGAAGAGGAGGTTCTTATGAAAGCAAGCATTGCCTTGCAAGTTTTACCCCTAGTACAGGGGATTGATCGGATAGCTGTTATTGATCAGGTCATTGCTTATCTGCAAACTCAAGAAGTGACGATGGTAGTGACACCATTTGAAACGGTCTTGGAAGGGGAGTTTGATGAGCTTATGCGCATTCTAAAAGAAGCGCTGGAAGTGGCAGGGCAGGAGGCAGACAATGTCTTTGCCAATGTCAAAATAAATGTAGGAGAGATTTTAAGTATTGATGAGAAACTTGAGAAGTATACTGAGACGACACATTAGTCTATTGGGCTTTCTCGGAGTATTGTCAATCTGGCAGTTAGCAGGTTTTCTTAAACTTCTCCCCAAGTTTATCCTGCCGACACCTCTTGAAATTCTCCAGCCCTTTGTTCGTGACAGAGAATTTCTCTGGCACCATAGCTGGGCGACCTTGAGAGTGGCTTTACTGGGGCTGATTTTGGGAGTTTTGATTGCCTGTCTTATGGCTGTGCTCATGGATAGTTTGACTTGGCTCAATGACCTGATTTACCCTATGATGGTGGTCATTCAGACCATTCCGACCATTGCCATAGCTCCTATCCTGGTCTTGTGGCTAGGTTATGGGATTTTGCCCAAGATTGTCTTGATTATCTTAACGACAACCTTTCCCATCATCGTTAGTATTTTGGACGGTTTTAGGCATTGCGACAAGGATATGCTGACCTTGTTTAGTCTGATGCGGGCCAAGCCTTGGCAAATCCTGTGGCATTTTAAAATCCCAGTTAGCCTGCCTTACTTTTATGCAGGTCTGAGGGTCAGTGTCTCCTACGCCTTTATCACAACTGTGGTATCTGAGTGGTTGGGAGGTTTTGAAGGTCTTGGTGTTTATATGATTCAGTCTAAAAAACTGTTTCAGTATGATACCATGTTTGCCATTATTATTCTGGTGTCGATTATCAGTCTTTTGGGTATGAAGCTGGTCGATATCAGTGAAAAATATGTGATTAAATGGAAACGTTCGTAGAATTAGAATGTTTCTGAAAAAGAAAAGAGGAAATCAAAATGAAGAAAACATGGAAAGTGTTTTTAACGCTTGTAACAGCTCTTGTAGCTGTTGTGCTTGTGGCCTGTGGTCAAGGAACTGCTTCTAAAGACAACAAAGAGGCAGAACTTAAGAAGGTTGACTTTATCCTAGACTGGACACCAAATACCAACCACACAGGGCTTTATGTTGCCAAGGAAAAAGGTTATTTCAAAGAAGCTGGAGTGGATGTTGATTTGAAATTGCCACCAGAAGAAAGTTCTTCTGACTTGGTTATCAACGGAAAGGCACCATTTGCAGTGTATTTCCAAGACTACATGGCTAAGAAATTGGAAAAAGGAGCAGGAATCACTGCCGTTGCAGCTATTGTTGAACACAATACATCAGGAATCATCTCTCGTAAATCTGATAATGTAAGCAGTCCAAAAGACTTGGTTGGTAAGAAATATGGGACATGGAATGACCCAACTGAACTTGCTATGTTGAAAACCTTGGTAGAATCTCAAGGTGGAGACTTTGAGAAGGTTGAAAAAGTACCAAATAACGACTCAAACTCAATCACACCGATTGCCAATGGCGTCTTTGATACTGCTTGGATTTACTACGGTTGGGATGGTATCCTTGCTAAATCTCAAGGTGTAGATGCTAACTTCATGTACTTGAAAGACTATGTCAAGGAGTTTGACTACTATTCACCAGTTATCATCGCAAACAACGACTATCTGAAAGATAACAAAGAAGAAGCTCGCAAAGTCATCCAAGCCATCAAAAAAGGCTACCAATATGCCATGGAACATCCAGAAGAAGCTGCAGATATTCTCATCAAGAATGCACCTGAACTCAAGGAAAAACGTGACTTTGTCATCGAATCTCAAAAATACTTGTCAAAAGAATACGCAAGCGACAAGGAAAAATGGGGTCAATTTGACGCAGCTCGCTGGAATGCTTTCTACAAATGGGATAAAGAAAATGGTATCCTTAAAGAAGACTTGACAGACAAAGGCTTCACCAACGAATTTGTGAAATAATGACAGAAATTAGACTAGAGCACGTCAGTTATGCCTATGGTCAGGAGAGGATTTTAGAGGATATCAACCTACAGGTGACTTCAGGCGAAGTGGTTTCCATCCTAGGCCCAAGTGGTGTTGGAAAGACCACCCTCTTTAATCTAATCGCTGGGATTTTAGAAGTTCAGTCAGGGAGAATTGTCCTTGATGGTGAAGAAAATCCCAAGGGGCGCGTGAGTTATATGTTGCAAAAGGATCTGCTCTTGGAGCACAAGACGGTGCTTGGAAATATCATTCTGCCCCTCTTGATTCAAAAGGTGGATAAGGCAGAAGCTATTTCCCGAGCGGATAAAATTCTTGCGACCTTCCAGCTGACAGCTGTAAGAGACAAGTATCCTCATGAACTTAGCGGTGGGATGCGCCAGCGTGTAGCCTTACTCCGGACCTACCTTTTTGGGCACAAGCTCTTTCTCTTAGATGAGGCCTTTAGCGCCTTGGATGAGATGACAAAGATGGAACTCCACGCTTGGTATCTTGAGATTCACAAGCAGTTGCAGCTAACAACCCTGATCATCACGCATAGTATTGAGGAGGCCCTCAATCTCAGCGACCGTATCTATATCTTGAAAAATCGCCCTGGGCAGATTGTTTCAGAAATTAAACTAGATTGGTCTGAAGATGAGGACAAGGAAGTCCAAAAGATTGCCTACAAACGTCAAATTTTGGCGGAATTAGGCTTAGATAAGTAGAAAAATAGGGAGTTGGTGAAGATTATCCTTTACCAGCGCCCTTTTTCTTTTAAAAATGAGAAAATTTCGGTATAATAGTCAAACAAGGTCAAGGTTTAAAGAGAGAGGTGGGTTTGTTATGAGATTTAAAAATACATCGGATCATATTGAGGCCTACATCAAGGCGATTTTAGATCAATCTGGTATCGTGGAGTTGCAACGGAGTCAGTTGGCAGATACCTTTCAGGTTGTTCCTAGTCAGATTAACTACGTGATCAAGACACGCTTTACGGAAAGTAGAGGCTACTTGGTTGAAAGTAAGCGTGGTGGCGGAGGCTACATTCGTATAGGACGGATTGAGTTTTCTAGTCATCATGAAATGCTCCGGGAGCTGCTTTACTCGATTGGTGAGCGAGTCAGTCAAGAAATTTATGAGGATATTCTCCAGCTTTTGGTTGAGCAGGAATTGATGACCAAGCAGGAGATGAATTTGCTAGAATCAGTAGCTTTGGATCGCGTTTTAGGAGAAGAAGCTCCAGTTGTTCGAGCAAACATGCTACGTCAGATCATACAAGAGGTAGATAGAAAAGGGAAGTAAGATGAACTATTCAAAAGCATTGAATGAATGTATCGAAAGTGCCTACATGGTTGCTGGACATTTTGGAGCTCGTTATCTAGAGTCGTGGCACTTGTTGATTGCCATGTCTAATCACAGTTATAGTGTAGCAGGGGCAACTTTAAATGATTATCCGTATGAGATGGACCGTTTAGAAGAGGTGGCTTTGGAACTGACTGAAACGGACTATAGCCAGGATGAAACCTTTACGGAATTGCCGTTCTCCCGTCGTTTGCAGGTTCTTTTTGATGAAGCAGAGTATGTAGCGTCAGTGGTCCATGCTAAGGTACTAGGGACAGAGCACGTCCTCTATGCGATTTTGCATGATAGCAATGCCTTGGCGACTCGTATCTTGGAGAGGGCTGGTTTTTCTTATGAAGACAAGAAAGATCAGGTCAAGATTGCTGCTCTTCGTCGAAATTTAGAAGAACGGGCAGGCTGGACTCGTGAAGATCTCAAGGCTTTACGCCAACGCCATCGTACAGTAGCTGACAAGCAAAATTCTATGGCCAATATGATGGGCATGCCGCAGACTCCTAGTGGTGGTCTCGAGGATTATACGCATGATTTGACAGAGCAAGCGCGTTCTGGCAAGTTAGAACCAGTCATCGGTCGGGACAAGGAAATCTCACGTATGATTCAAATCTTGAGCCGGAAGACTAAGAACAACCCTGTCTTGGTTGGGGATGCTGGTGTCGGGAAAACAGCTCTGGCGCTTGGTCTTGCCCAGCGTATTGCTAGTGGTGACGTGCCTGCGGAAATGGCTAAGATGCGCGTGTTAGAACTTGATTTGATGAATGTCGTTGCAGGGACACGCTTCCGTGGTGACTTTGAAGAACGCATGAATAATATCATCAAGGATATTGAAGAAGATGGCCAAGTCATCCTCTTTATCGATGAACTCCACACCATCATGGGTTCTGGTAGCGGGATTGATTCGACTCTGGATGCGGCCAATATCTTGAAACCAGCCTTGGCGCGTGGAACTTTGAGAACGGTTGGTGCCACTACTCAGGAAGAATATCAAAAACATATCGAAAAAGATGCGGCACTTTCTCGTCGTTTCGCTAAAGTGACGATTGAAGAACCAAGTGTGGCAGATAGTATGACTATTTTACAAGGTTTGAAGGCGACTTATGAGAAACATCACCGTGTACAAATCACAGATGAAGCGGTTGAAACAGCGGTTAAGATGGCTCATCGTTATTTAACCAGTCGTCACTTGCCAGACTCTGCTATCGATCTCTTGGATGAGGCGGCAGCAACAGTGCAAAATAAGGCAAAGCATGTAAAAGCAGACGATTCAGATTTGAGTCCAGCTGACAAGGCCCTGATGGATGGCAAGTGGAAACAGGCAGCCCAGCTAATCGCAAAAGAAGAGGAAGTACCTGTCTACAAAGACTTGGTGACAGAGTCTGATATTTTGACCACCTTGAGTCGCTTGTCAGGAATCCCAGTTCAAAAACTGACTCAAACGGATGCTAAGAAGTATTTAAATCTTGAAGCAGAACTCCATAAACGGGTTATCGGTCAAGATCAAGCTGTTTCAAGCATTAGCCGTGCCATTCGCCGCAACCAGTCAGGGATTCGCAGTCATAAGCGTCCGATTGGTTCCTTTATGTTCCTAGGGCCTACAGGTGTCGGGAAAACTGAATTAGCCAAGGCTCTGGCAGAAGTTCTTTTTGACGACGAATCAGCCCTTATCCGCTTTGATATGAGTGAGTATATGGAGAAATTTGCAGCTAGTCGTCTCAACGGAGCTCCTCCAGGCTATGTAGGATATGAAGAAGGTGGGGAGTTGACAGAGAAGGTTCGCAATAAACCCTATTCCGTTCTCCTCTTTGATGAGGTAGAGAAGGCCCACCCAGATATCTTTAATGTTCTCTTGCAGGTTCTGGATGACGGTGTCTTGACAGATAGCAAGGGACGCAAGGTCGATTTTTCAAATACCATTATCATTATGACATCGAATCTAGGTGCGACTGCCCTTCGTGATGATAAGACTGTTGGTTTTGGGGCTAAGGATATTCGTTTTGACCAGGAAAATATGGAAAAACGCATGTTTGAAGAACTGAAAAAAGCTTATAGACCGGAATTCATCAACCGTATTGATGAGAAGGTGGTCTTCCATAGCCTATCTAGTGATCATATGCAGGAAGTGGTGAAGATTATGGTCAAGCCTTTAGTGGCAAGTTTGACTGAAAAAGGCATTGACTTGAAATTACAAGCTTCAGCTCTGAAATTGTTAGCAAATCAAGGATATGACCCAGAGATGGGAGCTCGCCCACTTCGCAGAACCCTGCAAACAGAAGTGGAGGACAAGTTGGCAGAACTTCTTCTCAAGGGAGATTTAGTGGCAGGCAGCACACTTAAGATTGGTGTCAAAGCAGGCCAGTTAAAATTTGATATTGCATAAAAGAATAAAAGTATCAGCATCTGACCATAAGTCACAGTGGAGTGAAATTCAATGAAAATCAAAGAGCAAACTAGGCAGCTAGCCGCAGGTTGCTCAAAACACTGGTTTGAGGTTGCAGATAGAGCTGACGTGGTTTGAAGAGATTTTCGAAGAGTATGAAACTAAAACCTATAGCTTCTAAACGATCCGTGGTTTTCATCATTCAACACAAAATTCATATGTTTATTACCCTCCGTCGTATTTGTCTTAGAGCGTGTGTAGTAGAAAAAGAGCAGTCTTATCTGAAATTTTTATTCTTTCAAAAGAGACCTGTTTCTTTTTTGCATGTCAAATCCGTTCTAGCTGGTATTTGAAAAATCAAACTAATATTCAATGAAAATCAAAGAACAAACTAGGAAGCTAGCCGCAGGTTGCTCAAAACACTGTTTTGAGGTTGTAGATAGAGCTGACGTGGTTTGAAGAGATTTTCGAAGAGTATAAGCTGCAAGATGAATGATTTTCTTGTATTGACGTTGTTGTTGACAAAAAGTAGCGGATAAATGAAATCCATTCCATTATCATAGATGATAGGCTGGTAGGAAATTTTCAAATAGCATACAGGAAATAGATGTATGGAGTTCTGGTAGTAGAAAGGGAGAGAGATGAACATTTTAGTTGCAGATGACGAGGAAATGATTAGAGAAGGAATTGCAGCATTTCTGACAGAAGAGGGTTATCATGTCATTATGGCTAAGGATGGACAAGAGGTCTTGGAAAAATTTCAAGATCTCCCTATCCATCTCATGGTACTGGATTTAATGATGCCTAGGAAGAGTGGTTTTGAAGTGTTAAAAGAAATCAATCAAAAGCACGATATTCCTGTCATCGTCTTGAGTGCTCTGGGAGATGAAACTACTCAGTCACAGGTATTTGATCTCTATGCTGATGATCATGTGACAAAACCTTTTTCTTTGGTACTGCTTGTCAAGCGTATTAAGGCGCTTATCAGACGTTACTACGTCATAGAGGATCTTTGGCGATATCAGGATGTAACAGTGGATTTTACCTCTTACAAAGCACATTATAAAAATGAAGAAATTGATCTCAAACCAAAGGAATTACTGGTACTAAAGTGTTTGATTCAGCATAAAAATCAAGTTTTAAGTAGAGAGCAGATATTGGAAGAAATTTCAAAAGATGTAGCTGATTTACCTTGTGATAGGGTCGTTGATGTCTATATTCGTACTCTTCGCAAAAAATTAGCTTTAGATTGTATCGTGACTGTGAAAAATGTTGGGTATAAGATTAGCTTATGATAAAAAATCCTAAATTATTAACCAAGTCTTTTTTAAGAAGTTTTGCAATTCTAGGTGGTGTTGGTCTAGTCATTCATATAGCTATTTATTTGACCTTTCCTTTTTATTATATTCAACTGGAGGGGGAAAAGTTTAATGAGAGCGCAAGAGTGTTTACGGAGTATTTAAAGACTAAGACATCTGATGAAATTCCAAGCTTACTCCAGTCTTATTCAAAGTCCTTGACCATATCTGCTCACCTTAAAAGAGATATTGTAGATAAGCGGCTCCCTCTTGTGCATGACTTGGATATTAAAGATGGAAAGCTATCAAATTATATCGTGATGTTAGATATGTCTGTTAGTACAGCAGATGGTAAACAGGTAACCGTGCAATTTGTTCACGGGGTGGATGTCTACAAAGAAGCAAAGAATATTTTGCTTTTGTATCTCCCATATACATTTTTGGTTACAATTGCTTTTTCCTTTGTTTTTTCTTATTTTTATACTAAACGCTTGCTCAATCCTCTTTTTTACATTTCAGAAGTGACTAGTAAAATGCAAGATTTGGATGACAATATTCGTTTTGATGAAAGTAGGAAAGATGAAGTTGGTGAAGTTGGAAAACAGATTAATGGTATGTATGAGCACTTGTTGAAGGTTATTTATGAGTTGGAAAGTCGTAATGAGCAAATTGTAAAATTGCAAAATCAAAAGGTTTCCTTTGTCCGCGGAGCATCACATGAGTTGAAAACCCCTTTAGCCAGTCTTAGAATTATCCTAGAGAATATGCAGCATAATATTGGAGATTACAAAGATCATCCAAAATATATTGCAAAGAGTATAAATAAGATTGACCAGATGAGCCACTTATTAGAAGAAGTACTGGAGTCTTCTAAATTCCAAGAGTGGACAGAGTGTCGTGAGACCTTGACTGTTAAGCCAGTTTTAGTAGATATTTTATCACGTTATCAAGAATTAGCTCATTCAATAGGTGTTACAATTGAAAATCAATTGACAGATGCTACCAGGGTCGTCATGAGTCTTAGGGCATTGGATAAGGTTTTGACAAACCTGATTAGTAATGCAATTAAATATTCAGATAAAAATGGGCGTGTAATCATATCCGAGCAAGATGGCTATCTCTCTATCAAAAATACATGTGCGCCTCTAAGTGACCAAGAACTAGAACATTTATTTGATATATTCTATCATTCTCAAATCGTGACAGATAAGGATGAAAGTTCCGGTTTGGGTCTTTACATTGTGAATAATATTTTAGAAAGCTATCAAATGGATTATAGTTTTCTCCCTTATGAACACGGTATGGAATTTAAGATTAGCTTGTAGACAGATTAGTTTTTTATTAAAGTTCATATAGGGTTAACATAAGTGTGTTATTCTTTGTGTAGATAAAAGAAAGGATACTAATATGGTATTAGCGATTATTTTAGTAACATTCTTTATTCGATTGATTTTTTTAAAGCGTTCGATAGAGAATGAGAAACGAATCCTTAGCAATGGCGGGAAAGAATTTGGAGTTGAGAATACAAAACGATTAACTATGGCTCATATTGTTTTTTATCTCTCTTGCTTGGTTGAGGCAATGGTGCACAAGACAATTTTTGATGGCATGGGCATGGTTGGTTTAGTCTTGCTTATTTTTTCTATGCTGATGTTGATGTTGGTGATTCACTTGTTGGGAGATATTTGGACAGTGAAGCTTATGCTTGTCAATAATCACAAATATGTAGATCATATCTTGTTTAGGACAGTAAAACACCCTAATTACTTTTTAAATATTCTTCCTGAGTTGATTGGCTTGACCTTGTTGAGTCATGCTTATGTGACTTTTGTTTTAGTTTTTCCAGTTTATGCAGTTATTTTGTATCGACGAATAGCTGAAGAGGAAAAGCTATTACATGAAGTTATAATCCCAAATGGAAGCATAAAGAGATAAATACAAAATTCGATTTATATACAGTTCATATTGAAGTGATATAGTAAGGTTAAAGAAAAAATATAGAAGGAAATAAACATGTTTGCATCAAAAAGCGAAAGAAAAGTACATTATTCAATTCGTAAATTTAGTGTTGGAGTAGCTAGTGTAGTTGTTGCCAGTCTTGTTATGGGAAGTGTGGTTCATGCGACAGAGAACGAGGGAGCTACCCAAGTACCCACTTCTTCTAATAGGGCAAATGAAAGTCAGGCAGAACAAGGAGAACAACCTAAAAAACTCGATTCAGAACGAGATAAGGCAAGGAAAGAGGTCGAGGAATATGTAAAAAAAATAGTGGGTGAGAGCTATGCAAAATCAACTAAAAAGCGACATACAATTACTGTAGCTCTAGTTAACGAGTTGAACAACATTAAGAACGAGTATTTGAATAAAATAGTTGAATCAACCTCAGAAAGCCAACTACAGATACTGATGATGGAGAGTCGATCAAAAGTAGATGAAGCTGTGTCTAAGTTTGAAAAGGACTCATCTTCTTCGTCAAGTTCAGACTCTTCCACTAAACCGGAAGCTTCAGATACAGCGAAGCCAAACAAGCCGACAGAACCAGGAGAAAAGGTAGCAGAAGCTAAGAAGAAGGTTGAAGAAGCTGAGAAAAAAGCCAAGGATCAAAAAGAAGAAGATCGTCGTAACTACCCAACCATTACTTACAAAACGCTTGAACTTGAAATTGCTGAGTCCGATGTGGAAGTTAAAAAAGCGGAGCTTGAACTAGTAAAAGTGAAAGCTAACGAACCTCGAGACGAGCAAAAAATTAAGCAAGCAGAAGCGGAAGTTGAGAGTAAACAAGCTGAGGCTACAAGGTTAAAAAAAATCAAGACAGATCGTGAAGAAGCAGAAGAAGAAGCTAAACGAAGAGCAGATGCTAAAGAGCAAGGTAAACCAAAGGGGCGGGCAAAACGAGGAGTTCCTGGAGAGCTAGCAACACCTGATAAAAAAGAAAATGATGCGAAGTCTTCAGATTCTAGCGTAGGTGAAGAAACTCTTCCAAGCCCATCCCTGAAACCAGAAAAAAAGGTAGCAGAAGCTGAGAAGAAGGTTGAAGAAGCTAAGAAAAAAGCCGAGGATCAAAAAGAAGAAGATCGCCGTAACTACCCAACCAATACTTACAAAACGCTTGAACTTGAAATTGCTGAGTCCGATGTGGAAGTTAAAAAAGCGGAGCTTGAACTAGTAAAAGTGAAAGCTAACGAACCTCGAGACGAGCAAAAAATTAAGCAAGCAGAAGCGGAAGTTGAGAGTAAACAAGCTGAGGCTACAAGGTTAAAAAAAATCAAGACAGATCGTGAAGAAGCAGAAGAAGAAGCTAAACGAAGAGCAGATGCTAAAGAGCAAGGTAAACCAAAGGGGCGGGCAAAACGAGGAGTTCCTGGAGAGCTAGCAACACCTGATAAAAAAGAAAATGATGCGAAGTCTTCAGATTCTAGCGTAGGTGAAGAAACTCTTCCAAGCCCATCCCTGAAACCAGAAAAAAAGGTAGCAGAAGCTGAGAAGAAGGTTGAAGAAGCTAAGAAAAAAGCCGAGGATCAAAAAGAAGAAGATCGCCGTAACTACCCAACCAATACTTACAAAACGCTTGAACTTGAAATTGCTGAGTCCGATGTGGAAGTTAAAAAAGCGGAGCTTGAACTAGTAAAAGAGGAAGCTAAGGAACCTCGAAACGAGGAAAAAGTTAAGCAAGCAAAAGCGGAAGTTGAGAGTAAAAAAGCTGAGGCTACAAGGTTAGAAAAAATCAAGACAGATCGTAAAAAAGCAGAAGAAGAAGCTAAACGAAAAGCAGCAGAAGAAGATAAAGTTAAAGAAAAACCAGCTGAACAACCACAACCAGCGCCGGCTCCAAAAGCAGAAAAACCAGCTCCAGCTCCAAAACCAGAGAATCCAGCTGAACAACCAAAAGCAGAAAAACCAGCTGATCAACAAGCTGAAGAAGACTATGCTCGTAGATCAGAAGAAGAATATAATCGCTTGACTCAACAGCAACCGCCAAAAACTGAAAAACCAGCACAACCATCTACTCCAAAAACAGGCTGGAAACAAGAAAACGGTATGTGGTACTTCTACAATACTGATGGTTCAATGGCGACAGGATGGCTCCAAAACAATGGCTCATGGTACTACCTCAACAGCAATGGCGCTATGGCGACAGGATGGCTCCAAAACAATGGTTCATGGTACTATCTAAACGCTAATGGTTCAATGGCAACAGGATGGCTCCAAAACAATGGTTCATGGTACTACCTAAACGCTAATGGTTCAATGGCGACAGGATGGCTCCAATACAATGGCTCATGGTACTACCTAAACGCTAATGGTTCAATGGCGACAGGATGGCTCCAATACAATGGCTCATGGTACTACCTAAACGCTAATGGTGATATGGCGACAGGTTGGGTGAAAGATGGAGATACCTGGTACTATCTTGAAGCATCAGGTGCTATGAAAGCAAGCCAATGGTTCAAAGTATCAGATAAATGGTACTATGTCAATGGCTCAGGTGCCCTTGCAGTCAACACAACTGTAGATGGCTATGGAGTCAATGCCAATGGTGAATGGGTAAACTAAACCTAATATAACTAGTTAATACTGACTTCCTGTAAGAACTCTTTAAAGTATTCCCTACAAATACCATATCCTTTCAGTAGATAATATACCCTTGTAGGAAGTTTAGATTAAAAAATAACTCTGTAATCTCTAGCCGGATTTATAGCGCTAGAGACTACGGAGTTTTTTTGATGAGGAAAGAATGGCGGCATTCAAGAGGCTCTTTAAGAGAGTTACGGGTTTTAAACTATTAAGCCTTCTCCAATTGCAAGAGGGTTTCAATCTCTGCCAGGGTGCTGGCTTGCGAAATGGCTCCACGGAGTTTGGCAGCGCCAGATGTTCCACGGAGATAGTGAGGAGCGAGACCGCGGAATTCACGAACTGCGACGTTTTCTCCTTTGAGGTTAATCAATCGTTTCAAGTGTTCGTAGGCGATCTTCATCTTGTCTTCAAAGGTCAAATCAGGTAGGATTTCTCCTGTTTCAAAGTAATGGTTGATTTGGTTGAAGAGGTAAGGATTTCCCATGGCAGCTCGGCCAATCATGACTGCGTCAGCACCAACTTCTTCGATGCGTTGCTTGGCTTCTTGGACAGTACGGATATCACCGTTGGCGATGAATGGAATCTTGGTTAGAGCTTGGGCAACCTTGTAAAGGGTCTCAAGGTCTGCGTGGCCAGTATACATTTGTTCACGGGTACGGCCATGCATGGCGAGGGCAGAAACACCTGCAGCTTCAGCAGCGAGAGCATTTTCTACTGCAAGAGATGGGTCCGCCCAGCCGGTACGCATTTTGACAGTAAGTGGGATATCAAGGACAGACTGGACCTTGTTGATGATGGAGTAAATCTTGTCTGGATCCTTGAGCCACATAGCACCAGCTTCGTTCTTCACGATTTTGTTGACAGGGCAGCCCATGTTGATATCGACGATATCGGTCTTGGTGTTTTCTTGGATGAATTCTGCTGCGCGTGCTAGGCTGTCTTCATCGCTACCAAAAAGTTGGATAGAGACAGGGTTTTCGCCCTCATCGATATGAAGCATGTGCAGGGTTTTTTCGTTGTTGTATTGGATTCCCTTGTCAGAGACCATTTCCATTACAACGAGTCCAGCTCCGAGCTCCTTTGCGATAGTACGAAAGGCTGAGTTGGTCACGCCAGCCATAGGCGCTAAAACGGTACGATTGGGAATCTCAATATTGCCAATCATAAAAGGTGTATTAAGATTTGTCACGAATGAGTTCCTCCAGGTCCTTTTCATCAAAGTTGTAAGTAGTTTGGCAGAATTGACAAGTGATTTCTGCCCCGTGGTCTTCCTCTTTCATTTCCTGTAAGTCTGAGCTTGGAAGGCTGGCAAGAGCGTTCATAAAGCGTTCATGGCTACAGTCACATTGGAAACGGATTTCTTCTTCAGAAAGACGCTTGTAGGCTTCGTCCCCGTAGATAGCCTTGAGGAGGGCTTCGATATGGTCGTCGCTTTCGAGAAGAGTAGAGATAGCTGGCATTTCTTGGATGCGTTTTTCAAAGCGAGCAATCTCTTCTTTCTTGGCTCCTGGCAAGACTTGAACTAGGAAACCACCTGCAACCTTGACCTTGTCTTCCTCGTCCAAAAGGACATTGAGGCCGACCGCTGAAGGCGTTTGTTGGCTTTCAGTAAGGTAAAAGGCAAGGTCTTCACCGATTTCTCCAGAGATGAGGGGAGTTATAGAGTTGTAAGGATTTCCAGTACCGTAGTCTGTGATAACGAGGAATTGACCATTTCCAACAAAAGGTCCGACTAGGACTTCACCAGTCGCAGTCTTTTTGATGTCAACACCAGGATTTTGAACATAGCCTTTGACGTTCCCCTTGGTATCAGCGACGGTGATAATAGCACCTAGAGAGCTAGATCCCAACACCTTAACTGTAAGTTTGGTATTTCCTTTTTCATTGGCTGCGAGAATCTGGCTAGCGATAAGAGTTCGACCAAGCGCTACAGTTGAGCTAGCTTGGGTTTGATGTTTTTCTTGAGCAGTGCGGACGGTTTCAGTGCTATCAAGGACAAAAGCACGAAAGGCTCCGCTTTCTGATATAGTTTTAATAATTTTATCCATAGCTACTATTTTAGCATAAAAATGCCCAAAGGGGGAGCCGTGTGTTTACTGATTTTCAGGATAATGGACCAGGAAATCAGCATGAAAATAAAAAGAGAAACAGATTATTTTAGCATTTGTCAGATTTATGCTATGCTTAAGGTAGAAAATGAAAGGGATAACAAATGTATTTAGGAGATTTGATGGAGAAAGCCGAGTGTGGTCAATTTTCAATACTTTCCTTTCTATTACAAGAGTCTCAGACGACCGTCAAGGCTGTAATGGAAGAAACAGGATTTTCAAAAGCAACCCTAACCAAATATGTCACCCTGCTCAATGACAAGGCTTTGGATAGTGGCTTAGAGCTGGCTATTCACTCAGAAGATGAAAATCTGCGTCTGTCTATCGGTGCAGCTACCAAGGGGAGAGATATTCGGAGCTTGTTTTTGGAGAGTGCTGTTAAATACCAGATTTTGGTTTATCTTCTCTACCACCAACAGTTTTTAGCCCATCAGCTGGCTCAAGAATTGGTGATTAGCGAGGCTACGCTTGGTCGTCACTTGGCTGGTTTAAATCAGATTTTGTCAGAATTTGATTTATCCATCCAAAATGGCCGTTGGCGAGGTCCAGAGCATCAGATTCACTATTTCTATTTCTGTCTTTTCCGAAAGGTCTGGTCGAGTCAGGAATGGGAAGGTCACATGCAGAAACCAGAGAGAAAACAGGAGATTGCCAATTTAGAGGAAATCTGCGGTGCAAGTTTGTCTGCGGGGCAGAAATTGGACTTGGTTCTCTGGGCTCACATCAGTCAACAACGTCTTCGGGTCAATGCTTGTCAGTTTCAAGTCATAGAAGAGAAAATGCGAGGGTATTTTGACAATATCTTTTATCTTCGTTTGCTGAGAAAGGTTCCGTCCTTTTTTGCTGGGCAACATATTCCACTAGGAGTTGAGGATGGTGAGATGATGATATTCTTCTCTTTTCTCCTATCTCATCGCATTCTTCCTCTTCATACTATGGAGTATATTCTTGGTTTTGGAGGGCAGTTGGCAGATTTACTGACGCAATTGATTCAAGAAATGAAGAAGGAGGAACTATTGGGGGATTATACAGAGGACCATGTCACCTATGAACTCAGTCAGCTTTGTGCTCAAGTCTATCTCTATAAGGGCTATATTTTACAGGATCGCTACAAGTACCAGTTAGAGAATCGTCATCCATATTTACTGATGGAACATGATTTTAAAGAGACAGCAGAGGAGATTTTTCATGCTCTACCTGCTTTTCAACAGGGGACAGATTTAGATAAGAAGATTCTCTGGGAATGGCTCCAGTTAATCGAATATATGGCTGAAAACGGTGGCCAGCATATGCGGATTGGTCTGGATTTGACATCTGGTTTTCTTGTCTTTTCAAGGATGGCAGCCATTTTGAAACGGTATTTGGAATACAATCGTTTTATTACCATTGAAGCTTATGACCCTAGTCGGCATTATGATTTGCTGGTTACCAATAACCCGATTCATAAGAAGGAACAGACACCAGTCTATTATTTAAAAAATGACTTGGATATGGAGGATTTGGTAGCGATTCGCCAGTTATTATTCACTTAAAAGGCTTGGTTAATCCAGGTCTTTTTTGTGAAATTCACACAATCTCCTCACATTTTTTTAAAAATTAAAAAAAGTTGATAAACAAGAAAGCGCTTTATTTTGTATACTAGTAAGTGTAAAGAGGAAACACCTCAAGATCTTTATCAGGAGGACAGTACATGTCACAAGAAAAATACATCATGGCCATTGACCAGGGAACTACAAGTTCTCGTGCCATCATTTTCAACAAAAAAGGGGAAAAGGTTAGCTCGAGTCAAAAAGAGTTTACCCAGATTTTCCCTCAGGCAGGTTGGGTTGAGCACAATGCCAATGAAATTTGGAACTCTGTTCAGTCAGTTATTGCGGGTGCTTTCATCGAAAGTGGTGTCAAGCCAAATCAAATCGAGGCAATCGGGATTACCAACCAACGTGAAACAACGGTTGTCTGGGATAAGAAAACAGGACTTCCTATCTACAATGCTATCGTTTGGCAGTCACGCCAGACAGCACCTTTGGCTGAGCAACTAAAAAGCCAAGGTTATGTGGAAAAATTCCATGAAAAGACTGGTTTGATTATTGATGCTTACTTCTCTGCTACCAAGGTTCGTTGGATTTTGGATCATGTAGAAGGTGCTCAAGAGCGAGCAGAAAAAGGGGAATTGCTCTTTGGTACTATCGATACTTGGTTGGTTTGGAAATTGACTGACGGTGCGGCTCACGTGACTGACTACTCAAATGCAGCTCGTACCATGCTTTATAACATTAAAGAACTCAAATGGGATGATGAGATTTTGGAAATCCTTAACATTCCGAAGGCTATACTTCCAGAAGTTCGTTCTAACTCCGAAATCTACGGCAAGACAGCTCCATTCCATTTCTACGGTGGAGAGGTGCCAATCTCAGGTATGGCTGGGGACCAACAAGCAGCCCTCTTTGGACAGTTGGCTTTTGAGCCAGGTATGGTTAAGAATACTTATGGAACAGGCTCTTTCATCATCATGAATACTGGGGAAGAGATGCAGTTGTCTGAAAACAACCTCTTGACAACCATTGGTTACGGAATCAACGGTAAGGTTTATTATGCCTTGGAAGGTTCTATCTTCATCGCAGGAAGTGCTATTCAGTGGCTTCGTGACGGTCTTCGCATGGTTGAAAATTCACCAGAATCTGAAAAATACGCTCGTGATTCTCACAACAACGATGAAGTTTATGTCGTTCCAGCCTTTACAGGTCTAGGCGCTCCATACTGGAACCAAAATGCTCGTGGTTCCGTCTTTGGTTTGACTCGTGGAACAAGCAAAGAAGACTTTATCAAGGCGACTTTGCAATCTATTGCTTATCAAGTGCGTGATATCATCGACACCATGCAAGTGGATACTCAGACCGCCATTCAAGTACTGAAGGTGGATGGTGGTGCAGCCATGAACAACTTCCTCATGCAGTTCCAGGCGGATATTTTAGGCATTGACATTGCACGTGCTAAAAACCTGGAAACAACAGCTCTAGGAGCGGCCTTCCTAGCAGGTTTGTCAGTAGGGTACTGGAAAGACTTGGACGAGTTGAAACTCTTGAACGAGACAGGAGAACTCTTTGAGCCATCTATGAACGAATCTCGCAAGGAACAACTCTACAAGGGCTGGAAGAAGGCTGTGAAAGCAACTCAAGTCTTTGCGGAAGTAGACGACTAATACTGGCAGAATAAAGCGATTTATTTAGAAAGTGTGTAAATATGGAATTTTCAAAGAAAACACGTGAATTGTCAATTAAAAAAATGCAGGAACGTACCCTGGACCTCTTGATTATCGGTGGAGGAATCACAGGAGCTGGTGTAGCCTTGCAGGCGGCAGCTAGCGGTCTTGAGACTGGTTTGATTGAAATGCAAGACTTTGCAGAAGGAACATCTAGTCGTTCAACAAAATTGGTTCACGGAGGACTTCGTTACCTCAAACAATTTGACGTAGAAGTGGTCTCAGATACGGTTTCTGAACGTGCAGTGGTTCAACAAATCGCTCCACACATTCCAAAATCAGATCCAATGCTCTTACCAGTTTACGATGAAGATGGAGCAACCTTTAGCCTCTTCCGTCTTAAAGTAGCCATGGACTTGTACGACCTCTTGGCAGGTGTTAGCAACACACCAGCTGCGAACAAGGTTTTGAGCAAGGATCAAGTCTTGGAACGCCAGCCAAACTTGAAGAAGGAAGGCTTGGTAGGAGGTGGAGTGTATCTTGACTTCCGTAACAACGATGCGCGTCTCGTGATTGAAAACATCAAACGTGCCAACCAAGACGGTGCCCTCATTGCCAACCACGTGAAGGCAGAAGGCTTCCTCTTTGACGAAAGTGGCAAGATTACAGGTGTTGTAGCTCGTGATCTCTTGACAGACCAAGTGTTTGAAATCAAGGCCCGTCTGGTTATTAATACAACAGGTCCTTGGAGTGATAAAGTACGTAATTTGTCTAATAAGGGAACGCAATTCTCACAAATGCGCCCAACTAAGGGAGTTCACTTGGTAGTAGATTCAAGCAAAATCAAGGTTTCACAGCCAGTTTACTTCGACACAGGTTTGGGTGACGGTCGTATGGTCTTTGTTCTCCCACGTGAAAACAAGACTTACTTTGGTACAACTGATACAGACTACACAGGTGATTTGGAGCATCCAAAAGTAACTCAAGAAGATGTAGATTATCTACTTGGCATTGTCAACAACCGCTTCCCAGAATCCAACATCACCATTGATGATATCGAAAGCAGCTGGGCAGGTCTTCGTCCATTGATTGCAGGGAACAGTGCCTCTGACTATAATGGTGGAAATAACGGTACCATCAGTGATGAAAGCTTTGACAACTTGATTGCGACTGTTGAATCTTATCTCTCCAAAGAAAAAACACGTGAAGATGTTGAGTCTGCTGTCAGCAAGCTTGAAAGTAGCACATCTGAGAAACATTTGGATCCATCTGCAGTTTCTCGTGGGTCTAGCTTGGACCGTGATGACAATGGTCTCTTGACTCTTGCTGGTGGTAAAATCACAGACTACCGTAAGATGGCTGAAGGAGCTATGGAGCGCGTGGTTGACATCCTCAAAGCAGAATTTGACCGTAGCTTTAAATTGATCAATTCTAAAACTTACCCTGTTTCAGGTGGAGAATTGAACCCAGCAAATGTGGATTCAGAAATCGAAGCCTTTGCGCAACTTGGAGTATCACGTGGTTTGGATAGCAAGGAAGCTCACTATCTGGCAAATCTTTACGGTTCAAATGCACCGAAAGTCTTTGCACTTGCTCACAGCTTGGAACAAGCGCCAGGACTCAGCTTGGCAGATACTTTGTCCCTTCACTATGCAATGCGCAATGAGTTGACTCTTAGCCCAGTTGACTTCCTTCTTCGTCGTACCAATCACATGCTCTTTATGCGTGATAGCTTGGATAGTATCGTTGAGCCAATTTTGGATGAAATGGGACGATTCTATGACTGGACAGAAGAAGAAAAAGCAACTTACCGTGCTGATGTCGAAGCAGCTCTCGCTAACAACGATTTAGCAGAATTAAAAAATTAAGAAAAAATAAAAGAGGTGGAGGGCAGCATTCCTTGTCGCCCGTCCCTTCTTTTTAATGGAGACAGAAAGATGATGAATGAATTATTTGGAGAATTTCTAGGGACTTTAATCCTGATTCTTCTAGGAAATGGTGTTGTTGCAGGTGTGGTTCTTCCTAAAACCAAGAGCAATAGCTCAGGTTGGATTGTGATTACTATGGGTTGGGGGATTGCAGTTGCGGTTGCAGTCTTTGTATCTGGCAAGCTCAGTCCAGCTTATTTAAACCCAGCTGTGACCATCGGTGTGGCCTTAAAAGGTGGTTTGCCTTGGGCTTCCGTTTTGCCTTATATCTTAGCCCAGTTCGCAGGGGCCATGCTGGGTCAGATTTTGGTTTGGTTGCAATTCAAACCTCACTATGAGGCAGAAGAAAATGCAGGCAATATCCTGGCAACCTTCAGTACTGGACCAGCCATCAAGGATACTGTATCAAACTTGATTAGCGAAATCCTTGGAACTTTTGTTTTGGTGTTGACAATCTTTGCTTTGGGTCTTTACGACTTTCAGGCAGGTATCGGAACCTTTGCAGTGGGAACTTTGATTGTCGGTATCGGTCTATCACTAGGTGGGACAACAGGTTATGCCTTGAACCCAGCTCGTGACCTTGGACCTCGTATCATGCACAGCATCTTGCCAATTCCAAACAAGGGAGACGGAGACTGGTCTTACGCTTGGATTCCTGTTGTAGGCCCTGTTATCGGAGCAGCCTTGGCAGTGCTTGTATTCTCACTTTTCTAGTTTATACTCTTCGAAAATCAAATTCAAACCACGTCAGCGTCGCCTTACCGTACTCAAGTACAGCTTGCGGCTAGCTTCCTAGTTTGCTCTTTGATTTTCATTGAGTATTAGAAAACAATTATGTTGATAGAGCTTGGGCAAGAGCCCAATTTCAGCAAAAAATGAAGTAAATCTTCTCATAATAAAACGCATCATATCAAGCACGAAAATTCCACGAGGTCAACTACAGTCAGAAAGCTGAACAACAAGCCAAAACGCCCAAAAAAGGCGGCAAAAAGCAAGCACCTGCAAGCAACGTGCCGAAATGGTCAAATCCTGATTATGTCAACGAATTAGACCCAAAAATCGTTGATATGCTAGTAGAATTTCACAAGTCACAAGGCACTTTGGAAACTCCCGAGGCGCAAGCAGAAATCGCCCAAAAACGTGAAGAAATCGAGCAAAGGAGAGCTGAGCTTGAGGGTAAAAAACAAGAGCTTTTGAACCGCTTGAACAAATAGAGTTTCGCAAGTATTATGCTTACAAATTACTTGAGCAATTAACTAAAATATAAACCCTGCCTTTATATCTAGGCAGGGTTTATATTTTAGAAATTCACGTAGGTTGTTACGGTTTTTACATACCCAGTATAGTTTGAGTTTCTATAGTATTCAGTGATAAACTTCCATTTTCTTTGAGCAACATGGATATAAGTACTTGTTATGTAGTATGGATATGGGCTTTGTGAATCCAAGTAAGACTGATAAGCTTGTATACCAAAATATGCTCCACCAATTATTGCACCCCATGGACCCCCCAATAAAGCACCTATCCTACCAATCATATAACTGATTCCAGCACCAGTCATGAAGTTAGCGAATGTGTTAGCTTGTTTATTCCCATGTATTGTGTTGACGTAATTCCAAACATTAGGATCGTATGATCTAAAAGATATATTTAGGTCGATTTCATTCTTTTGATAAGCCATATAAAATGCCCCATTGATATAGACGCCGTCAGCACGTCGTTCAATAGTGTCTACACTTCCATCTGGATTGACAACCTCAAGAACTTCATCGCTTAAAATATTTACTTGCGTATCTCCGAACCGCACTGATGAGCCATTCTCAAACTGAGCCTCACCAGATACAACTTTAGAGTTTGCCGATAAGCTATCATCAGCAAAAACAAACAAGCGACGGGGAAATGCTAGACATACAGAAAACAGACATAACTAGCAAACACATGCATTTAAACATCTTAGACATAACGGAAACTCCTTTGTATTTTTGATTTTTTTCAACTTTTATTATACAATAAAACCAAATAAAAAGAAAGCGGTAACAATATGCTTAATGCGAAAATTTTTTATATATTTTTATGTTTGATCGTTATCGAAACTACAGGCTTGTTGTTGTTGAAAAGAGGTCTCGAAATGGGTTATTTAGACACAGAAGCTATTATCCTCGCAGTTTTTTCATTTGCTTTTTACAACCTATGTTCATTCGCTTGGGTCTGCTCTACAATAAAAAACAATAAAAAATAAATAGACGTATTTTCAAAAAAAAAAAAAATGCATATTTATATTAGCAAAACGACGATTTAAATCGTCGTTTTTTTGTAGTACGACGGGCATGTCGTATATCTGAGGTGTAAGTCCTCAGCCTGACTATCGTGA
>OCLT01000236.1_pt1 | contig 73118 bp, 71 predicted proteins | sample 1481411 | NCBI WGS metagenome assembly OCLT01 (sample SAMN04168690, study PRJEB22393) | synthetic metagenome | isolation source: purchased from BEI Resources HM-276D
GAAGAGGCGACAGTTCTACTTTGCTTGGATGCGACAATTCTACTTTGCGCTTACAACCGTCGAGACGATAATCCAAATTATGTAAGGATTCATGGTGCCGGAGAGCCGTTGCGCGGCATCCTCACGTGGCGAGGAGCTTCAGGTCTGGAGAAGATTTTCTATCTGAACACCGGTCGGCCGGAAGTCGTCAACGTTCCCTGTCACCATGACGGCACCTTGTATCGAGCAGATACATCAGAACTCGACGTCTCGAGGAGCCACTTTGGCACGTTCCGGGTTCTCACCGGGTTCATCCATTATTGAACAAGACCGCCGGAGCCTGAGCTGCCGATGGTCAGCAGCCGCCGTAGTTCTTTCTTCCGCTCGCGGTGATCGTGTAAGTCCCACCCCGTGGCCCGACGTGACAGTAGCTAGACGAGCCATAGGAGGTCGATCGGTAGCGCGGGTAGCTCGGCTGCCTATCGAGCCACTCGCATGCCAAACCGTCCCCGTCCCGGTCCAAGCCGTGGGGATCGACAGCAGGACCGCCAGCTTGACGATAGAAGCGTTGCGCCGAGGCAGTGCTATCGAAGTCACTGCAGTCTACGTCGCCGTATTGAGCAGCCGTGGCGGAAGTTTGAGCGCCGTACAGGGAGGCCCTGTTCTCCCCAGGAGATCCACATCCTATCGGAAGGATCAGCAGTATCAGGCAAAGGCGGCTGCGCATTACAGACCTCTATGATGAAACGATGGAGGCTACCTTCCCAACAGCGAAATTGCCTGCGGCAAACCACCTCGCCACTCAACATGCGGGACCCGCCGGCACAAATGTCGCAGCACTTCGACCGTCGGGCCTGTGTGCGTCCGGCTCACCAGGCCGCTATCCATCGTGGGCTTGCCGCGGGCCTAATAACCTTCGCGACAGTGATCCGGTGATGGCGCCATAATACCGCTCCATTTGTCGCGGCAATATGCAATTGACTCTTCGGATTGCGCCACGCACTCGTATTGGAGTATTCGTGACATCTTGCGTTATGGGTTGATCGATGTTCCACTTCCGCCTATCTTCCTGTATTCTCGCAGCCATTCTTCTCTCGTCCCCTGCAGAGGCGCAGACAGAAACCAAGATCGGTGACTGGTTCGTGATAGATCATTCCGGCCCAGCCGGCCTCAAGTGCATCGTTCAGAACGACGGTCCCAAAGGATCCATCGGCTTCGTTCATACGATCAAGGAAGGCACTGTACTGTCCATCCTTGACAATCAAAATGTGAACAATCCGTTCGACGGACAGAAGCAGTTCGAAGTGACGTTAAAGGTCGGCCTTGAGACCTACCAAGCCATGACGACGCAAGTCTATCGACATCTGGCACGAATAGCTCTCCGCTGGCAGGCCGATGTCGTCATGGGCATGATCGCGGATGGCGGTCAGCGCGGAGATGTGCTGACGATCCCCTATCCGGGGCACACTTACCCCATCCAGGGCTCAAGAGAAGCGTTCCGCGCCTTTAGAACCTGCATCACCCGGAATGCGGTCAGCCCCTTCTGACCGCGGCGAGTTCCAGCACGATCTAAGCTGCAAGCCATAATAGTTCGGTTCCATCTTAGCGTCCCCGGGCTATCCAGAGTTCGTCTCGAGGGTCATCCGCATCAAGGTCAGCTCAAGCTTCCGCAAGCCTCGCTCCAGCAGATCCCGCGCCGCAGCGGGGGTTTCGGCCTCGACATAGAGCCGCATTTCCGGCGCATTGCCCGAGGGGCGGATGTGGACGATCCGTCCGGACGCGCAGGTCGCACGCAGACCGTCGGTACGATCGAGGCTGCGGATCTCCTCGCCGAGGATCGCCAGAAATCCTGCAAGCTCCTCAGGACTGGCCCCGAACTCCGCAACCAGCGCCTGGGCCTTCCCGTCCGGCACGCCCTCGAGCCGGTCGGCGGCCGTGAAGCGGGCCGGCTCGCGCCCGACCAGCGCGGCCAGCCCGCCGGCCGCCTGCGCGAGAGACAGCGGAGCCAGGAGCGGCAACAGGCTGTCCCGTGTCGGAAGTTGCGGCAGAGGACCTTCAAGGTGCGCGTCGAACCCCAGCAGGAAGCCGCCGTTTGCCTCGTAGCCCACGCTGCGGCCCCCAGCCTCTTCCATGGCCGCGATGACGAAGGGCGAGCCGATCCGCGTCCGGATCACCCGCCGGAACCGACCTCCCGCCTCGACGCCGGTGTTGGAACTGACCGGGGTGACCACCGTTTCGGCCCCGACCAGCGCCGCGGTGATCTGCCCCAACAGGTCGCCCGGGACGATCTGTCCGCAGGCATCGGCCAGAAGCGGGCGATCCCCATCCCCGTCGGTCGAGATCAGGGCATCGAGGCGATGTTCGGCAGTCCAGGCCTTGATCCGGGCGCGCACCCCCTCCGGTACCGCCTCGGTGTCGACCGGGACGAACGCGGTCGAGCGGCCGAGTTCCACCACCGCCGCAGCACCCAGGGCACGCAGGGCGGCAAGCAGCAGGTCCCGACTGACTGCGCTGTGGCTCCAGACCCCGATGCGCAGGCCCGTCAGGGCTTCTGGCCCGAAGGCCGTGACGTAGCGGTGGACCCAGGCCTCGCCTGCGCTCGCATCGCAGGCGAGAGGCGCCGGCGGCGTCCGGGGCGGCAACGGCTCGCCGAGGCCCGACAGGATGGCGGCTTCGTCCGCCTTGGAAATCTCGCCGCCCGGACCATAGAACTTCAATCCGTTGCGGTCGGCGGGGATATGGCTGCCGGTCACCATCACCGCGCGCGCGCCTGCCCGCCTCGCGGCCAGCGCCAGCGCCGGCGTGGGCAGCGCTCCGCAATCGGTCACAGGAACACCCGCATGACGGGCCGCCTCCGCCACCACCCCGGCCAGGGCGGGCGAGGAGGGTCGCAGGTCGTGCCCCAGGTAAAGCCCTGCGCCCTGCGGACAGGCCCGCAGGAAGGCCCTGACATAAGCCGAGACCAGATCCGGCGTCAGCTCCGTCACCAGGCCGCGCAGGCCGCTCGTTCCGAACCTCGGCGCCATCTCAGCCCCTCGCCCCCTGGCCGCGGGCATAGACATCCTCGTAGCGGGTGATGTCGTCCTCACCGAGATAGCTCCCGGTCTGGACCTCGATCAGCTCCATCGGCACCTTTCCGGGGTTCTCCAGCCGATGCCGCGCGCCGAGGGGGATATAGACCGACTGGTTCTCGGTCATGAGGTGGACATCGGCATCGATCGTGACCCGGGCAGTGCCTCGAACCACGATCCAGTGCTCGGAGCGGTGGAGATGGCTCTGCAACGACAGCGCGCCCCCTGGATGGACCACGATCCGCTTGACCTGGAAGCGCTCGCCGAGCGCCAGCGTCTCGAAGAAGCCCCAGGGGCGGCGGTCGCGCAGGAAGCTCTCGGCCTGACGCGCGCCCTTTGCCTTCAGCGCCTCGACCGCCTGCTTCACCTCCTGCGCGCGCGAGCGCTCGGCGACCAGAACCGCATCCTTCATCGCCACGGCGATGATGTTGTCGAGCCCGATGCCCACGAGTTCCACCCCCTCGCTGTCCGCACGCAGGAGCGCGTTGCGGCAGTCGATGGCGGTGGCCCCGCCGGAAAGGCTCACACCCTGCCCGTCTGTGCCCATCTCGAGCGCGACGGCATCCCAGCCGCCGAGATCGTTCCAGCTCCCCCGGAAGGGCACGACCGACAGATTGCGTGTCCGTTCCATCACCGCGTAGTCGATCGAGATCGGCTCGGCCTCTGCCCATGGCTGCGGATCGAGGCGGAGAAAGCCCAAGTCCGGAACCGCGCCCTCGACAGCTCTGCGCACCGGCGCAAGAAGCGCGGGCGCGTGCTCTTCGAAAGTCGCGAGAATGGTCCGGGCCGAGAAGAGGAAGATCCCGGAATTCCAAAGAAAGCCTCCGCTGGCCAGCATCTCCTCAGCCCGGTCGAGGTCGGGTTTCTCGACGAACCGCCGGAGCGGGACTGCGGCGCCATCTTCCGCCCCGTCGAGTTCCAGCCAGCCATAGCCGGTCTCCGCGCGTGTCGGCACGATGCCGAAGGTGACGATCCGGCCCGCGCGGGCCGCAGGCACCCCCTGCATCACGGCCGCCCGGAAGGCCGCAGGATCGGCGATCGCATGGTCCGAGGGCGCCACGACCATCAAGGCCTCGGGATCGCCGGCCGCGACATGGAGTGCCGCGGCCAGAATGGCAGGTGCGGTGTTGCGCGGCTCGGGCTCGATCAGGATGGTGCCAGGGTCAATGCCCGCCTCCGCAAGCTGCTCGGTCACCACGAAGCGGAAGTCCGAGCCGGTGACGATCACCGGCCGACCGAAGCCCGGCCCCGAGAGCCGCCGGGCCGAGGCCGCGAAAAGGCTGTGCTCTCCGAGGATCGACGCGAACTGCTTGGGGTATCCCTTGCGCGACAGCGGCCAGAGCCGCGTGCCCGAGCCTCCACAGAGAAGGACCTGCGTGATCATGATGATGAGTTCTCCATTCTTGTGCGAGAAGGGCTGCGGCAAGCCCCTGCCTGCCCCCAGGCTTTCGGCGAAGCCTGTCAGTGACGGCCCTCCAGACGGGGATCCCGCCCGCGGCCGCTCGCCTCCGCCGGAACCCTGGATGGTCTCGAGCGGGCGTTTGTGAACGTCCCTGCTGGAGGGACCTCGAAATCCGTAAAATCAGTGACCCCCGGCCGCTCGGCGGTCAGGGGGGCCGGAGAGACTGCGCCGCCCTCGAGCGCGCCGAACCGGTTCTCCCAACCAGTTCCGATGAAGAAACCGGATGCGGATCGGACGTCCCGGAAAGCAGGTAGCCGCTCCCTGCCCCCTTGGGGCCTTGTGAAGCACTGGTTTCAGATGATTTCCGGTGGCAGGACGGGAAATGCGGAATAGTACCGGTCCGCGCGGCAATGACCCGGAGGGCCGGCGGAGATGTCCCTCATCCTCAGGAGATGCCCCCCGGGGCTCAGAAGGACCTGGTCAGGTTGACGCCGATCCGGGCGCCGCGGCCGAAGCCCACCCTGTCCAACTCGAACCCCTGGTAGGCCACCAGCGCCTCGAGCGTCATGGCCTCGAACCGTCTGGTCAGGCCGATGTGGGCCATCACCCCGGAAACCCGTTCCGAACTCAGGCGGTGGTCTGGCAGGTCCGCATCGTTGATGACGTAGTGACCGATGCCCCAGTTCCAGTCTCCTCCTGCCAGGCGGTGGCTGACGCGCATCTCGATCGCCCGGCCATCGCCATCGATGGCGGCTCCCATCACGGTGCCGAAATTGACGTAAGGGTGCTTGCTGTTGGCATAGGCGGTGCCGGCGCCGCAGAAGCCGTTTGTCGACCGACCGATCCGGGTGTCGATCCCCTCCAGCGTGACGCGGGTCGGAGCCCCAGCGACTGTTCCCTCGAATTCGGCGCCCGCCAGGGTCATGAAACAGGAGGGCAACCCGCCGGCCTCGTCCTCGCCGATCGCCTGCAGGTAGACCCGGGCAGGCAGAACCGCCTCAGGCAGTCGGTAGGACAGGCCGAGCCCCGCCATCTGGTTGATCGAGGCGCTGTCGCCTTCGTTCGTGTCGCCCACAAGCGCGTCGAAGAACCCGTCTAGCGCGCTCGACGACGAAGTCCGGTCCCATTGCGCCGTCCGGACCAGTTCGGCCTCGAACCCCTCGAACGGCCGTATCGTCAGGCGCGCTCCGACAATGCCGGTATGACTGTGGTCATCCGGGGATGTGGCACCCACGAAGATCTCGCCGTCCCACGGCCCGATCCAGGCCAGAAGCGGCGAGGCGAAGGCGCTCGGCTCTGTCTTTGACAGGTAGACCGAGGGGAACGGCCGGGCGTTCCCCGACAGGATCAGCGAGGTATGCCGGGAGGGCGACCAGTGTCGCTCGATCGCGCCGACCCCCAGGGTCCAGGAGCCGAAGCGGCGCTCCAGGAAGCTGCCGTCAAGGCGAAGCCCCTCCCCGTCCGGCTCGGCCGATATCATGATCCTGTACCGGGCATCATCGGTTGCGCCGCCATGGGAGAGGCGGAGGATGCCGCGATCGCCCCAGCCCAGAATCTCGCGCTGGCCGAGGAAAGGATCGGTCATCACGCCGAAGTCGATGCGAGAGGCGGTGGGTTCCGCCAGGGCCGAGCTTGCCATGAAGAGGGCCAGGAACGCTGCCGGGAGGAGCCCTCCCGGGTTGTTCTTTCCGATGCGCATGAAATGCCTCACTTGAACCTGACGGGTGACACAGAGGGAAGATGGCTGCCGGAGTTGGAGCCTGTCGTCGCAGCGCGGGCGGATGCCGCCCCATGGGCTTCACGGGCCATGGCCGGGGGTTTGCTCGTCGATGTCCGGAAAGTCGCTCGTGCGTCCGCAGGGCGGTGCGCCATGGCTGCCGCACGGGACTTGGCCCGTAGGCTGGCCCGTCCGCATCAGGCTCCCGGGCCCTGCGGCATGACTTTTATCGCTCCCCTGGCAGGCTGCCAAGCGGCCGAGCCCCCTGCCATGCCCTGTCCGCTGCCCTAAGGCGACGTGCGGGGCCCGTTGCATTTGCGAAAAGGCGGCGCGTGAGAGCCGCAGGCCGGGCCATTACCGGATCGGCCTCTTCTTCGGAATATTGCCGATACACGAAAGTTGCGCAAAAGCCCGTGGAATTATCTTAAGGCGAGTGACGGAATGTCCCACTGGCCGGAGGCGATTTTAATGGCAAAAATGAAGCCCATGCCGCACTCATCACAACCCTGACTGGTCTCCATCATTCGGAGCTCGAATGTATCATACCAAGCTTAAAGACCTGTCCCTCGAAGAGCTGAAAGAACTTCGGGTCGAAATAGCTCAGGCCATTACGGCCCAGGAAAGACATTGCAAGCAGGAGGCGCTGGAGCAGCTGCAAGCAAAGGCGCGCCAACTCGGGTTCAACCTGGAGGAACTTGCCCCTGCGATGCAGCGCGGGCAGGTCGGTGCCATGCTGCGATACGCCAATCCTGCAAACCCCGGGGAAGTCTGGCGCGGCCGTGGCCGCAAGCCACGCTGGTTCACGCAAGCCATGGCCGCCGGCAAGTCGCCCGAGGAACTCCAGATCTGAGAGGGGCCCGGTCCCGCAGGAAACCCGAACGCATGGCGGCCCTCGCCTGACGCCCACCGCTGGTGTGCAGGCGCCCTGCCCGTCAGAAGACAGGAGAGATGATCCTGCCTGCTTCGGACCATCCGCGCGGCAGCAGGAGCCGGATCTTCGGCACCCGCGCCAAGGGCTCACACATCTTCGACGCCTGACCGGGTGGTTTCGGGCACAGGATCGAGAGGCATGCGAGAGGATGATCGCGGCCGGCGCGGGAAGACCGGCCATGCGGTAATGCCGCGCCTTCGGCCGTTGCTCCGGTCCCGGATCTCGCCGCACTCGTCAAGAGGGGCAAGCGCCTGGCAGAAGGGGCGCTCGCATTACAAAAGTTTTCCGGAAACCCCGGAGCCGACCGATCCGGAATTTCGGAAAGGCAGGCTGGTTTTCCGGATAACCGGATCTTTCCGATGGTCGCTCCCTGCGTGCCGCACGAATACCTGGAACCCAGCAAGGCTCGCACCGAAGGGAAGCATCGGTGATCGGCACGAACCTCGCCCGCAGGCAATTTGCAAGTCGGCTTCGACAGGATTACGAAGAGAGAAAATCGGCCCCTGAAGGAGCAAGAAATGCCCAACCTCGAACTTGACGGCTTGTCCATCAAAGAACTGAAAAACCTGCAGACCCAGGTTGCCAAGGCGATCTCGACCTTCGAGGAGCGCCGCAGGAAGGAGGCGTTGAGCGAACTGGAGGAAAAAGCCCGCGAGCTCGGCTTCAGCCTTTCTGAACTGACCGGCACCGCCCTCACCCGTCAGCGGGCAGGCGCCGCGCCCAAATATGCCAACCCGGACCAGCCCGAGCAGACCTGGTCGGGCCGCGGCCGCAAGCCGCACTGGTTCGTGGAGGCACTCGCAGCCGGAAAGACCGCCGAGGACCTCCAGATATGACGGCCCCCGGAGGTTCTCCGGCAGTTTTGCCGGGGAACCCCGTATTACCGGGCCGGGAAGAGGAAACTCTACCCGTGGCCCGATAAACAGGTTGAGGCGGAGCACCGCAGTCTTTCCGGACGTCTCGTGAGCACAGAAGGCGCCCCGAGCGCTTGTCGGCGAGGTTCAGGAATACCTGCAGGCCGCCGCAACCCGGGACAAAGCGGTGGCCTGCGACCGACCGCTCGGACTGGCCCCCCGCTTCCTGGCAAGGCAGGCGACCCGCCTGATCCTCAGGGCGTGAGTTCCGAGGCATAGACCACGTTGCCAGCTCTCTCGGTGATCGCGACGTAGCAGGCATCCTCGCGAGGCGGGCGCTGCTTGCCTGCGAGTTTCTGCAGGACTTCGGCCGGAACCTTGGCACGGTCGCACTTGGGCAGCTCGACAACACTGTAGCCTCGGGACGCGAGGCATCTTGCGAAATATGTGGCACGCAATTCGGAATTTGCGTCATAGGTATATGTCTGGCCGCCGTAGGTCTGTCCTCCGGTGGTCTGACATTGCACGGAATATCCGGTATTATAGCAGCTGGTCTGAGTAGGCGTCGTGTAGCTCGGCGTAGTGCCGATCCGGGTTTCCTGGGGGACCCCCCGCGCTGCGGCAACCTCGCATTCGAAGTAATCCGTATCGGTTTGAGAGACCGAACCATCGCTCCTGAAAAGATAGACATCTGTGGTGGCCTCGCAGGCCCCCACCAAACAGAAGGCGGAAACCGCCAGAAGGTGGCGCTTTCGGGTCAGAATATTGTTCATGGTCACTTCGCAGGATTGCTGGGAGTTCGGACTTCACGCCGCCGTGATACTCCTCAGTCGTCGGGGCCGCCATAGAAAAACAGTCTGAGCCGGGAGGCCGAACCAAGGAAATATCAAGCCACGAACTTGAAGCGCCTCCAAACCTCGGGCCTCCGGTTCGCATAAGCTGGTGACGGCTCCCAAGCATTCGCCGGGGGTTTATCGGCCATTTTGTCAGGGAACCCGGTATTATCGAGCCGGGAAGAGGAAACTGCACCCTTGGCCCGATAAACAGGCTGAGGCGGAACAACATCCTCCGCTCGAAGCCATCCAAAGCGTAGGTCGGCGTAAGCCGAGCCGCCCCGCGCTCCGCGAAAAGCAGGCGGATTAGCAGATGCTGTACGGGCGAGCGGACGAAGGAGGAGCGTCTTTCTTCTTCCGGTTCCCAGGCCGCTACGCATGCTCCGTGCGACGATCCAACGTGACATGCAGGCCTTCCACGCACACCAAAGAGCATGCCTTCGCTCGAAGGTTTTCTTGTTCGGAGCTCGGCGGATAACCGATCAAGGGCGCGGATCTGGAATGACAGCAAGGGTACTCGTTCATGCTTTTTCGGTCGCCATGTGGCCACGGTCAGTAGTGCCCACGCCCACTTTCGCACCCGCCTTCGTGGCCTGCCTGATTGCGGTCTTTTCGGGGTGTGCAACCGTTACCAGGGGTTCCGAAGACGTCCTGGAAATCGAAACGAAGCCCGCCGGCGCCCAGGTGCAGACCAGCAATGGCATGAGCTGTCTGACCACGCCTTGCGCGCTGAAGATGAAGCGCAAGTCCGAGATCGTCGTCGACATCAACAAGACCGGGTGCAAGCCTGTGAGAGTGAATGTCACGCATCGGACGGCCGGCGGTGGCAGCGCCGCGATTGCCGGAAACATTCTGGTGGGCGGGATCATCGGCCTGGGTGTCGACGCAGCGACCGGCGCCTCCCAGGAGCTGGTACCCAACCCCGTAAAGGTGGAGCTGGAATGTCGTCGGCGATAGCAGGGCGAAGGTGGATCGCTCGTCGGCAGGAAACATGATGTTGGCGGTGACAGTCCCCTTCGATCCGATCGGATGTCGCCTCCAGAGCTTCGGTGGATGACCTTGAAGCCGCCACGGGGAGCGCGGGAGAAGCCGGCGGGCTCCAGATAGCGCTGCCCAGCCCTGACCACAGCCGCCTCCGGGCTTCGGGAAAGGACAAGGCCGAGAAGGCGGGGCTCGAGGTGAAGGCCCAGAGCAGGACGAAATGCAAAGCGCAGCATTGAGAGGGCCGAACAGGCAGGCGGCGAACATCCTCCCCGGATGAGCCGCCGGGGGCGGGAGGGGCACTCCTTCCGCCTCGACTTGACGCAAGGCTGGACAAATACCCGGAAGCTCCCGCCTTTCCGGAAAGAGTAAGGTTCAGAACCGTGGATCGTGCGTGGCCGCAAAGCTGCCATCCAACTGCAGCAGGTCCGGATCGTTGGCTGTCGCGAGGCCGAAAATCGCGGCCCTCTCGTCACCATGGCTCAGCTGCGCGTCGAGGGTGCCGGTCGTCTCGAAGAAGGTCAGCGTGAACCGCGAGTGCCTTGCCCTTCTCTTGGCGTCTTCGCCAATATGTATGTCCTCCGCCGTCGAGGGCACGTCAACTTGGCGTTCACGCCAACTTTCTTGTCTTGGACACCTCGCGCACTGTAGGCTTGGCGTTAACGCCATTACGGCAGGAGGCGCACCATGGCTTGCAGCCGCGAACAGGATGACGAGCTGGACCTGCTGCGCCGGCGGCAGCTTCTTGACGCCTCCGACCTTGGAGGGGTGATCCGTTTGCGCCGCGAGCGGCTCGGCATCGCGCAGTTCGAACTGGCATCCTTGGCCGGCATCGATCCCGGAAACCTCTCGAAGATCGAGCGTGGGAGCCGCCGCTCCCATCTCGACACATATCTCAAGCTGTGCGGCATTCTCGGCATCGATCTCTTCGCCGAGGCGCGCTCATGAGGATGGACGTCTGGATGGAAGGGAGAGATACGCCCGTGGGCGTGCTGACCCGCTCGGAAGACAAGAGTCTGTCGTTCGTCTACGCCGGCGACATCGCGCCCGAGCACCGGATCTCGATGTCGTTGCCGATCACCTCGGAGCCATACAGCGATGCCGATTGCAGGGGCTATTTCGCGAACCTCCTGTTCGAGGGGCCGCAACTCGAACGGGTTCTCGATGGCTTCGGTCTCGACCGTGGCGACATCGGTGCGCTCCTGTGGCACCTCGGGGCAGACTGCCCGGGCGCCATCTCGATCACCCCCGAGGGCACGGGGCCCGGCAAGATGCCAGGAAGGTTCCCCGAGGACTACGAACGGCTTTCGGAGGCCCGGCTCCATCAGATCGTCCTGTCGCTGCATCGGCACCGCCGCATGCCCGAGGGAGAGCGCAACCCGTCACCCGTCGCGGGCGTTCAGGGCAAGATCGCCTGCCTCATGCTCGAGGGGGCGGTCTGGCTGCCCAAGGGCGGCTCCCGCGCACCAACAACACATATTCTGAAAGTGTCTCCGCACTTCGATCCTGACGTCACACGCCAGGAGACGATCTTGCTCCAGATTGCCTCCGAGATCGGGATCGATGCCGCCGAGACTCGGGATCTCGTCTTCGATGTTGGGGGCACGCACATCAACGCGCTCCTGTCGACGCGCTTCGACCGCGATATCGAGATCGCAGAGGGGGCAGGAACAATTCGTCGCCGACACGCCGAGGACTTCTGCCAGGCGCTCGGTCTGCCACCGAGCCTGAAATACGAGCGCGATGCAGTGGATCCGCATCGCCGTTTCTCGGCCGCCGCCGTGAATGTCATCGCGGCACAGACGACGGTGCCGGCCCTGGTGACGAGGGATTTTCTGGCACAAACGATCTTCAACCTGCTCGTGGGCAACACGGACAACCACGGCAAGAACACGTCGCTTCTCTACCGCGGACGGACGGTCCTCCTGGCGCCGCTTTACGATGTGGCGCCGGTGTTCATGGACAGGCGCGTGACGCACGAATTCGCCTTCAGGCATGGCAGCGCGCGCTTCGCCGAGGACTTCGATGTCGATGCCCTGCGAGGGCTGCTGTCCGATCTCGGCTTCGGAAAGCCGCCCGTCGAGCGGGCGATGAAGCAGATCCAGCAGCTTGCGAAAAGGATATCCGAGCTCTCGGCCCGCCACGCCCCCAAGGGCCTTGTCGATGGTCTCCATGCCCAGGCGCGCGTGCTCGAGGATGCGCTCGATGTCGACTTCGGTCTTGAAGAACGAGATTACTACGACCGCGTCGTCAGAGATGAGGCGATCGAGGCAGCGGGTGGATGGGGTACGTTAAGCTGACGATAGCCCCCCCGAGCAGCTCACTTCATCGGTCCCGGAGCATCCGCCTCAGCCCTTGCGCCGACGTCAGAACGTCTGCCCACAGCAGGCTGCCTGCGGCGCATTGAGCGCGGGTTCTCTGACGTCAAGCGGAACTCCGCCCGAAAAGCGCTCTCTTATGGCTACCTTATAGCCGCCAGCCGACGAAGGAGACGATTGTCGCGCCCTGGCCTCCCGTGACACATGACCCCATGATTGGGGATCTGTTGACAGTGAGCTACCGGAGCCGCGTGTGCCTTGCCGATCCGGTGGCGGATCTCCTCGGCATCGTTCAGGCGAGCCGGGTCAGAAACCTGCGGCTCGGCATCACGGGGATCCTGCTCTACAACGGCTTTCATTTTGTGCAAACGATCGAGGGCCCGCAGAACGCCTGCCGGGAGCTGTTCGCGAGGATCTCGGAAGATCCTCGCCATTCCGACATCGTCGCCTTCGGCGTGAGAAAAATAGAAAGACGACGGTTTCCGGACTGGTCCATGCGCCTGATCTCGCGGGCGGAACTGCTCGAGACCATGCCCGAGTTGCGGTTGCTCGATCTGAAGGAGCCTCAGGACATCGAACGGCTTCACGGCAGGGTGCTGGTGGAGCTCTCGTATTGAGCCGCGGGATCCGCCCAGGAGAGATCGCGGGTCCTTGAAATCCAAACGGGCCGGGAGCTTCCCCCCGGCCGCAGCTTTCCGAGCTTCAGGCCGCGCCAGGCCGCTGGAAGCTCGCATCGAGCTCATCGTGCCTGTCCGCCAGATCGAAGTTGAAGCCCTGCCCCGGGCGCACCACGCGAAGCGCGGGCTTCGATGCCCGAAGATCATCCTGCGATCCGCTGCTCGGCGCCCCGGGCCCCTGCCCCTCCTCGGCGCGGAAGAAGGCGACCGCTTCCTTCAGCTGCTCGGCTTCGAGCGAAAGCTGGCTCGCACCGCTCGCCAATGCCTCGGCGGCAGTGGTGTTCTGCTGTGTCACCTGATCGAGCTGCTGGATCGCCAGAGATTGCCCGGACAGGCCGGGAATGGCTCCAGGCAGCCGCGGCCACGCGATTTTCGATATCAGGAGTGCTCGGCATCAAACGAGGCACGAGTTTCACTCCGAAGCGACAGCTCGTATGAAGGCCGCTTTATTTCGGAAGATCGGTATTGCCGTCGGCTTCGAGCGGTTGAGATGGGGACGAGCACAACAGGCTGACGCAGGCTCCGTGGAATGCTCTCCTTCCAGAGGCGGATGGCATTCCGGCCCATGGCGGGCTCACATTTCATTCTGACCATGCTTAGCCACGAATAGATCTCCCATTGATAAAAAAATCTGCGGCCGCCCCGCAGGTGAAAGAAAGGGCTCGCGCTCACGGAGAGCGGTTCTATAATCTGATCCCGTCAAGCGTGAATTGCGCAGGGCGGAGATGTATTTTGGCGCTCCAAGGATAATGATGGTTATCTTCAGATAACGCGCGCGCTTCAATATAAACACTCACTTTTTCCTGCGACTCCATTTATAATCTTTGGAAACCCGATATTGAATCATATTGATGGTCGGCAAATTTTCGCTTGTAACTGAATTCCGGTATTCATACCGAATTCCAATCAAGGGAGATCAAAGATGAAGCAATATGCGAAGATCGCGCTGCTCGGATCCGTCGTCGGCTTTGCGCCGCTGGCTGCGGCTGCGGCAGACTCTGTGGCCGTGGCTCTGAGCGCCAGTTTCGAACCGGTCTACACCTACGCGGACGATCTCACCTTCACGGGCACCGGCACCGTTGCGGGTCAGACCATCACCGTCACCGGCGAAACGGACGATGCACTCGGCCCTTGGCTGGGGCACAGTCACGACTTCGAAGGCACCGGCTCGACCCAGGATCAGGAGATCACGGTGACCGGGACCGCCTCGGGGACGATGTATGAGGGCCAGGCTCTGAGCTCGCTGAGCGTTGCGGCCGGTATCGGCGCCAGCGCGGCCGCCACCGCGACCTCGACCCAAGGGGCGACGAGCGCCAGCGCGGCCGCGACCCTCGACGGCAACCCGATCATCATCGAGACCGACTTCGACGGCCGCTCGAACGCCTACGAATCCGAAATCGTGATCATGGCCGCGGACCGCCGCCCCCGCTGAGCCAGCTTCTGCACCCAGGTGCCCCGCGCGTCATCGCGCGGGGTGCCGCAGTTCCAGCAATACAGGCGTCCGAATGCCCCGCCTTCGGCATCGCTCACTCCAGAGGATGATGCGGCATGTTTCTTCAACGTCTCACCCTGACCCTCTCGGTGTCGGCTCTGGCGCTGGCCGCGAGCCTTGCCCGGGCCGACGACAAGGCCGTCATCGTCGAGGGCACGGTGGAGAAGACGGCCCCGACCGTGACCGCACCCGAGCGAAATCCCGCCTCGGGACGGGTCGTTCCCCTGACCGGCCGCTTCGTGCTCAACGATGAATATTTCGACTACGGACAGGGCCCGAAATTTTCGGCGCTCTCCCTGGCAGGCTCCTCCCGCGAATGGGACCTCGAGATCTCGGGCACACATCCGATCCATCAGTCCGTCCATGAGACGGTCAGCGAGCAGCTCTATCTGCGCGAACAGGAAGGTTGGTACTTCCAGCTGCGCAACGTCGACCGCCGCCGCACCACCAAGGTCACCCGGCGCGAAGCGGTGGACATCTACGGCTTCCAGCTCGACCTGACCGTCACCGGGGGGTGCTTCTTTCCAGAATCCGCACCCGGCACCTACTGCACCTACACGCCGTCCGTCGCAGTCGACCCTGACAGCATCAACCCCGACACCCTCATCCCCGGCGCCTTCATCTTCGGCGAGGACACCGGCGCCGTGATCTCGCAGGAGACGCATGAGGCCCTGAAAGCCGAAGGCTTCCAGCGCGGCCTCGACGGCGGCGATGAAACCGTCGGCGTCTCCCTGTCCGTGCCGAACTCCGGATACGAGGCCAGCGAAAGCCGCTCGAACCTGAATTCGGTGGAGCGCTACGAGTCCGTGGACAAGCGCATCATGGGCGGGCTCTACAAGTTCCGCCAGGTGCTCAGCAGCAACAGCACCATGGCCTCCCTCGCCCGCACCACCCGTGGCCTCGTCTTCCTCGACGCAAACGAATGGACCGACAAGGCCGCCGCCACGCAGCTTCTCGCCTGGCTGCTGCCCTCCGCGCGCGCGCCCCTGCAGGCCACCGATCGGAACGCCCGCCTGAGCATCGGCAACAACCTCTTTCTGGCAGCCAACAACACCCGCCTTCCCGCGGACAGCTTCACAGCCTACCACGCGGGCGTGGGCTATGTGGACCATCCCAAAAAGCGCGTGAGATCCGCAGCCGACACCCCCAGATCCGTCTTCAACAGCTTCTGGATGGGCTTTTCGCCGGTGCGCGACATCACGACCGGATCCAGCTCGCGGCTGCAGGTGACCGGTCCGCGGGAGAGCCTGCTCGAGAACGGCTATGCCTTCTCGCAGGGGGGCATCGATACCGCCCTCGCAAGCGAGACCGCAATCTACGTCGTGGACCAGATCAGCGAGCAGATCGCACAGATCGAACTCGCCAACATCGACGATCTCTTCATCCAGTCCGGCCTCGATCTCACGCGGCAGGACGCCATGGCCATCTACACGACCACCGAGGAGTCGCGGTACAAATATGTCCCGCATCTCGCCTTCTCCGGAAACGTCACCTCAGGGACAAGCGTCTCCCGCTATTATGCCGGCGCCATCCTCGGCGACGAGACGAACGCCTATGTGGGCTTCGATCATTCCTACACCGGCCTGAACGGGTTCTCGTTCTACCTCCTCGGCGAGCATTACACCCATCCCGACCGGGACTATTTCAGCAAGGTCGAGGCGCGCATCAGCAAGGCCGTGCAGCTGCGAAACGGCGCGAAGCTGTCCTTCGGCGTCAGCGCCGCCGAGGAACTCGATCGGGCGCCCGCCCAGCAGGAGAGCGTCACGCTGAACGACAACGACCGGACGCTCGACGTTGCGATGTCCTACCGGACGCCCAAGGGCCTGACCTACAGCCTGAGCCACCGGCTCGTTCAGGCCGAGGACGGGGATGACGCCGAAAGCACCTCCGTCGGGTTCAGCTACAGGGCGTCGGACGACTGGTCCTTCACCGCGCAGATCACGCCGACGTCGACCGAAGATGCCTATATCGCGGCTCGCGCCGGATTCTCCTGGCGCCAGTCCGGCCGCCCCGGGTCTCCCGTCCTCGGCGTGCAATGGGCCTCCATCAGATACGACTACGGCGAGGATCAATTCGGCAACGACCTGCGGGACCGCGAGGATACCCTCCTCGTGTCCTACAAGATGAGCTTCTGAGGGATGGAGGAAGAAAGATGTTGAGCTCCCGCATGGCCCGCTCCGCTCTGGCCGGACTGGCCCTCATGGCGTCTGCAGGCCTCGTGGCGGCCGATCCCGTGCCCCCCGGCTCCTCCGGCGTGCGGCTCGTCGTGATCGGAGAGGGCGCCTTCGGTTCCGACAGCTTCAGGATGACCGGCCTGAACCTCGTCCATGGATCGGGCGACGGAGGAGCGCAGTTCGACTCCAGCCTCGACGGCCTCCAGTGGTCCTGCGACGGCGACGACTGCAACACGCGATCCGCAAGCTACGCAGGGATCGAGGACTGGAGCGTCGTGCAGACCGTGCGGGCCTGCAGAGAGGCCGATTGCGCCTTCTCCTCCGATATCCGGCTCCAGGGCACTGAGTAAGGGCCGCCTCCCTGCCGGATTTTGATCCCCGATCGGGGTGAGAAGGGGCTGAAGAGCGCCACCTCAACGCCCCCTGCTCGCCATCTCCGTGCGATGGGGAAGGGGTGCGGTGCCTTCCCAACCTCCCGCCTCAATGGACGAGGCAGGAGGTGATGGCGGAGGAATTCTTCAGCGAAACGGGGATTTCGGTGTCATCGCCGAAGCGGACGGACATGGCTCGACCCGAAGCGATGGCGGTGATCACGCGGTCATAGGCAGCACGCTGGGCAGGGCTCTCCTTCCAGGAGGAGTGGAAGGCCATACGCGTGGTGCCGCGGGTTGCACTGAAAGTGATCGGGGCATCGGTGAGGATCGTGCCATCGATCATGATCCGGCCCGTGCCGGTGCCGACATGGTTGCCCTTGAGGTCGATGTCGAGGGAGCTGCCGATGGTCGAGCAGCCGTAACCGATGCCGAAGTCGGCGTCATGCTCGCCGTAGCCGCCTTCGAACTGGGCCATCGGGGCGGTGGCGTGGAACCATTCCTCCCCGGCCTGAGCGCCGGTGGCGGAAGCTGCGAGGCAGGGCGCGAAAAGGCAGACGGTAAGCGCACGGAAAATATTCATGAAAATCTCCGGAATGTCGGTCGTTCTGTCGCCAGCCGCAGCCTGTGCGGCGCCGGCCCGGCGGTCAGGCAGGCACCGGTTCGGGGAAGGTGAGGAGCGGGCACAGCCGGATCAAGACAGGCCCCTGCGGGAGAGGAGCGGCAGGTCGCCGCACGGGCGGAAGGGGGTTCGGATCGGCCGCGATGGCCGCCTCATGGCCCGTGCCGGGCATTGCCGCGATCAAGCTCCGATCAGGAGAAGGCGCGCGACCGCGCGACGGAGTGCCTCCGGCTGAGGCACCCCGCTTTCCTCCCAGACCGGTCAGACCTCTTGAGAGGGCCGGCCTGTATCCGGCCAGACGCCGCCTCATCCCTTTCCATCAGGCCTCTTCTCCCCGGGAAGAAGCCACTCGATCTCCCTCTCGTCGAAGGCGTCCGCGTCGAAGGCGGACACGTCGTCCGGCAACGCCGCCTTCAGGAGGCGGTCCGGCTTCGGACGCAGGATGGGACTTGGGGCCTTGCCCTGCAATGCAGCCGCCTTATCCGCGGGGATCCAGCCCCGCGGCCGGACTTTGAAGTTGCTTCACCCCTTCCGATGTTTCAGGCTCGGGGCAACGGGCCTATCGTAAACGGGGGTGTCATGAGGAAATTCGTATCGATTGCCATCACGGCCCTCGTCCTGTCGACAATGGGCGCGGCCGCTCAGTCCATCAGTGCGGCGGAGATCGCCAAGATGGTCGACCAGCGAATGAACGATCTCAATCCCTATCAGGCACTGCTCAACGACCCGGATCCCGCCCGCGCTCAGGCGGCAATGCAGATCATGCTCGAGAGCGGAGATGCAGATCTGACGCGGATGGCGCTGGAATACGGCCTGCTTTCTCCCAATCCGACGGTCAAGCGGCTGGCCCTCGAAAGCTGGCTGTCTACGGGTCCTGTCCTGTCCATTCGGTTCGACGGAACGAAGGTGCAGGCCAAGGATTTCCCGTCCAGGGTCAAGAACTACTGGAACGGAAACGTCAGCGACGGGATCGGATACTGGCGCGTGGGCGTCGGAAAATACCTTCCGGATCTCAAATGCTTCAGCAACACAGACAGGGCCGACCGATGCTTCATCACCGTCAATGGTGACGGCGTGTTCCTCACACCGGAAGCCCTGAACGGGCGCGCCGTCATCACGGACACAGGGCAGCTGGAAGGCACCGGCGCCTTGTACGGGATCGAGGAGCCGGTTTCCTTCTCCATTCGCCTGCTCGACTGAGAGGCTCTCGACGGCTCATTGCGCCACGACGCTGTCGATCGCAATGTCGCCGCTCGACCAGGCATTGAGCACGATGACCTGAAGGGCGCGGATGTTGCGAGGCGCAAGCAGGCCCGTATCGAAAACTCCGTCCCGTCCCATTTCGCCACGCGTCCACTCGCGGAAGTTGCGCCCGTCGGCCTCGAGCGACCAGTTCAGAATGATCCGCTTGGGCATGGTCCGGCCTTCGGACGGCGTCGAACGCAGGACCACCCGCGAGACCGGGGCCGTCTCCTCAAGCCTGAGCACGAAGGACATCCGGGCCGCCGGCGAGAAGACGAACTGCCCCCCGCCCAACATGTTTTCCGGCGCAAAGCGCGGATTGACCGGCGGCATGGTCGCGGCCTCGAAGACAAGCGGCAAAGCTCCTTCAGCCGCCGGCGCCGGCGTGACGGGCTCGTCCGGCTCCGGTGGCACATAGGCACCCGCCTGCTCGCTGAGATAGCGCCGGACATGGATCAGTATCTCTCCCGATCGAATGAACGTGGCGCGTGACGTGTCGTTCGACGTGACCGCCATGCCCAGCGGCTTGCCATCGACGAACAGGAAGGCCCCCGACGTGCCCTGGGCGATGGTGTTCTGGCCGCCCGCCAGTTCGGCATCGAAAGTCAGATAATTCCGGTTCCCGATGCGAAGCGCCGTTCGCTCCTCCTCGCCGGCCGGCGTCAGGCGATGCAGATAGCCCATGGCCGCATTCAGCGACTGCGGCGTTTCCTCGAGATCGTCCAGCCTCGCCGGACAGCGGCTGTCGAGGGCGCTGCCCCCCACGCCAACGGCCAGGTCGATCTCCGGCCAGAAGGGGGCAATCGTGGTCGCTGAGCTCGTCACCACAGGCGCCGAGGTCATGATGCTGACCTTCGGATAGAGGCCTGCCACATGCTTCGGCATAAGGACATAGCAGCGTCCCTCATATCCGAACATCCAGCCGAAGCCATGCTCCCCTTCGCCGTTTCGGACCGAGACCGTTTGGGAATGCGCCAGGGCAGGATAGACTGCAACGATCATGCTCAGAATCGCTGACACTCTCATGAGACGTCCTGGCATTTTCCCCTCATTGGCTGTGCTGCTGACGGTTCTGCAGCTGCCTGCACCGGCATTTGCGGATGGCAGGCCCATGTTTGCATTGAATGAGCAGGGCTTCCAGGAATTCGTCCGCGATGGCGCTCTGATATCCGGCGCAGTCGTCATGGGCGTTCAATTCCACCGAATGGCCAAGGACGTACCGGCACTTTCAGCTTATGTACCCGCCGAATGGAGAGGGGATCGGCTCTGTCTGAGGGTCGTCTCCTCGAATGGCTTCTATCAGGGCATAGCCCCCTACGATGTGCCATCCGACTGGTCAGGAGGATTCGCCGATCTGGATTTCCCGATCAAGGCGAGACACGGACCGATGTTGAAAGGCCTCTCGGAAGGCGACCTGAGCATCCTGCTTGCGAAGGGAGAATGCGAAGGATCGGCCACACCCGTGGCCTCGGTCGCCTATTGGGACGCGGAGACCTCCGACCAGGTGGACCTCATGCTGAATTCGTTTCGGGCGGATCTGGTCTATGCCTATGTCGAAGGGCGGGACACTCCGGTCAAATGCGAGAAACTGGACGAAGAGGACGCAACGACCTTCGACACCAGATGCCCGATCGAATTGAAGAGCCCCGCTGGCCCGAGAACGATCGAGACATACCGCATCGTCGGCGGCAAACCGTCACCCGCCGCATCGATCGTGATCTGGTTTCCTGACCCTTGAAGACGGAACGGCCGCCAGAGCCCCGCTCCCGGAACGGCTTCAGGATGGGCGCCGAGCCGGTGCTTCGCCTCGTGACTGCAAGCGCGATCGTGATTGCAGGTCTGACCGGACTGATCCTTTTCCTCTCCGCCTCGAGCGAGCGCAGCTACAGCATCGCAGCCAGGACCTTGGGAGCGGAGTTGACCTTCAAGGGACAATCCAACGATTGGCTCCTTGAAAAGGTCGACATCTGCAAGATGCGTGGACCGGAGGACATGCGCCTTCCCGCCCCCGGAGACGACCGGCGCTGTCCCGAGACGCTCTACGAAGTCCTTCCGCAGGCGGAGACCGTCCTGCACTGGCCGCCGGACACCAGGATCGGGATCAGGCACGAACCTTCGGGCGATCTGATCTTCATCGTCCTGTCGGCAAACGTACCCGATCTGCCGGAGGGCTCCCTCGTCATGGTCCCGGCCGAGGCCTGGCAGACCCATGGCGCGCTGGCCTTTCAGGCCGAGGTCCGCATCGGTGGCCTGATGGCCACCGGAAGCGAGGACTATCTGATGGAGGGAAGATGGGAAGCCCGGCAAAGCGGGATCGCCGCCTCCTTGCGCGCCAATGTCGCCGAAGTGGTCGGCTCGGGCGCCCTGTCGCTCGGCACGACGGTCGAGCTCATCGATACACGCGACACTGCGGCCGGAATTGTCAGTTTCGGCCATGTCACGCCGACGGTCTCGCGCGACGAGCGGGGCTTCGATATCGAGCTTCTTTCCGAGCGTGGCTCCGTAGCGCTTCGGGTATGGCATTTCGGCCTGCAGGAGCCGACCATCTTCCGGCCGGACTGGATGGATGTCGTCTCATCCAGCCCCATACTGGTTGCCCTGGGCCCGCTCGTGGCGCTGGTGGCAGGTCTTGTCGAACTCATGGTCAAGGTCCGCGCAGGGGGCAGGCCCGTCCCTGCATCGCCAGCCCCCGACCCTTCCGTCCCCGAAACCGGACAGTCCGTGCGCCTCCGCAAATCCGGAAAATCGAAGGCCAGGCAGAATTCTGCGGCGCGCCCGTATCGCAAGACCTCTTCCAGGCCGGCTCGAAGGAGGCGTTCATCGCCCTAGCCCCGCCCTGCCGCAAGCCGAGCCGGGGAAGACGGCGCGCCACCTTCTGCAGCATTCGCGCGGCGCGGCGAGCCGGGACTTCCTCCGGAGGAGCCCCCGTCTTGCCCGATGCTTCCGCCGGTCCCACGCGGATCAATAGCCTCCACTTCCTGCGACAAAAGCGCCCGCCGCGGTCCGAAAAATCCGTGCTAGCACTGGGCGCGAAGCCGCGGTCGAGACCACCGGCAGGCAGGTCCGGCCGGCAGCTGTTCATGTTGGGACGGAACAATGAGGCACTGGATACTTCCCCTCTCCGGGATCCTGCTCGCCCTGCCCGTGCAGAGTTTTGCGGGCTGCTTGTCCTGCGATGACATCGTCCACCTGGGCCTGCCGGAGCAGGCCTGCTTCAGGACGCTCTTCGAGCAGGAGGGACTGCCGTCACAGGACGGTGCGCCCCACAGATACGATCTGTCGCGCTGCCTCGAGAGCCGGGCGAGCCTCGAGCGCGGCGGACTGGTCACCATGCCCGATCTGACCGGTGCGATTGCCGCAGCCTCCGGGATCAGGCACGAGAAGAGGGTCTATGTCCTCGATTATCCCTATGCCTCCTGCCTTGTCACGATCATCACCGGCATGCGCGGGCGCGCCGGAACGGTCGATCTGACCCGACTTTGTCCCTGAGACGTCGATGTTCGTCCCCCGCCTGACCCTGAAATGGATGGGACTGGCCGGCAGCCTCGTCAAAGGTGCCGCAGGACTTGCTGCGGCAGGATCCTTGTTTCTTGCCGCGGTCGAATATGCCGATCAGGGAAAGGCCGCACGCGCCGCCGAAACGATCCGGCTGATCGACCGGTGGGAGGAGACGACGAGCGGTGTTCTCACCGCCTATCGGAGCCTCGGCCAAAGATTGACCCTGGCGCTCGCGGAGCGAACTCCCGCCCTCGACGGCACGCGCCCGCCCGAAGAGCTCGCAGCCCTGCTCGTGGCGGACGTTCTCCAGCAGGAAGGTGCCGCCGACGAATTCGAAAGGATCGTCTATTTCTTCACCAGGCTCGAACTCTGCATCGAGGCCACGCTCTGCGACGAGCATACCGCAGCCATCTTCTTCTCCGACACGGTCGATACCTTCATGAAGAACTTCCGCAGCGCGGTTCTGGAACGCCGCAGATCCGACCCGCATTTCGGTTCAGAAATCCGGAAACTCCAGATCCGGCTCAACCGCTCCGCCGCAGGCCAGGACGCGTTCGACCCCGACAGGCCTCTTCCGTAGGGCGGGGTACATGTGATGCAGCCCCTGATCGCGAACATCGTCCAGCATCTCGGGGGGACACGCCTGTTTCGCCTGCTCCTGGTAGCCCTCGCCCTTCAGGCCGTGCTCGCCGCTCCCGCCGCCGCAGCCCGGCTGGCGCTCGTCGTGGGGATCGACGCCTACGCACATGTGCCCCGCCTGCAGAAAGCAGTGAACGACGCAGGTGCCGTGGCAGGAGCCCTGACGCAGGCCGGCTTCGAAACCGTGCTGCTCACCGATACCGACCAGCTCCAGCTCATGGAGGGGGTGACCGCCTTTGCCGCCAGACTGCGGCCGGGCGACGAGGCCGTCTTCTTCTTCGCCGGCCATGGCGTCGAGATCGCCGGGCAGAACTACCTGCTCCCTGCAGACGTGCCCGCCGTCACCTCCGGTCAGGAGCTCCTTCTCACCAGCCGCGCCCTCGAGATCGACACCCTGGTACAGGAGCTCCAGATACGCGGCACGAGAGTGACCCTGCTCATCCTCGATGCCTGCAGGGACAACCCGTTCCGCCGGCCCGGCGGGCGCGGGATCGGGGGCGCGCGGGGGCTGGCGCGGGTCGATGCGCCTGAGGGAAGCTTCATCCTGTTTTCTGCAGGCTCCGGCCAGACGGCTCTGGACCGCCTGGCCAACGACGAGGCTGCCCCGAACTCGGTCTTCACCCGCACCCTCCTGCCCTACCTCTCTGCGCCCGGTCTGGAAGTGCGCGAGATCTCGCAACGCGTGCGCTCCGACGTCCGCAAACTCGCGCTCACGGTTCAGCATGACCAGTTTCCCGCGGTCTACGACCAGCTGGACGGAAGCTTCGTGCTGATGCCCTCCAGCACCGCGGCCCCGCCGATGACGACGAGCGCGCCCGCCCCCGCCGTCGATCCCTGCGCTTCGGCCCGGCTCGACTGGCCGCTCGTCTCGGCCGTGCGAAGCGCCGCGGCCCTCGACGCCTTCGCGATGAGCCACGCCGACTGCCCCGTCTTCGCAGCCATGGCGCGCGAGATGCGCATGCAGATCGGCCTCCCATCCCCCCAACCGCAGCCGCTCGACCCTCCCCCGGCGCCTTCCCTGGAAGAGCGCGTGCGAGATTTCGTGGCCAGGATCGTGGCCGAATGGTCCTCGCCCAATGCGATCGCCCTGCCCCCGCTGGCCAGCTACTTCGCGCAAGACATGATCTACTACGGCAATCGCAAGACCAGAGCCCAGGTCGTGGCGGAAAAGACTGCCGTTGCGAAACGCTGGCCGGTCCGCGACTACCGCATCGAGGACGGCAGCCTCTTCGCCTCCTGCGCCGCCTCACGCTGCGATGTCAGCGCGATCATCGACTGGCAGGCCTATGCGCCTGAGCGCAATGCCACGGCCTCCGGACGATCAAGCTACGAGGTGACCGTCGAAGACCTTCAAGGCACGCTCGTCGTCACCCGGGAGAACGGACAGACGATTCAGCGGAACTGACGGCCGCGCCCGGTCGCACGGGGCCCCGGCCGCTCTCCGGTTTGACGGTTTGGATCTTGCCTCTTCGCGAGGGAACGACAACAGAAGAGGGAGGAAAGAGGGAGGAAGCGGAACCGGTCGCCGAGCGGTATGGGGCCGGTCTCGCCTCCTGACACCAGGGTGGTCTTCCGCTCCCAAGTCAGATGGCTGACTTCCGGATCGGCCGGATATTCGCCGGATCGGTGAGGAACATCCCGAGACTGCCCTTTGCACGCTCTCGCCGATCGAGCCGGGAGGTCCGCTGGCAAAGGCGCGTAGTCTGACCGGCTGCGCCGCCAGAGTTCGATCGACCTGCGGCCATGAGCCTGCTGGACGAGGGGCCTTGGACCGCATCAGGACTTTCCCGGGATTGCGATTTTCTTTGGAGAAATGCGGATGCAACGGATTGCAATGCTGGGTGCGTTCCTTCTGATTGCCGATGCGGCCTTTGCTGGCTGCGTCGGCTCGGAGACGTTCCAGTCCTGTTGGGACGATGCCGGCAACAGCTACACGGTCAGCCGCTATGGGAACACGACCCATCTCGAGGGTTCCAACACCCGCACGGGCTCACGCTGGAGCCAGGAGAGCCAGACCCTTGGGAATACCACTTACCATCGAGGGCGTTCTGCCGATGGCGGAAACTGGAACATGACGCAGCAGTCGATCGGCGAATCGACCTTCTACAGCGGCCGCGACAGCGACGGGAAGGCGTTCAGCGGAGTTTGCGGCCCCTTCGGCTGCGACTGATCCTGGAGCGCAGGGCGCGTTCGGGCGATGCCAACTTTGGCCAGGACATCCCAGCACTCGAGCCGTGGCAAACGCCCCATTTGCCGGCTGCAGCGCTCCTAGCGGATACGGAAACGCCAGGAGAGATCGAGGCCGACCTGCTGGTTGTCGAAAAGGTCGACACTCGATCGGGTGCGCACATATTGCACCGAAACATCGAGCACCGGCGTGATCTGACGGAAGAGGGCCACGCCGGTGCTCACATCGCTCTGGGCGATGCCGAACACCTGTCCGCCGCTGGCTCGGGACTGCCAGAGAGCGAGCCCGGTCACCGCGCCTGCCATGCGCCAGCGCAGGTCGGCAAAGACATCGAGCCGCTCGACGGTGCGGCCCTCCACGGCCTGTCCGACGCCTATGCCGAAGCGGGTGGCGAGGCCGGACCAGACCGAATGCCACTCAAGCCCCGCCCGTGGCTGACGGTACTCCGGCTGTCGGCGCTCGGTCAGGTCGAGGCGGATCTCATGATAGCTGTTCGGAGCGGTAAAGAGCCGGGCGAACTGGAGGGTGGCCTCGCGCTGCTCGTACTGACTGAGGCTGCGATCGCTCTCGCGCTGGGTGAGGCAGAGGTCGAGAAAGCTCCAGCCCAGCAGGTGGTTGCGGCCGCATAGCTGAAGCCGCCGGTCGCGCCGCTCGTCACCGCTTTGCCGGGCGCGCGAGATGGTGCCATCCGCCTCGATCTGGAGAAACCGCCCGGATCCCCAGGCGAGACGTGCCTCGCTCTCGAAGAGGAGCCCGGCCGTGGCGCCGGATCTGGCAACATAGGCGGGATCGATCTCGAGCCAGCCCCCACCGAGCGCGATGCGCGAGCGGGCCAGCCCGCCGTTGAGGTTCGGCGACCAGCCCAGCGTCGGACTGAGCGATGCCTCCGTCCTCACCCAGCCGATCCCGCTCTCATGGTAGAACCCCTGGGCGATCATGTCTGCCTTCAGCGACAGGGTGCGGGCTATCGGGCTGGCCCCGTCGGCCAGCGCCCGGCCATGGGCCAGGATCCTCAGACGCTCGGAAACGACGAGATCACCGCTGCGCCCGAGGTCGTAGCTCTGGCTGCACGCGCCGCTCGGCGGAAGCGTCGCCGCCACCGCCAGTGCCAGCAGTCCCCGCCCGCGCAGCCGGAGCGGCCTGGCCGGTCCCCTTGTCCGGGTCATCATCGGTAGTTGAGCTGGCTGCCCCAGAAGATCCCATCCGAGTTCAGCCGCGCGCCATCGGCAGTGAAGACGCCCGAGGTCGTCATCTGCTCCTCCTGCCGGGTGAGGCTGGCCTCGTTGCCGCTGATGCTGCCGCGCAGATGGCCCTGGGCGGTCAGGATCTCGCCCCCCACCCGGGCGGTCTGGGTGATCGCGCCGCCGAAGGTGCCGGTAAGGATGTCGAAGGTCAGGTTCTCGGCCAGAATCTCGGTCTCGATGCGGGACGTCTCGTTGAGGCCGGTGCGCAGATGGATGGCTGCGGTGCCGGTATCGAAGTCGATGGTCAGGGCTTCGAGATCGCCCACGCCGGTCTGGACCTCGCCCCCATCGACTCTGGCATAGACCCGGAAGTCGCCGTTGCCGCGGAAGTAGTACTTGCCGCTCCCGATCGGGTTGCCGGCGCCATCGACGTTGTCGAAGGGGGCCTGGTCCGCGGTGAGCCGCAACACCTTCACGACCTGCTCGTGGCCCTCGGCGTCCTTGTCGATCTGAGCGATGACCTCGACGAAGACCGAATTGGCGTAGGCGTTCTCCGCCTGCTCGATGAGGTTGCGATAACCGGCCGGCGTGGCCGGGTTGGAATCGGCGAACTGGCCGAGCGCATCGTAATCCGCCCGGGTCGCGGCATTGTCGATGCGGACGCGGCTATAGCCGTTGTGGTCGGTCACGTAATGCTCGATCCCTTCGGTCACCACCTCGCGGCCGGTGAACTTCGGCTCGACGTTCTTTTCGCCGCTCCCACCCCCGCCGCAGGCGGTCAGGCCGCAGCAGATCAGGGTCCAGGCCAGCGACCGCAGCCGCTTTGACCACGGGCGGACCGCCGCACCCGGCGCACTCGTCAACATCATGAACAACTCCTTCCCGCTCCTGAAGGCCTCGACGGGGCCAGTTTTAGCATGCTCGTCCGAAGGGAGGATGAGCATGGCCGAATTGGTAATTGGCTGACGCAATCGCGGCAATGTGCGCCCCTGTCTCAAGGCTTGAGCGCAGTGCCACGGCATCCGGACGATCGAGCTACGAGGTGACCGTCGAGGTCGTTCAAGGCGCGCTCGTCGTCACATGGGAGAACGGACGCACGCTTCAGCGGTACTGACGGCCGCACGGGCTCGGGCCGCTTTCCGGTTTGACCGGTTTGGATCCTGCCTCTTCGCAAGGGAACGACAACAGAAGAGGGAGGAAGAAGGAGGAAGCGGAACCGGACAAACCGGCAAAGCGCCCGACAGGACCGCCCCGCACCCCATCGCGGGCCGCAGACGGCGTCTGACCCGGCAGAGCCTGTTCGGCATGCCCGACAGGATGGCTGAGAACCGGCGGTCCGACATCCGGTGCTGGCAGTCTCTAACCTCCTGTTGTAGCTCCGAGAGCCGCCCGCGCACCAGGCTTTCGCGCCGCGGGCACCCGGTCCTGCCCTCAGGAGGAGCCTTCCCTGTTGAGAAGCTCCGCGATGCGCAGCGCCGTCTCGATCCGCACGTCCACATCGACGCGCAGATGCATCATCCGGGGATCACCGGAGGAGGGCGGGGACAGGGTGTAGGGCGGCGTGGAGGGGATCGGTTGCTCCCCGAGGGCCTCCAGGGACCGCTCGGACTCCCGTCGGAGCGCCGCGATCCCCGCCTCCAGCGGGTCTATCTCCCATGTCTCAACGCCGAACAGTTCGGCCAGAGCCAGCACTTTTTTGCGCGGTGGGCGCGTGAGGCCGCGACAGTACCGGTTGTAGGTGTCCCGGCTCATGCCCGCCCGGCGCGCCAGTTCCGCCTGGGACAGGCCGCTCCGCTCCGTCAGTTGCTGCAGGCGCCGCGACCAGACAGGCAGCGCCGCCCCCTCCTCGTCCATCATCCTCTTTCGTCCTCTGCCAGCCCGCCGCCAGGCATGTCTCCAGTATGTCGTGAAACATGCCGCGTCAATCCGCGGCTTCATCGGACATATATGATTGATCCGCCAGTACCACGACCTGCGCCCCGTCGCCCGCCGAGAGCCGCTGAAACCATCGATTTTCGATCAAACCACTGATTTCACGTCGGAGTTTTCCACAGGAACACTCTCTCGACAGGGAAGCGGCGATTGACCGGCGCCCGGACGGCCACTTAAAATGCTCATAAATGTCCGTTAACCGAGGAAGTGCCTTGCGGATCAAGATCGAACAGTCCAACGCAGCAGCCATCGAGAAGGCCATTTCGGCCGTGGCCGGCAAGAAGACCCGCTGCATCCATCAGGTCAGTGACGTGATCTGGGCCGCCCAGACGGCCGAGCGGAAGCTCGAGGAATTCGGCCTCCAGAAGACCTGCCGCGCAGGCGCCACAGCCCGGGCAAACCTCGCCGGACCGGGCAAGTCCTACGGCTACAGCCTCGAGGGCACGAGCATCGCCCTCCAGCGTCTCGCGGCCGGCTGGTATCTCACCGACGTCACCCTGCAGCGGATCTACCCGGGCGGCCCGGAACGGATGGATATCCTCATCGACCCCTCGCAGATCGAAGCTGCCCTTCAGGCGAAGCTGCGCAACCTCCGGATCAGCGCGAGGACGCCCGCTCCGACCCAGGCCGCGGCCTGACAGAAGAGCTCGCGAGCCGCCGAAAACGCCCTTCCCCGAGCGCAGGCGGCTCGCGACGCAAACCAGCACGGCCATCGTGCCTGCGATCAACCCCCTGTTGCGCCCCCCGCGGCACAATCTCTCTTCAAGGAACAGACATGTCCACCCATTACGGTTCTTCCGGGCGGAGGCGGCCGAACGCCACTCCCGCGACCTTGCCTGCGCACCCTGCCATGCATCTGGAGGCCCGGCTGCAGGACCTCGACCGCCTTTGGCAGCGGCCGGACCGGGCGCTCCCTCCCGCAACGGCGCACCACTCCTCCACGGCCGCCCTGTCCGCAGCCCCCCTGTCGCATCTGCTGGCGTGCAATGACCTGGGTGCCGCCCTCTGCCAGCATTCCGACAAGCTGAGCCATGCCGATCTGCGTCTCGTGAGCGAAGATGCGGGCTCCCCGCCGCCCGGATCGGTGCAGCTGGACAAGGTTCCGCGCCGGGCCCCCCGGACGCTCTTCCATCTGCACGAATACGGGTTTCCGACAGATCTCTGGTCCTACCGCGAAGGGAACAACATTCGCTTCTTCGTGGCCGCCTACCGCAGCTTCCTGAACATCACGCTGCTGTTCTACTGGACCTGCCATCGGCTCGAGGACGGCAAGCTCGCCTGGTATCGTACGCCCCCGGCCCGGGAGAGGCTCTACGCCCTCGACCGGCTTCTCGCGGCCCCCGGCCAGCCGGTCGTCTTCTGCCTCGACGAAACGAGCCTTGCGGCGGCGGAACGCGCCTTCCCGGACCGCATCGCCACGACCGGAAGTCTCCGGAGCGACGGGGCCGGAAAACATTTCACGCCTCTTGCAGGCCGTGACGTGGTCATCATGGCCGGCCGGAAGCGACCCTGCCGGGCGGAGGTTCGAGAGATCCGGGAGGCCCTCATGACTGTCGGCTGCAGGGTCGCCGAAGACGTCCTGCCCGCCCGCGGCCCCCGCCGCGCAAGAAAAGCAGCCGCACAGAAGCCGTCCTCGCGAAGCGCCCTTCCCGGCGCAGGTCAACTCGCAAATTGCGACTCCTGAGCCGGGCCATCCCCTCACCTGACGAGGCAGGAGGACAGGGGCTCGACGGCGCGCCCCGATCCCGGCGAGGAATCCGGGGGCCCGGCCGCCGAACCACCCCACAGGACGAGAGCGCGCCGGCTCTCGTCCATCCGGTGCTGGCAGGGCAGCCCCGGCCTGACGGTTCGGCAGCCGGGGACGGCTTCGGCGGCTTCCGAGCCATGAACGCCCCGCCATGCTGCCAGTCGCGATCGCCTTGCCGAAGTCATTGCACAGGCAGACCAGCCGGTCTCCCGGGCAGGGAAGAAGGCCCTGACGGCCGAGGTGCTGATCTTGCCCTGGCAAAGCCCGTAGTGAGCGGTATATACTACATGTATATATCTTGGCGCGGTCGGATGGAGGTGCAGAGGTGGATCGGGGATCGGTCTTCATGAACAACCGGACACAGGCCATCCGCCTGCCAAAATCAGTTGCCTTGCCGGAAGGCACGCGGAGCGTCGACATCGTCCGGCTGGGCAGAGCCTGGCTCATCGTGCCGAGCCAGGACAGCTGGGCCCAATGGTTCGATGAGGTCTCTTCGAGTGAAGACTTCATGGAGCGCCGGAAGCAACCGGACGCCGATGAGCGCGACGATCTCTGATGCTGCGCTACATGCTCGACACGAACATCCTGATCTACACGATCAGGAACCGGCCCGGCGAGGTCAGGGCAAAGTTCGAGGCCCATCACGGGACCATGTGCATCTCGGCCGCAACCGCGATGGAACTGATATACGGTGCGCAGAAATCGCAGGCCGTCGAGCGCAACGTGGCGGCGGTCGAGGGACTCCTCGCGCGCCTCGACATTCTGGATCTCGATCTGGCGGCTGCCCAGCATGCCGGGGAGATCCGGGCGCAGTTGGCGCAGGCAGGGACGCCCATCGGGCCGTTCGACGTGATGATCGCGGGACACGCGCGATCTAAGGGCCTGGTCCTCGTGAGCAACAATACGCGGGAATTCGAACGCGTCGACGGCCTGAGACTGGAGAACTGGGTTCAGTCGTCCTGAGGAGCAGCGTGCCTGCTCCTGGGGACCGGGTCCAGGCGAAACAGAGGCAAGCGCCAGCATGGGGTTTGGCGTTGACGGCTCACCGCGGCGCGTCCGAGAGCGGTGGCTCCTGCATCGAGGTCGAACATCCGGGCGGCATACGCCTGATGCTCGATGTCGGCTCTCCGCTGGCCGCGCCAGAGGGTACAGCGGGTCTTCTTCCGGTGACACTCGACCGGAAGAGGCTTGCCACCGAATGCGCCAGCATCCTCAAAATAGCCAGAGAAGGTCATCCGGACGCCTGACCGGGCGGCCCTACTTTAACCGTCAAGGAGTACGATCATGGACCGCTTGCATGGAAAGACCGTCATCGTGACCGGAAGCGCCGTCATGGGCGAGGCCGACGATATCACCTGGGCCGTGGTCTATCTCGCCTCGGACGAGGCGAAGTTCGTGACCGGGGCCGATCTGGTTGTGGACGGCGGCTACACCGCGCGATGAACCGGCCGATGCTCCTTACGGACCCGCACAGCCGCCCCGCCGAAGCCTGCCTTGAAGCCCTCGACGTTTGCCCCAGTGGCCTCACCGACGCCGAAGCCGCCGCCCGACTGGCGCGCCACGGTCCGAACCGCCTGCCCGAGGCGCGCACGCGCGGCCCGGTCCGACGCTTCCTCGCCCAGTTCAACAATGTGCTGATCCATGTGCTGCTCGTGGCCTCGGTCGTGACGGCTGCGCTGCAGCACTGGGTCGACACCGGCGTGATCCTGGCGGTCGTTCTGGCCAATGCGGTCATCGGCTTCATCCAGGAGGGCAAGGCGGAATCCGCCATGGCAGCGATCCGCGGGATGCTGGCCCCCCACGCCGCCGTCCTGCGCAACGGACGGCGCGTCTCGATCGACGGCGCTCATCTCGTGCCCGGCGACATTGTCCTGCTGGAGGCCGGCGACAAGGCCCCGGCCGACCTGCGCCTGATCGAGGCGCGCGGCCTCGCGGCGCAGGAGGCGATCCTGACGGGCGAGTCCGTCCCGGTCGAGAAGGCGACCTACCCCGTCGCGGCCGATGCCCCGCTCGGTGATCGGCGCTCGATGCTCTGGTCGGGCACGTTGGTAACGCAGGGCGCGGCCCGCGGCGTCGTCACCGCCACCGGCGCCGCAACCGAGATCGGGCGGATCGGCGGCCTCCTGGCGGGGGTGGAGCAGCTGACCACGCCGCTCGTCGCGCAGATGGACCATTTCGCGCGCTGGCTGTCTTTCCTGATCCTGCTCGTCGCGGCCCTTCTCCTGCTCTGGGGCTATTTCGTCGGCCACATGGTGTTCGTCGATCTGTTCATGACCGTCGTCGCCATCGCCGTGGCCGCCATCCCCGAGGGCATGCCGGCGGTGATGACGATCACGCTGGCGATCGGCGTTCAGGCCATGGCACGGCGCAACGCCATCGTGCGCCGCCTGCCGGCGATCGAATCCATCGGCTCGGTCTCGGTCATCTGCACCGACAAGACCGGCACGCTGACGCGCAACGAGATGGTGGTGGTCGCCGCGGAAACGCCCCAGGGCGCCTTCCGCATCGCCGGCGAGGGCTATGCCCCCAGCGGCGAGATCACCCCTCCGGGCGACCTGACGCGGCTGGCCCGCGCGGCCGCGCTGTGCAACGACGCGGCCCTGCACGACCGGAGCGGCGTCTGGTCGGCCGAGGGCGACCCGATGGAGGGGGCGCTGCTGGCCTTCGCGGGAAAGGCCGCCAGTGGCCCTGCCGCGACCCGGCTGGATGCCATTCCCTTCGACAGCCGCCATCGCTTCATGGCGGTGCTGACGGAAGGCTCCGGGGGCCGGATGATCCATGTGAAGGGCGCGCCCGAACGCGTCCTGAGCATGTGCCGCGATGCAGACCATGCCCACTGGCACGACCGCGCCGAGGCGATGGCGCGGCGTGGCCTCCGTGTGCTGGCGCTGGCGGAGAAGCCCGAGGACAGCGCCCACATTGACGCGGCCGTGCTGGAAGGCGGGCTCTCCTTCCTCGGTCTCGTCGGGCTGATCGACCCTCCGCGCCCCGAGGCCGTGGCCGCCGTGGCCGAATGCCGCGCCGCCGGCATCCGGGTCAAGATGATCACGGGCGACCACGCGGGCACTGCCGCAGCCATCGCCGCGCAGATCGGGCTGGAGAACCCGCATCGTGTGCTGACCGGGGCCGACCTCGACCGGCTGGACGAGGCGCAACTGGCGCTGGAGGTGCAGGGCGTCGACGTCTTCGCCCGCACCAGCCCCGAGGACAAGCTGCGCCTCGTCACCGCGCTGCAGGCAAACGGCCTGTCGGTCGCCATGACCGGCGACGGGGTGAACGACGCGCCTGCCCTGAAGCGCGCCGACGCCGGCATCGCCATGGGCCTCAAGGGATCCGAGGCGGCGAAGGAGGCCGCCGATCTGGTGCTGGCCGACGACAACTTCGCCACCCTCGCGGCAGCGGTGCGCGAAGGGCGCACCGTCTACGACAACCTCAAGAAGGTCATCAGCTGGACCCTTCCCACGAATGCGGGCGAGGCGCTGGTGGTGATTACCGCGTTGGTGGCGGGCATGGCTCTGCCCATGTCCGCGGTGCAGATCCTCTGGATCAACCTGATCACCGGCATCACCCTGGGCCTTGCCCTTGCGTTCGAGCCGACCGAGAGGGGCACCATGGCCCGCCCGCCCCGCCCGCGCGAGGCGCCGATCCTCTCAGGCGAGCTGGTGTGGCATGTGGTGCTGGTGGCCGTCCTGTTCCTCGCTGCGGTCTTCGGCATGTTCACCTATGCGCTGGACAAGGGCTATGCGCTTCCGCTCGCCCAGACCATCGCGTTGAACACGCTGGTGGTGCTGGAGATCTGCCATCTCTTCTTCATCCGCAACATTCACGGCACCTCGCTGACCTGGGCCGCCGTGCGGGGGACGAAAGTGGTCTGGATCGTGGTGATCGCCATCACCCTGGCGCAATTCGCCGTCACCTATGTGCCGTTCCTGCAGCGCATTCTCGGGACTGAGGCGGTTCCGCTGGCGGACGGGCTGCTTGTCGTTGCCGTCGGCGCGATCTTTCTGGCCATCGTCGAGATCGAGAAGCAGATCCGGCTCGGTCTCAGGCGGACCAAGGGAGAAACGAAGGGGTGAGATACTCCGGGGCAGGTCCACCTGCTCCCCTCTCCGTGAGCGCGAGACCGGCATGATGCAGCGGACCTTCCGCCTGCCGGCCGGAGTGGCCACCGAGGCCGTCGCCGCGCGCTACCAGAACGGCGTGCTGACGATCACCCTGCCAAAGACAGCCGATGCCCGGGAGAAGGAACGCAAGATCGAGGTTCAGGCCGCCTGACGCCCTGAGCTCGTTCCCCCGAGCGGCGGCCCGAGGGGCAGGAGTCTCGCTAGCCGAGACTCCTGTTTCTCAGGGAGGGGATGGCTTCCGCCCGAGTGGGCTGGGACGGAGCATGCCGAGGCTCGCAGGGCACCGCCCGGAAGCGGACGGTTCGCCCATGAAGGACAGCTTGAAGCGGGTCTGATACCGAGCGGAGCAGAAGGACACCCGACGCGCGGCTGCAACGGCAGTTGGTGTCTTACAGACATCTCGCCATCCGTCCACCAGACTGCGGTCACATAAGATGGGCGAGTCCAAGGGCGTGATCAACAGGGGTCATGCCTCAAGAAATCGTCCAGAGCCGTGATGAAGATGTTGTCTTCATAGAGCGCTTGCCCGCGGTCGCGCAGCGTGGTGGAGCAGTAGCGGCGATAGTCCGTGTCATTCCCCAAAGCGATCAACTTATTGATGTACTCATCGATAGATGCAGCCACAAATTCGTCTGCTTGCATCCTTTGGAGGATGGCCGATGTGTGCCTGCCCCTCATGAAGTCGCCCGGCATTGTAGCGAGGGGGAGGGCGTCCCGGACGGCCGCGAGACTGGTGTTGCCGCCGCTCCAGCCCAGGCTGTCTACGACGACATCCATCGACCGCATCAGCCGGTTGAAGTCTTCAGAGCTGCGCCGTGGCAGAAACAGGACAAATCTGTCGGCGTCGAGCCCGAAGCGCCGGAATGCGCCCTGTAGACGCTCGCGCAGGACGGCCGTCATATAGGATGGCTTGCCCTCGAGAAACACAAACAGCGCCTTCGGAACTTCCAATGCGATACGCGGGAACAAGTCGTCGTAGCGCGGAAGATACTTGAAGAGCGACTGCAGGCAGCCGTAGAGGATCCGGTCTTCCCGAAGTCGCGGCGCGGGTTCAGCCAGTCCCTGCTGGCATGGATCCAGATACAGCGCCAAGTTCGGCAGTCGCAAGAGCCTCTCGCTGTAGTGCGCCTGCGCGCCCTCTGGCTCCATCAGGTCGCTGGAGAGGAAGAAATCCATTTGGGTCGAACCGGTAGTCACCGGATGTCCCCATGCAGTGAATTGCGTCCGGGCAATGCGATGCAGTGACAGGATGCGGCTGACACTGGTCATTCCGACGTCCGGCAGCATGAGGAAGTCCAGATCGTCCGCCCGCATGACGTTCACGACCGTCTCGAATGCCATCGGGTCGAAGCGCAGAGTGCGATGCGTCCCCAGAGCCGCAAACCGGCGCGAAAGATCATCACTTTCCGACTGGAAGCAATAGGTGAAGAACTCGTAATCGGCCTTGGGCAAGTGGCTCAACCAGCCATAGGCCCAGTTCGCAGCGTTGTGGTTTCTCAGGAAGTGCGAAGCGATACCAAGCCGGATCCGGTGCCGGCCTCCGGGTCTGTGCGCCGGGGGCGTGTTCAAGATGCCGAGGAGCTGCGTCAGGACAGTCGACAGGCGCTCCATCAAAGGCCGGTCGTTCTGCTGGTGGTAGGCGATGTAGAAGCCGGTGATCTTGGTCGCCGCGCGCCGCATCACTGCCCGCTCACCCATTTTCTGCGGGTCCGTATCTTCCAAACGTTGCGCCAACCCCGCCAGAACCTGCTCGATCCGGTTGCGCATGCGCGAGAGTTCCTCTTCCGAGCGGAAGATGGCCGGCTGGCACTCGATGGACAGCAGGTTCACGCATTCCTCGACCCAGGCGCCGATGCCGTGGAGATTGAGCGCCGCAGCCTGCAATTCCTGCCGGTAGCAGGACAGGGCAGCATCCATCTGCCCCATTTCCTTCAGCGTATTTCCGAGGTTTGCGGCAGCTTCTGCAAACTCGGGCTTCAGATCCAAGGCCCGCCTGTAGCTGTCGGCAGCCGCCTCGATCTGTCCGTCTGCCCTGAGCAGGATGCCGAGATTGTTGTGGGCTTCGGCGAAGGCCGGGTTCAGGTGGACTGCCTGCCTGTAGCTTGCCAGGGCTTCATCGAGGAAGCCAAGGTCTCTTAACGCCAGGCCGAGCATGTTGTGGGCTTCGGCGTACCCCGGCCGCAGGGCGATCGCCTGCCTCAGGCTCGCGATCGCCTCGCCGGGCCGACCCAGCTGCCGGAGCGCGGCGCCCAGGTTGTTATGGGCCTCGGGATAGTGCGGCCTCAGATGCAGCGCCCTGCGGTAGCACGCGCTCGCCGACTCGAGTTCCTCGCCCTCGCTCAGCGCACAGCCGAGGTTGTAATGCGCCTCCGCATAGGCGGGCTTGAGCTTCAGAGCCTCGCTGTAGCATCCGATCGCCTCCTTCAGGCGTTCTTCAGGGCACGGTGCGCCTTGCCCTTGTGGGGCAATCAGAGATGAAAAGCTCATTTGGCCTTCACATTGAGCCCATATGCACTATCTTGAGAGCAATGGAGGCCGATATGCACGTTGCAGAGAAAATCCGGGAACCTGCCCAGATCAACGCCGTGGCGTTGAAAGCCTATGCCCGCATTGCCCAGGCCTGGGGCCTCAGCCTGAAGGAAGCGGCCGGCCTCGCCGACATGTCGGAAAGCACATGGAAGCGCGCCAGGAAGCCGGATTTCGCAGGAGAACTGACCAAGGATCAACTCCTTCGGCTGAGTGCCGTGATCGGCATCTACAAGTCGCTCGAACTCTACTTCTCCGAACCCCTCGCCAGATGCTGGTTCATCACCCCAAATACCGGGCCGCTGTTCGGTGGCAGCCGTCCAGTAGACACCGCCATCGAAGGCGGGCTGCCGCAGATCCTCGCGGTGCGGACCTATCTTGACGCCTTGCGCGGTGGGGCATGAGGCAGACGGACATTTCCGATCGCGCTCTCGTGCGCCTCCTGCCCGCCACTTACCACAAGCCGCCTGCCCTGCGCGGTCTCGTCGATACCGATGATGAGTTGGATATCCTGGCCCAGATCGAAGGCCTGACCAGCGGCCGCCTCCTGGCCGAGCGGGGCCGCAACCCGCATCTGGACCCGCGGGAGCTTGCCTGGCAGCGGCGCAGCCGTGATCTGCGCATCTACGGCAACAGTCATGTCAACGCGGCCTTCACCTACACGCGAACCGGCGGAAACCGCTTCAACACCGAGGAGCGCGGGGCCTGGTACTGCGCATGGGACGTGATGGTCTCCGTCAGTGAAGTGGCTTGGCACCGGACGCGGGAACTGGGCTTCATGGGCAGCTTCACTGACAGCGCCCGCTATGTGGAACTGCTGGCAGATTTCATCGGGGTCTTTGACGACCTCACCGATGAGCCGGGTCATCCGGTGCTGCATCCGGATCCGGCTGTCGGCTATCCGGAAGGCCAGAGCCTCGCCCAGCATCTGCGCCGGGCCGGATCCCGCGGGCTCATCTACCCATCGGTGCGGGCCCCGGCACCCGGAGGGAACTGCCTGGTCTGCTTCGACCCGCGCGCCATCCAGAACGTCCGTCCGGGGGCATCCTGGGATCTCGTCTGGGACGGAACCCCGCACTACTCCATCATGGCGGTCGCCGCAGAATGACGGTGGCATTGCGTCGAGGGGACTTGCCCGCTGATCAGGCACGACTTGTGCGCCTTGAACTGGTCGAGCGCAGGTCGCTGCTCATGTCATGAAACCGGTCGCCGCCGAACCGTCGCGCGGCCGGGCTGGGCGACCCAGCATCACCCATCCTTTTTCCGATAATGGCGCGGCTCCCGGCAGAAGGCAGATGCTACGCTTCCGGCAGCCGCCGAGGTGACCCCTAACCACCTCGGACGGTCAGGCCGCAGGATCCGTGGTTACGTGGACACCCTGCGGCCGTCACTCCTCCGGCCAGTCCAGGCCCGACCGGCACGGGCCGCCGCGGGATCGATGAATATGCCCGCTCAGCACACATGCGGAACGCATGGCGATTGTGGGAAGCCCCTATGCGACTGAGGTAGGCGCCTGGGGCACTGATCACCGAATTGCTACGTCAACTCGCCCCATGGTGCTTGTTATGCTGCCGTCAGCCTATGGAGCCGCTCGCCCCGCGGCCGCCAGAGGTCAGGTCGCAGGGTGCGCGGGAGGCCCACGCAGTCCTGCGGCCGCCTCAATCGGGTGGCCCAACTGGGGCATCAGAGCATGTGGCGGTGGCGCTTGCGTTCCAGGATTTCCCGGAGCGCTGAAGCCTTCAGTCGATATTCTTCGATGATGGCCGCCTTGGTCTCCTCATCGGGGCGCACCTCCGCTCCGAACCATAACATGCCGTTCTCGACAGCGATGGCAATTCCCTCCGCGACATTGATCTCCTGCTCAAGCCACGCCAGATAAGAGTTCGAAACATTCGTCATTCATGGCTCCTGCAAAACTCACCGTACAAACTGGCGCAACCGGAATCACCACCACATCAATGCGGCGCCGGTCACCTGCCCTTTTATCCCAGGCGGATACGACGCAAAAGCGCAACGCGCCTCAGACAATCCGGAACCGTGATGCTGTATCGGTCATCGCCCCGGCATCCGGACGCAGCAGCGGCCCTTCCGGCAAGCAGAACGGGCGCCAGTTCCAGAGCCAGAATTGCGCAAGAGAGGCCCGGTCGGCCCGAAATGGGCATCTGCAGCGATCTCGGCACGAGATAGACTCGGATTGCAGCTACGCCAGAAATTCTCGAACCGATTTTAGCCCATTTCCCGAAGTGTCCGCTGGGTTGGAAAATTCAGCCCTGAATTCGGTCTCCGCCTTCCGCCGGAGACCGTCGGATGACGCATCTGCGCGTGGACGGGGACATAGGGATCGAGGCGACGCTGCGGATCGTGGAGCTTCTCGACAAGGAGCGCACCTCCTGACAGGCCTGTGACGGCGCTCCCGGTGCGGCTACAGGCCTTTTCGCCTTGGCGCCGAGAGGGCAGCCAGCAGCCTGCGTTCCACCATCTGATGGAAAAGGGCGCCCAGCACGACGGCGAAGGCGGTCAGAAGGAAGAGCGTGGCAAGGGGCGGCATCCACACCTGCAGTCCCAGCATTGCCATCGGAACCGCCAGGATGTTCATCGCGGGCAGGTGGATGAGGTAGATGGCGTAGGAAGCGTTTCCGAGAAACACGCACCAGGCCGGAGCGGTTGTCCGGGCTCGCGCAAGTGCCGCGATCACGGCTGCGGCCACTATTCCGTAAGCCAGGCATCGCAGCGGCAGCGGCCAGACGACCAGGTACTGCTCGCTCAGCCCGACGAGCAGGAACCCCGTGCTCCCGGCAATGATCAGCGGCCAGGTCCCGCCTGCCGGCAGCCGGCGGTAGCATCCGGCAACCAGTACTCCGATCACGAAGAGCACGTTGTAGGGCGAGAACAGAAATTCCATGGGATACCAGGAGGAGGGGCTCACCATCTGCACGAGGGTGCCGATCATCCAGATCGTGAAGAGGCCGAGGCCGATCTCGAAGGCGATGATGAACAGCAGGAAGAGCATGTAGAACAGGATCTCGTGCTTGAGTGTCCAAGCCACCGGAAGGAGGGGGCCCTGCGGAGCGGGAAGCAGCAGAAAATCCCGCAGAAGGGCCGAGGGGGCGAGGCGGTCCTCATCGACCAATCCGTCTGCTGCGGCATAGAGCAGAACAAGCCCGCTCAGCACGATCCAGTAGGGCGGATAGATCCGCAGAAAGCGCTTGCGCAGGAAGCGGCGCGCCCGCTCCGGCCTGCTGAAGTCGGCGGCATGGATATGCGCAATGATGAAGCCCGAGAGGACGAAGAAGAATTCGACGCCCGCATAGCCCATCCCGAAGCCGCGCCACACCATCGCTCCGTCGTAGAGCCGCAGCGGGAGGACGAAATTGTTGGCGTGAAACAGCACCACGCCGATGGCTGCGATCATCCGGCACGCCTGAAGGCCTTCCAGGCGCTGCGGAGGCCGCTGTCCGGACCAATGCACATCACAAGAACCACGCATAACATCAAACCTGACAACATTATTGCAAAAAAAGGCGGCTGCCTTTCGCAGGATCGGCCTTCCGCGCTGAAGTATGTCAATCTGTAATCTGGCTCGGACGGGCAACTCGGGCAAGTTCACGAGCGTCGAGTGGCCAGATCCCGCCACCTTCCTGAGACGGGAAGCTCGAAAGGCTTGGGTGCGGGCGATGATTTACGTCGGCCATCGCCCCGGCATCTGGACGCCGCAGCGGCACTTCAGGTGTGTGGGTATGCGCGGCGGCCCCGTAAAAAGGCGCTGGTTCGAGAGGCCCGGTCGGTCCGGAATGCCGCATCTGCAGCGATCTCGGCATGGGATAGGCTCGGATTGCAGCCAAGCCAGAAACTCTCGAACCGATTTTAACGCATTGCGCGCAATACGTGCTCGGTCCGAAGGCAGGCTTGGCGTCGAGAGCGCCCACGGGATTGAGAAACTAGATGAAAAACCTGACTTTGATTGGCATCGCAGCCGCTCTTGCACTGGCTGCCTGCGAGCCGGTGCAGAAGCTGGAGGATTATCGTCCGGTCGTGGATCCGGAAAAGACGAACGCCCAGAAGTACGAAAAGGACCTGGCCGCGTGTCGGGGCATCGCCCTGAACCTCGAGGCGGACTACAAGGCCCGGCAGGAGAAGGAACTCGGAAAACAGATGGCCATCGGCATCCTCACCGGAGTGGTTCTTGGCGCGGCCGTGGGGCATAATACCGGCTACCAGGGCGACTATGTGGCCGCGGGAGCTGTTGCTGGTGCTGCCGCCGGGGCCGGTTCCGGAGACTATACCCATGACCTCGTGACCTACGGACCGCGTCGCGTCGTCGATCGCTGCATGTCGGGCCGCGGGCACGTCATCCTGAACGACATCGGCCGCGGGTAGCTCCTGCAGAGGCCCCACAGTCGCCGGCCCGCCGCGAACGGCAGCGGGTCGAAACTGTTTCATCCGAGTGCGGGCCTGCCCGGCTTCAGCGTCGTCGCGAGAGAGGCCAGTATCCGTGATCCGGGGATGCCGGTCCTCCACCCTCCTGCGAGGGATCAGACCAGAGCGCGAGAACGAGTAACCTGCGATCCCCCCTTGCGGGATCTGATCGAAGCCATTCCCGTCGCCTTGTCCGTTCCCCTCCGACCGAGGCCCTCGAGCGCCGGGGCTCTGGCACGATGTGGGAAGACGGGACGCGGCCGCCCTCAACCGCACGGCATGAGGATCCGGCCCGGGAGGCGGCGGCGGTTTGGCCGCTTTGCCGCTTTGCTTTTCTCCCGATCCTGAGCGGAGAGAGAAGGGTTCCCTGGAGAGAGCGGGTGGAGACGTCAGCGCCAAACCGCCAAATCGGCAGCGGGCTCTCTAGTCTCCCGACTGCGGGCGGTATCCGGTGTCGTAGCGGTAGCGATAGCCGTATCCATAGCCGTACCGGCCCGACCCGCGTTGGGGGCGATAGGCGTTGAGCACCGCACCGGCCGGCTTCACGCCGGCCCCCTGCAGCTGGCGGATGAGGGCCTCCACCTCGCCCAGGCCGGTGACGTCGTGACGGACGACGGCGATGGTGGCGCCGACCGCCCGGCCGATCACCACAGGGTCGGTGACGGCCAGCACGGGAGGCGCGTCGAAGATGCTCAGATCGAAGCGGCGGTCGAGCTCGGCCACGAGCTCTGCAAGGCGCGGGCGCATCAGCAGCTCCGAGGGGTTGGGCGGAAGCTGGCCCGTCGAGAGGAAAGCCAGCCCCTCCACCGGCCCCGGCCGCAGCAGCTCATCGAGCTCCGCCTCGCCCGCCAGATATTCGGCAAGGCCGGGCGTGCCCTTCGCCACCGCGAAATAGCGCCGCAGATGGCCCCGCCGCAGGTCGGCATCGATCAGGCAGACGCTCTGGCCGGCCTGTGCCGCCACCACCGCGAGATTGACGGAGGTGAAGGACTTGCCGGCGGCAGGCGCCGAGGAGGTGAGCGCGATCGACCGGCTGCCCGCGTCGAGCATCCCGAAATGCAGGCTCGTGCGCAGCGACCGGATCCCCTCCACCGTCGCGGAGTTCGGATCCGACAGCGCGAGGATCGGCAGCAGCCCCCGGCCCTTCCGGTTCCCCACCGCCGCCGGCGCAAACAGGACCGTGGCAAATACCGGCAAGCCGAGCCGGTCGAGCTCCTCCGGGCCCCGGACGCTGCGGCGCAGCCAGGCCCGCCCCAGCACGAGGCCGGTGCCCGAGAGCGCCCCCAGAAGCAGCGCCAACGCGAGCGTGCGACCGCGCCGGGGCGCAACCGGCTCAGGCGCCGTGCGGGCCCCGTCGACGATGCGGACATTGCCGATAGTGCTGGCCTTCACCACGCGCAGTTCCTGGGCGCGGTTCAGCAGCTGCAGATAGACCTCCTGCGCCACCTCCAGATCGCGGGTGAAGTTGAAGACCTCGCGCTGGGTCTCCGGCAGATTCGACACCTCCTTGCGCAGTGCCGCCAGCCGCTCCTCGAGCCGCCCCCGCATCGCCAGAAGCCGCTGGTAGGTCGGGTGGTTCGACGTGTAGCGGTTGGCGATCTCCTCCTCCTGATCGGCCAGCTGGCGCAGCTCGGTCTCGATCGCGCTGATCTGGGTCAGCAGGCTCTGGCCCTCGAAGCCGAGGTCGATCGCCTGCTGGGCCTGGCGGTAGGCGTTCAGCCGGTCCTCCGCCGCCCGGACCGCCTTCTGCGCCTCGGGCAGCTGGCCCTCGATGAACTCGAGACTGCTTTCCGCCTCGGCCGCGCTCCGGGTCATGTTCTGGCGCAGATAGGCCTCGGCGATGCCGCCGAGCGTCCGCTGCACTTCCGCCGGGTCCCGGCCCGTCAGCCCCACCTCGAGGATGGAGGATTGCTTGCCACGTTCGGCCACCGTGAGCCGGTCGCGCAGAGCCCCGATCGCCCCGGTCTCGTCGAGCTGCCGGATCACGAACTGGCGGCCCCGTACGCCCTCCAGCGCCCCGATCCTGAGCCCGAAGCCCCGGTCCGGAACGGCAAGCGGGCGTCCGACCTCCCCCGTCTCCTCGCGCCCGTCGGGCAGCAGGAGCGCGAACTGCCCCTCCCCCATCGCCGTCAGGAGGATCGGCTCTTCGACCCATTCGGGTGGCACCTCGAGCAGGTCGAGCCGGATCCGGCTGTCGCCCCGGTCGTAGCGGATCAAGCCCTCCACCTCCGGCAGTGGGAGCACGCCTGAGGCCACCGCCTGCCCCACCAGCGGCGCCCGTAGCGGCTTCGCCTCCCAGTCCAGGTGAAACGCCGCCACCGCCTCCCCCAGCACAAGGCGAGAACGCAGGATCTCCACCTCCGTCGCGCTGCGCGCCTCGCCTCCGGCCAACTCCGAAAGTGCCGTCGGCAGTGCAAGCGGAGAGGCCTTCTCCTCGAGCTGCAGCAGCGTATCCGCCCGGTAGGTCGGCGCCGTGTTCGCCAGCCACGCCAGCCCCAGCATCCCCGCCGCCAGCGTGGCGCTCCCGATCCAGAGCTTGCCGTGCCAGATCTGGCCCAGGAGCTGGCCGAGGTCGATCTCGTCCTCTTCGGGAGCCGCGACCGGCTGCGGTCTCTCTGCCATCATTCCTCGATCCTCTCGCGCAGCCGCTGCGCCCAGGCATCGGCCGCCGCAGACAGTCGTACAAATGTCGCCTCGTGGAACTCCGTCGAGCGGCCGTAGGGATCGGGGATCCCCGTGTTCCCCGTCCAGCGGTCAAAGAGCAGCGTCCGTCCGAAGAGCTGCGGCGCGCCCCGCCCGATCTGCTGACGGTGGTGGGGCTCCATCACCAGGATGAGATCGAAGCCGGTCCCCAGCGCCGAGGTGAACTGCCGCGCCACATGCCCCTCGAGCGAGACCCCCCGCGCCGCGGCCACCGCCAGAGCCTGCGGATCCGCCGGGCTGCCGGTCACCGCCGCCAGACCCGCCGACGCGATCCGCAGCTCCGGCAGACGGGCCTGCAACAGACGCTCGCCCGCGGGCGACCGGCACAGGTTGCCCACGCAGACGACGAGGATCGATGCCATCCTCACCGGTCAGTTCGCACCCAGACGGTCGACACTCCCCGCAGCCCCCACCGTCGGCAGCAGGTCGCTGATCGTGTCGTTCCACCGGCTGAGCGGCGCCCGTGTGACATAGACCACGTCGCTCGGCTGCAGCAGGAACCGCGTGCCCAGAAGCAGCGCCGTGGGCGAGCGGGCATCGAGCTGGAACACCGTCATCCCCGTCCCGCCCTTGCCGCGGAAGACAAAGACCCCGCGTGCATCCGCCCGACGCTCGAGGATCCCGCCCTGACGGGTCAGAGCCTGGGTCAGGGTGAGCGGCTCGAGCGAGAGATCCACCGCCGCAGGCTTCACGATCTCGCCCAGAAGATAGGCCTCCTCCGCCCGTCGCCGGGGAACCGTCACAATGTCTCCGGGCCGCAGCACGGGGTTGTTCTGCCCAAGGCCCGCACTCAGAAATCCGTCCAGATCCACCCGGTAGGACTGGCCGCCCCGCCGCACCGTCACGCGGCGCGTGTCCGCAGTCTCCGTCAGCCCCCCCGCCGCGTTGATCGCATCGAGCAGCGTCAGCGCCACCGTCGTGAGCGGCTGGCGGTTCGGGGTCTCCACCTCCCCCGTCACGCTCACCGCCTGCGACTGGAACCCCAGCACCCGCACATCCACCTGGGGATCCGGAACGAAGGCCGCCAGCCGCTCCCGCAGCTCCTCGCGCACCTCCTCCGGCCCCCGGCCCTCCGCCCGGATCGAGCCCACATAGGGATAGACGATCGTGCCGTCCGCCTGCACCCGGAAGCTGTTCTCCCCGGCCTTCGCCTCCGGCCCGGCCGGCATCGTCAGTTCTGGGTGATCGAAGACGACGATGCCGAGCAGATCCCCGCTCCCGATCCGGTAGGCCCACCTCCCCACCTTCGGAAGAGCCGTCGCCCGGTGCGGCTCGGCCGGCCGCTCGAAGCTCGAAATGTTCGACGCATCGAGCCGGATCACCTGCACGTCCGAAGGCAGCGACGCCTGCGCCCTCTCCGTCACCGGAAACCGCACATGCCCCTCCGAGCAGCCCGACAGCAGGGCGAGACTGCTCGTCAGGGCCAGGATCGTTCGGCGCGCCACTCCCGGCATGTCCCATTCTCCGTTCCCGCCTCGGCCCCCGGGCCCGGCTGTTCATCCCCGGATGAGCGGGGCCTCCGCGGCCATTCGGAGGCCCCAGGGGAGCCGCAGACCCGCCCGCAAATCAGCAAGGCCGCCGACAAATCCCGGTCAAAGCCAAATCACAATCCAGTCCGGATCGAAATACGATCCAAAGTTGCAAAAGACATCTCCAACGTAGTGCGACAGAAAACCTCACCAGGACAGATGCGGACGATGCGGCGGTGGCGTGAGCCTCGTCGGCAAGGACAGAGCCAAATCCTCGACATGATCAAAGCCCGACGGAAACTGATCGAGGTGGCGCAGCCGAAGAATACTGCCCGTGCCGCGGGAAAACAATCCACTGCTCGGTAGCCTTGCAGATTCGGGCCTCCTCCCCTTCATTCTTGTCGCCCATGCGACGATCATCTTCACCTATATCGTCTCAACAAGCTCTTTGCCCGGATGGGCGCGGATGGCGCCTCGCATGGAACAGAGAAGACGGTTACCCCGAAATCGAGCGCCCGCATCGGCTTTGCGGCCCGTTCGATGAAACGGCAATTTCTATCGCAATTTCGGCAAACGCGACAAAAAGGTCAACAATCCGCGAATGTGTCGACATGAGGCTCTCAGCCTTTTGGGCTGACCCAGAACCACGCTACCAACACGCCATCTCTGCCCAGCGTCCCTCAGCGCACTCCGCCCGCTTCACGGATTTCACGTTCTCACTTCCGCGCCAGAGAGAACAAATCCATCTTCTAAGGTTAGACGGCGGTTGTATCAGGGGCAAGATAATACTGAAATCTACTCCCCTTACAATCGGCGAACCGGAGGTGCTGCACCGGCCTCGACCAATGTCGTCTTCCCCTGGATGATCTCTACCACGAGCGCCGTCTTGCGCTTCGCCGTCCACCGCTTGATCGGGTCGTCCATCGTCACACTCATCGCTACCTTACTCCTTGTAGCATGAGCAGGTTCTCACTGGGTCGATTCATCCCTCCTAGTGGACGGACACGATCCGTGCCTCGATCTCCTCCGGCAGGTTGATGATCCGCAGCGATTCCGAAACCATCGCGCTGCCCGCCCGTGTCGTGCGGCGGCATCCGCGAGCGGGTTTGCCTGACGCGGGGCCTTGATCATTGCGGCCTTCAGCCCACCTCGCGGCTGCGCGTAGAACGCGGCGTGGATGGTCTCGTGGCTGACGCGGGCCGAGGTGTCTGTAGCGCGCCCGCTGCCGCTCTGGTGCCGCCAAGAGCTCGATGGTCGCATTCGCATGGGCGAGGTCGTGCTTGGCGTGCGCGATCTGAGCTTCGTAGGCCTTGATCTGCCCGAGGATCTCGGCGCGCCTCAGCTTCAATGTCTGGACGATAAGGGGAAATCCCCCATCCGCCGCCGAAATGACGACCCGACCGGCAGCACGGGTTCGGTGAATAAGCTAAAACATACTCCGCATTTTCAAGCGAACAGCCGGCAATCCGCAGTTTATAGTCCATGGTTCGAGATCCTTCGTCGCTGTGCTACCGAGCCCAAGCACTGCACCCTCGCCGATACTGACGCCCGGGCCAACTGTTGACTGAGCAGCCACCCAAGCTCCATCACCGATTGATATTGCGCTCGTAATTAGGTCAAATGTCGCGCAGCTCCAATTGTGACTGCCGGTGCAGAGGTAAACGCCTTGGGAAATGCAAACGTTGGAGCCAATTATAACCGGCGCCAGGTTATCAATCCAAACGTCTTCTCCAATCCAACTGTTGTCGCCAACTCGGAGTCGCCAAGGAAACTTCACTCTCGTTCGTGGCTTGATAACAACACCTTCTCCAATGTAGGCGCCAAACAACCTTAGGACGCTTCTTCGCATTGCTGAGCCAGGAAGCCAAGACGCGAAGAAAATTGCCTGCACTACCGTCCAAAGGCCCTCTCGCCATTTGGCCGCGCCACGCTCAAAACCGTCATTGTTAAAGCGTGAAAGATCAGGTTGGCCTTTGCTCATTATTTACCTCAATATCGTGGTCGCCCGGGCAATAACCCGTTCTGGGTCATATACAGCAATGCCGGATCCGGCCATTATGCCCTGTCAGTACTAAATGATGACATCACGTCGTTTAGAAGGGGGCTTCCGTAATGGCACGGTCGTAGTCAAGGGCCATGGATTAACGTGAACCAAGCGCGACACAGTGGCCTGTTCGCGGGTCATAGGAGTTGCCATCGCGGAGACGTCAAGGATCGTAGAGGTGCCAGCGCAGGCCCACGTACCGACGCGAGAAGCGGTTCGGGTTTTGCCAGATGCACACTGGATGCCGACGTGTAGTACTAGTAGTACTAGTGTTCCTCACCTGACGGAGGATTCCCGTTTTCGGTGATATGTGTCATTGTTCGGGCATGAGACGCGATGACATCTGCCTTTATCTTGGCCCCGACGACCGAGCGCAGCTGGAAGCGCTGCTGACTGACCCAACACGCCCCGGAAGGTCGTCTGGCGCGCCGGTATCATATTGGCGTCAGCCGACCACTGCGGCACCAGCGAGATCATGCGGCGGGCAAGGACGTCGAAGCCGACGGTCTGGCGCTGGCAGGCGCGGTATCTCGACGAAGGCGTCGATGGCCTGAAGCGCGACAAGACGCGGCCTTCGCGGGTGCCTCCGCTGCCTCGGGAAACGCGCCTCAAGGTGATCGCAAAGACGGTGAAGGAGACGCCGCCGACGGCACGCACTGGAGCCGGTCGAGCATGGCCGCAGCCGTGGGCATCTCGCCGTCGAGCGTGGGCCGGATTTGGGCGGAAGCCGGCCTGAAGCCACACCTGACAAAGGGTTTCAAGGTGTCGAACGACCCGATGTTCGAGGAGAAGGTCACCGAGATCGTCGGCCTCTACCTCGATCCGCCGGACCGGGCGGTGGTGCTCTGCGTCGACGAGAAGTCTCAGATCCAGGCGCTCGACCGAACCCAGCCGTTCGTCGGCTTACGCGGCCCCACCGGGGCCACGCTCCTCCTCACCCGCTGAAGAAGGGGCGCGCGACCACCATGACCCACGATTACAGGCGGAACGGCACGACCACGCTGTTCGCCGCGCTCGATGTGAAATCGGGCATGGTCATCGGCGAATGCATGCCGCGCCACCGGGCGAAGGAGTTCCTGGCATTCCTGCGCCGCATCGACCGCGCCGTCCTGAAGCCGCGCGACGTGCATCTGGTGCTGGACAACCATGCGACCCACAAGACGCCCGAGGTGCAGGCGTGGCTGGAGAAGCATCCGCGGTTCAAGCTGCACTTCACGCCCACCAGCGCCTCGTGGATGAACCTGGTCGAACGCTTCTTCGCCGAGATCACGAACCGGCGCATCCGCCGGGGCAGCTACGAGAGCGTCGACGATCTCGAGAACGCGATCTACGACTACCTGCTGCTTCACAACAAGAAGCCGAAGCCCTTCGTCTGGACCAAATCGGCGCAAGACATCCTCACCCGCGAACGCCGCGCGCTGGACAAACTCGATGAAATCCGCGGAAATCGGTAACAAGCGTCAGACTCGGAACACTAGCTGGTTCAGCCCGAACAACGCGGAACGGCAGCCCATGCCTCACGTTAAAACGAAACTTGGAAGGTTATCCCCTTTTACTACCCAAGAATAGACCTCAAGCATGTTTGAAGCAAGTTTTTCTTCGCCAAAATCTTTCTCCATCCAAGCCCGGCCCTTTCTTCCCATTTCTCCCAACGCTCGCCTAGGCAGTTCCGTCGCTTGCAGTAGAGTCGCCCGGAGCGTCTGATCGTTCAAATCGATCCACCAGCCACACCCATACTCGCGGAGGCCTGACCAAGGAGCATTTCGCGTGGTGATTGCTGGTACACCGTGCGACAAAGCTTCGGCAACGACAAGACCGAAGTTCTCGGCATGAGTGGGAAGAATAAAGATATCCGCCCCAGCATAAAGCGAGCTCTTTGCTTCGCCGTGAATCGGCCCAAGCCACCGAACGCGGGAAACATTCAGCTTCCGCGCATAAAGTTGCATCTCTTTTGTGTGATTAAGCTCATCTGGTCCCGCTATAATGAGTTCCCAATCCGGGCGCGCATCCTCTACTGCAGCCCAAGCGCGAAGCAAATATGGGAGGCCCTTTTTCGGATGAATCCGACTAAGAAACAAAAGGCGGCGCATGCCCGGACGAGGATTCGAGCCGCCTTGTAAAGGTGGTATGCTAACACTATTAGGTACAACAGCAATTGGGTTCCGCAGCCCAAAAGAGCGGAGATGCTCAGCTTCCATCGTAGCCGTCGCTCTGAGGCAGAAGGCCTTTGCTAGATGCTGATCCTCGAACAGGTGGCGCACCAACGCCTTCTTCCAGCGCGAGTGATCCCTAGCCCAAGGGTCCAACATCCCCCTAGGTGTAATGACGTAAGGAGTGCCAAACCCTATATGATGCCGTAGATTGGCGAGCGATGGATAAGTCCAGATACCTTGGACGTCGACCACGTCGGGCCTAAGACTGGCCAACGTAGTTCCAATGTCCGGAGCATAACGAAAGGGCGTTCGCAACGGTTGTACGTGTGAGTGAACGTTTTGCCCCCAGCGAGAACCTGCACCTGGATCTTCTGGATCTTCAACACCGACGACATGGGTATCAACGCCTTTCCTTGTCAAACCGCGGGCAAGCGATGGAACAGACGAAGCTAATCCACCTGCGGCAGGTGAAAGAAGAGCCGTTACAAGTGCTACTTTCAAGTGCTCCCCCATAATGCTTGAGCATACCTTTCCAAGCTTTTGTTCTATAAGCGCGAAAGAATGTATATGGCCTTCATTCCGAGTTGACTACAGCGCGTCAACGAATACGCATCCTTGCGATTCTCGCTCCAAGTCGCTCGATCAGAATAATAACAACAAACCCGCAAAGAACCATCGCCAACTGCGTCAGTCGAAGATTAGTGAAGTGGAAATTGAATGCAGTTGTCAACGCGAGGAAAAACGATTTCGGGCCAAATCCATGACTTCGTGCTATTGCAAAGCCGGTTCCGATCACGATGCCTCTGATTGCGCTGAACAGCAGCGCTCCGATCAATCCGAAGTTCGCGTACCCATTCCCGTACGACTCCGGTGGCCAAGAGCTAGGATACATGAGGGAGAAAGGCAAAGATGGTACAACATGATAGCCTTCGGCGAGCGTTCGAATGTATACCCCCTCGTCAAGTGGCGGATTACCGTAAGGCCCCGGGATCATAAACCTAGCTATAAGATCTTTGAATGAGCTTCCTTGCCACTTTGGGTGATTGTCGAAGTAGTCAGTGATGAATAGATAGGTGTCTAAGTAACTGAGATTAGCGATCGTCGATACGGCGCCCGCTTTAAAATCTCCCGCCGAGCCAGTCTGGTTGTTTACACGCCATTCGAGCATCGCAGAGAAGAAGATCACGATTAACGCTGTTAAACCTACAGACGTAAGCGAGATTAACGGGATCTTGCGGACGTACTTTTGATAAGCAATCCAAGCAAACAACAGAATAAATATCGGGATCTTTCGTCCCCCGAAAACTGCCAGAAGGACAAACAAGGAGGAAACAATGAAGATCAAGAGTATGAGACGCATTCTCCGCTGACTGTGAACCCTGGTTGCATGTAGGATCGTCAGAAATATCGCGGGCGTCAGGAATATGTCGTAGACTCCAGTTCCCGCGAGAAGTTCTGCTCGGGATGCGATATTACCAATGATGTAGAAAAGGCCACCGGCGGCACTTAGCTTAACAATGACAAGCGCAACGCAGAAGCCGAATAATAGCAAAACTGTTGCAGGTGTCGACGTTTTTGCCTCTGAGGCTGCCGACGAAGAAGGGAGCCTACCTCTAAATGAGGCAGCAACAATGATGCCAAAAATCGTAAATAAAAGCGAAATTGCGTAGTACCCTGAGACTTTAGAAAGGCCCTCTCGAACGGGCAACGAAGTCAAATAAGCCACACGTGATCTGTCTGGGTCGATGGCCAGAATGGCATAGTACGGCAAGATCGTGACTGAACTCAAAATAGAAACTATGCGAACGGGGGCATTATAAAGTGGACGTCGACCCTCACAAGTCAATCCAATAGCGTGAACTAGGAAGAGAAGCAGCCCACCAAGCATACTATTGTAGCGTCCTTATTACTCGTGCCGGATTTCCAGCTACAACGCTGTTAGGCGGAACATCACTAGAGACAATTGCGCCAGCAGCAATCACAGAACCCTTCCCAATACGTTGACATTGAGGCAAAACAATCGCCCGGGCTCCGATCCAAGCGAGGTCGCCAATCTCTTTATAGAAACCCCGCGGTGGTGAGTGTGGATCAAATCCGTGACTATGCGTGTAGACTACCGCAGACTCGGAAATCACGACGTTGCGGCCGACCTTCAGACCGCCGGTGTAGTCGATCCGAACATTCATGTTTATTGAAACATCATCTCCAATATCCATGAAGCCGTTTTCGCTTTCGGAGACCACTATGCTTCCGCTGCAGATAATGCAGTTGGTCCCAAAGGAGATTTGTTTTAGATCTTGCAGCCACACGTTGTGCTGAACGCGACTGCCCTCGCCAAAGTGCTTGCATAGTGCTTGGGCTATGCCTGTTGCAAGTAGGCTTCTACTTTTATTTAAAACGGCGCGAGATAGGCGCAAGAGGCGGAGTAGGGCTACGCCGGCACCATATTGGATCAACTTCTTAATCCCTTGTCTCATTTCCGAAGATCAACCCCAAAACTGGATGTGCCGGTTCTGATTGGCCGACTTCCGATTGAACCCGAAGACATGGCCATGGCACGTTGCCCTGCCTATCAGCCTAACGATGAAGATGCAGAACCGATAAGACGGAAAAGATCAGACGAACTAAGTATCCTGCACAAACGCACGCTCCAATCATCCATAGGCTAAAATCGATAGGCGCTTCTCTTGCCACAGCAAAGAAAAGCACACTTGATCCTATTCCAATTAGCGGCGCCAAGAAGTATCTTGTGTGCTGATCAGAAACTATTAGCCCCTGACTCAGATATCCGCAGCTTGCCCAGAATAAGATTGCCAGCCCCACCATTAATATGCTTTCGCGCACAGCATCAGGTTCTGCATGGAAAACCAAGTCAAGAATTTGCGAGGGAAGAGATTGAATAGTAAGAGCCGTCAATACCGAAGCGACCAGCCCAAAACTCGCCGACCTAAAAAGATATCTCTTCAAACCGCTCTTATCACCAGCCTGCCGTGCTTTTCTTGAGTTCTCGAGTGTAATATACCCCGTTGCTGTTACAATTAGTTGAAACGGAACGAACATCATTTGCGCAAGGGCCAACACACCCATGAAGTGCGTCGACGCTGCCATAAGACATAGGTACCGCAACATATTTGCCTGCAGACTATCGAGCACTGGGTGCAATGCTGAGATTGACCAGGTGGACCTAATAAGTGACCGAATGCAGTTCCTATTGTGTCCTACACTCCGGACGGAAGTGCGCGTCACAGGCAAAATATCGAAGTATGCCACCACTAGCACGGTTGATAGCAGTGAGATTACTAATGCACCGTCGAGGCTAAACCCTAACTCGAATGCAACCAGAAATGGCGCAAGATTGCCAAGGCCTCTAACGAGGAAAGATCGCCCAACATTGGATCTCTGATTGCGCTGCTGAAAGTATCCCACAGACACATCGCTTATCTGATCGAAGGATCTCAGGGCTAACAACAGGATGGCGGATCTTCCCGTTTCGGAGGAAGCTGACACCAGATACGTGATAGCTCCCGCCAAGATGAAACATGCTAAAGTTGTGGTGCTTCGTAACAACAACGCTGTGGAAGGCGATATTTTCGGCGGATCCGAAACTGCCATCGCTACCCGAAGATTCAACCCTGTTAGCAGACAAAGCGGCGCGAAGATGCTCAGGCCAACTGAAAACGATCCGATGATTTCATAGGACGATGTGTGCGCCGTTGCGAGCAACACAGCCGCCTGAGATGCCGCCCAGACGATCTGACCCAATAATAATGTAGCCACACCGAGCGACGCTGCCTTTTTATCTGTTCGTTGTTGCAAAAGAAGGCTCTTTGACTTCAGGCAGTAGGCGATTTGCGCAAAAAAACCAGCATGCTCCCAACCATCGCTGCGGGAAGTATGCTGTGCAGTAATTCAGCTGATCTGTAAATGATTCGGCTTCCGGCATAATAGGCGGGATCGGTTTTGTAGAAATAAGATAGATCAGAGTAATTTGGAAAATGGCCCTTTATCTTCGTCATCGTGTTAAGTCTGTGGAATGTCGGAAATATGTCTTGTTCTTCCCTTAGGGGTTGCGTCACCTTGAGCGCCCTTGAGTGGATCCGCTCAGGCAAAAGATTAGAGATAATTGTTATATAGTTTGTTATGTGTGGAGTCCGTGCGCAGAAGAATCCCCCTGGCTTGAGAATGCGGTCCACTTCAGAGCAAAACTTCCAGGGGTCTTCGACATGCTCGAGCACAAAGTCCGCGATCGCTAGGTCGACGGCTTGATCCGGAAGCGGAAAAACGCAGTTCTCGATTAAGAGAGAGAGATCGGCAGACGCGTTCTGATAAACAGCCTCATCGACGTCAATCGCGGTTACTCTTTTAACCTTACCCTTCAGAGTTCTGAGGCTTGTCTTGATGCAATCCGGATCTTTCTCCATCCATGCGGCTCTTCCCGCACCTATATCCACCACTTCGAATTCTGGTTTGATCAGTGCATTAATTCTTAGGTAGAACTCTATTGTTGCATCTCTTTGAGTGTACCCCCCGGCGAAACGGTTGACTGGATTGAAGCGTGTCATTCAAGGGTCCTTATGTACTTGCGTATGTTGACTGCAATAAAGAATGCCTGATACCAACTTCAATCCTGCACAAGAGGCATTGGATCCAGTATCAACAGATGTTAAGCAGGGTCCGCGCATTTGGGCAAGTTTGGCCGAACTTGATGCCGTGGGGGCGGCGGCTTTCCATCTTAAAGAAGCCAAGTGCATGTAGCAGGGCGCTGAATTGGTCTTCGCCAGCCCCCGAAAGGTCAAAGCCCCGAGAAGATGTTCGCCGGACGCGCCGTATCGCTCTATCAAGTTCAGCCTGAACAACGCGATCAGGCGGCGGCGATGCTACACCCGTGAAGCGGCTTCTGTCGGATCATCGCCAGTACGAGGGCGATGACGGCGGCAAGAAGAGCCCTCAGATGGGCGAGGATCTTGCGGATGTTGTGGCCGCAGCCGCAGAGGACGGCGAAGAGGGCGTCGCCGAGGGTGCCTTTCAGGTAGCAGCGGGCAAGGCGACCGTCGGCCTTCATGTGACCGATCTCGGGCTCGATGCTGCTGCGCCGTCGGAGCGCCTTCGCCAGCGCCGGGGTCAGCCCGCGGCGGGTGCCGCTGATCAGGACCTGGGTGCCATGGACGCCGTGACCCTTGTAGCCGCGATCGACGACAGCCCGCTCCGGCGGGTGGCCGGTGAGAATGCCGACCTGCTCCAGCGCCTCGCCGAGGGTGTGGCCGTCGTAAGGGTTCCCCGGCAGCGAGCGCGTGCCCACCACGAAGCCGCCCTTCAGCGTGGTGGCCACGCTGACCTTGGTGCCGAACTCGTAGCGCACCCGAGCCTTTCCCTTCGAGATGCAGTCGACCTCCGGCTCATGGAGCGAGTAGATCTTGCCCGGGTCCTTCGGCGCCTGGTGGAGCAGCCGCGAGACCACCACGAGCTTGTCGAGCACCCGCTCGCGCAGCGGCCCCTCGGGGATCTCGTCAAGCTGCCGCCGGATGTCCCGCATCACGCGGCCGGTATAACCCTTGAGCGTTCTCAATGCCTTGCGCATGCGCCGGAACTGTTTCGCATGCGCGTAGCGACCGACCTGCGCCGCCAGACGCGGTGCGAGACGCGCGTAGCTCTGCCGCAGCTCGATCCCGGCGTCTCGGGCCAGATCCACCAACTGCGCCCGTGCGCGTTCGTAGAGCCGGGAGTCCGTCGGGTGCGCAATGTTCTTTTCCATGACAGCCGTATCGATGGCGACCTCATCCAGGCTTGCGTCCTCGAGGACCCCCGACTTCCGCCCGGCCTCGATGGTCTTCGTCAGCAGCCATTCGGCACCCTCTTCTCCGATCCGCTTCCGCCAGCGGGTCAGCGACGTGGATCGATCGGCGGCTCGTGCTGAAAGAAGGTCTCACCGGTAAAGTGCTGGTAGTACGGGTTCTCGACCCAGCGGGCGACCACCGCCTCGTCCGAGAGCCGGAACGCGTGCTGCAGATAGAGCAGCCCTGCCACGAGACGGGGCGAGGTCGCCGGACGCCCGGTCGTGGACGGGAAGAAGCCCGCCCATTCGCGCTCGAAGAACTCCCAGTCGATCAGCCCCGCCAGCGTGACCAGTTCGTGGCGCATGTCGATCATGTCGACGAGGCGCGGCCGGAAGAGGTCGTTCTGCTCGGGAGGACGGGGACGGTGCTTCATGCGGCGGGCCGAAATTGCAGGGTTACGGCTGGAATCCTATGAAATCCTGCAGGCCATGGCGACAGAAACCTCGGGTTCTCCCCGCTGAATCAACCACTTCGCCGCTGTTCAGGCCGGACTATCAAGAGCCGAAAGTCCCAAAACGCGGGAGATCCCCTCTACGCGTTTCTGCGGCTGTGATGGGAGGTGATGTTGGTGAATCCTCGATAACAACTACTACCGTGGTTCAGCGTAATCTGTTGAGGCGGCCTACTTCGTCGATAGCGGACAAAGCGACTAAGTGCCTGCAGGGTTGCTCAATCCTGCGCCACTTATGCTACCGCACCGCCCTTGCCTCCATGGCGGCGCCTCTGTCCTTCGCATGTCGTCGTGCCCTGCCACAGCAACGCAACTCTTGCTATCACTGCCGAAGCCTTGACGGAAGCACTGAGGCGCTGGGTCGTACCGATACCGTGCGACAAACTCACTCACGCAGCCAGTGTCGGTTAATCTCCAGGCGGTAGTTCCAATTTGAAACGGCGGCGCAGGTGCCTGCGCCGCCGGGTGAGTGTGGTTCGCGGGGTCTAGTGCTTTGGGATCAGTTGCCCGTAGCGGGTTTCAGAGGATCAGCCAAGCTGTTGGCCGGCCGAGCGGTGTTGGCATCAGGCGCGGGGGCCGCGTCGGAGGCACTGGGGGCGAGCTTCGGCTCAAGATAGCCAAGGTCGATCAGCTTCTTCCAGGCGATCGGGCTGAGAGACGGCGCGATCGTGTCGACGTAGAGGCGGCGGGCTTCCTCCGGGAGGCTGGGGAGGATCGCAAGCGTCGTGATCCCGATCTCCCGCTTGGCCGCCTCGTCCTGCCGCGTCACTTCGTTCGAAATTTCGATGACGAGCTTGTCCGCCTTCGCGCGTGCGGCTTCGAGCCGCTTCCTGTAGTTTTCGAGGTCTTTCATTCTGTCAGTGTCTCCTTGTGCGAACCACAGCAGGAACCTCGGTTCGCTGCGGCGCGGGCGGAAACGGCCGGGCAGAATTTTTTCACCTCTCATCGTCGCGACGCGTGTCCCGCGCCTCGGTTCGTTCGCGCGTGGACAGCGCCGCCTGGGCGTCATCGAACGCCTGACTGACGGTGCTCACGTGCGCGAGGATCTTGTCGCGCAGGCCCTTCGGCAGGGCCAGGAGCATGGCGTCCCGCAGCGCGCCCGCCGCGGCGGCGAGGCGGTCTGCCGCGCCGAGACGTTCCGCCACCAGGGCGTCGGCCGCGCGCAGGGCCTGCTGCCGGGTGGAGCGGAAGGCGTTCGCGAGCCGCTGGCGGATCGGCCCGGCCTTCGCCGGTGATGCCGTCATCCGGCGGTGCAGATCCGGCGCGGCCGCGGCCAGACGCGCCAGTTCCTCTGGCTGGTCAAGCCGCTCCGGGTCGACCTGTCCGGCTCCCACGGCTTCCAGTACGGCCGCCGCGGCGTCGGTCTCCGCTTCGCGATCGGCCACGGCGGTCTCGCGTTTGGTCAGGGTCGCAGCGCGATTTTCGAGCCAGTCTGCCTTCGACGCAAGCTGCGCATCGCTGGCGGCCAGCGTCGCCTCCTGCTCCTTCAGCTCCCGGTCCTTCCGGTCGAGCCGGTCCTGCTCTTCTTGGCGCCAGATGTGCGTGGGCTTGTGCTGCACCCACTGCGGGGCGGCCTCCATCGCTTTGTCCCATGCGGCTTGTGCCTCGGCCTCGGATCCGCCGGCGTCCCGCACCCGCTTCCGCGCTGCTTCGGCTGCCCCTTTCGCCTCGCGCCGCGCCCTGGCCCGAGCCTCGCCGCGCCGCAGGCCGAGCGGCGCGAAGAAGGCGCCGACATCATCCTGCGCCGCCTCGTAGCTCGCGATCAGCGGGTGCGAGGTCGGCTGGATCAGCCGCTGGGTGCCGCGGCGGCCGGAGGTCTTCTCGACCCAGGGCACGATGATGGCGTGCAGATGCAGCGCGGTCTCGTCGTGGTCGGCACGGGCCGTCACCACCATGTCGCCGAAGCGCGACGTGAGCCACTCGCAGGCGTGGGCCGTGAAGTCCGCCTCCCGCCGCTCCTTCTCGGCGGTGTCGAACAGCTTCGACGGGTCGGACGGCGTCTCGAACCAGTCCTTGTTCACCGTGAGGATCACCTCGCGGAGCGGGCCGGCCTCGGTCGCGTTCCACGGATCCTTCGGACCCTCCTTGCCGCGCGCCAGCCACTCCTTCTTCCGCTTCAGCCGCTTCAGAGCCGCCAGTTCCTCGGCGAAGTTCTCGTCGCGGGCGGCGGCGATCTCCAGCTCCAGCCGCTCCCTCCAGTCGGCATCGCCGATCAGGTTGGGCCGGTTGAGGTACTTGCGCTCAGTGACGCAATGTTCGCTGCCACGGCCGCGGCGCTCTTCGTGCAGGACGTAGCGGGCGAGATCGGACGGGAAGAGCGCGGCGAAGCGCAGGACGACAGGGCATTTCTCGGACACGGGCGGGGCTTCCGGCTGGGGAAGCCGGGAAGTGGATCCGTCGCGTCAGGCCCGGAAACGCCGGCGCAGCCGAAGTGTCGGGGCATTACTCACTAACCGAGTGACACTCCGGGCCTTCGGCCCTCCCGTATCACTCGCCGTTCGCCGGGGCGCTGCCCCGGACCCCGCGCCTTCCGCGGGACCGGGAAGGGGCCGCTCGCCGCACCCCTCCGGCCTCCCCCGGGCGTCCTTCCGACAGACCCGAGAGCCGTTCCTCTCCTCTCGGGGCTCTTCCGGGGAAGGAGCGCGCTTGCCGCCTCTCCCCCCACCCTCACCGGCGTCTTCCGACGGACCAGAGGCCGCGCCGCTCGCTCTGGACTGCCCGGGCGGGAAGTGGCTCGCCGCCTCCCCTGCACCCCTCAGGCCAGCTGCGCCCTTGTGGGCGCGCGGGCGATCACGGGTCCAGCGGCGCGTGTCGGGTGACGCGCCGCCGGATCCGGACGCCCGCAAGGGAGTGGGATCGGCAGTGGGGTCAAGATCCCAACCTCGGAGTCATCATGCTCGACGCTTTTCCCCTTCCCTCCTCCGGACCGGTCGCTCTGCCCGCCCCGGCGTCGGACTGGCGCCAGACGCTCGCCGTCGGTGACGTCGTCGCCTTTCGGTTTCCGGTCGCCGATGTCGAAGGCGGCCTGCCGAAGACGCGCCCCTGCCTCGTCCTCGAGGTCGATACGGTCTTCGGCGAGCGGCGCGTGACGCTCGCCTACGGCACGACTGTGCCCGGCGGGCGCAACCGCGGCTACGAAGTGCGCGTCTCGGACCCGCTGGCGCTTGCAGCCGCCGGTCTGCATCGACCGACGCGCTTCGTTGCGCAGCGCCGGATCACCGTGTCGCCCGACAATCCCGGCTTCGCCGTCTGCCGGAACCTGAAGACGCCCCGGATCGGCCGTCTCGCGAAGTCCGAGATGGACCGGCTGCAGGCCGTCCGCGCGCGGCTTCACGCCGAAGCCGACATCGCCGCGGACCGGAGGGCCGAGCGTCGGCGCGAACTTGCGGATCGCCGTCCGCAGGGCGCCCGGCCGGCGCGTCCCTTCACGGTCGAGATCGTCCGCCGCCGCAAGCCCGCCACCCGCTGAACCGACGCGCGGGCGCCCGCCTGCGTGCCCGCGCCATCCCCCAACAGGAGATCACAATGGACATCCCGACCCTCATCCCGGCGCAGAACAACCACCGCGTCGTGCATTTCACCGGGAACGAACCGCCGCGCGACTTCGAGCGTCTCGAAGAAATCGCCGCCGACGGGATCGCCGCGGCCCGCGACGCGCTGGCCTTGTTGCCGCTGCTGCCGACCCACCTCTTCAACCAGCTTCACGGCGTTGCGGGCGAGCTGCTGCCGCATGTCAGCGACCGTCGCCTGCTCAACGGCCGTGCGCGGCAGCACCTGGAGGCCGTCGTCGAGGTGATAAACCGCCTGCGGCTGCAGGTGGACAGCGAGGACGAGGCGCTGTTCGGCGAGATCGGCCGAAACATCATCGCCGCCCTCGATGCCTCGAACCGCGTGGCCGACCTTCTCGCCGCCGAGAAGGAGATCGGCTGGCTGCGCGGCATCCGCGAGCCGCAGGGCTGATCGGCGCCCGCCGACCGCGCCCGAAAACCCCCGGAAAAAAATCTCGCCGCGTGTTTCCGCCCCGCGCGCGGCGAACTCACTTCCAGATCCGTCCGAAAATGGACCGCTCACACCAGAGGAAGACGTCAATGTCCCGCATCATCCCCCTGCCTCCGAAACCCGCGCCCGCCCTGCATCTTGCGGCCGCCAACGAGAACCCCGGCGGCGCGACCGAAGCGACGATCGCGCTGCGCTCGCTCGTGACCGTCATCGCCCGCGACCACGCACCCGCCTGCGCGTAGGCCCTTGGCTCGCGGGCAGCCGCCCCGGCGCTGCCCGCACATTCCCCTCCGACCAAAGCTGGCCCGCGTCACGGGCCGAGAAGGACAATAATGCAGCTCCTGCCTGTCTTCCCCTCTCCCGAGGGCCTGATCCCTGCCAGTCTGCGCATCACCTATTCCAGCGTCTGGCGCGTCGTCGCGATCGATGGGCGCGGTCACATGTCGACACACACCGCCGTGGCGCCCTTCTCCCGGCGCGGCTGCGAGGAGTTCTTTCAGAACCACCTCGCGCAAAACGGACAGGCCTTCATCTGCGCGAAGTCGACCCCGCTCCTCGACGTGCCGCCCTGCGCGCAGCGCCCCGAAGAGGCCCGCGCCCGCATCACGGCCCTGATCGACGCGCTCGAAGCGAGCGGCGTCCTCTGCGACCCGCTCCTCCGCAACCTGCCGGCCGGCTGGGTGAAGCCGTTCGAGATCTTCGTCCGTGACCTCCTGCGGCTTCGCGAGACGGTGAGCTTCGAGGTCGCGCTGATGCTGCAGGCCGTCCTTTTCGGCGGCGACGTCCCGCTGGTCTTCGGCCAGCCCGAGATCCGCGACTTCGTCCGCGCGATGTGGGACTGGTTTGTGGCGCAGACCCGCACGCGCTGCATTCTCACGGGTGAAGCGGCGACGCAGCTCCCGAGCGGCCGAGTCGTGGGCCGCGCGGGCGAGAAGCTGCTCAAGCGCGACCCCGCGGCGTTCCAAGCACAAGTCTACGGCCCCGAAGCCGCCTGACAGGAGACCCATCCATGTCGCTGCCGTCCCACGGCTTCACCATCCTGCGCAACGCGCCCGACAGCGCCCGCGGAGCCACCGCCCGTTCGGCCCGTCGCGCGGCCGGCGCTGCCGAACCAATGCCCACCGGCTCCGGCCGGCAACTCGCGGTGCTCTACGCGCGCTACTCCAGCGCGAAGCAGAACCCCATGTCGTGCGAGGATCAGCTGGCGCTCTGCCGCGAGACGGCGGCGAACCTGAACTTCGAGATCGCCGCCGAATTTTTCGACGCGGCGGCCAGCGGTCGTACCCTGCTGCGCAACCGTCCCGGCGTGTGCGAAATGAAGGCCCGCGTTGCGAAGGGCGACGTTGCCGTCCTCATCGTCGAAGGCATCGAGCGGATCGGCCGCCGCGCCCGCGACATCGCCGAGGTGTCCGAGTGGTTCGAGAGCCAGAACGTCGACCTGGTTGCCGCGAATGGCGGCCGGATCCCGTGGAAACTCGTGCCCTTCCACGGCGCTATCGCGGAATTTCAAAGCCGCGAGACCGCTGACAAGACCCGCCGCGGCCAGGTCGGCACCACGCGGCGCGGTCGCGTCTCGGCCGGCCTCGCTTACGGTTACCGCGTCGCGCCCGGCGCGGCAGAGTTCAACCGCGTCATCGATCCGGCTCAGGCCGAAGTGGTGCGCCGAATCTTCGAAGACTACGCCGCCGGCCTCTCGCCACGGCAGATCGTGTCCACGCTGAATGCCGAGGGCATTCCCTCACCCACCGGCATGGCGTGGAACGACAGCACCCTGCGCGGCAATGCGCAGACGCGCGACGGCATTCTGCGCAACGAAGCCTACGTCGGCACGCTCGTCTACGGCCGCAACCGTTTCACCCGCGATCCCGACAGCGGCAACCGGCTGTCGCGACCCGGCGAGGCAAATTCGATCGTCTATGTCGACCGGCCGGAGTTGCAGATCATCCCCGAGGATCTCTGGAACCGTGTGCAGGAGCGGCTTGAGAAAGCGTACAAACTGCGCGTGGCGCAGAAGCGGCAGCTGAACGAGACCCACCGCGCGCGGCACCTGCTGACCGGCATCCTGCGCTGCGGATGCTGCGGCGGCTCCATCACGATCGTGAACGGCGAGCGCTACGGGTGCTACAATCGAAAGAGCAAGGGGCTCTCGGTCTGCGGCAACCGCCGGACGATCCTTCGGCCGAAACTGGAAGAGGCCGTTCTCGCGCGCATCCGGGCGGGCCTGCTGACGCCGGACCTCGCGCGTCACTTCGCGGCGGAAGTGCGGCGACTCTGGGAGGAGCAATCGGCGGGCCAGACGAATGCGCCCGCGCGTCTCAAGACGGATCTTGCGCGGGTCAAGCGGTCGATCGAAAACCTCATCAACCGTCTGGAAGGCGATGATCCTGGCCCGCACATTCTCGAGAGACTGCGCGATCGCGAAGCGGAAGCTGCGCGGTTGACAACGGAACTTGCGGCGCTCGAAGCGCCCGCAAAAAACCGTCAGCCGCCGTCTGCCGAGGAACTCGTGGCCGCTTATCGGGGCCACGTCGATCGCATGGAGTCACTGCTGCGGGATCCGGCGATGATCGTCGAAGCGAACGACCTGTTGCGACACATGTTGGGACACGTCTCCGTGCATCCGGACGCTGACAGACCGCGAGGATTCCGCATCGAGATCACGGGCGACCTGCTCACCTTCCTTCTGCCGTCCGCGTCAAAGTAGGGCACTGACGGCACCACGCCACCGAAGCCTCCCCACGGGGAGGCTTCATGCATTTCGGCGTCCAGGTCGCTCGGATTTCGCAGCAATCTCAACACGCTGAGGCGGAACCGCGCCATCTGCCAGGAGTCCCGCCGAAACCCGTAGATTTCGGGGGTATCAGGGGCATGATACCAACCAGATGATCTCCCGCCTCGCAGAGGAAAGTGGACACCAGCGTCAGGCCTCGCGCAGATCCGAAATGTGCTTGGTGAACCACCGATAGGTTTCCGTGATCCCTTCTTGGAGCGCTATTTCGGCGCGCCAACCCATCAGCGTGAGACGGCCGACGTCCATTAGCTTGCGCGGGGCGCCGTCCGGCTTTGACGTATCGAACACGATACGGCCTTGGAACCCGATTACCTCCGCGATCAGCCGGGCAAGATCGGCGATTGAAATGTCCTCACCGGTACCCAGATTGACGTGGCTCAGCATGGGCTGGGTGTTGGCGCGGTAGGTCTCGGCGTCGAGACCCATCACGAACAGTGCGCCTTTCGCCATGTCGTCTACATGCAGGAACTCGCGCATGGGGCGGCCCGAACCCCAGATCAATACCTCGTCCCGGCCCTCGACAACGGCTTCGTGAAACCGGCGCATGAGGGCTGGCAGAACGTGGCTATTCTCGGGATGGAAGTTGTCGCCTGGCCCGTAGAGGTTGGTCGGCATCACGGAACGATAGTCGGTGCCGTATTGCCGATTGTAACTCTCGCAGAGCTTGATCCCGGCGATCTTGGCAATGGCATAGGGTTCGTTGGTGGGCTCCAGTAAGCCGGTCAGAAGGGCTTCCTCCGCCATAGGTTGGGCCACATCGCGCGGGTAGATGCAGGATGACCCCAAAAAAAGGAGCTTTCTAACGCCTGCGGCATGGGCCTGATGGATCACGTTCGACTGGATCATCAGGTTGTCGTAGATAAAATCAGCCGGGTAGGTGTTGTTGGCGTAGATCCCGCCGACCTTTGCAGCTGCCAGCACCACGGCATCGGGCTGCTCGGTCTGGAAGAAGTCCCGCACCGCGGCCTGGTCAGTCAGATCCAATTCAGCGTGAGCGCGGGTGACGGTTTCAGTGCCTGCGGCTTCAAAGCGGCGAAGGATGGCGCCTCCCACCATGCCGCGATGGCCCGCTACGTAGACTTTCATCTCCATGCGTCAGCTTTCGAGCGCCACGGGCAGGTGCAGCCCGTTCTCACGAAGAAGTCGATGGCGGCGGGCGGATTTCAGATCCTCGGCCACCATCTCGGCGCACATCTCGCGCACGGTCATTTCCGGTACCCAACCGAGCTTCTGCTTGGCCTTCGCCGGATCGCCTAGAAGCGTCTCCACTTCCGCCGGGCGGAAATAGCGCGGGTCGATGCGCACGATCACGTCGCCGCGCGTAACCTCAGGCGCCATATCGCCACAGACGTCTTCCACGACCCCGATTTCCTCCACGCCCTGCCCTTCAAAGCGGAGCGTGATGCCGAGCTCGGCGGCCGACCACTTGATGAACTCGCGCACCGAGTATTGCAAGCCAGTCGCAATCACGAAATCATCGGGTTTCTCCTGCTGCAGCATCATCCACTGCATCCGAACATAGTCCCTGGCGTGACCCCAGTCGCGGAGGGAGTCGATGTTGCCCATGTATAGGCAGGGCTCCAGTCCCTGGGCGATATGGGAAAGGCCCCGGGTGATCTTGCGGGTTACGAAGGTCTCGCCCCGGCGCGGGGACTCATGGTTAAAGAGGATGCCGTTGCAGGCGTAGATCCCGTAAGACTCGCGGTAATTGACGGTGATCCAATAGGCATAGAGCTTGGCCACGGCATAGGGCGAGCGCGGATAGAATGGCGTCGTCTCACGCTGCGGTATCTCTTGCACGAGGCCGTAAAGCTCAGAGGTCGATGCTTGGTAAAACCGCGTCTTTTTTTCCAGCCCGAGGAAGCGAATCGCCTCGAGCAGCCGCAGCGCTCCCACCGCATCGACATCGGCGGTATACTCGGGGCTCTCGAAGCTCACCGCAACATGGCTCTGGGCGCCGAGGTTGTAAACCTCGTCCGGTTGGATCTGGGCAAGGATACGGGTGAGGTTCGAACTGTCGGTCAGATCGCCGTAATGCAGCTTCAGCCTTGGATTGCGGGCGTGCGGATCTTCGTAGATGTGGTCAATTCGCTGGGTGTTGAACATTGAAGCCCGGCGCTTGATGCCGTGGACCTCATAGCCCTTCTCCAGAAGGAACTCCGCCAAGTACGAGCCGTCCTGCCCCGTGATCCCGGTAATCAGGGCGGTCTTCGTCATCCAGTATGTCCTTCACGAGTAACGAACTGAGATACTTTTAAAGCGTTTTTTAGCATTAAGGTGCCAACTCCACCAACCTCGTTTCGACGGATCGCGCGCAAATCCTCGCGACTTTTACATAAAACGCGTTCCAGCGACTTGTTGCTCTCGCCCCCCGTCCGCATCTTGACGAGAACGTCGGGAATGTACGCCAGTCGGATCTGACCGCGGACGAGCCATCGCAGTATGGCGTCGTAGTCGGCTGAGATTCGGAATGTCGGATCATAGGCCCCGAAAGATTCGAATACAGCACGCCGCAGATAAAGCGTCGGGTGCGGAGGCATCCACCCTCTCGACAGTTTGCCGGGCTCGTATGCTCCTGACGACCAATGCCGCAGAATACGGGAGGGATTGCGATAAGACACATAGTCGAGATCGCCGTATACCCCGTCGACGCGCGGATCACGAAATGCATGAGCAACTTTTTCGAGAACCTTGTCGTGCGCAAAGAAATCGTCAGAATGCATGAGACCGATGATTTCCCCTGTCGACCGAGCAATCCCGCGGTTGATCGCAGGGTAGATACCTCCGTCGCGCGCACTTTCGAGAGATAACTCGGGGCGCAAATGCTGAGCTATTTCCTCCAGGGTACCATCGGTCGATCCTCCGTCCTGTATGACATGCTCCACCGGCGCGTAGGTCTGCGCTTGGACGCTGCGGAGCGCATCCGCAATTGTTTCACGACGGTTATAAACCGCAGTAACAACCGAAATCTTCATGTTACAGATTCTCAAGTGAGGCGCCGCCCGTCAATTTAGCCCAATCCGAGCTACAGAAACGAAAGCTTACTCAGTGGTAGCGCCAAGCCTTAAGGCTCACGCGCTTTCATTATATCCCAGATGGCATTAAACCGTTCATGGAGAATGCGGATCAACGAAGATCCACACGGCACGGCGTTAAAAGCTACCGCACGGCGTCCCGCTTCGTGACACCGAAGGACAATTCAACTTGCCCCAAGAACACTGAGTTATGTATCCGCAAAGCGCGGCGATTGGAAGACGTTTCGTTCCGATCACTGAGTCCACCCTGAACAACGCTGAAGTTCTTGATCCGGCGAGAGAAAGCCGAGGTTTGCATCGCCATGGCCTGCGGAACTTCATAGGATTCCGAGTGTAATCCTGCACCGCCCGACCACCCACTGGTCGTTCGGCGACGTCGCCGCATGCGTTCCGGCTCTCTGGCGAGGCCGTAGTCGCAACGTGGACTGAGAACCCAGACCAGCACTTCGCCGACGGGACCTTCTTCCAGCACTGTCCGCCGGTCGACCTCACCTCGCTCACCCGCTGGTGCAAGCGGATCGACGAGGAGGGTGTCGGCAACAGAAGACCACCCAGCGTGGCAGGGAGCCGCATCGTCGCGGATCCAGCACCGGCGCCGCCGTCTCGTCCATGTAGAGGCGGAAACTGTCAGCCTTCAGCAGTTCCGCCATCCGGAGGCGCGATCAGCGCGGCCCGCCACATCCAGTCTGCCAACGCCGAGCCGGGCCACGACCACCTCTTGGCGGTTGATTCCCTATCAATGGCGCGCGATCAAAGGTGCTCCGGTCGAACAGGGCGTCCCTCGCTCGATTCCGCCAATGTGTCCATCATCTCGCTTCGCCCTCGTCGTTCCGTTTAGGCCCGTATGCCGGCGCAACACACGCCTCAATGGCCTCGAGGTACCGCATCGCGGTCAAGAAGGCCGTTTCAATCCCACCGAATTAGCGCGCCAGACGGTCGGCGGCACCAGCACGAAGGCCCCCTGCCCCGCCAACGGCCAAGGGCGCAAAGACTGCTCCTCTCCCTTCACTGGCCGCGATCCGGACGGCCGTCACCGCAGCTTCCATGCGGTCGCCGTATTGTGTAAAGCCGGCTAGGCTCCAGAGATAGAAACCCACGCAAGCTCGGGTGATGGGTGCAGATCGTTGGCTTGCGCCAGGAGATCGAGCCCCCCGCTTGCGCGAAGCGATGTGCGAGCGCACGCCACGCGGGCGAACCAGCTGGCAGCCCTCGTCGAGAAAGATGCTACTGGAGCGCGCCGCGAAGCCGGGATGCTCGGCTGAGTAAATGTCACGCTAGGCTCACGCCTTCTGCCCGCGCTGCTTGGGCGAGCTTGGCATCCAGGGTGGATAGCATCGCCCCGCGACGCTGTGCGAGGTCCAGATAAAGCGCGTCATAGACCGTCAGCCCGTGCCGTCGGGCAAGTGAAAGCACGCCAGCGTTTGAAGGGGCCGTGTCCAGTAGGATGCCCAGCCCCTCAACTGCTTCAATCAGTTGATCGGCCAAGCCTTGGGGCAGACGCCCCCTACGCTCGGTCACAATCAGGATGTTTCGCAGTTCGGCCCAAAGTAGCCAAGGCGCGAGGAAATCGGCATGTGTCGCCACCAATGCGGCAAGGTCGGGGCCGTTCTCGTCGGGGAGAAGCCACCCCGCGACCGCCGAGGCATCGACCACCAGCGTCACCGCCGCCCCTCGTCCCTTGCAGACAAGATGTCCCTGCAACTGATGCCCGCGAGGCCTGCACGTAGACTTCGTATACGTTCGACCGACGCAGCGCGCCCTGCGTTGTTCTCCGCAACAGGCATCAGCCGCGCCACAGGCCGTCCGCGACGGGTGATTGTTACCACCTCTCCTGCCTCGACGGCCGATATCAACTCCGAAAGATGGGTCTTGGCCTCGAACGCCCCGACTACGCGCATCGTCACCTCCATAAACCAGATTTAAAACTAGTTGGTCTTTGCAGCAAGTTCAAGCATCGGCTGTGACGCCCGTGTATCAAATCCTCGTTTACAGCGCGTCGATCCCGCGAACGAGTTTGCCACGCAACGCTTGAAGCGAGCCGACCCACGTGTCCAGTTCGACCAACATAAGAGTTTCCATCAGTTGAGGCATGATGAGGTAGTGCTCCTTGCGCCGCATTACCTTCGGGATCAGCGTCGTCGTGCCGCGCGCCACTGTCCCCGCGAGGACAAGCGGTTTCACGACCCAGGTGGAGAACGGCTCAAGAAGGTAGCCGTGCAGCATCTAGATGAACTGTCCACCACTCTGTACAGATCGCCTACGTCGCCACCGTTCGACGCTCGCGAAAGCACGCTAGAGGCAAACCGTTGGCAGCGATAAGTTCCGCCGGGCGTGGCTCGGATTGCACAGCTCGGTGCGGGAGCGAACCGAAATTTTGGCCCTGACCCACCGCGTCCGGGGTGGATGCCGCGATCAGCGACGAGCTGAAGCGGGAGCATCGGAATGGCGCCTAGGACGTGACGGTCGCCAGTCTCACGCCGCTCTCGCTCACCCGCGCCGAGGCTCGCGAGGCGGCCAGCTACAAGGCCGGTGATGTGGTGATCTTGGTGCAAAGCGTGGAGGGATTGGAGCGGGATAAACTACACCGGGTTACATCCACCCTGAGCGCCACGAACGCGAGATGGAGAACCGCACAGGGCGGCCCTTGGCATCAGTGACGGCGTGAAGTTTGGTGTTCAACCCGCCCTTGGTCCGACCGGTCAGACGCCCGCGCTGGTCGTCGGACCCTCTTTTTCGCCCGTAGGCTCGAAGCTGTGCGGTGCGCCTTCAGGTAGTAGGTCGCGTCGATCATGACGACCTTCTCCGCGCCGCCTGCGGAGGCCAGCCCCTCCATCATCCGGGCAAAGACGCCCATGTCGCTCCACAGCTTCCAACAGTTGTAGAGGGTCTTGGGTGGGCCATAGTCGAGCAGGGTACATGCGGCGATTGATCGTCGAATGGTAATGCGACAGCGGGCTCATCGGAATCGGGCTGAAGCGGATCACCAGAGCATCAACGTCAAGGGGAGCCAGCGCCGCGACCTTCTCGGTTACGCAATAGCCCGCCTGCCGCCCGATCTTGCGCAAATAGCCGGCGGCGGCCATCAGTGTCTCGAGCGAGCGCACGACGGTCAGCCCGATCTGCTCCGCGAGATACTGGACCCGCACGACAGCGGCCCGGTTCATTAGTTCGAGGATCTGCAGGGTCCGCTTGACAGAACGGACGGTCTTAGGAGCGGCGGTCATGTGGCCTTCGGTTCCCGGATCCAGAGAGACTGTGCAGCCCCAGAGGGTCCGCGTTCGAGCCCACGCCCAAGGTCATCGAAGAGATTGCACGGACACTGTCTGATAGTCTCACCGAATCCGACCAGCGGCAACGCGAGGTATCGTAAGACGCTACAGCCGATCGCTGAGTGTGCCGCGAAAACACGAGCCATGGGTTCGTGCATGGCGCACCAGCCATGTCGGCTCCTCATCCGCGCCACTTCTGTGCTTGTGGTGGGACGGTCTCTTAGCTCGCCGCTACTATCTCGCAGCGCGTATCTGAGCCAAAGCAGGCTTGAAGCGGATGCTCGAGCTCGCGCCTCAGATGCGTCTCAAGATATTGCGCCGCGAACCGCGACGGCGCGCACACGGTCACCACGCCCCGTTCGGCTCGTACCAGCGACAGGCGTGCATACCACGATGCGAAATGGGCTGGGTTCGCGTCTTCCAGCATCTGCATCATCCGCGCCCACGGGCTTGATGCGCCGCGCAAGCCGCTCGAAAAATCCACATGGACCACATGTGCATCCGGGCATGGCGGTGGAACCTGCCGATGCGGCGTGAGCTCGTGGCGGGCCGCCATGCGGAGGGCGAAGTCGGATCCGACCTTGCCCCACTCTTCCTGGGTTGCTGCATAGATCGCGGGAAGATCAAGGGCATAGACAGCCACCCTGCCCTTCACGCCCCGGACCTTCAGCACGAGGAAGCCCGTATCGATCAGGCGACGGGTCTCGCGTTTCGCGGTGCGCTCGTCCACGGACCAAAGCGCGGCCATTTCGCGTTGACCTATGGCCATCTCCCCGCGCGCCCAGTTGTAGCGGGCCGTGACAAGTGCCACCAGTCGAAGGATCGACGTCTGCAGAGTGCCACTCGATGACAACCCCTTAACTGCCAGAGCGGTAAGAATGTCGTATTTCTCGGCACCTGCTCCAGGGCCTGCAAGTCGCGCATTCTGCATTCTAAGCCTCTACTGCCCGATCAGCTTGAACCGCCGATTCCTGTGAGAGGCAGTGTGGCAGCCTCCCGTTTTTTGTCAAATGGTTTCGGAAGACGGGATTTGCCCGCCCTTCACGAAAAATGGTGATTTCTGGTATAAAAGGTATTGGGGGACATCCAGGGCGCCACCGAATGAGGGGGGCTTTGTCACCGTTTCGCCCCAAGAACGTGTCTTCGTGTCACCTGAACGCCGGGGGACGTGTGGCAGAGAGGTGTACTTCGGACCCGCACTTTCAAAAACGCGATTTTGGCAGATTAGCATTTGGCAGCTTTCGGTTTTCGCGCTATTGAACGCCACGAGTTAAATTACGCGAGAAACAAAATGCGTGACTTCAGCTACCTTCAGGACATGAACGAGCGGAGCCTGGCGCAGCAGGCCGCTGTGCGCAAGGCGACCTTCTCGCCGTCCGAGACCAAGCAGCTGCGACCCTTCTCCATCTGGGAAATCTCGAGCTTCATGTTCGACGTGCCCGCAGACACGCTGCGCAAGAAGCTCGCGGAGGACCCTTCGTTGCCGCAGGGCGTGGTTGAGGAGGAAGGCCGCCAGAGATGGTTCACTCTGGCCGAGATCAACGAGCTCCGCCGACGGGTCCGGTTTCGCGGGAAGAAGTTGTTGCCGGAGCGTCCGAAGGGGCGCGCGTTGCGCGTGGCCGTCTCCAACTTCAAGGGCGGCGTGGGCAAGACGGTGGTGGCGCAGCATCTTGCCAACGCGGCCGCGCTCGATGGCTACCGCGTGCTGGTGGTAGATTTCGACCCGCAGGCGACGCTGACACACTCGATGGGGTTGGTCGAGGTAAAGGAATGGGACACGGTCTGGGGCATCATGTGCCGCGACCTCTGCAAGGAGGCCGACCGGATCATGGAGGCCTATGATGACCCGGCAGACTGCCCCTACCCGGCCGCCGACGAACTGCCCAAAGATGTCCAGGAAATCGGCACCATGCGCGTGCAGGATTTCATCCAGCGCACGGCTTGGTCGACGATCGACATCATTCCGTCCTGCGCCAATGCGGCCTTCGTCGAGTTTGCCTCCGCGCAATACCGCTCGCTGCATAAGGCCTGGTCCTTCTTCGGCTGCGTCGCGCGTTATCTCGACGAGCTGCCCGAGGACCAGTATGATCTCGTGATCTTCGACTGCCCGCCAGCCATCGGCTATCAGTCGCTGAACGCAGCCTTTGCGGCGGACGTGCTCTATATTCCCTCCGGTCCCGGCTATTGGGAATATGACTCGACGACCTCGTTCCTCGGGCAGCTAGGCGACGCGCTGCAGGAGATCTCGGATGGCTTCGAACGGATCGCGGCGGATGCCGGAATCCAGCTCCCTAAGCGGTTCGTCGATATCCGTGTGCTGATGACCCGGTTCGAGGTTGCAAACCCACTGCATGTGGCAATGCTCCAGGCGTTTCGAAATGTGTTCGGGGCCGACGTCTGCCAGCACCCGATCGAGATGACCCGGGCCGTGGAGCAGTCCGGCCGGTTCCAGATGTCGGTCTATGAGCAGGACTACCGCGAGATGACCCGCGAGACTTGGAAGCGGGCGCGGCAGTCTTTCGACAACGCCTATGCCGAGTTCAAGGAGACGATCCTGAAGGCATGGAAGGAACGCAACGAGATGCGGGAGGTGGCGTGATGGTCAAGGGGAACAGGTTCGGGATCGGTCCTGTCGAGACGCCGACAACCGGGACCCGGCGCAGCCGCGATCTGGGTCCGATGGGTGTGGCCGTGCGAGAGAGCGCCGCGAGTGCGCAGGAAGCGAGCGATGCGCTGGTCGAGCAGCGGAGGCAAAATGCCGCCGATGCGCGGGAGTTCCGCGCCGCGCGCGACGAGGGCAGGGTGCTCGTTCGGCTGCCGGTGGGCGAGATCGAGGTGGACCAGCTTCCTCGTGATCGGCTCGACCTCGAGGGCATTGCTGAAAGCGACGATATGGAGGAGCTCAAGGCCTCGATCCGCGAGCGCGGCCAGCGCGAACCCATCGAGGTCTACCTCTCGAACTCGGGGCGCTATCAGCTCAAGAAGGGATGGCGCCGTCTCACTGCGCTGCGCCAGCTTCATGCGGAGAGTCAGGATGAGCGGTTCGCCTGCGCCATCGCGCGCGTCACGACGCCGGATGCCGACCGCGCGGATCTCTATGTCGACATGGTGGAAGAGAACGTAATCCGCCAGGACCTGAGCTTCGCCGAGATGGCGCAGATCGCCTTGGCGCTGGCGGCCGATCCGCAGGCGGGGGTGGGCGATCCCGATGCCGCCGTGGCAAGGCTCTACCGCTCGCTCCACAAGGTGAAGCGCTCCTACATCCGGTCCTTCGTGGCTTTGATGGCGGCCGTAGGCGAGGATCTCCCGTTTCCCAAGGCGGTTCCGCGGGACCTCGGGGTGGATGTCGCGCGGAAGCTCGGCGACGGGCTGGAGATTCCGCGGAGCCGTCTCGCGGCTTGTGCCTCTGTGGAGGAGCAGAACGATCTGCTGCGAGGGCTCGTCCAAGGGGCCGCACGCCCGGTGGATGTCCGGGCTGCGGCGGCGCCGACGGCACGCCAGAAGTACGAGTTCCGGGTGGGCGACACGAAGGTTACCGCCCGGAACGGTGAATTCCGCATCCGTGCCGCCTGCGACTATTCCGGCATCGAGCGTACGGTGCTCGAGAGGGCGGTCCGTGCTTTTCAGGATGCGCTGTCCCGCAAGGAGTGAGGCGGCGCAGTTACCGGTCGGTAACTGCGGCTGGTTACCGGCCGGTAACTGTTTCACGCTGTCAGGGCGGAGTCCGGGCAGGCGAAACTCCGATGTGCACCGTGCCATCAGGGGCGGCTGAGGTAACAGATTACGTGCGGCGACCTTGTTGTTGAAATTTCCCAGTGCATGGTTGGCGACCGGAACGCCGACGACCTCCGGCGAGGGCGCCGCGCTTCAACGGCTGACCTCCCGCGGTAGCAGGTCGTAGGCCCAGAGGAACCTCTGGTCGTCGCGCGATGATCGTGGCCAGCGCCTTGATTGCGTGTTGCACCACGCTGTGGAGCGAGGACATGCAGGATGGCCTGCTGTCCAAGGCACGCTTCGGATCGCGAACCCCTTTGCGTAAAGGGTGGGTGTCTGCCATGCCTACCCGAGCATCCCCAGCCTTTCGGCGCGCTCCAGCAGCATTTTCACGGATGACGGCTGCCAGTTGGTCCTCCCACGTGGTGTACGCTCGCGCATAGCTTCCAGCCGGGCGCAGATGTCCTGCAGCGTGATCTTCGGGTCTGCGCCCTTTATGGCGGCGACTATGGCTGGCAGTCGGTCGTCGGTTTCGCGTCGGCCGGCGCGGGCCAGCACGGCTGTGGGAAGCAAACCGTCGCGGACATAGGCGTTGACGGCGCGCAGGAGCCGGGTCTGGGTCCAGCGGCGGGCTTGGGGCAGTGGGGCGTTGATGATGCGCAGTACGTCTTCCCAGGCCATGTCGGGGCGCAGGCGGCGGACGTGGGGCACCCAGTCCTGCGCTGTCTGGTTCAGGCG